>Ga0187893_10000619_pt1 | contig 91037 bp, 69 predicted proteins | sample MA1701074metaG_FD_139574 | JGI IMG/M metagenome (GOLD analysis project Ga0187893, IMG submission 139574) | White microbial mat communities from a basaltic lava cave in the Kipuka Kanohina Cave System on the Island of Hawaii, USA - MA170107-4 metaG ... | reverse complement strand
GCCGCCGGGGAGGGAACTCCAGTCGCCCTACGGGCTCCTTCCGTTCCCTCCCCGGCGAAAGAGGAAGAAGAAGAATCAGAAGTAGAAGAACTCATGCTTCAAGACCCCGCGCCCTCTACAGTAGTTACGAAGGGGGTCAGCGTCTCAGCTACGTTGGCACAGAGGGGCGCCGCTGCAGCACCTGCACGAAGACCATGCGCTCGAAGCCGAAACCGAGGCGGCGACGCGCGTAGCGCCTAGCGCGTCGGGGGAAGAACAGGGCTACCTCCCCACAGCGCGTGGGCGCGTCTCGTAGATCTTGATCCGCTCGTGTTTTCTGACGATCGGAAACCATGCATCCGGCGGTGAGGTTGCTTGGCCGTCGCGCTCGGTCCAAATGTTGTAGATCCCGATCGACACTGTGGCCTCGACGCGATTGATCGGCACGCCAGTGACCCCAGCCTTTGGTCGGCCAAGGAAACGAAAGCAAACAGTCGCTCCCGCTTCGTCTGTCGCGATGGTAATCGAACTCGCAAGTTCGGTTCCGGCGAGCGTACTCGCCAGTTGGACGAGCTGATCATAGTTCGGCCGGTCGCCGGCGAGCCGAACCAGATGCTCGACGCGCCGCAGGGATTGAGCCGGGAGTCGCCGCACGCGCAAGTTCGATAGCATGGGATCCCAAGACGCCTCGCCTGTGGGCGTCACTCTCAACCGAGCCAGTGCTTGTTCGGCCTGATCCGCTGACAGGGCGACATATCCCGCTCTGACGACGGCCTGTTGCCCTTCCTTGCTCAACATGTAACGGAGTAACTCCCTGCGCAACGCGTCGAGCTCGAATCCCGCATGGGGATCGAAGTTCAGAGTAAGACAGAACGTGTCTGTGAGTGGGTACGACCCGCTGCGGGCGTTGTCGGCGTTCGCTTCAACAAAATCTGAACTCCTTCCGGGCGCGATCGTAAGCGGGCGGACATTTCTGGTGTTTGGGCCGAGCAATGCAATGCCAAGCCCGCGAGGATCCTTCTTCACTGAAGCAAGGACCGCCTCATCGTCATTGCACCAGGTCGCAGACTCTTTGAATCCGAAGAAACCCAACTTGTCCCACAGGAAGTACTTTGCGTTACGGGAGGAAACAAAGAGACAAATGGGAGCCTTGGCCCACTCTCCTCCGCACCCCAAGTCGCCCCACGTCATGTCCTGGGATAGCGACGAACAGAGGGAAGCCAGCTGGTCCAACCGCAGTCCCCCCTTGTAAGGGTTGTCCTCTCGAACATAAGCAGCGAGCACGCCCAGGCACACTGGGATCTCCACAAGCGCGTAGCCGAATCGCTCCTTGAAGCTCCCCATACGTGGCTCTCCGGCACGCCCCCGCCACGGACCGAACGTTGCAGCGCCGGCACCGACATCTTGAAACGACGCGTCATCGACGTCGACGTGTGCGGCCGGGTAGTGCCGTTCAAACTCCCGTCGCCAGATCGTCATCAGTTCACCCATCATGGCGGAGCTGTGACATCCAACAACACCCACCACACCAGCTACCGCTTTGTATGAAGGCGGTGCGGTATGGACGTCGGAGTCCTGTGCGGTGGTCGTCACTCCCAGGATCGTCGTGAACAGCACGCCACGCAGGAGCCTCATTCATCTCACCTTCCTGCGTCGCAGCAAAGCAAGGACATGCTACTCCAAAGTGACCCCTACCCCCAAACCTCTGCGTCGCTGGGCTCGTCGCGCCTAGAGAGGGCCCCGCCAGATCTCATAGCAATTTGAGCGACTCCTCGCCAAGAAGCATGAGGATTTGATATTTCGGGCTAGATTCGGCCGGTCCGGTACTGCCGCCGTCCGCAATGATCGCGGCTCGCACGGGTGTAGTGGTCACGAAATGACCTCCTGTTTGACAGGCAGGAGGGGCGCCTCCACCCCCAACCACGCGGCTCTGTGGGTTCGCAACCGTCCCCAGATGGAACCGCCCAGGACCGCTTGCCGCACGCGCGCATTGTCCACCCACGCCGCGGCGCGCAGGAGAACCCCCCTACCGCCGCCTCTCCGTCACGCGGAACGTCCCGTAGTAGAAGACCGAGACCTGCGTGCCCTCGTTCGTGATCGTGAATCCGGCGGGGTTCGGCGAGCCGCGCCAGCGGTCCTTCCAGAGGTAGGTCTCGACCGCACCGTTCTGTTCGACGGTCCAGCCCGCGTTGACCTCTTCGTCGCCGGCCCGGGCCGCGCGCGCGAGCAGCGCAACCGCGACGACGACTGCGGCGCCGCTCAGCAGCAGCGCGACGATGCGGGAGTAGTGAGTCTGCGTTGCCATCCACCCATTCTCCACCCCCGCGCCCCCTGCCGCATCCGGCCCCCTACGCGGTCGGCCGGACGCCCCGGGCGCAACAAGATGCCGGAGGAGGGACTCGAACCCTCACGCCCTTGCGGGCACGGGATTTTGAATCCCGCGCGTATGCCATTTCGCCACTCCGGCTCGGGGAGGAGATCGTATCAGTCGCCCGCGCGCAGGAGCTTGCCCTGCTCCTCCAGCCACGGCTCGAGGCGTCCGCGCGTCGGGAACTCCCAGAAGAGCATCAACGCGACGAGCGCGAAGCCGAGGCCGACCCCGATGGGGCTCCGCTCGAGCAGGTAGGCGACGGCGCAGAGCAGCGCCGCGCCTTCGAGCAGGGCGGCGCCGACGATCACCTCGCCCTGATAGACCGCAAGCAGCCTCTCGTCGTCGTTGGCGCCGCGGATCGCCTTGCCCGCCCGGAGCTGGCGGCGGCCCTGCGTGCGCAGCAGCCCGGGCAGCGCGAAGCGGGCGCCGACCGCGCCCACGGTGGCGGCGATCGCCAGATAGACGAGGAAGGGGTCCGCCCGCCCGGCGTCCCCGGGGCGGGGCAGCGCGAGCACGACGACGAGGAAGAGAGCCGCGCCGCCGGCCAGCGCGGCGACGACGACTTGCAGTTGGCGCAGGCGGGAGGCGGAGTTCTCGGGCAGGCTCATGCGCACGAGCATACCGCCGTGGGAAAATGGCGGCGTGCCCCGCTATCCCGACTACGCATCGCTGCCCGACCACCTGCGGGCGATGCTCCGCGCGGTCACGAGCGACGACGCTGCCGCCGAGCGGTACGCGCACGCGCCCAACCGCAACCTGAAGGGGCACTCGGTGATGACGGTCGTCAACGCGCCGTTCGGGCAGCGCATGGTCGAGCGCTTCCTCTACGATCTCGGCAACTACCTCGGCGTCGACGACATGGACCGGTTCCCGCCGCTCTTCGGCAAGAGGCGCTAGCCGATCCTCCGCACGACCACCGTCCCCTGCTGCAGGTTCGAGACCATCTCCGACGGCAGGCCGTCGTCGCCATAGGTCAAGCGGCTCAGGTAGACGCCGTCGGGCCGCGTCACGGAGAGATCGATCACGCGTTCGGCCGCCGCGCGCCCCTGCACCAAGACGCCGGCGAACCGCCCCTCCGCCTGCGACGAGAACTCCATCAGTTCGAAGGCCGCCCCCGCCGCGAGGCGCGGCCGCAGCATCGTCCAGAGCGCCATGCTCGAGACGCCGTGGAGCGTGGCGCGCGACGGCGCGACCTCCCCGCCCTCGCCCCCGGGCCCCCTCCAGAGAAGCCGCAGGCGGTCATCGGGCCCGAAGGTCGCGTCCACCCTCTCCCCCTGCGGCGGGTCATTGGCCAGTTGCACGCGATAGCTCCCGTCCGCGCCAAGCGCGAAGCGCTCCTCGGCGACGACGAGGTCGTTCCAGCGCACCTCGTAGCGGGGGCCGTCGAGGGCCGGCAGGCCGGCGAACCGGTCGCGCGGGCGGGCGTAGGAGGCGGCCACCTCCGTGAGCATCCCGTCGAGGCGTGCGCGCGGGAACCAGCGCCCGCCCGCGACGACGCCGACGATGCGCGCCGCGTGGCGCACGTCGGCGAAGGGATCCCCCTCGACCAGCAGCAGGTCCGCGAGATAGCCCGGCTCGACGCGCCCGAGGGGTTGCTTCAGGTACTCGCCCGCGTTGCGCGTCGCGCATGCCAGCGCCTCCCAGGGCCTGAGCCCCGCCTCGACGAGCAGCGCCAACTCCTCGTGCGCCGACCACCCGGCCACCACGTTCGGGTTCGCGGAGTCGGTGCCGAGCAGCAGGCGCGCGCCCGCCTCGTGCAGCAGCCGCACCGTCTGCTCCTTCAGGGCGTGCGAGCGCCGGTTGCGCGCGAACTGCGCGCCGCTCATCTCGCGGATGCGGAAGTCGCGGCCGGGATCCCACGTCGCGAGGAGCCGCGGCGGCACGAACCGCATCTCCGGCGCGGCCAGCAGCAGGCGCGCCTCCTCCGGCGCCACGAACTTGCGGTAGACGACCAGCGTCGGGCAGTTCCAGGTGCCGGCGCCGGCGGTCCGCTCGGCCCACGCGCGCACCTGCGCCGGCACGAAGTAGCCCTCCCACGCGCCATACCCTTCGAGATGCTCGATCGAGTCCTGCCGCGCGCGCAGCGCCCGCTCGAGGCCGACCTCGTACGGGACGTGCCCCTCGACGCGCATCCCCCGCCTGCGCGCCTCCGCGACGAGCGCCGCGTAGACGTCGGCGCGCAGGCCGTTGTAGACCTTGATCGCGTCGTATCCCGCCTCCGCCTGCGCGGCGACGACGCGGCGCGCCTCCTCCGGCGTCGCCACCGGCACGCTCCCCTCCCAGATCGGCTTCGCGCCGTCGAGAATGGGCCCGCTCGTGAAGATGCGCGGGCCCGTCCGCTCGCCGGAGGCGATCTCCTTCCGCCAACGAAGATGCTGCGGCGTGCCCCAGAGATTGCGCACCGTCGTGACGCCGTTCGCGAGGAAGAGGACGTGCTCCTCCTCGTACCAGTTGTGGACATGCATGTCGCAGAGGCCGGGCAGCAGGTAGAGCCCGGTCCCGTCGATGGCGATTCCAGGGGGGTCGCGGGGGGCGCCCTCGACCACCGCGTCGATGGTCCCGTCGCGGACCACGACGGAGCGGCCGGGGAGCCGGCGCCCGCCCTCCATCGGCAGCACCGTGACATCGCGGATGAGAAGGTCCTGCGCGCCGGCGAACGCGGACAGGAGAAGGATCGCCGCGGCCCCCCGCACCCCCCCACTCTAGCCGCTGATAGGATGTGCGCCCCATGAGGCGCCTGCTCCTTCCCCTCCTGCTGATCGCCGCGGCGGCCCGGCCGGGCGACCTCCACTGGGCGGCGGATCGCCCCTTCGATCTGCTCCATCTCGCGCTGACGGGCTCGGTGGACCTCAAGGGCAGGAACTTCGACGCGACCGCGCGCCTCGCCTTCGTCGCGCTGCGGCCGATGCGGCTCCTGCGCCTCGATGCGGTGCGCCTCGACGTGCGCACGGTGCAGGTGGCGCGGGCGGAACCGGCCGGCCTCCTCGCGTCGAAGTGGACCAACGACGGCCGCTTCCTCGACATCGCGTTCGAGGCGCCCCTCGCGACCGGCACGAGGATCGACGTCGCGATCGACTACCGCTGCCACGAGCCGGAGGACGGGCTCTATTTCTTCGGACCCACGGAGGCGCAACCGGAGGTCCCCTACCAGGTCTGGTCGCAGGGCGAGACCGAGGGGACGCGCCACTGGATCCCGATCCTCGACCATCCCAACGAGCGGCTCACGAGCGAACTCTCGATCTCCGTCGAGAGCGGCCTCAAGGTGCTGTCGAACGGGAGCCTCGGGGGCGTCGCGACGCGCGACGGGCGGGAGGTGTGGCATTGGAAGCAGGAGAAGGACCACGTCCCCTACCTGATCACGCTCGTCGTCGGCCACTTCGAGGTCGAGCGCGAGGAGTGGCGGGGCATCCCGGTCGAGTACTGGGTGCCGCCCAAGCGCAAGAACGACATCGCGCGCAGCTTCGGCAACACGAAACGCATGCTCGACTTCTTCAGCGACCGCATCGGCGTGCCCTACCCGTGGGCGAAGTACAGCCAGATCGTCGTGGAGCAGTTCGGCTGGGGCGGCATGGAGAACACGACGGCCACGACGCTGAACGAGCGCACGCTGCACGACGAGCGCGCGCACCTCGACTACAGCAGCGACGGGCTCGTCGCCCACGAACTCGCGCACCAGTGGTTCGGCGACCTGCTGACCTGCCGCGAGTGGGCGCACACCTGGCTCAACGAAGGGTTCGCGACCTACTTCGAGGCGCTCTGGGACGAGGAGGACAAGGGGCGCGACGAGTTCCTCTACAACATGCTCGGCAAGGCGCGCGGCGCGATCTCCGGCGGGCAGGCGCTGCCGATCGTGCACCGCGGCTACAACGGCCCGTGGGAGCAGTTCGACGCGCGCGCCTACCCGAAGGGGGCGTGGGTGCTGCACATGATCCGCCGGCGCCTCGGCGACGCGCTCTGGTGGAAGTGCGTAAACCGCTACGTCACCGACAACGCCCACCGCTGCGTCGAGAGCGACGACCTGCGCCGCGCCATCGAGGCGACCACCGGCCGCGCCTTCGAGGAGTTCTTCCACGAGTGGACGGGAAGGCCCGGCCACCCGGTCGTCGAAGTCCACCACAATTGGGACGAGCAGAAGAAGATCGCCGAGTTGCGCGTGGTGCAGACGCAGAAGGGGGAGCCCTTCCGCTTCCCGCTGCGCGTGCAGTTCGAGACGGGAGCCCCGGGGGGCGCGGGGGCGGTGGAGTTCGACCTCTCCGAGCGCGAAATGCGCTGGGTCGTCCCCCTCCCCGGGCGCCCCACCCGGATCCGGGTCGACCCGGACCACGCCCTGCTGATGGAGCTTCGGGAGCACAAGGGGCGCGACCTCTGGATCGCACAACTCTCCGACGAGGCCGACCCGCTGGCGCGGATCCGCGCGGCGGAGCAGCTCGGCGAGTGGCGACGCGACGAGGACCGCGCCGCGCTGGGCGAGGCGCTCGGCAAGGAGCCCTTCTGGGGGGTGCAGGCCGAGATCTGCAAGGCGCTCGGCGCCTGCGGCGGCGACGCGAGCCGCGACATCCTGCTGCGCGCGCTCTCGCTCGAACACCCGAAGGCGCGCAGGGCCGCCGTCGAGGCGCTCGGCCGCTTCCGCGAAGACGACACGGCGCGCTCCGCCCTCGAGGCGATCGTGCGCAACGGCGACGGGAGCTACTACGTCGAGGCCGCGGCGATCGGCGCGTGGGCGGCGCTGCGCCCCTCCGGGGCGCTCGAGGTGCTCACGCCGCTGCTCGGCAAGGAGAGCCACAACGAAGTCGTCCGCGAGGCGGTGCTGAACGGCATCGGCGACCAGCTCGACCCCGCTTCGACCGACCTGCTGCTCCGGTGGACGGCGCGCGAGCGGCCCCGCCCCTGCCGGCAGGCGGCCCTCGGCGCCCTCGCGAAGCTCGGCCGCAGCGGGACCTGGACGGCGGAGCAGACCTCCGCCGCGGTGGCCGCGATCACGCGCTGCCTGCACCGGCTCGAACATCGCGGGATCAAGGGCGCCGCCGCGCAGGCGCTGCGCGACGTCGGCGAGCGCGGCGCCGCGGCGCTGCCGGCGCTCGAGGCCCTCGCCGCGCACGACCCCTTCGCCCACGTGCGGAACGAGGCGAAGGCGGCCATCGACCGGATCCGCAGCGGCGCGCCCGCCCATGTCGAGCTGGGGCGGCTGCGCGAAGAGCTCGGGAAGATGCGGGAGGAGGGGCGCAAGCTCTCCGAGCGTCTTGAGCGGATGGAGCGCAAGGTCCCGCTCGGAAGTTCCGACTGATCCCTATACTGGGGCGCTTCGCCCCCTACCCAAGGAACCCCATGCTCGAAGCGCGCTATGGCGATGTGGTCCGGATCCGGTTCACCGGCCGGCTCTCGGACGGGACCACCTTCGACTCCACCGAGGATGGCGACCCGTTCGAGTTCGAGGTGGGGAGCGACGATGTCGTCACCGGGATCAGCCGCGCCATCCTCGGCATGAAGGCGGGGGAGAAGAAGCAGGTGACGCTGTCGCCGGACGAGGCGTACGGCGATCGGGACGAGGATCTCGTCCAGACGATCGCGATCGACGAACTGCCGGACGATGTCGAGGTCGGAGACGAGTTGACCGCGACCGACGAGGAGGACGAGGAGATGGTCGTCCGCGTCTGCGAGATCAACGAGACCGAGGCGATCATCGACGGCAACCACCCGCTCTGCGGCGAGACGCTGATCCTCGACATCGAACTCGTCGAGATCGAGCGGGAGTAGGGTCTCTCCGACAGCCCCGCCTCGAGCCGACCGGCCGTGGCTGCGCCGGGAGCGGGTGCAGGGGCCCCCGCGCCGGCGCTCCCCTCCGGTGGCGGCCCGGAGACCTCACAGCGCCGCTTCGAGGGCGCGGCGGTAGAGGTCGCCGGCGGCCGCGGCATCCCCCTCCGCCTCGAGGCAGGAGGCGTAGAGGCGGAGCACGGTCATGTTCCCTCCGCTCGAGGCGAGCACCTTGTCCAGCGCGGCCTTCGCCTTGCGCGTGTCGCCCTTCGTGCGGTAGTGCTCGGCGAGCGCGATCATCGTGCCGGCGTAGGGGAAGTGCTTGAGGAGCAGCTCCTTCTCGCGGTCGCCGTCGAGTCGCCCGCTCCGGAGGAGGTCGGCGATCCGGTCGAAGACCGGCAGGCTCACGGCGCGTCCCCACGCCTTCAGCGCGCCCGCAAGGTCCCCGGACTCGATCGCAAGGTCGCCGAGCAGCAGCGCCGAGCGGCCGTCGCCGGTGCGCGCCTTCAGCGCCTTCAGCGTCCTCTTGCGGTCGCCCTCGTCGAGCGCCTTGTGGGCGCGCCGGAAGTCGAGCAGCGCGACGTAGGCCTCCGCCTCCTCCTGCTCGCGGCCTTCGCTGACCGCGGCGAGGCGCCGCGCGACGGTCGCGGTGCGCTCGAGGTCGCCCGTCGCTTCGAGCCGGTCGCGGAGCGCGAGCAGGATGCGCCGGTTGGACTGGTCCGCCTTCGCGGTCTTCTCGAGTTCGCGCAGCACCGTCTCCGCCTCGAGTTCATCGTCGAGGTCGTAGGAGAGCGCGCGCAATTCCGCATGGTTGCGCCGCACGTGGTCGGTGAGGATCTGCCCCTCCCGCAGGCGCAGCAGCCAGGCGCGCGCCTCGTTGGGGCGCCCCAGCCGCAACTCGCAGGTGGCGATCTTCAGCCACGCGTCCGCGCGGATGTCGCGGTGCTCCGGCACCGCATCCTCGAGACGCACCCACCGCGCGATCTTCTCGACGGAGAGGAAGCAGTCGACCGCCCGCCTCCAGCGCCCGAGCACCATCTGGTGGAGGCCGTCGAGGAAGTGGCGCATCGCCCGGAGCCCGAAGAGGCGATGGAACCCCGCCCGCACCTTCCGCCAGACGAGCCAGAGCAGCAGCAGGGCCAAGGCGTTGTAGAAGAGAAGCCTCCCGACCGGATTGTCGAGCAGCGCCGTGATCAGCGGCCGGAGGATGTCGAAGATGGTCGCGACGATGCGCAGCAGCGGCCCCACGACGAAGAGGACCGCGACGGCGAGCGCGAGGTAGATCCACCCCTTGTTGCGCCGCCCCCACCCCTGGATCTTCCGGAGGGATCCGAGGACCGGAACGTGGTCCTTCCAGCTCATCGGCCCCCCCCGCCCCCCGCGCGATCCCGCGCCGCGGCGTAGTGCGCCCGCAGTTCCGCGTCCTTCTCCCGCGCCGCCGCACGGCCGAGCGCCTCCGCCGCCGCCGGCAGGCCGCTCCGGGCGAGCATGTCGGCCACCGCCTTCCGTCGCGATCCCCGGGCGCCGAAGAGGCGCCCGAGCAGGCGCGCTTCGAGGAAGCGCCGCTCCAGTTCGGCGACGCCCGCGGCGCCGACCGACTGCACGAGGGAGGCCCCGCGGTGGATCCCGCCCGCGTCGGCGGAGGCGGCGACCGCCTCGACCACCGGCACCAGCGCGCCGAGGCCGCGCCGGCGCAGGTGCTCCTGCGCGCGGTCGCGGACGGCATCCGGGAGCCGCGGATCGGCCATCGCCCCGGCCACCGCCTCCTCCTGCGCGCTGCCGAGGCTCGGCAGGAAGCTCTCCGCGTCGCCATCCGACAGCGCGAGGTAGAAGGCCGCGGCGAAGTCCGGGTGCGGACGCGCGCGGTGGCACTCGCCGACCTCCCTTGCGGCGACCGGCCCGAGCGCGGCGAGGCGCGCACCCAGGTAGCGGCGCGCCTCGATGCCCGGCAGCGCGGCGAAGACCTCGTAGAGCGCACCGGGGCCCTTCGCGAGGAGCCGCTGCAACGCCCCCTCGTCGCCGGTGGAGGCGCGGAACGCGAGCGCGTGGACGAAGGCGGCGGTCTCTTCGACCTCATCGACGGCGCCGCGGATGTCGGGCAAGGGCGCCGTGTAGAGCGCGGCCACCTCGGCGAGCGCATGGACGGTCCCGACGGCGCCGCACTTCGGACACTGCGTCGCGTGGGCCCGCAGCAGGTCGCCGCAGCCGCTGCACGCGTAGCGCGCGGTGCGCGCCTCGACGGCCACCACCAGGGCGCCCAGGTTCGGGGAGAGCGCGAGCGCGGTCGTCGGACTCGTCGCGGCGCCGCCGGGCGCCGCGCGCGCCGCGGGCGCGGGCTCGAAGACGAGATCCTCCCGCGCGGCCAGCGCGCGAAGCTGTTCGAGATGCTCGCGGGCGAGCGCGAGCCCCTCCTCCCCGAGCGCCTGCGCGGCGCGCACGAGCGCGCTCCGCGCGCGGAGGTTGCCCGGCTGGAAGGCGATCGCCTCGGTCAGGAAGCGCACCGCGGCGCGGGCGTCCCCCTCCCCGAACAGGGCGACGCCCGCCTCCTCGAAGCGGCGCGACGCGCGCCGACGCTCCGCCTTGTCGAGCTCCTCGCCGGGGCCGCGGGGGTAGAGCGCGCGCAGCCGCTCCGCCGCCTCGACCGGGTGGCCCCCCTCCGCGTAGGCCTGTGCGATGCCCGAGAGCGCGTCGCTCTCCTGCGGCGCAAGCTGGTGCGCCCGCTCGAACGCCTCCACCGCGAGGTCGTAGTGCTTGAGCGCGATCTCGTCGCGTCCGAGGGAGAGGAAGTTCCGCGCCAGCTCGTGCCCGAAGACCTTGTGCACGTGGTGGTGGTGCTTCTTCGCCTCGGCCGCGTCGCCGATCTCCCGGTAGCAGTCCCCGAGCGCGATCCGCGCCTCGACGTTCTCCGGGTCGCGCTCGAGCACCCGCTCCAGCGTCGCGATCGCCGCGCGATAGTCGCCGCGCAGGAACTCGTCGAGCCCGCGCACGTAGTCCGACAGCGCCTTGCGCCGCTCGAGTTCCGCGGCGATGCGGCGCGTCTTCCGGAGCGCGAGCAGCAGCACGACGAAGAGCGCCGCACCGGCGAGCGCCTCCGCGGCGAGCGGCTGCTTCAGAAGCGCGGCAAGGTCCTCCCAGAAGGCGATCACGGGGCTACTCCATATCACGCGGGGGCTGATCGATCCTCCCCCGGAGGTCGAGGGCCGCCCGGCGGCGGACTTCCACGGGGGCCCGGGGGTCGGGCAGCGTCCATCCGGGGCGCGCGGCCCGCAGCGCCCCGACGATGCGCGCGGCCAGCGCCGGCTCCCCGTCGTAAAGAGCATCGAGGAGGACCCTGAGCGCCGCGGGGGAGTCCCCTGCCAACGCGGCGGCGCCGACGCGAGCCCCTTCGCTCGGGTCCGCGAGGGTCAGCAGGAGCTGCGGCCGGAGCGGCACCAGAACCTCCTCCGGCGCGCCGGCCAGCAGCGAGAGCGCCATCCCCCGCACCGACGAGGCCTCGCTCTTCAGCAGCGCCGCCGAAAAGGCGGCGCGCGCCTCCCACGGCGCCTCCGGGCGGCGCAGGATCGCATCGATGATCCGCACCCGGTAGAGCTCGTCGGCGCCCCCCGGGAGGCGCGGCGCGAGCAGTTCGCCCAGCAGGGCGATCGCGCGCGAAGTGTCCGGCTCGGCCGCGGCCGCAAGGAGCGGCGTGCCGCACGACGCCATCCGGGCGACGAGGTCGGGGGGGAGCGGTCCCGCGAGCAGATGGAAGACCGCGATCTCGCGGCCTGCGCCCGGGGACTTCGCCTCGGAGAGGAGGTGGCGCTCCGCGCGAAGGCGCATCACCCGCTCCGCCCGGACGGGATCGGCTCTCCGCAGCGCGTTCGCCGCGGCGAGCGCGTAGTCGAGCGGACGCTCCCGCACCGCGGTCTCGAGCAGCATCGCGCCCCTCGAGCCCACGGCGCCGCACCGCGCGATCGCGTGGAAGACCGCGAAGTGGAGGCCCACCTCGAGATCACCCTCCTGTTCCGCCAGCGCGGCGAGGCGCGCGATCGCCGCCCCGTCGCCTCCCCGCAGAAGGGCCCACGCCGCGCGGGCGCGCACCGTCGCGTCCGCGTCCGCGAGCAGGACGTCGCACTCCGGAAGCGCGTCGCCGCCGGTCAGCTTCAGCAGGATCGTCAGCGCGCCCGCGCGGGCGGCGCCCGCCGCACCCTCCACGAGCACGCGGCGCAGCGCCCGGGCGGTCCGCTCCCCACCGGCGAAGAGGCGCCGGAACTCCTGCGGCCGGTCCCCGTTCGCACGGGATCCGGTCGCCGCGAGGAGCTCCTCCACCTCGCGGCGCACCGCCGCCTCGATCCGCGCCGACGCCAGCGCGGCCTCGCCGATCCCGAGGCTGTCGAGCGGGAAGTCGCAGCCGAATGCGATCGCCACGAGCGCCTCCGCGCCCGCCCTCCCCCGCGCCCCCTCGATATCGTCCGCAAGGCGCGCCAGCGCCGGAAGGGCGGCGCGGTCGCCCCGCCGCGCCAGCGCGGCGGCCGTCCCGGCGACCCGGCGCGGATCGGGATCGTCGAGGGCGGCCAGCAGCTCCGCGGTCGGAGGCCCGCGGAGGGCGAGGTCGACGATCGCCCGCTCGCGCACCTCCCGCGAGGGATCGAGCAGCGGATCGGGCGGTCCGCCGAGAAGCAGGAGGAGCAGCGCCGCGACGCTCACCGGATGTGGATCCCCAACGTGCGCAACTCCTGGGCGATCTGCCGCTCCAAGGCGCGCTCGTGCAGGAAGAGGGTCCGCTCGTCCATGACCTTCGCCACGCAGGCGCCCAGCGTCGGATGGTGGCGCAGCGTCTCGATGACCTTCGGGTCGCTTGCGGTGAAGAGGATGCCGCGGGCGAGGGAGGCGGTCCGGACGTTGCCCGCCCACTCGCGCAGCGAATAGGCGACGTTCTGGGGCAGCGGCGCCCGGCTGTGGCGCTCCAGCGTGGCCAGCATCTCCTCCGCCGTCGTGCCCGAGGCGGCGGCGAGTTCGACACGCTCGCGGGCGAGGCGGAGCTGGACGACCTCGCCGGTGCGCGTGCGCAGCGCGATGCGGTCCAGCGCATGCAGCAGCTCCTCGACCTCGCCCTCCGGGAGCAGCAACATCTCGAAGTCCGGGTTGACGACGAGGGGCCGGCTCTGCTCCGGCGGGGTCCCGCGCTCGTCGAGCAGCACGCGGCGGCCGAGCCGGCTCAGGCGCACGGCGACCGGCTCCTGCCCCCGCAGCGCGACCTCGACGAGCCCGAGGGCGAAGAGGTCGCGGACCGCAAGGTCCTGGGCCGCATTCCCGAGTTCGGTCAGTGCGCCGTGGCGGATGTTGAGGGGGGCGTGGGGGCCCTGCGGATCCCGCTGGACGAGTTCGAGGAGGTAGCGGTTGCGCGCGATCATGCCGAGCAGGACCCCCGGCCACCAGCGGCCCTTCTGCTCCGGCGCGGTCAGGAGTTCGAGCATGATGGGCGCCACCTGGCGCAGGTGGTGCGAGCGCAGCGTCGCGACGCTCTCGTCGAGCAGCCGCGCGTAGGCCGCCTTCACCTGGTCGATCAGCGGAAGCTTGCGCCACTCCTCCCCCCGCGCGGTCACCGCGAGTTCGCCCTCCGCCGACTCGGCCACGAGGCCCAGCGACCGCGCCAGGAGCAGCACCCGGTTTGCGACCTCGTCGCGGTCGAGCAGCGGCTGGAGCTGGAACTGCAAGCGCTCGGCGAGCCGCCCCCGGGCGGCCTTGTAGACCGACCCCTCCTTCGCGACGCGCATCGGCGCCTCGTCGACCATCGCGAGCGCCGTGCGCAGGTCGCTCTGCAAGTCCCCGCGCGCCTGCAAGACCAGATCGTGGACCGGCGGGTCGCGCCGGGCCTCCTCGGCGTAGCGCTCGACGGCCTCGTGGTAGATCGCGAGCACGTCGTCGTCGATGCCGATGCCCCGCTCGCGCAGATCGACGTGGCCGACGGTGCCGAGCCCCGCGGCGCCGAAGACCTCGAGGAAGCGGGCGCTCTCCCATGCGAGCGCGCGCCCCTCGTGGCGCTGGACGAACTCGTGGCGCGTCCAGAGGCCGCCGTAGCGGGTGATCGCCTCCCCCGCGATCTCCCTGAGGTCCTCCCCCGGCAGCGCCTCGATCGCCGTCCGCACCGACTCCGGCAGCGGGGCCGGCCCCCCGCCGTCGATCGCGGCTTCGACGTCGGAGGGGCGGAAGCGCGCGTGCAGGAAGATCTGGTCGAGGGGGCGGCGGTCGGCCCCGGCGAGGCCGCGCATCACGAGCGCCGACTCGCGGGGGATCGAGTAGGCGCTGCGGCCGTAGTGCAGCCACTCCTGCGCCCGGCTGATCCGCACGAATCCGCGCCGCGCCAGCGCGGTCAGCGCCGCCTCGCCCTCGTAGAACTCCATCAGCAGCCCCTCCATGCCCCGGAAGAGCCCCTGCAAGTCGCTCGTGTAGTTCTGCTTGCGCAGCAGCGCGAGCAGCACGAGGCGCACCTTCTCCGACAGCAGGTCCACCTTCGCGTAGACCGTGTTCTCGTCGCTCATCAGCCGGTAGAGCTTGCGCGAGAGGGCGTTCCGGCCGTTCCGGTGCTTCTCGTGCGGCGCCCAGAAGCGGAGGAACTCGAGCAGGTCGGCATGCGTCGACGCCTCGAGGTGCTTCCGCAGCGTCAGCGCGGGGGCGCGCCGCCGCTTGCCGTCGCCGTTCACGCCACCTCCCGGTCGTCCAGGATCCGGTAGCTGTAGCCCTGCTCGGTCAGGAAGAGCTGGCGGTTCTGCGCGAAGTCCTGGTCGAGGGTGTCGCGCGTGACGAGGCTGTAGAAGTGCGCCGGCCCTCCGTCCGCCTTCGGGCGCAGGATCCGGCCGAGGCGCTGCGCCTCCTCCTGCCGGCTCCCGTAGGTGCCGCTCACCTGCACGAGCACGCTCGCGTCGGGCAGGTCGATCGCGAAGTTGCCGACCTTCGAGACGATCAGCGTCCGGACCTCGCCGCGCCGGAAGCGGCCGTAGAGGTCGGCCCGCTCGTCGTTCGGCGTCTGGCCGGTGATGATCGGGGCGCCGGTGATCCTCGCGACGGTCTGCAACTGCCGCAGGTACTGGCCGATCACCAGCACGAGGTCCCCCTCGTGGCGCCGCAGCAGGCGCATCATCGTGTCGAGCTTCCTGCGGTTCTCCGACGCGAGGCGGAATTTCGTGCGGCGGTCGGCTCCGGCGTAGCGCATGCGCTCTTCCTCGTGCATCGGCACGCGGACCTCGATGCAGGAGGCCTGCGCGATGAACCCCTGCCGCTCGAGGACCTTCCACGGCACGTCGTACCGCTTGGGCCCGATCAGCGTGAAGACCTCCTCCTCCTTGCCGTCCTCGCGCACCAGCGTGGCCGTGAGACCGAGCCGGCGCGTCGCCTGGATCTCGGCGGTCACGCGGAAGACCGGCGCCGGCAGCAGGTGGACCTCGTCGTAGATGATGAAGCCCCAGTCGTTGCCGCGGAAGAGGTCGAGATGGACGAAGGCCTCGGTCCGCGTGCGGCGGTAGGTCAGGATCTGGTAGGTCGTCACGGTGACGGGACGGATCTCCTTCCTCTCGCCCGTGTACTCGCCGATCGCGTCGTCGGCGAGCGCACACTTCTCCCGGAGCTCGCGCTGCCACTGGCGCACCGCCGTGAGGTTCGTCGTCACGATCAGCGTCTTGCGTCCGATCCGGGCCATCGCCGCCATCCCGACGATCGTCTTTCCCGCCCCGCAGGGCAGCGCGATGATGCCGGAGCCTCCCTTCGCGCTCCCTCCCGCCCAGAACGCCTCCACCGACGCCGCCTGATAGGGCCTCACCCGAAAGCCGTCGCCCTCGGCGAGCGCGATCGACAGCGCTCCCCCCTCGACGTAGCCGGCGAGATCCTCGACCGGGTAGCCGATGCGGATCATCGCCTGCTTGACGTGGCCGCGCATGGCCGGATCGACCGCGACCCTGTGCGGCGACAGCCGTTCGAGCAGGAACTTCTTCACGACCGCGTTGGCCCACGCCTCGCGGATCAGCGCCTCGTCGTCGCTCTCGAGCACGAGCAGGTCCCCCTCCCGCAGGAGACGGACTCGGCCGTAGCGCGCCGCATAGTCGCGGATGTCGCGCAGCACGTTCTGCGGCACCGGATACTTCGCGAAGCCGGTCAGCGCCTCCACCATCTCGTCGGCCCCGTGGCCCGCGGCGGAGGCGTTCCAGATCGACAGCGGCGTGATCCGGTAGGTGTGGATGTGCTCCGGCGACTTGATCAGTTCGCAGAAGGTGGCCAGCGCGTCGCGGGCGTCGGCGTACCGCGGTCCGTCCACTTCGACGAGAACGCTGTGGTCGCTCTGCACGATCAGCGGATTCTGGGGGTGGACTTCCATCCTGGCGCGAACCCGCTGGCCCTACCACGGCTCTCGAAACCCATGGGTCCGTTGAACCCCTTACATTACCAGAGATGCGGCCGCCTTGTGCGAGAGGGGAGAGGAGCCCCCGCTCGCGGCACAGAGCAGTTAAAAGGAGTCAGGCCAAGGGTTTACGGCGGAGTAGGAGGGCCCATGGGAGGCCGGAGAGGGCGCCGTAGAAGTGGGAGGGAAGGAGGATGGGGCCTCGGGCGAGGTCGGCGCTGCCGGGGAGGGGGCCGGCGTGCGCCTCGTAGGCCAGCTTGGCGGCCAGCAGGCCGAGCCCCCCCCAACCCCCCCAGCTTCCCCGGAGGCCATATGCGAGCGCCCCGGAGGCGAAGAGTCCGTGAAGGGCGCCCGAGAGCCCTACGTACCAGGCGGTCTCCGGCGAGAGGAAGAGCAGCCCCGCGGAGACTCCGAGCCCGCAGGGAAGCAGCACCCACGCCGGCGCGAGCGGTGCGATCAGCAGCAGGGCGGCGACGTTCATCGCAAGGTGCCCCCACCCGAGGTGGACGAGGTTCCCCGTCAGCAGCCGCCAGAGCTGTCCGGCCCAGATGCGGTCGCGGTCGTAGCGCAACGCCTCCGACGTGCCGGGGCCGGCGAGGGCGATGACCGCGCAGAGCGCGGCGACAGCGAAGAAGGGCGGCGCCCGGCGCACGGCTAGCGGAGCGGTTCGGGCTCCGGGGTCTCGACGGGCTGGATCCGGTCGAGATCGCTCTGCACCGGCTCGCGCTTGACCCAGGCCCGTATCACGCCGCCGACATCGACGAACTTCCCGATCAGCTTCGCCTTGCCGTCCGAGATCCCGAAGATCGCCGGGACGAAGAAGACCGACTCCTCCCCGTCGATCACCGTGAGGATCCTCAGGATCGGGAAGCCTGTCAGGTCGAGGATCCAGGTCTCCTTGTGGCTGTCCGCGGGCCCCCCGGGTCCTTGCACGTTCGCGAGGTAGTGGGCGGGCTCTTCGGGGTGCCGCTCGATCCGGAAGACGCTGCCGGTCGGCGTCAGCGCCCCCTTCTCGCCGACCTCGTTCTGGTCCCAGGTGCCGATCAGGTGCTCGGACTTGAAGAGCTTCCACCCCTCGCTGTGGCCGATCAATTGCTCGTCGCTCTCGACCTTGTACCGGAAGCGCGAGGTCGAGGAGACGCCGCTCATCGTTTCGACGGTCAGGATCGCCTCGTAGTCGCCGGGCTCCGCCAGTTCGGCGCAGAGCCGGATGCCCTGCTCCCACGCGATCGGCGCGCCGGCGACGAGGTCCACCTGGCCGTCCGGCTTCACGAAGTCCTCGACGCCGTAGATCATCACGTTCGCGGGCATCGAGTCGAGAACCACCTCGCGCGGCTGGAGCTTCCCTTCGGGCGTGCGATTCAGCAGCAGCAATTGCGTCGCCCTCCAGAATCGCCGGTCGAAGGTGAGGCGCGCCTGGACCCGTCCCGCGCCCAGCGAGGCGTGCTCGACGAGAACGAGGGTCGTGATCCCCGAGCCGGGGTCGATGGCCGTCACGTCCACGGTCGCGCGGGCCTTGTCCTTTCCGTTCGTGAGCTGCAGCGTGAGCCCGTCGAACTCGGTCCGGACCTTCGTCTCGCCGTCCTTGTACTCCGGCAGCAGCAGGTCGATCGTATGGACCGCCTCCTTCTGCGCCTTCTCGTAGCGGAGCATCCAGAGGTCGTCGAGCAGCATCGTGCGGGCGAAGACGCGGACCGCCCCCCGCTGCGCGTCCTGGATGCCGTCCTGCGTCATCGTCCAGATGATGTTCTTGCCTTCGATGATGCCTTCGAACTGGTTGGCGCCGAGCGGCTTCACCGCGCCGACCGCGTTGCCCTGGCCGTCGAGCACCCGGACCTGCTTGATGACGGGCGGCGCGACCTCCCGCTTCTGCAACGCGTAGAGGGAGCGCAGGAAGGCCGGCCACCGACTCTGCCGCGCGAACGCGATGCCCTCGTACTCCGGATTGACGGAGCCCTCCGAGACGGGGCCGTAGATGCTGAGTCCGGTGCTGAGCCGCCGCTGGGCATTGACGTGCGAGGCGAGCACGAACGCGCCGTGGGCCTTCCGGAAGGCCTCGAACTCCGCCTCGGCGGGGAAGGGCTGCAGGTTGTGCCGCACCCTCCGCAGCAGGTCCATCATGTCGAGGCTGTTGACCCCGCCGGGCCCCGCGCGGAAGTCCATGCGATCCATGTAGCTCTCGGAAAAGAAGAGCGACCTGGCCGTCACCGGCCAGCTACGCCCCATCTCGGGCTCCAGCCGGGCGAGCAGCCGGTCGAACGCCGCGACGAGTTCGCCCATCCGATCGAGGTCGAGGCAGCAGAGCGTCGTGTCCTGCCTTCCCTTGGCGTCGTAGTCCTCGTCGAAGGCCTTCGGGATCGCCCTGCCGATCGCGCCCGGATCCGCGGCCGGATCGGCGAAGAGCGGCAGCACGCGCTCATAGGGCCATCCATCCCCGGGTGCCAACGCCTGCGAGGCGACCATGTAGCGCGCGAAGGGCGCCGCCTCCGCCGCGGTCTCGATCTGCGCCATCAGGCACATGTCGAACCCGAGGATGTCGAGGCGGCCCACCGCCGCGGCGCGCAGGCCGGTCGTCAGCGCCGCGCGCATCTTCGGGAGGCTCAGGCCGTCGTGCCCGCCGGCGCCGTTGTCGTCATCCGACGCCATCGACGCCCAGCCGCCGCCGTGGTTCCACATCACCACCATCCGCCGCTGCGCCGGGTAGGCGCGGAAGCCCCCTTCGAGAAACGCCGCGAGCAGCGCCGGATCCCCCATGTTCACTTCGCCGAGGCGGGCGAGGATCGGCGACGGCACCTTCTCCCGGTCGGGGTCGGGGCGCACGCGGAGCAGCCGCGCATCGGTCCAGTCGCCATCGGCGTTCGAGAACCCCTTCGCGCGATCGACCAGCGCGATCACCTCGACGCCGGCGGGCGGGATCGACGACTCCATCTCGTTCAGGTCGTTGATGCCGTCCGCCTCGAGGTTGTTGTCCGCATCGAGGTAGACGAGGATCGTCCAGCGGCGCTGCGGATCCGCGACGACCGGCAGTCCGCGAAGGGTGGCGATCGCCTGCGCCTGTTCCGGCGTCGCGGCCGGTGCGGCGACGGGAGGGGGCGCGGGGGGAGGGGTCGGTCCAGGCTGCGGCGGCGGGGCGGGAGCGGGGGCGGGGGCGGGCTCTTCGACCTCGTCGAACGGGTTGACCGCCTCCTTGTTTCGCTTCAGCTCGAAGCTCCGGCCGTCGTTGACCAGCGTCATCGTGTCGCCGGAGAGAGTCGCCGAGAGCTTGAACGCCGCCCCGTTCGCCGTGAAGCTTCCCTCGAGCCTGCCGTCGCGCAGCGCGGCACGGACGGGGTAGGGCTTGCCGCCGACGGTGAGCGTCCCCTCGTAGAGGCTGCCGTTGGCCTTCAGTTCGATCGAGATCTGCGGATGGGAAAATGTCCCCGTCCACGGATCGGCGCTCACGACCGGCGCCAAAGCGAGGATAACGAGCAGCTTGCGCACCTCTACCCTCCTCCCGGGGCCTTCCGGAGGCCCTGCTTGCCGGTGAAGTAGGCCTCCGTCGTCTTGCTGAGGATCTTGTCCTTCACCGCGGCCGCGAGCAGGATGCCGGTCTCGATCTCGTAGTCGAAGATCAGCGTGTACCCGGCGGCATCCTCGGCGATCGAGACGATGTTGCGGCCGTAGTTGCTCGGCCCGACGTATCCGATTTGCACGGTCGCCCCGAGCAGATCATCGCGATCCACGACCATCCCCGCCCTGAGCTTGCGGATCTCGAGCGGCGGCAGCCAGAGGCCGCCCGTCTGCGTCGGGCCGGCGACGCGCACGGCTCCCCCCTCCGCCCCCCCCGGCGTCCCTGGCTCGGGCGCGGCCTTCAGCGTGACGTAGTTCGCGCCGACCGAATCGAGCAGCACCGTCGACGAGAAGCGCATCGGCATCGGCGGCACGCCCGCGATCTCGACCGTCCACGCGCCCGAAAAGGTGTAGGAGCCGATCCTGGTCAGCCAGGCGGGGGGGCGGCCCATCGCCCACGGGAGTTGGCGGTCGCGGCGCCCCGCAAAACGCGTCAGCGCGACGACCTGCCGCCCCGACTCCAGGTTCTTCATCGGCGCATTGCTGTAGTAGAGCAGCAGGCCGGTCTCCTCCTCGTAGGCGAAACGCTCGTACTGGACGTACTTCGGTCCGCCTCCGAGCGTCCAGTGCAGGGCCGTGACCTTGCGGCCGTTCCAGTCGTAGGTTCCGCGAGTCGCACCCCAACTCGTGAAGGCGCCGTCCTTGTCGAGCTTCGCGACCGGCCAGTTCTTGAACGCCTTCGCGAGGATCGTCGGGTGGACCCAGAAGGGGCCGCCGGTCGCCGCGGCGGTGACATACCCCGCCTCGACGCTCGGCGCGGCGAGCAGCGGCTGTCCCATGTTGCCGGTCGTCGAGATCTGGACGCGCGTCGCGATCGCCGCCTGCCGTCCGACGAGACTCACGACATCCGCGGTCAGAAAGCCCGACCCGGAGGTGTGCGGCGTATCCCGGGGTGCGTTCGCCTGGGTGTAGGCGCTGCCGGCACACTCCCAGTAGAGGCGCGTTCCCTCCTTCATCCACGGCGGGGCGTCGAGCGTGGCGAGTTCGGCCTTGTAGTCGAGGAAGGGGTTCCACTCCTGCGCCTCGATCGCGGGCACGAGGAGGGCGAGGACCATCAGGCTACGGAGCATGGGAAGGACCTCCGGCAAGGCGCCCATCCTAACGCAGCGACCTCCCGGTGTGGCTCGCTTCGCACGCGACCACCGCCTCGACCGGCCCCTCGACGACGAGGCGGCCCCCGGCGTCGCCCCCCTCCGGCCCGAGGTCGACGATCCAGTCCGCGGTGCGCAGGAACTCGACGTTGTGCTCCACGACGACCACCGTGTGCCCCTGGTCGACGAGGCGGTGCAACACCTGCACCAGCTTCTCGACGTCCGTCGCGTGCAGCCCGCAGGTGGGCTCGTCGAGCAGATAGAGCACCTCGGTGCGCGCCCGCCGCGCGAGTTCGGCGGCGAGCTTCACGCGCTGCGCCTCGCCGCCGGAGAGCGTCGTCGCCGACTGGCCGAGCGCGAGGTAGCCGAGGCCGACGTCGTCCAGCGTGCCGAGCACGCGCGCCAAGGGCGGGATGTTCGCGAAGAACTCGCGCGCCTCGGCGACCTCCATCGCGAGCACGTCCGCGATCGACCTGCCCTTGTACTTCACCTCGAGCGTCTCGCGCCCGTACCGCTTCCCGTCGCACTCCTCGCAGGGCACCCAAACATCCGCGAGGAAGTGCATCTCGACCTTCACCGAGCCGCGCCCCTCGCACGCCTCGCAGCGCCCGCCGGCCCGGTTGAACGAGAAGCGCCTCGCATCGTAGCCGCGCACCCGCGCCTCCGGCACCTGCGCGAAGAGCGTGCGGATCGGATCGAAGGCCTTCGTGTAGGTGGCCGGGTTGCTCGCCGGCGTCGTGCCGATCGGCATCTGGTCGACGACATAGACCGTGCCGTACCGTTCGAGCCCCTTGACCTCCCCCGGGACCCCCTCCTTTCGCTCGGCGGCATCGCGCAGCACCTCGAAGAGAAGGCTCGACTTCCCGGCGCCGGAGACGCCGGTGATGCAGGTGAGGCGCGCGACGGGCAGGCGCGCGGCGAGCCTTTTGAGGTTGTGTGCCCGTGCATCCCGCACGTGCAGGAAGCGATCGGGGGGGGGCCGCGGGGGGGGGCGCACGAGGGCGCGCCGGCCCGACGCGAAGTCGGCGGTCGGAAGGCCCTCGCGCGCAAGCAGATCGGCCACCGGCCCCTGGAAGACGACGCTGCCGCCATGCTTGCCCGCGCCCGGGCCGAGGTCGATCACATGGTCGGCGGCGCGGATCGTGTCGCGGTCGTGCTCGACGAGCAGCACGGTGTTGCCGAGGTCGCGCAGCCCCCGCAGCGAGTCGAGCAGCCGCGCCGTGTCGCGCGGGTGCAAGCCGATCGTCGGCTCGTCGAGCACGTAGACGACGCCGACAAGCCCGCTGCCGATCTGCGTCGCGAGGCGGATCCTCAGCGCCTCGCCGCCGGAGAGCGTCGCGGTGCCGCGGTCGAGCGTCAGGTAGCCGAGGCCGACGTCGTCGAGGAAGCGGAGGCGCGCGTCGATCTCGCGGCGCACTTCGGCGACGACGTGCTCGCTCGAGGCAGGCAGGCGCAACTTGCCGAAGAAGGCGCGCGCCTCGGCGACGGTGAGCCGGCCGAGGTCGGGCAGCCGCATGCCGCGGCCGAGGGTGACCGCCCCGGAGAGGGGAGAGAGGCGCCCCCCGTCGCAGGCGGGGCAGGTCGTCGGGCTCATCGCCGCGGCGATCCGCTCGGTCCACCGGCCGCCGCTGCTGCGGCGGTACCAGTCCTCGAGGATCGCCGAGACGCCCTTCCACTCGGTCTCGGAGCGGAGCCGGAAGGACTTGCCGCCGGGCCGGCGCATCCGCTTGACGATCCGGTAGAGCCGGTCGCCGGTGCCATCGAAGAGCAGCGCGAGATGCTCCCTCGTCCACTCCCCCATCGGGCGCTCCAGCGGGAGCGCGTGCGCCTCGGCGACCGCCTCCACCTGCGCCCGATACCACTTCGACTCGGCGAGATAGCTCGCCGCGCCGCCGCCGAAGGCGCCGCCGCGGAAGGTCTTCTGCGGGTGGCGGATCACCTTGGCGGGGTCGGCGCGCTGGACGACGCCCAGGCCGTTGCAGCGCGGGCAGGCGCCGTGATGGCTGTTGAACGAGAACATGCGCGGTTCGAGGGCGGCCCCGGGCAGCAGGACGCCGTGGTCGACGCACCCGGGCCGCTCGGTGAAGAGGTGCAGCGCCCCGCCGGGCTCCGCGACACCGGCGACGCCGTGGCCGAGGCGGTAGGCGGCGGCGAGGGCCTCGGCGACGCGCGCCTTCGACTTGACCTCGAGGCGGTCCACGACGAGGTGGGCGCTCCCCTCGACCGGACCGAGCGGCCTCTCCGCTCCGTCGACCCAGAGACGCGTGTATCCCTCGCGCCGCAGGCGGTCGACCTCCACCTCCCGCAGCGGCGCGACGACGAGCAGTCGAGCGCCGCGGCGGTCGCGCAGCAGCCTTCCCGCCTCCACCGACGGCGAACGCGCCTCGAGGGGCTTCGCGCAGGCGGGGCATCGCGCGGTGCCGGCCCGCGCGAAGAGCAGGCGGAAGTAGTCGTGGATCTCGGTCGTCGTCGCCACGGTCGAGCGCGGGTTGCGGCTCCGGTTGCGCTGGTCGATCGCGATCGCGGGACCGAGGCCGGTGATCGTGTCGACGGGCGGCTTGTCCATGCGCCCGAGGAAGCGCCGCGCATAGGTCGAGAGCGACTCGACGTAGCGCCGCTGCCCCTCGGCGAAGATCGTGTCGAAGGCGAGCGACGTCTTGCCCGAGCCCGACGGCCCGGTCACGACGGTGATCGCGTCCGCCGGAACGCGCACGTCGATCCCCTTCAGGTTGTGCAGCCGCGCCCCGGTCACGACCAGGTCGCGCGCCCTCTGCTCGCGCCGCCGCGGGCGCCTCGGCGGGTCGCGCCGGCTCGGCCGCAGCACCGGCCCCAGCGCGCGCCCGGTGTGGCTCTCCCGTTGGGCGGCGACCTCCTCCGGCGTCCCCGCGGCGATCAGCAGCCCTCCCCCCGCGCCCCCCTCCGGCCCCAGATCGAGCAGGTAGTCGGCGCTCTTGATGACGTCGAGGTTGTGTTCGACGACGACGACGGAGTTCCCGCGCTCGACGAACCGCTGGAGGCTCTCCAGCAGGTGGGCGACGTCCTCGTGGTGGAGCCCGGTCGTCGGCTCGTCGAGCACGTAGAGCGTCTTGCCGGTGCCGGGACGGCCGAGTTCGCGGCCGATCTTCACCCGCTGCGCCTCGCCGCCGGAAAGCGTCGTCGCCGGCTGGCCCAGCGCGATGTAGCCGAGGCCGACGCCGTGCAGCGTGTCGAGGATGCGCGAGAGGCGGGGGTGGTCGCGGAAGAGGTCGCACGCCTCCGCGACGGTCATGTCGAGGATGTCGCTGATGCTCCTGCCCTTGAAGAGGACCTCGAGCGTCTCGTCGTTGAACCGCCGCCCCCGGCACTCCTCGCACGCGATCTCGACGTCGGGCAGGAACTGCATCTCGACGGTGCGCACGCCGGCGCCGAGGCAGGCCTCGCAGCGGCCCCCCTTCACGTTGAAGCTGAAGCGCCCCTTCCTGTAGCCGCGCGCCCGCGCCTCGGGCAGCAGCGCGAAAAGGTCGCGCACGTCGTCGAAGAGCTTGGTGTAGGTGGCGGCGTTGCTGCGCGGCGTGCGGCCGATCGGCGTCTGGTCGATCTCGATGACCTTGTCGATCTGCTCCGTCCCTTCGATGCCGTCGTGGTCGCCCGGCGCCTCCTCGCTGCCGTGCAACTCCCGCGCAAGCGCGCGGCGCAGCACGTCGTTGACGAGGGAGGACTTCCCGGAGCCCGAGACGCCGGTCACGCAGGCCAGCACGCCGAGGGGGAAGCGGGCGTCGATGCCGCGCAGGTTGTGCTGCCGGGCGCCGCGGACGACGAGCCACCCCTTCGGCTCCCGCCGCTCCAGGGGCACCGGGATGCCGCGGTCGCCGCGCAGGTAGCCCGCCGTCAGCGACTCCTCGACCCGCCAGACCTCGTCGGGGTAGCCGGCGGCGACGATCCGCCCCCCCTCGCGCCCCGCCCCCGGGCCGACATCCACCAGATAGTCGCTCTCGCGCATCGTCTCGTCGTCGTGCTCGACGACGAGCACGGTGTTGCCCATGTCCCGCAGCCGTTGCAGCGCCCGGATGAGCCGCGCGTTGTCCCGGGGGTGGAGGCCGATGCTCGGCTCGTCCAGGACGTAGGTGACCCCCTTGAGCCCGGCGCCGACCTGGGTCGCCAGGCGGATCCGCTGCGCCTCGCCGCCGGCAAGCGTCGCCGCGCTGCGGTCCAACGTGATGTAGCCGAGGCCGACCTCCTCGAGGAACGCGAGCCGCGACAGGATCTCCTTCAAGATCTCGCGGCCGATCCGCAGGTCGTTGCCCTCGAGTTCGACGTCGGCGAAGAGCGCCCGCGCCTCGGCGACGCTCCGGGCGACGACGCCGTCGATCGCGTGACCGCGGAAGCGGACCGCGAGCGCGTCGGGCTTGAGACGGCGGCCCGCGCACGCCGCGCAGGGAAGCTCCGAGAGGAAGCGCTCCACCCCCTTGCTCGCCCGCTCGCGCCACGCCTGCTCCATGCGCGGGAGGATGCCCGGGTAGGCGACGCGGTCGGCCAGCGAGAGCTCGAACCGCTTCGACGACCAGGTGCGCCTGCGCGAGACCTGCGCGCCCTCCGCGCCGTGCAGCACGAGCGTGCGCTGCGCGTCGGTGAGCCGGTTCCAGGGCCTGTCCACCGGCACGAGTTCCGCGAGTTCGTCGACGCGCACCGCGGCGTAGGTGAGGTGGCCCCCCTTCGTCAGCACCGCGAGCGCGCCGTCGCGGATCGACTTCGACGGGTCGGCAACGAGCTTCTTCGCGTCGACCGTCCGCGTCGTGCCGAGGCCGCTGCACTCCGGGCAGGCGCCGCGCGGCGAATTGAAGCTGAAGAGGCGCGGCTCGAGCTCCGGCAGGTCCACCCCGCAGTCGACGCAGTGCAGGTGGCGGCTGAAGGCGCGGAACTCCGCGTCGACGAGCAGGTGCACGAAGCCCCCGCCCCGGTCGAGCGCGCGCTCGACCCCCTCGGCGATGCGCCCGCGCGCCTCCTCCTTGACGACGAGCCGGTCCATCACGATCTCGATCGTGTGCCGCTCGTAGCGGGCGAGCCGCATCCGCGGCTTCAGCTCGACGATCTCGCCGTCGATCCGCGCACGCAGGAAGCCGTCGCGCAGCAGGTCCTCGATCTCCTTCCGGTACTCGCCCTTGCGGTCGCGCACCATCGGCGCGAGCAGCACCGCCTTCCGGCCCGCGTACTCGTCGAGGATGCGCGCGACGATCCGCTCGCTCGACTGGGCGGCGACCGGCCGGCCGCACTTCGGGCAGCCCGGATCGCCGAGGCGCGCGTAGAGCAGCCGCAGGTAGTCGTAGATCTCGGTGATCGTGCCGACGGTGCTGCGCGGGTTGCGCGAGACGGTCTTCTGGTCGATCGAGACGGCCGGCGAGAGCCCCTCGACATGCTCGACCTTGGGGCGGTCGATGCCGCCGAGGAACTGCCGCGCGTAGGAGGAGAGCGACTCGAGGAAGCGACGCTGCCCCTCGCGGTAGATCGTGTCGAAGGCAAGCGACGACTTGCCGGAGCCGGAGACGCCGGTGATCGTCGCGAGCACCCCCCGCGGGATCGTGAGGTCCACACCCTTGAGGTTGTGCTCGCGCGCACCCTTGACGACGATGTCCATCGGCGCTGCGGATTCAGGGGAGGCCCCGGAGGGGGGCGAGCCGCCCGCGGATCGCCTCGTGGATCCGGCCGTTGCTCGCGAGCAGATGGCCCCCGTGGAGCAGCGCATGCACCCCCCGCGCCCCCCGGAAGTCCGTCACCTCCCCGCCGGCCTCCCGGACGAGCAGGATCCCCGCCGCCACGTCCCACGGATTCAGGTGGAGCTCCCAGAAGCCGTCGAGGCGGCCGCAGGCGACCCAGGCGAGGTCGAGGGCGGCGGCGCCGAGGCGGCGCAGGTCGGCGCAGGCCATCGCGAGCGTCTGGATGTTGTCGAGGTTGTGGTCGGGGAGTTCGTTGCGACGGTAGGCGAGGCCGGTCGCGAGCATGGCGTCTCGGAGGTCGGCGGTGGGCGAGACGCGGATCGGCTCGCCGTTGAGCCGCGCGCCGCCTCCGGCCTCGACGGTGAAGGTCTCGCCGAGTTCCGGCGCGTGGACGACGCCCCCGGCGAGCGCCCCGCCCTCGACGACGCCGATCGAGACGCACCAGTAGGGGATGCCGTGCAGGAAGTTGACGGTGCCGTCGAGCGGATCGACGACCCAGCAGCGGTCGGCGCCCCGGTCGCGGCGCGCCCCCTCCTCGCCGAGGATGTCGTCGGCGGCGGGGATGCCGGCGACGATGGAGCGCTCCGCGTCGAGGTCGGCGGCGCTGACGAGGTCCCGCCGCACCCCCTCCTTGCGGCTCGCGTCCGCGCGACGGAGGCGGCCGTAGTGGCGAGAGAGGAGCTCCCCCGCGCCCCGCGCCAGCGCCTCGGCCTGCTCGAGCGTCGTCACGGTGCCTTCGCGAGGGCGGCGACGACGAGGTCCTGGAGGCGGCGCGACTGTGCGACGCTCGCGCCGTTGGCGAGGATCGCGAAGACGTAGCGACCGCCGCGGATCCCGGTCACGTAGCCGGAGAGGGCGCTGACGCCGGCGATCGTGCCGGTCTTCGCGCGCAGCCGCGGGCCGAGGTCCCGGTAGCGGCGCGCGAGGGTGCCCTCCCCGCCGGAGGGCAGCGCCTCGACGAAGAGGGGGAGGTCGCGCAGGGCTTGCAGCGCCGCGTAGAGCGCCCGCGCCGTCGCGCGGTTGGTCCGGGCGAGGCCGCTGCCGTCGCGCGGGTCGAGCCCCTCGACCGGGACGCCGAGGGCGCGCAGCGCCTCCCGGGCGCCGTCGGCCGCCGACGCGAAGCTGCCCTTGCCGAGCAGCTTGAAGCAGCACTCGGCGTAGAGGTTCTGGCTCTGGGTCAGCATCACCTTCAGCGTGCGGTCGAGCGGCGAATGATAGAGCACGAGGGGGCGGACGATCGCCTCGCGGCCGACGCGCAGGGCGCCTTCGACGACGATGCCGCGCGCCGCGAGCGCCGCCCGGAAGGCGCGGCCGAAGAAAAGCACCGGATCGCGCACCGCGACGTTGCCGGTCACCCCGTCGCTGCCGCGCAGGATCCGCCCGCGCACGACGATGTCGTGGTCGGCGTCGCGGCCGATGTGGACGAGGTGGTCCCCCGCGTCGATCGTCGGGCAGTCGAGGGAGAGCGCGGGCGGCAGCAGCGAGGGCGCAATGGTGACGCGCGCCGGCGCACCGGCGGCGGCCCCCGGATGCACCGTGCAGTCCCAGCAGGAGTCGTTCAGCACGAGCGCGGCGACGGGGGCGCAGTACCAGCGGTCGAGCTGGTCCTTCGGCCAGTCGGGGTGGATGAACTCGTCGTCGAAGCGGCTCGCGTCGAGCACGAGATCCCCGTCCACCCCCATCACGCCGCGGGCGGCGAGATCCTCGGCAAGGAGGCGGAGGATCCGGTCGGCGTCGCCGTCGTGGAATCGGCCGCTCAGGTTGGGGTCGCCGCTCCCGATCACGACGAGATCCCCTTGGGCGCTCGCCCCCAGGGTCGTCGTGAAGCGGTAGCCTTGGCCCAGGCGCTCCAGCGCGGCGGCCGCGGTGAGCAGCTTCTGGTTGCTGGCCGGGGCGAGGGGGCGGTCGGCCTCATGGACGAGCAGCACGCGCCCGCCCGCCTCCCCGGCGATCAGGCCGAGGCCGGAGCGGGCGATGCCGGAGCGCTCTAGCGCGTCGCCGAGGTCGCTCTCGACGCCACCGGCGAGCAGCAGCAGGATCAGAAGGGGGGCAGCCATCGCGAGGCGGGCCGTCGGCAGGCGCGGTCCGCGCTCCTCACTGCTGGAAGATGCTCACCTGGTCGTTGGCCATCGTCACCATCGCGGCGTCCTCGGTCCGGTGGCCGTAGCCCTTCACCTGCGCGAACCGCTTCACCTCCCGGGCGTGGACGAGGATGTTCTCGTGGTCGGCGAGGAAGGTGAGCGAGAGCAGCTCGCTCGCCTCGACCGAGAGCCCGCGCAGCGCGTAGGTCGCCCTGCCGCGCGCGAGGATCGTCGAGGAGTCCGGTCGCTCCAGGTGGAGCCCCGCGACCTTGCCCTCCCCGCGCCAGCGGTCCGACAGCACGATCCTCACCTCCCGCGCGACGACCTTCGTCTCGATCGCCAGCGCCATCGCGTCGGGCCGGGCCTCCTCGCGCGCTTCCGTGGCGCGCGCGCCGCCGGTGGAAGCGCAGGCGGCGAGGAGCGAAGCGACCATCAGCGTCCGCATCGCGCTCAGTCGAGGCCGCTCCCGGCCCAGAAGCGCTCGATCTCCCCGAGGATCGCATCCCGCTGCCCCGGCGTGACGGGCTTGTCGCGCTGCGCGACCGGACGGAACTCCTTGTTCAGGTAGCGGACGAGGAAGTCGTACGCGGCCGACCACGCGGCCCACCGCGCCCCCTTGTCGAGCAGGATCGTCTGCGTCACGTGGTCGGCGACCGGGTTCGCCTTCAGCTCGCGGTTCCGGCCCGGATCCATGTCCACGATGCCGGCGAGGGAGGCCAGCGCGGCGACGAGGCGCCGATCGCCCTCCTCGCTCGTGATGTAGGCGCGCCAAGCCGTGCGGACCTGCTTCGCCTGGCTCAACGTCAGCGGCTCGAGGCCGTCGCCGACGACGCTGCGCGCCTCGCAGAGCGTGCTGAGGGCGCGGTCGGCCTCGCGCTGGACCATCCCGGACTCGTCCTTGAGGCTGTGCAGGATCGTCGGGAGCGCCGCGGGGCCGCAGACGGCGGCGATCGTGCGGATCGCCTCGACCCTCACCTCCGGCGTGATCCTCTCGTTCGCATAGGGATAGACGAAGTGGACGAGGATCCGGATCAGGCGGGGATCGGCGAGGGAGGTCCGGAAGAAGCGGATCACCTCGACGGCAACCTCCGGCGGCGCATCGACCATCACGCGGAAGGCGCAGCGGATGACCTCCTCGCGCACCTCCCGCAGCCGCTCATCCCCCGCCACCTCCGGATTGACGAGCAGGCCGAGCAGCTCCTTCAGCGAATCGCGCCGCACCGAGGCCGAGATGCCGTCGTTCTTGACGACCGCGAGCGCCTTCTCGACCTGCCAGATGCCGATCGCGACGTCCCCCTTCTTCTCCACCTGGTCGAGCATCCGCGCGTAGTTCTCGCGGTCCTCGCCCTGGATCCGCTCGCACTTCAACAGCCGCCCCAGCGTCTCCTTGACGCCGGCCATGCGGCCGAGGCGCGTCTGGACGTGGAGCAGGTAGCGGAGCCCGGCGGGCTGGAAGGGGCCCTCCGGGAGGACCCGCAGCGACTCCTCGAGCGCCTTCGCCGCCGCGCCGAAATGGCCCAGCTCGACGTAGAAGCTCGCGCGGAAGAGATGGGCGTAGCCGCTGTCCGGCTCGAGCGCGACGCGCGCCTCGGCCGCGGCGATCGCCTTGTCGATGAGCGCCTTCTTCTCGGCGGGGTTGTAGACCCCCTCGGCGAGGAAGGCGCAGGCGGTCGCGAGGAGTTCGCAGGCCTCCCCGGACATCTCGGCGTCCATCGCCCGCTCGCAGAGCCTCTTCGCCCGCGCGTAGTCCTTTGCCGAGATCGAGATCCGCGCGAGCAGCAGGATCGCCGGGCCGTACTCGCCGTGATAGCTGAGAGCCTTGTCCACCAGCACGAGCGGCGAGTCCTTCTCGCCCAGCCGGTCGGCGAGATCCGCCTCGGCGATGTAGGCGCCGGGGAAGTCCGCCCACGCCTCCGACGCGAGGTGGTACTCCTTGCGCGCCTCGGCCATCCCCTCGCGGACAACCTGCTTCAGCGTGTGCGCGAGCAGGAAGTGCCGGATCGCCCGCTCCCGGGGCGATACGTTGGCCTTCGTGGCGCGCCGGGTCTCGTCCAGAAGCTGGTCCGCCTTCATCTGCTTCTGGGCCACGAGGCCCACCCGCCGGTCCGCCTCGGCGAGGCGCGCCTTCAACTCGGCGTCGGTGATCTGCGCTTCGCCCGCCCGGCCCGCCCCGCAGAGGGCAAGGCAGAGGGTGAGGGCGGGGAGCAAGAGGCGCACCATCATCAAGATGCCTCCGTCAGGGACTCGAGGAGCCCGAAGTACCCGGGAAACGACTTGTCAACCGCGTCGGCGCCCGCCACCGTAACCCCGGGCACCGAAAGCGCAAGAACCCCCGCCGCCATCGCGATCCGGTGGTCGCCATACGCCGAAACGGTAGCCCCGCGCAGCGCGCGCCCGCCGACAATGCGGAAGCCGTCCGGCAGCGGCTCCGCGAAGCCCCCCAGCGCCCGCACAAGCGCCACCGTGCTCTCGATGCGGTTGCTCTCCTTGTCGGCGAGGTGGGGCGCCCCGGAGACGACGGTCTCCCCCTCCGCCAATGCGCCGAGGGCCCCGAGAAGAGGGGCCAAGTCGGGCGCGTTCGAAAGGTCGGCGCGCACCCCCCGCAGCCCCCCGCCTACGACCCGGATCCCGCCCCCCTCGCCGGTCACCCTCGCCCCCGCCCGATTCAGGATCGGGATGATCCGCGCGTCGGGCTGCGGCGAGGAGAAGGAGAGCCCCTCGAGCAGGAGGTCGCCGCAGGTCGTCGCCGCGGCGACGGCGAGACTCGCGGCGGAGCTGAAGTCGGGCTCGACGTCGTAGGGGTCGCTCCACTGCCGGCGGACGAAGGCGGTCAGGTTCACGTAGGACATCGACCGCCGCCCGACGACATGGACCCTGAGCCCCTTCACGCGCTCGACGAGAAGCACGAGCGCCGTCGCGAACTGGCTGCTCTCGTCGGTGGAGATGTGGAGCGATCCGCCGCGGATCGGCCCCCGCACGGCCACAGGAAAGGCCTCCCCCTCGACAACGGCGCCCAGCGTGCGCAGCGCCTCGCAGAGCGGCGCCACCGGACGCCGGCGCAGCCGCTCGGAGCCGTCGATGATGGTCCGCGCGTCCCGGAGCGACGCGAGCGCGAGCAGGCAGCGGGCGGCGGTGCCGTTGTCGCCGCAGTCGATTCGCACGTCCGAAGCGCCGAGGCCGCCGCTGACCGTGCGCACGCCCGGGCTCTCGTCGATCCGGTAGCCGAGCGCCCGCAGCCCGTCGCAGAGCCGCCGCAGGTCGCCGCTCTCCGGCACGTTGCGCACCGTCCCCCCGCGATGGGTCGCGAGGATCAGCGCGCGCTGGGCGATCGACTTCGAACCCGGCGCGCGGACGCGACCGGCGACACGGCCGTGCCGGACCGTCACCTCCATGGCCTCCGCAGTCTACCGGTCCCCTCCCCCGCAATGGTAGATTGGGGCCATGGGTAATGCGGTGCTGCAAATCGACCTGAAGGGCTTTCGGCGCCTCTCGTCCGGGAAGGTCCGCGACATCTTCGAGGCGGGCGACGGCCTGCTGCTGGTCGCGAGCGACCGCCTCTCGGCCTTCGATGTCGTGTTGAACCAGGGCATCCCCGGCAAGGGAGGGGTCCTGACGCGCCTCTCCGCCTTCTGGTTCGGCAGGTTGGGGCATGTTGCCCCGCACCATCTGCGCACGACCGACCTCTCGCGGATGCCTCAGGGGGTGCGGGGGCAGGAGGCGCTGCTCGGCGGACGCACCATGTTCGTCGAGAGGCTCGAGATCGTGCCGGTGGAGTGCGTCGTGCGCGGCTATCTCGCCGGTTCGGGGTGGAAGGAGTACCGCGAGCGGCGGAGCATCTGCGGCGTGCCGCTGCCGAGCGGCCTGCGGGAGAGCGACCGGCTGCCGGAGCCGATCTTCACGCCGACGACGAAGGCGAAGACGGGGCACGACATGCCGATGTCCTACTCCGAGGTCGAGATGGCGGTGGGCCCGGCGACGGCGGCGCAACTGCGCACGCTCTCCCTCGCGCTCTACCGCGCGGGGGCCGAGTACGCCGAGCAGCGCGGGATCCTGCTCGCGGATACGAAGTTCGAGTTCGGCAAGCGCGCCGACGGCACGCTCGTGCTCGCCGACGAGGCGCTGACGCCCGACTCCTCGCGCTACTGGGACCACGAGACCTACGAGCCCGGCCGCGCGCAAGACAGCTTCGACAAGCAGATCGTCCGCGACTGGCTCGAGGCGTCGGGCTGGAAGAAGAGCCCGCCGCCGCCGGACCTGCCGCCGGCGATCATCCAGAAGACGAGTCGGCGCTACGAGGAGATCGCCCAGCGCCTGATGGGAGTCTGAGAGAGACATGAACCCCGTGATCGGTTTCGTCCTCGGGTCGAAGAACGACCTCCCGCAGCTCGAAGGGGCGGAGGCCTTCCTGAAGGAGGCGCAGGTCCCCTACGAGATCCGCATCATCTCGGCGCACCGGACGCCGGAGCGCGCCCGGGAGTACGCCCAGTCCGCGCCTGCGCGCGGTCTCAGGCTGCTCGTGGGTGTTGCGGGAATGGCGGCGCACCTGAGCGGCGTGCTCGCTGCGACGGCGCAGATCCCCGTGCTCGGGGTCCCCGCCTCGGGCGGGCCGCTGGAGGGGTTCGACGCGCTGCTCTCGACGGTGCAGATGCCCGCCGGCGTGCCCGTCGCCACCTTCGCGATCGGCAAGGCGGGCGCGACCAACGCCGCCGTCTTCGCCTGCCAGGTGCTCGCCCTCTCCGACGCCGACCTCGGGCAGCGCATCCGCGACATCCGCGCCTCGCAAGCCCGCAAGGTCGAACGCGACGACGAGGAGACGAAAGGGACCCGGGGTACGGCGACCTGACGTCACGGCGGCGGGGGTTCGCGGTGCGGTTGCGGGCTCGGCGGGCGGCACGATTCATGACCACGAACAACCTTCCGTCTCAACCCCCGCGACACGCTCCTGATATGCTGATGGGGATGTCGCGCGATCCGGATGCCGGGCCCAGCCGCACGCACAAGCTGCATGTAGGAGCGGGAATTGGAGACCGATCGCAATCCAAGGCGGCCTGCATGGCCAAGGGACGCCTGAAGGAAGGGAAACACTGCAGAGCAGGGCAAGCCTGACGGCCGCCCTCCCTTGCAGGGAGGGATGCCCCTAGGTAGGCCCCCTCGCGTCTTCCGACGTCTTGGACGTCCTGTCCGGGTGCCGACTGGAGGAGTGGATGGCGAGCAAGGGCTTTCGCCCGCAAGACTGTTGCGCCTTGGAAATCGTCAAGGACGCCGGAGGAATCGCCGGTAGTGTCCGGGTGAAGTCCAGCGGCGTGCTGCATGCGCCCGAGGGGTCGCGCTCTCTCTTGGTACTGCGTCCCCCTGGACAACCTCGCGAGGCTCGCCCTTGAACACTGCGGGAAGCAAGAGAACGGATCGAGGCTGTGCACCGAGCTTCGGCATGAGGCCGCCACCGCCTGCGGACGGCCGCCGCTGATGCCGGACGTCATGCATGCCAAGCCGGTGCTCGCGACAACCGCTGAGGCCGACGCCTGGAACGACTGAATCTCATGAAGTCTCAAGCGATCAACGCGAACAAGCCGCAGCGCTGGAAGGCCGACATCGCCGCCTCTGTTGACCAATTCAACGGGTGGTTCATGCAATTTGCGCCCGAGGCGTTCCGTTCCACGCGAGTGGAAACGACCGGGCACGTCAAGGCTTCGCTCTTGGCTACCAAAGACCTGCGCGCTCTGAATGCAGCCACGCTGAAGGCGCACCCCGGAGTGTTGCCCACACTTCGCATGTGCACCGCTCCGCCGCTCGCGGTGGACCGCCTGATCGGCCTCGCAGACGCGAGCAAAAACCTCGTTGGGCGAATGGAAGAGGGCAAGCTGCCGCCCAGGATGCAGGCCGCTGAAATCGATGCGGAAGTGACGAAACTCTGCCGCGTTCTCACGCGCCTCTTGGACCGAGACATTTTCCCATGGCTCTCCAGCCGCAAGGCCCCGAGCGAGCACGAGCGCGACCGGGCCTCGACGATTGTCGCGGATCGGCTCTGCAGCGCAGTGGCGAACCCGATCATCCGCAACGCTCAAGAGCAGCGCCAACTCGCCCTGATCGGCGGCTATCTCGACAAGCGGGGCTACCGGAAGCAAGCCCACCCTCCGGACAGGCCGCTCACAACAATGGAGTCGGGCACATACGCCCTACGCATGAACTTGGCCGTTGGCAGGACCCTCAAAGTGAACCTCCCGGTTGACGTCGTGATCCAACCCAAGAGACTTCGCAAGGATTGCCTGCCTGTCCTTATCGAAGCCAAGTCCGCAGGCGACTTCACGAACACAAACAAGCGCCGCAAGGAGGAGGCGAGGAAGGTCCACCAATTGCAAGAGACCTACGGCAAGACTGTGGCGTTCGTGCTCTTCCTCTGCGGTTACTTCGGCAGCGACTACCTAGGCTACGAGGCTGCGGAGGGGATCGACTGGGTGTGGGAGCACCGGCTCCACGACCTCGCGAAACTGGGGCTATAGCGCTGATGATCGCGCGACACGAGAATCCGATCGAAGACCGCCGACAGAGCATTCAGGCAGCCCTCGATGCAGGGCGGTCGGCCGCCGCGCGCAATCGCCTGGGTCAGTTTGCGACTCCGATTGCTCTCGCAATCGAGATCGCCGAGTACGTGCAGTCCGTCGCTGGCGACCGCCTCTCGGCGGTCCGTTTCGCCGACCCCGCCATCGGCACGGGGTGCTTCTATTCCGCCACTCTGTCGGTCTTCGGCGGCGACCGGATCCAGAGTGCCGTTGGCGTGGAACTTGACTCCGCCTTCTGCGATGCCGCTCGAGACCTCTGGTCGGAGCGGGGTCTTGATCTGGTGCAGGGTGACTTTACGCGAATCGTCGCAAGCAGCATGCGCCCAGTCGCTCCAAACCTGATCCTAGCCAACCCGCCCTACGTCCGGCATCATCACCTGGGGCGGGGGGACAAGAAACGCTTGCAGACCCTCGCATGCCAAATGGCCGGCGTCAAGGTCAACGGCCTCGCGGGCCTGTACGTGTACTTCCTTCTGCTTGCCACCGCATGGATGGAGGATGGCGGCTACGCCGCATGGCTCATCCCCTCCGAGTTCATGGACGTCAACTACGGCGCGGCGCTCAAGCGATACCTCACGGAGGGTGTGACGCTGATCCGCGCCCACCGCTTCGCGCCCGACGATGTTCAGTTCGGTGATGCACTGGTGTCGTCTGTCGTCCTCGTGTTCCGCAAGATGGTGCCCCTCCCCGTCCACGCCGTCGAGTTCACCTTCGGGGGCACGATCCGCGAGCCGCGTGCATGCGATTCGATCCCGCTGGGCATACTAGGCGAATCCCGCAAGTGGACAGGGTTCCCGAGGCACGCCCAAAACGATCGGCGCACGTCTAGCGTCGGCCACGGTCCGACGCTGGGGGACTTCTTTCGCATTCAGCGCGGCATCGCCACGGGCAGCAACAAGTTCTTCGTGCTCGCCCGCCGGGACGCCGAGAGACGCCGCTTCCCGAAGCGCTACTTGCGGCCCATTCTGCCCAGTCCGCGCTTGCTCAAGACGACCGTACTTGAGTCCGACCGAGACGGCTACCCGCTCACGGAACCCCAACTCTGCGTCATCGACTGTGATCTCCCTGAGGCGGTTATCCAGATCCGATACCCGAGCCTGTGGGAGTACCTTCAGACCGCAGCGGAGCTGGGCATCAAGGACGGGTATCTCGTTCGTAAGCGAACGCCATGGTACCGACAGGAGCAGCGCGACTCGGCCCCGTTCCTCTGCACATACATGGGACGCGGCTCCGACGAGCAGCAACCCTTCCGCTTCATCTGGAACCATTCGCAGGCCATCGGGACCAACGTCTACCTGATGCTCTACCCCAAGAACGCCCTGGCACGGATGTTGCGAGACCACCCCGATCATGCCACCCACGTGTTTGCATTGCTGGGGCAGCTCACCGGCCATGAGCTACGCGGCGAGGGTCGCGTGTACGGCGGCGGTCTCAACAAGATCGAGCCGAGCGAACTGGCGCGCGTTTCTGCTACGGCATTTGTAGAGCGTTGGCCGACACTCCGATCCGCGGTCCAGCGACAGGGAGAACTCTTTGGTGAGGGCTCTGGCGAAACGGGCGCCTAGCAACGGCATCCTGCAGCCGGCGCTGCGCGCCGCCGTTGATGTGGAGCGGTGCGTGCCTCACGAGTTGCATCCTCCTCTTGCGCGAACCCTTTGGAGTACGCAATTGGAAGAACAGGGGGTAAGCCGGTAGAAGTCGCGTCGCAAACCTCGACTGGCTCGTCAAGGATTGGATGAGCGCCGGACCACCGGATTGTGTCCTGCAAGCGTTGGCGGGAGTCGGCAAGACCGCCCTCGCTCGCGACTACCGCGCGCTGGCGGGAAGGGGAAGGCAGTCGGCCATCCAGACCTGGCGCGCCCCCCCCTCCCGCCCCTGCAGCGGAGGAAGGGAGGGCCAATCCTCCTCCATGCAGGCGACAACTACGCTGACACAGGGGGCCAATACGTGGTCTGCCGAATGCTTACACTGGACCAACCGAATCACACCCGACACGAAAGGCGCCACAGCGATGCAGAATCAGGATCAAGTCATGCACGTCCCCGCCGGAAGCGGCCCCGCTTACTTCGGTCCCGGCGACCGGGTCGAATTCCTCGCCACGAGCGCGGACACGCGCGGAAGTTGCTTTCTCTTCGTGGCCATGGTCGCGCCGGGGGGAGGGCCGCCGCCGCACATCCACAAGCTCGAGGACGAGTCCTTCTTCATCCTCGAAGGTACCCTGACGTTCCACGCGGGGGGGAGGGCGGTCCACGCCAAGCCCGGCGATTTCATCCGCATTCCGCGCGGCACGGTCCACTCGCTGAAGAACGAGGGCACCGTGCCCGGCAGGGCGCTCGTGATCATCTCGCCGGCCGGGCCGACCGGCTTGCAGCGGTTCTTCGAGGAGTCGTTCTACCCGGCCCCGGACCGCAACGCGATGCCGCCGCCGATCAGCGATGAACTCGTGAAGCGGATGATGGCCGCCTCCCCGAGCAACGGCTTGGAATGGGTCAAGCCCGCATGATGCGGCCTGACAGGAGCGCGAACCGCCGTCCCGACTTCCCGTCGGGGCGGTGCGGAGTTCCTTCCCTCAGACGGGAGGGCGCGCGCGATCAGCGCAACTCGTTGCCCGAGAGCACGCCGTCGCCGTTCTTGTCGAGGCGGGCGAGGATGCTCTCGGCGCCGCCGAGCTCCTCGAGCGTCACGCGGCCGTCCTTGTTCGCGTCGTAGCGTTCGAGCAGGCCGGACTTCGGGACGGCGGTCGGGCCGTCGGCCATGAACTTCGCGTCGCCCTCGCGCATGCGGCCCGCCTCCGGGCCCATGTTGATCTCGTCGAGGGTGACGACGTTGTTCTTGTCGTGGTCGTAGGTCCGGAAGAACTCGCCGGGCCCGTCGTACTCCTTGCTCGTCACCTTCTGGTCGCGGTCCATGTCCCAGAGGTCGAAGAAGTTGTCCGGCGTCGGGCGCCGCTTCGCGTCGCGGATCAGGTCGCGGATGTAGCGCGTCACCTCGCGCTCGTTGAGGTTGCCGTCGCGGCTCTTGTCGTAGTTCGCAAAGACCTCCTCGCCGGCCTGGAACTCCTCCTTCGAGACCTTGCGGTTGAAGTCCTTGTCGAAGCGCCGGAAGAAGTCGTCGACGCGCTCCTGGATCGTCCGCGGCTCCTTCGCCATGCCGCCGTCGGACTTCTGCTCCTCCTTCTTCTGCGCGGGAGGCTTCTGCGCGGGAGGCGCCTTCTCCCCCCCCGGCGCCCCCCCCTTGCCCTCCTTCGGCGGGGCCGCGATGCCGAGATAGGCGGCGATCTCCATCCGGGTGATCTTGCCGTCGCCATCCTTGTCCGCCTTCGTGAAGATGCCCTCGTCGGGCACCTCCTCGCGGCTCAGCACGCCGTCGCCGTCGGTGTCATAGACGCGGAAGACCGTGTCGATCTTCTCCTCCGCCATGGCGGGAAGGGTGAGGAGCCCGAGGAGAGGGAGCAGGAGAAGGGTACGCACTACTTCACCTCCGCGAAGAGGATCCTTGCGATCTCTTTCGACGTAAACAGTCTAGCACCTTCGTGGCTGACGTCCTTGAGGGGCAGCCCGTCGAAGCCGACGAGGCGGTCCAAGGGGAGATACTCGAGGTCGACGCCCACGGCGGGGCCGACGCCGTCGATCGCCCCCGCCTGCGGGATCGGGTTGGTCCGGCCGGTGACGTCGGCGATCTCGAGGTCGCCGTTGCCGCGGCCCGCGACGAGAGCGAACTGCTTCAGGAAGGGGGCCTGGTAGACCCGGGCGATCCGTACCGCCCGCGGGTCGTTGACGGTGCGGCGGGTCGCGACGACATAGGAGGACTCGGGCTCGCCGACCTCCATCTTGACCAGCGTCCCGTTCGAGCTGCTGCCCTCGGTGCCGACGATGTAGAGGTACTCGCGCTCGCGCGAGGGGATGTCGCCGCCGGTGGAGCCGATGTCGTAGCTGCTGCTGAAGGCGAGCGCAGCGCCGCGGAAGAGGCCGGGGAAGCCGCGGCGCCCCCCCACCGGGATCGTCTTCGGCTCCCGGGGGCGTGTGATGTCCACGAGATAGAGGCCCGACTCCCCGTCGGCGATGAAGGCGACGTTGCGCGCCTGCGTGCGACGCCTGGCGGCGACGTCGGGGCGCGCGGCGAGGAAGTGGACGAGCACATCGTTGGCGTCCTGCGCGACGGTCTCCTCGCCGTTGCAGTCGAGCGTCGCGACGAGCGCCGGCTTGCGGGGGACCGAGACGTCGACGACGCGCAGGCCGCCGGGGCCGTCGGCCACATAGGCGTGGACGCCATCGACGAAGACGCCGCGGGCCTCGGTCGTGCGCACCTGCGCCACCGGCCGCGGCCGCTGCGGGTTCTCGAGGGAGGCGAGCAAGAGCCCCTCCTTCCCGGCCGCGACGAAGAGCATCCCCTCCCGCACGTGCACCTGCCGGGCGTCCTTCGCGTCGAAGGCGCCGACGCGCTTCGGGGAGACCGGCTCGGCGAGATCGACGATCTGGACCGACCCGTCCCGGCAGGCGACGTAGGCGGTCTTCATCCGGCCGGAGAGCGGGTCGTTCGCGACCGCCACGTGGCGGGGGTGCGAGGGCAGCGGCGTATTCGCGATCGCGACGCTCTTGTCCGGGCTCTTGACGTCGAAGCCGGCGACGGTGAGGCCGGCGTCGCCGACGACGACGAAGAGGTCCCGGAAGAGGTGGAAGTTCTCGGAGCCGGCGCCGAGCACCGAGGGGGCGCCGTGGCACTCGGCGCAGTGGCGCGCGGCGGGCTGGACGGTGTGGAGCTGGTGGTGGATCAGCGTCATGCCCGAGAGGCCCGCGGCGGTGACCGGCAGCTCCTGGCGCAGGATCGTCTTGCCGCTCTTGTCCCGGAAGGTGCCGGCCGTCGAGAAGCCGACCATGTAGGGGGCGATGCGCCCCTCCGAATTGACGCCGAGGTAGTAGTGGCGGAAGGTCGCGAAGATCTTCTCCTGCGACGAGACCTGCCCCGGCGTCCGCTGGCCGCCGAGGATGTCGAGCTGCGTGAACTGCTCGTTGCGGTCGAAGTGGAAGCCGAAGAAGTTGACGCTCCAGGCGCTGTGGCAGCTGTAGCACTCCATCCTCCCGTGCGTGATCGGGTCCATCGATTTCGCCGCGCTCGCGTTGAAGTCCGGGTGGCGGCGGTCGAGCACGTCGACCACCTGCTTGACCCGGTGCTCCTTGCCGGTGACCCGTCCGGTCAGGATCGCCTCGTCGCCCTCCCAGCGCAGGTGCTTCAGCTTGCCGCCGCGGGTCGTCTCGAAGGTGGCCTTCGAGGTGAAGGTGCCGTGGCAGGTCGAGCAGGAGACGCCGACGGCGTACTCCATCTCGCCGTAGAGGTTGCCGTCCCCCATCGTGTCGGCGGAGTCGTGGCAGTCGATGCAATGCATGCCGCGCTGGTAGTGCACGTCCGGCGGGCAGATGGCGGGATCGTTGAGGAAGAAGCGCCCCTTGCTGAGGCGGTCGGTGGTGCCGGGCACGTCGGGGCCCCCGGGCACGCCGGGCGGGAGCTGGGCGACCCCGGTGAAGCTCATCCCGATGTTCGCATCGAGGGCGTGGCAGGTCGTGCAGGTCGCGGTCGGGATCTTCGAGGTCATCTGGTGCTTGATCGGATGGCCCGGCTCGAGGCGGTCGATGTTGGGGTCGCCGCCCTGGGAGAGGCCGTCATGCGCGTAGAGGATGTGGCAGGTGCCGCAGCCCTCCCCCCGGTACCAGCCGTCCTGCCCGAGGCGCCCTCGCAACCCGACGCCGCGGGAGTAGAGGTGGCACTGCATGCAGGACTTCCGCGGCAGGTCGCTGAAGTGCTGCCCGATCAGGCTCGGATTCGCGATCGACGCGGGAGGGATCGCCGGCATCGACTTGTAGGCGTTCGCCGGCACGGTGCCATCGTCGTCGCGGACCGGGAAGATCGAGAACCGCTGCTTCCGGTCGCGGACGACCCCGTTCTCATAGAGACCGTCCGAGAGGTGGCCCGCGGTCGTCCCGTGCAGCGACTTCTCGAGGTTGACGCACTCGGCGGCGTGGCAGCGGGCGCAGGTCTCGCCGACGACGCGCAGGTCCGTCGGGTTCAGGAAGCGCCGGTAGGCGAGGTCGTACTTGAGCGGCAGCGTGCGTTCGTCGTTGGGGGCGGGGCGGGTCCCCGGGACATGGGCGCGCGCCTTGTCGCGGGACTGGCCGTCGCCGCCGTGGCACTCGACGCAGGTGAGCGGCTCCCACGGGTGCATCTCCTCGATGCCCTCGTGGCAGGAGATGCAACCCGGGTCGGGCTTGCGCGCCATCTCCCCCGCGCGTCCCTCCGCCCCCGCCCGCGGGGGACGGAGCAGCACGACCACCGCGACCAAGGCCAAGAGCAAGAGCGCCTGCGCCCCGCGCACCCGCCCCTACCGAACCAGCAGGTCGCTCATCAGGCGGCCATCGGAGAGCGATGAGGTCGCCCCGAGCAGTTCGCACGCCGTCGGGCAGACGTCGATCGACCGTAGGTCCTTCGTGATCGTCTTGCCCTTCTTGAAGTCGGGCCCCGCGGCGAACATCCCGACCTTGCGAAGCTCGGGGGAGTTGTCGCCGTGGTCGAGGCCGTTGCGCTGGTTGAAGTTGCGGTCGCGGCCGAACTCGGGCAGCACCATCACCGTCGTGCTGTCGCGCAGCTCCGGATCGGCTTGGATCGAGTCCCAGAGGCGTCCGAGCTGCTCGTCGGCGCGCCGGATGACCTCGACGTAGGCGTTGTAGGAGCCGTGCGCGACGTCGGCGTTCTGCAAGACGACGCCCATCAGCGTCGGCCGGAAGATGCGCAGCACCGAAACCGCGACGGAGATCGCACGGGCGTCGCTCGCCCCCGGGCCGGTGATCTGGGCGGTGCGCCCCGAGATCTCCTCGAGGATGTACTTCTGCAGCCGCTGGATGGTCTCGGGGTCGTTCGCGAGCCCCGCTTTGACCGTGGGGGGAGGCGCCATCGCGCCACGCAGCCCCGCCACCGCCGCCTCCTCCGACTCGCTCGGCACCGACGGGGTGCCGAAGGAGGAGATGACGCGCTGGAACTCGGTGTTGAAGACGCCGTCGGCGTCGATCAGGTTCGCGCCGTACTTCTCGCCGTAGTCCTTGTGGGAGCTGTAGACGAGATTGCGCTGTTGCGCGCCGCCGCTCGTCGAGAGCCAGACCGTCTGCGCCGGGAGTTCCTTGTCCTTGCGCACGTACTCGAAGAGCGTCGGGTTCTCCCCCCGCTCGTTCTCCCGGATGCCGGCGTACTCGGTGCGGCCGGTGAAGATCGACATCGTCGCGCCGAAGTGGCCGTTGTTCATCACGTTGACGTTCGGGCAGATGACCCCCTGCTGCGCGATCCGCATCAGGTTCGGCACGTTCGCCGGCGTCTCCACCGTCTCGCGGCTGCGCACGCCGCCCGCGAACGCGACCAGCACGACGCGCTTGGTCTCGTACTTCTTCTTCGCGAAGGCGAAGGGCGAAAGCGACGAGAGCAGAGGCAGGCCGAGGATGGCCACCCCGCTCCCCTTCAGGAAACCGCGTCGGGTCAGCTCTTCACACATGGGTTCACCTCGCAGATGCGGCCTCGGGCATGGTTCATGATGTGCAATCGGATCAGTAGGACTGGTACTCGGGACTCGACAGAAGCGTCCACAGCACGACGCGCGGCGTCACGCGGGGGTCCTCCTTCAGCGCGGCCACGAAGGCCTTCTCCTCACCCCCCTCCGGCAGGCGGGCGAAGAGTCTCACGAACTGCTCGCGGACGAACCTCGCCGGATCGACCGCCGTCACCGGGATGCGCGCCTCCGGCGACTCGAGCAGCACGCGCCCCATGACGAGGCGGATCGGCGTCGGGTCGGCGAGGCTCAGGAAGGCGTTGCGCACGTTGCGCATCTCCTCGTAGACCGGCGTGCGGCCCAGCGTGTCGACGAAGAGCGCGCGCACATACGGGATCTCGGGCTTCGTCCGCGCCTCGTCGCACCCCTTCAGGTACTCCGGGCCGGTGAGCCAGCCGCGGAGCAGCGCGCGATAGGCGCCCGGCTCCTCGGCGAGGCGGGCCGCCTCCGCGTCGAGCCGCTTGACCTCCATCGGCGTGCCGTGGAACTCCTTCCACATCCGGCCGAGGAAGTGGCGGTGGAACTCGCGCTGCGCGAAGACGATCCGGACGAAGTCCGCCTGGCTGTCGCCCTTGTCGCGGAAGAGCGCCGTCTTGTAGCCGTCATACATCTTCTTGCCGGCTTCGAGCAGCAACTTGTTCTCGCGCTGCTGGACGACGAGCCCGAGACACTGCTCGAGGACCACGGTCACGAAGGTGTCGTTGCCGGGGTTGCGCGCGTTGAAGTACTGGCTCCGGACGATCTCCTCCAGCGCCCGCGGCGCGTCGATCTCCCCCTTCGCAAGACGCGCGGGCAGCGTGACGAGGCGCCCCTCCTTCGGCCGGAACTGGTCGAGCAGCAGCAGGTAGTAGAGTTGCTGCTCGAACCAGGCGCTCCAGGCCTCCTCGCTCCCGAGGAAGGCGTCCACCATCTCCTCGTGGGTGCGCTCGTACCACTCCTCGATCTCCGGGAGCGTGGGGCTCCTCCACTGCAGGTCGAGATAGAGGCGCCGCACGCGCCGGAGGCGCTGCGGGTCGAGGCGCCTCTCCACCAGCGGGCGCTTCGCCTCCGGCGTGCCGGCGGGCGCCTGCGGCACCACCGCGGCATCGGGCGCCTGCGCGAGCAGGAGCAGCGTCGTCGGCAGGCTCCAGAGCGCGCCGTCGTGGACGCGGAGCGTGACGTTGTAGGCCCCGGGCTGGTCGGGCCGCATGCGTGCGCCGCCGCCCTCGCCAGCGTCGAGGCGCGAGGCGCTGCCGGTGGGCCGCTCGGTCAACTCCCACCGGTAGCCCAATTCGGCCCCCTCCGGATCCCCCGAGAGCGAGCCGTCGATCCGGACCTGCTCGCCCACCTTGGCGAGAATCCGCTTCGGCAGGATCGCCTCCGGCGGCCGGTTCGAGAGCGTCGCGCCCATGGCGAAGTGGAGCAGCGCCTCGTAGTCGGCGCGCGTGGTGCTCGCATAGAGCGCCCCCCCCGGATGGCCCTCCATCCCGAGGGCGTGGCGCAAGAGCGGGCTTCGCGCCGGGTCGTCGGGATCGAGGAAACCGAGCACGCTGCGGAAGTTCCGCAGCAGCGGCCCGCGGTCGGCCCCGGCCAAGGGCTCGAACGCGAAGTGGTCGGCCATCTCGGGGTCGCTGTGGCAGGTGGCGCAGCGCTGGTTCAGGTCGGCGGCCAGATGGCGCTCGAAATAGAGAAGATCGGGGGCGGCGGGGGCCGACAGGGGCGGCGCGGCAAAGGAAGCCGCTGCAAGCCCGATAACCAGCAAGGCCATGGATCTCTGGAGCATAGATCGGCCGGGGCAGCCCGGTGCCCCCGCGCCCCCTAGTCTATCGCACCGAGGGACCCTGTGCCGTGCTACTTGAAGGCCGCCCGGAGGTGCTCGTGGAGCCGGTCGTGGATGTGGCGCCCGGCCCACTCGACCCCCATCGAGCGGCCGGAAATGGCGGTTACCCGGGTCGTCCCCTCGGCGGTGCCCGGGGCGATCTTGACGTGGACCTCGATGTTCTGCTCGGTCACGCCGGTGCCCGCCCGGTAGGCCTTCATGAAGGACTTGTCCGCCTCGACGTACTCGATGCGGTAGCCGGTCGTCGTCAGGTAGCTCTCGACCTCCCGGATCACATCCTCCCTCGGGGCGCGGTAGTCCGCCGGGCGGGCGTTGTCCCAGGCGCGCCCGCTCCGGACGTCGGTGGTCGTGCTGCCGCACGCCGCGAAGAGCGCTGCCATGATGATCGCCATCCTTCTCATCGCACCATCTCCGCCATCGCCGAGCCCAGATCCGCGGGGGAGTCGACGACCCGGACCCCGGCGTCGCGCAGCGCCCGCTTCTTGTCTTCCGCCTTGCCGGAGCCCCCGGCGATGATCGCCCCGGCGTGGCCCATCCGCTTCCCCGCCGGGGCGGTAGCTCCCGCGATGAAGCTGACGACGGGCTTCTTCAGGTGCGCGCGGATCCACGCCGCCGCCTCCTCCTCCGCACTGCCCCCGATCTCGCCGATCATCACGACGCCGACGGTGGCGTCGTCCTTCGCGAAGAGTTCGAGGCAGGCGACGAAGTTCATCCCCTGCACCGGGTCGCCGCCGATGCCGATGCAGGTGCTCTGGCCGAGGCCGCGGGCCGAGAGTTGCCAGACGGCCTCGTAGGTCAGCGTGCCCGAGCGCGAGATCACCCCGATCTTGCCGGGCTTGTGGATGTAGCCGGGCATGATGCCGATCTTCGCCGCGCCCGGCGTGATGATGCCGGGGCAGTTGGGGCCGATCATCCGCGTGCCGGTCTCCTTCAGGATCGACTTCGCGCGCACCATGTCGAGGGTGGGGATCCCCTCGGTGATCGTCACGACGAGCGGGATGCCCGCGAAGGCGGACTCGCCGATCGCATCGGCGGCGAAGGGCGCCGGGACGAAGATCAGTGCGCAGTCGGCGCCGGTCGCCGCGCGCGCGTCGCGCACGGTGTCGAAGACCGGCACGCCCTCCCACGAGGTGCCGCCGGCCCCGGGCTTCACGCCGGCGACGATCTTCGTGCCGTACTCGCGGCACTGCCGCGCATGGAACTGCCCCGCGGAGCCGAGCCCCTGCACGACGACCCGCGTCTCCGCGCCGACCAGGATGCTCATCGCGCCGCCTCCACCGCCTTCTTCGCCGCGTCGGTCATGTCGGCGGCGGTCTGGATCGGGAGCCCGCTGTCGCGCAGCAGCGCCCGCCCGCGTTCCACGTTGGTCCCCTCGAGACGCACGACGAGCGGCACCTTGAGCTTGGTCGCCTTCACGGCGCCGAGGATCCCCTCCGCGATCAGGTCGCACTTGACGATGCCGCCGAAGATGTTGACGAGGATCGCGCGGACGTTCTCGTCGTCGCAGATGATCTGGAAGGCCTCCGTGACGCGCTCGACGCTGGCGCCGCCGCCGACGTCGAGGAAGTTGGCCGGCGCGCCGCCGTGGTGTTGGATGATGTCCATCGTCCCCATCGCGAGGCCGGCGCCGTTGACCATGCAGCCGATATTGCCGTCGAGGCTCACGTAGGAGAGGTTGAACTTCGCGGCGCGCGCCTCGGCGGGATCCTCCTCGGCGGGGTCGCGGAGCTGGTCGATCCGGGGATGGCGAAAGAGCGCGTTTTCGTCGAAGTTGATCTTCGCGTCGAGCGCGAGCACGCGCCCGTCCTCGAGCAGCACGAGCGGGTTGATCTCCGCGATCGAGCAGTCCTTGGCGAGGAAGAGGCGCGCGAGCGCCGTGAGCAGATCGGCGCCGGCCCGGGCGGAGTCGCCCTTGAGGCCGAGGCCGTACGCGACGGCCCGCGCCTGGAAGGGGAAGAGCCCGTCGGGGACGGCGATCGGCTCCTTGAGCAACTTCTCCTGCGGCAGGCTCTCGATCTCGACCCCCCCCTCGGAGGCCGCGATCAGCGTCGGCCCGCCCCGTCGCCGGTCGATCGCGATGGCCGCGTAGCACTCCTTCGCGATCTTGAGCCCCTCCTCGACGAGCAGCAGGCCCACGCGCCTCCCCTCGGGGCCTGTCTGGTGCGTGACGAGTGTCGAGCCGAGCAGCGCCTTCGCATGGGCGACCGCCTCGTCCCGGGACTTCGCGAGGCGCACGCCGCCCGCCTTGCCGCGCCCGCCGGCGTGGATCTGCGCCTTGACGACGGCAACCGCGCTTCCGAGTTCGTGGTAGGCGCGGCCGACGTCGTCCACGGACCGGCAGACGATGCCGCGGGGCACCGGGATCCCCGCCTCCCGGAAGAGGCCCTTCGCCTGATACTCGTGGATGTTCATCGCAGCCGCGCACCCTATCGCACGGCCGACAGGGGGGCAAGGTTGCGCGGGTCACGGCCCCCCCCCGCACCCCCCCACATCGCTCCCCCTCGGACTTTGGGCCTTCCCGGGTGGCGAGCCCGCCGCCAACCGCCTTCGCACTCCCGCACGCTTTCCCCGGCAGGCTCCTACCCGAGGAACGCCTTGTGCACGTACCGCTCCTTCTCCTTCGACCAGAGGAGTTCGGAGCGGACGCGGATCGTCGGCTGCTCGGTCTCGAGCCGGCCCGCCACCCAGAGCTTCGCGTCGCCCGAGCCGTTCTTCGCGACGATGTCCAGATAGAGCGGGCGCATGCGGTCCTTCGGACGCCGCAGGTAGACGCGCAGCGTGTGGATCGCGCGCACTTCGAGGCCGGTGCCGAAGTAGATGCGCGGCAGGAGGTCGCCATCCTGGTTCGTGACCTGCCCGTCGTTGATGTTGGTGAACTCGATCACCCGCGAGCCGTCGGGCAGGTCCCACTGCTTCCGGCTCACGTAGCGGAGGTCGCGGGTGAATCCCATGCGGCTCTCGAAGAACTGCGGCGTCATCTCCACGCGGACAAGCTGGGCCACGACCACACGCCGCGTCTGGCTCAGGAAGGTCTCCATCGGCTCGAGTTCGTCGGCGCTGATCTCGATGTCGGCGTCGGGGTCGGCCTCCTTGGCCGGGGGCGTGGCCTCCTTCTTGGGGGTCGACTTGCAGGAGGCGAGCAGCAGCAGGACTCCGAGAAGGGCATGCGAACACCGGATCATGGAACTCACCCCTGTTCCATCGGCCCATCCGCGGCGCGTCCGTAGGGGGAGGTAGATTGGCCGTTTGGTCTTCCCCGCCTTGCCGTCCGAACCCACAGCCCTCCCGGCTTCGCGGCTCGCGCTTCTGCTGCTCCTCCTCGCCGCCTGCGCGAGCGGCAGGCCGGCCCGGGAGGCGGGGGAGCGGCCGCTGAGCCCCTTCTATGACCGGAAGGTGTCGGACCGGGAGGGGGACACCTCCCGCACGGTGCAGGTGCGCCCCTTCTACTGGAGCCGGGAGGACGAGAGGGGCAAGCGGGTCAACGTGCTCGGGCCGCTCGTCCGCTACCGGGCCGACGACGCCTACGAGCGGCTGCAAGTCTTCCCGAACGTCTTCTACAGCGCCCGCCACGAGCCCGGCAACGACAAGCGCTGGTGGTTCCTCTTCTTCCCCTTCCTCTTCCTCGGCCACGACGACTTTCTTGTGCTGCCCTTCGGTGGCTACTCCCACGGACTGCTCGGATTCAGCCAGCTGCTGATGGTGACGCCCCTCTACATCCGCACAAGGCAGACCTCCGCCCACCCGACCGACCCGACGACCTACACGGTCCACAGCGTCCTCTTCCCCTTCCTCTCGTGGGGATCGGACGGCAGGGAGGGGGGGCGCCGCAAGCTCAAGATCGCCCCCTTCTACGGCAAGTCCATCGAGCGCGACGGCGGAACGTCGGGATTCGTGATGTGGCCCTTCTACTCCTGGCGCAAGACCGGCGGCGAGGAGGCCTTCTTCGTCTTCCCCTTCTACGGGCGCAGCAGCCGCGCCACGTCGCGGGAGACGACGATCCTCTTCCCGTTCTACGTTCGCCGCGAGAACTTCCTGACCGGCAGCCGCGACGTCTCGCTCTGGCCCTTCTGGCGCAAAGCGGGCGGCAGCGAGGACCTCGAAGCGCGAAGGCTCTGGCCCTTCGCCGGTTGGCAGCGCGTCGACCACACGACGGAGGAGTTCGTCGCGTGGCCCTTCTGGCGCCGCATGTACCGCGACGACCCGCTCCAGTTCGCACGCTACGTCTGGGTGCCCCCCTTCTACCGCCACGTGAAGCTCTACGACCGCGCGGACGGCAGGCTCCGCGAGAAGCGCTCCCTCTGGCCGCTCTTCCGCAAGGAGACCTCCTCGGACGGCGCACGCGAGGTCAGCGTGCCGCACCTGCTGCCGATCGACGCGCCGGCGATCCAGGAGATGATCGAGCCGGTGCGTCCCTTCGCGAGCCTCTACCACCGGCGCACCGGGAAGGGGGGCGACCGCGAGACGAGCGCGCTCTTCGGCGCCTACCTCTCGCGCGTCGAGGGGGAGCGGCGGAAGGTGCGCATCCTCGGCGGACTCTTGGGATGGGATCGGGGGCCGGGGGGAAGGGTCTTGCGCCTGCTGTGGGCGATCCGGATCCCGTTCGGGAAGGGCGCGTCGCCATGAGGAAGTTCGCCGCCGCCCTCGAGAGCGCCGGCTACGTCGCCGAGGTGATGGGCCGTTCGTTCACCTTCATCGTGCGGAAGCCGCGCCTGCCCGTGACGATGCGCCTGATGTACGACTACGGGCTCAAGTCGCTCCCGGTCGTGATGACCGTCGCCTTCTTCTCCGGCATGATCCTCGCGTTGCAGACGGGGATCCAGATGGCCAAGCTCGGGCAGGAGCAGTACATCGGCGTGATCGTCGCGCTGACCTTCGCGCGCGAGTTCGGGCCCTTCATGACCTGCATCGTGCTGGTCGGAACCGTCGTCTCCGCGTTCGCCGCCGAGATCGGGACGATGACGGTCTCGGAGGAGACCGCCGCCCTCGAGGTGATGTCGATCGAGCCGATCGGCTACCTCGCCGCGCCGCGGATCCTCGCCTTGACGGTGATGACCTTCTTCCTGACCTTCTGCGCGCTTGTCGTGGGTCTGCTCGGCGGCGCGATCGTCTCCCACGCGCAACTCGGCGTCCCCTACCACCGCTTCTTCGACCTCGCCCTCGACAGCCTCTCCGGCCGCGCGTGGCTGGGCCTGCCGAAGGATCTCTATTCGGGGCTCCTGAAGGCGACGATCACCGCCTATGTGATCGGCGCGGTCGGCTGCGCCTCCGGCCTGCGCGCGCAGGGCGGCGCCCTCGGCGTCGGCACCGCGGTGCGCCGGGCGGTCATCACGTCGATCGTGTTGATCCTCGTGATCTCCTACGACTTCACCTGGCTCGTCTACAGGGCATTCGGGCCGTGATCCGCCTCGACAAGGTCTCGAAGGCGTACGGGGAGCGCTCGATCCTGCGCGAGTGCAGCTTCGAGGTCCGCAAGGGGGAGACCGTCGTCGTGATCGGCGCCTCCGGCTCGGGCAAGTCGACGCTGCTGCGGATGATCATCGGCCTCGCCCGGCCCGATTCGGGACGCGTCTACGTGGACGGCCAGGAGGTGGCGCGCCTGCGCCGCAAGGAGTTGCAGGCGCTGCGCTCGCGGATGGGCTACCTCTTCCAGACCGGGGCGCTGATCAACTGGCTCACCGTCGGCGGCAACGTCGCGCTGCCGCTGGTCGAGACGCGCAAGCTGCCGCCGGACGAGGTCGCGGAGCGCGTCGACAAGGCGCTGAGCCTCGTCGGCCTCGCCGGGACGAGGGACATGAGCCCGGGGCAACTCTCCGGCGGCATGCGCAAGCGCGTCGGTCTCGCGCGGAGCCTCGTCACCGAACCCGAGATCATCCTCTACGACGAGCCGACGACCGGCCTCGACCCGGTCACCGCGCACATCATCGACCAGTTGATCATCGACCTGCGCGGCAAGCTCGGAGTCACCTCCGTCGTCGTCTCCCACGACATGGAGGGCGTCTACCGGGTGGCCGACCGCGTGGCGATGCTCTATGAGGGACGCATCATCGCGACCGGGACGCCGGACGAGTTCCGGAACTCGGAGGATCCGATCGTCCAGCAGTTCGTGACCGGGGCCCTGGAGGGCCCCCTCGCCGATCGCGCGCGGCAGGCGCGCGCGTCCCGGCCCCGTGGAGGAGGTTGACCATGCGCCGCAATATCGTCCTGGGCGGATTCCTCGTCTTCTCGCTGCTCGGCATCACCGTGCTGACCTTCCGCCTCGTCGGGCTCTCGCTGCAGTCGCGGGAGACCTGGACCGTCTTCTTCGGGGCGGACGCGTCGCTCGAGGAGGGGCTCGAGGTGATCGTCGCCGGCAAGAAGGTCGGCGTCGTCGAGGCGGTCGACCTCTTGCGCGAAGAGGAGATGCTCGCCGGGCGCTTCGTCCGGGCTCGCCTCTCGGTCAACTCCGACGTCCTGCTCTGGGAGGGGGCGGAGGTGAGGCTCGTCGCCAACGCGCTGCTCGGCGGCCACACCGTCGTGCTGCGACGCGGGGACCCGCGGCTCAAGCGCCTCGCCCCCGACACGCCGCTCACCGGGCGGCGCGATCCGGGCGTCATGGAGGAGTTGGCCACCGTCGTCCGCGAGAACCGCGACCACCTGCGCACCTTCACGTCGAATCTGGCCGAGGCGGCCGGCACGATCCAGTCGGGCGAGGGCACCCTCGGCCGCCTCGTCCGTGACGACCGGCTCTACGACCGGATGGCGGAGGCGATGGAGCATCTGGCCGACCTCGCCCGGGCCGCCTCCAGCAAGCAGAGCTCCCTCGGGCAATTCGTCCGCGACGGCCAGATCTACGAGGACACGCGCGCGACGATGCGGAACATCCGCGAGATCACCGACGCGATGAACGCGGGCAAGGGGGTGCTCGGCGCCCTCGTGCGCGACGACACGCTCGTCGTCGAGGCGCGCGACCTGCTCAAGGGCGCCCGCGAACTGGTGGACAGCCTCCGCCGCGGCGAGGGGGCGCTCGGCGCCATGCTGCGCGACCCCGACGTGCGGGAGGAGATGGTCAAAGGGATCCGGGCCGGCGCGCGCTTCCTCGAACGCCTCGACCAGAACGACGGCACCCTCGGCTTCCTGCTGCGCGACAAGCAGGTGGGCGAGAACCTGCTGCTCCTGTCGGAGAACCTGCGGGCGGTCTCCGAGGACCTGCGGGCCGGGCGTGGCAGCCTCGGCCTGCTGCTGAAGGACGAGTCGATCTACCGCGAACTGCAGCGCACGATCGAGGCCTTCCGCGAAACCGGCGAGGTGGCCCGCGAGAACGCGCCGCTCGCGAGCCTCACGTCGTTCACCTCCCTCTTCTTCAGCGTGCTGAACTAGCGCGGCATGGGAATGCCGCGCGGACTCCGCCCATGGGCGGCGGGACTACGGGCGTGCGCTGAGGAGCGAGGCGACGTACTTCGCGATGATGTCACCCTCGAGGTTCACGGCGTCGCCGACGGCCCTCGCGCCGAGCGTCGTGACCTTGAGCGTGTGCGGCACCAGCGCGACGGTGAACGTGCCGGGCGCGACCCGGGCCACGGTGAGGCTCACGCCGTCGACGGCGATCGACCCCTTCTCGACGACCTGCCCTTGGAGCGACGCGGGAAGTTCCACGGTCATCGTCACCCCCCCCTCGCCCTGGACCGCCTCCTTGACGCTCCCGATCGCGTCGATGTGCCCCTGGACGAAGTGGCCTTCGAGGCGCTCGCCGTGCATCATCGGGAGTTCGAGGTTCACGAGGCTGCCCGCCGGCTTGCGCCCGAGGGTGGTCCGCGAGAGGGTCTCCGGCACGACATCGAAGGCCCAGAGGTCGCCCCGGAAGTCGGCCACGGTGAGGCAGCAGCCGTCCACCGCCACGGAGCCGCCGATCCGGGCCTTTTGCGCCATGTTGGGCTCGAGCACCAGCCGGATTCCCGCTGGGCCCGGGCCGCTCGCGACGACGCGCCCGACGGAGTGGATGAGACCGGTAAACATCGGCCGGGATTCTACCCCCCGGGGCCCCCCTCGTTCGCTTGACCAAGACCCCTTTTCCGCTTCCAATACGCTGTTTGCCCAAGGGGGTCTCCGACGGTCATGAAGATCACGATCCTGACCCTCTTCCCCGAGGTGGTGCGGCCCTATCTGGGCGCATCGATTCTGAACCTCGCGAAGGAGAGAGGGATCGTCGAGTACGAGGTCATCGACTTCCGGGACCACGCCGAGGGCAAGCACCGCCAAGTGGATGATCGCCCCTTCGGCGGGGGACCGGGCATGGTGCTGATGCCGGGGCCGGTGGTGGGAGCCGTCGAGGCGGCCCGCTCCCGGCACGCCCCGGCGGCAGCGACCCTGCTCCTGACCCCGCAGGGAAGGCGTCTGGATCAGGCCTTGGCGGCGCGGCTGGCGCTGCTGCCGGGGCTCATCCTCGTCTGCGGTCGCTACGAAGGATTCGACGAACGGATACTCGAGGTGCTGAGGCCGATGGAAATCTCGATCGGGGACTACGTGCTGGCAGGCGGGGAGATCCCCGCGCTCGCCGTCACGGAGGCGGTCGTGCGCCTGCTCCCCGGCGCCTTGGGCGACGAGGCGTCGGCCAAGGAGGATTCGTTCTCGCAGGGGCTGCTCGAAGGCCCCCAGTACACGCGCCCGCGGTCGTTTCGCGGGCGCGAGGTGCCGGAGATTCTCTTCTCCGGCAACCATGCGGCGATCGCCGACTGGCGGCGCCGTGCCGCGGAGCAGAGGACGCGGGAGCGCCGGGCAGACCTGTGGGAAGAGAGGACCGGCTAACCCGCCCGCGGGTCCGGTGTTCAGGGGCCGCAAGGCCGAAGGAGTCGAGGATGTCGAACATTCGCCGCATCGAAGAGGCGTTTCCCGCCGTGGCACTTCCGGACTTCCGCGTCGGCGACACCGTCGACGTCCACGTGCTGATCCGGGAGGGCGACAAGGAGCGCATCCAGGTCTTCAACGGCACGGTGATCCGCCGTCGCGGCGGCGGGTTCGACGCGACCTACACGGTGCGCCGACTCGTGCAGGGACAGGGGGTCGAGCGCGTCTTCCCCGTCCACTCGCCCTTCGTCAAGAAGGTCGAGGTCAAGCGCGCCGGCAAGGTCCGCCGCTCGCGCCTCTACTACCTGCGCGGTCGCACCGGAAAGGGTACGCGCCTGCGGGAGATCGTCGATGCGAGGCGCGTCGGCGAGGCGATGCCGCCCGCGGCGGACGGCGCGGACGCGCAGGCGGCGTCCGTCCAGGAGTGACGCCCATTCGTGTCGGCGGGCGGCGGGCGCTCGGCGGGGCGGGCGAGCGGGCTGCGGAGCGACTCCTCCGCCGCGCGGGGCTCGTGGTTCTCGCGAGGAATTGGCGGGGGTCCGGGGGCGAGATCGACCTCGCGGCGCTCGAAGGCGAGACCATCGTCTTCGTCGAGGTGAAGTCCCGGGCGGAGGCCTTCCCCGCCGAATATCCCGCCATCCGCGCGGCGCAGAGGCGCCGCATCGTCCGCGCGGCGCGCGCCTTCCGCGGCCGTTACGGCGTCGAGCACCACCCCTACCGCTTCGACCTCGTCACCGTCGAGGGGGATCCCGACGAGCCCGGAGCGGTCGTCTGGCACCGTCGGCAACCGCGCGTACAGGAGCTGGCATGACGATCAGTCTCGAGAACATCATCCCGCCGGAGCGCGTCCGCGTGCTCTCCGCGCGCACGAAGGAGGAGGCGCTGCGCGAGTTGGCGAGCCTGATCGGCGAGGCGGCGGAGGTCGAGAGTCCCGACCGGCTGCTCGCGGCGATCTTCGAGCGCGAGAAGATCATGTCCACCGGGATCGGCCTCGGCATCGCGATCCCCCACGCGAAGATCCGCGAGGTCAAGGACTTCATCGTCGCGCTGGGAAAATCCGACGCGGGTCTCGAATTCAACTCCCTCGACGGGAGGCCGGTCCACTTCGTCGTGATGATCGCGGGGCCCGACAACCAGCAGGAGCGCTACCTGCAACTCCTCGCGCGGATCACGCTGAAGCTGAAGGATGCGATGGTGCGGCGCCGCCTCGAGGAGGCGCAGGACAGCCAGGAGATCCTCGCGGCGTTGCGGTAGGATCTCCTTGCGGACCCCGCCCCCCGCGCCCCCCACCCTTCTCGCACTGCTGCTGCTCTGCCTCGCCGCGGCGGCGGGGCCCGGGCCGTCGCCGGATCCGCTTCTCGAGGCGCGACGGGCGCGCCGGCAGCGCCTCGCGGAGGCGATCGGCGACGGCTACGCGCTGCTGCTCGGCCAGCCCCTCACCGACATCCTGATGCCGCGGCAGGAGGGACACCTGCTCTATCTGGTGGCGATCGAGGAGCCGGACGCGGCGCTGCTGATCGCCGGCAGCAGGGCGCCCGCCCTCGCCCGCGCCTCCGCCGACGCGGTGCGCGAGATGCTGATCGTGCGCGAGCACAATCCGCGCTTCGCGCAGTTCCATGCGGCGCGGGCGGTGCCGGGGACGGCGAGCGAGCAGGCGCTCGGCGTCGAGGCGGCGGTCGGTGCCGCCGCCGGCGGCTCGGCCTTGGCGCAAGAGGTCGGGGCCCTGCTGCCCCCGGCCGCGCGCCTGCTCCTTCCCGCGTACGCCGGGGGCGACCACGCCCCCGTTCGCGAGGTGCGCCGCGCCTTCGTCGACGAGATCGCCTCCCGGCGCCCCGACATCAAGGTCGAGGACCTCCATCCGACGATGACATCGTTGCGGGCGGTCAAGGATTCCTTCGAGATCGCCGCTCTCGAACGGGCGGTCGCGCTGACGCTCGACTCGTTCCGCGCGGCCCTCCCCGCGATCGGACCGGGCGGTTCGGAGGCGGAGGTGGACGGCCTCCTTCTGGCCGCGGCGCGCCGCGGGGGCGGCCGCCCCGCCTACCCCTTCGTCGTGGCCGGCGGGGGCAACAGCGTCTTTCCGCACTACTTCCGCAACGACGGGCCGCTGCAAGCGGGCGACCTGCTGCTGATCGACGCGGGCGCCTCGATCGAGCGGTACGCGGCGGATGTCACGCGCACCTTTCCCGTGTCGGGGACCTTCACCCCGCGCCAGCGGGAGATCTACGGGATCGTGCTTCGCGCGCAGCGGGCGGCGATCGAGCAGGTGAAGCCCGGGGCCGACTTCGGCGCCGTCGATGCCGCCGCGCGCCGCGTCATCGTCGCCGCCGGATACGGGGCCCACTTCCTGCACGCAACGTCGCACCACGTGGGGCTCGACGTCCACGACCCCGGTCCGCGCCTTCTCGCGGCCGGCATGACCATCACCGTCGAACCCGGGATCTACATCGCGGGCGAGGGGATCGGCGTCCGCATCGAGGATGTCGTGCTCGTGACCCCGGAGGGCTGCCGCGTCCTTTCGGATGCGCTGGCCAAGGATCCCGACGCCGTCGAAGCGCTGCTCCGGGAGGCGCGCGCGCCGCTCCGCGACCGGTAGCGCCGCGGGGCGTCGCCCCTCTCAACGCGCGTCGGCGCCGTGGGTCACCCCCCAGCGACGCTGCAGCATCAAGGCGAGCGCGCGCACCTCCTCCTCCGTGAGGAGGTGGAGTTGCTGCACGATCTGACGGGTCGCGTCGATGGCGGGATAACGCTCCGGGCGGGCGTGGATCGCGCGGACGAATCCCTCGACGATCTCGGCGTAGCCCCGCGCGTGGACGTCCCGGTTGCCGAGCATCGCGCAGCAGACCGCGAACGATGCGCGCGGGGTGGCCCCCTCCGCGATGGCCGCCAACTGCGCGTTCCGCTCGAGGTAGGCGAGGATCTCCGTTGGGCTGAGCCCCCTGCTGAGGGCCAGGGAGAGGTTGCGCCACGGGTGTCGCCCGACCGGAAGGTGGAGTTCGGCATCGACGAGGTGAGCGTTCTCGTGGACGAGCACTTCCGCGGCGAAGTCCACCGGCGCCGTCAGGAGGATCCGCGTGCCGACGTCGGCGGGGTCGTCCAGCGACGCGGCCTGGCGCGCCGGGAGCGCCGGCGTCGACAGGATCTCCTCCTTCCATGGGGCGAGCCTTGCGCGCTTGCGAAGCAGATCCCCTTCCCAGCGCGCCACGGCGGCAAGGTCCACGAGCACGAGCCCCTCCAGCGCAAGGCCCGCGATGTCTCCCTCCCCCGCCCACTCCGAGTAGCCCGAGAGGTGGCGGCCGAAGATCCAGACGACCTCGCGCGACACCTCCAACCCGCGCACCGTCACCGCGGCCCGCGGCTCCCGTCGCGCGATCTGCGCGACGAGCGCCTCCGGCGGACCGCCGCTGCGCTGCCCGACCACGAGCAGCAGCCCCTCCGCGGCGAAGGCGCGAACGAGCGGATCGTCGCTGTCGAGCGTTGCGTCCACGAGTCGTCCGACAAAGGAGAACTCCCGCACCCTGCCCGCGGGCCCGAGGCGGCGCCCCGTCGTCCTCTCGTAGAGTTGCCGCGTCCATGCCATGAAGGACTCGAAGCTCTCGGACTGTCCGGACGCGGAATAGTGGCGATACCGCGCCTCGACTCCCCGGACGAAGGGACGCAGGAACTCGCGCACGCGCGCCGGCGCCGCCGGAAGGGTCGCCGACCGGATCTCCTCCGCCGTCGCGCCTGCCTGCGATGCCCGCTCGAAGGCCCTCTCCGCCGCACTCCCCTCCCCCGCCTGCGAGAGCAGCGCCCCCGCCGCGAGAAACGCCGCGACATTCTCCTCCGTCGCGAGCCGGAGCAGCAGTCGGCCGGCCTCGCTCATCCAGCGCGCGCGTCCCATGCGCTGTGCGAGGTTCTGCACGCGCTCGGCCACCGCCCCCTCCGCCGGCGCGTGCCGGAAGGCCTCGAGGGACCACGCGAAAGCATCCGCCAACTCCCCCCGCCGGTCCGCGATCACGCTCAGCCCCAGCCGCGCCATCGCGAGCCCGGGATCGGCCCAGAGCGCGGCCATGAAGGCGTGCTCCGCGAGCCCCAGACGCCCCTCCGACAAGCGCGCTCGACCGAGAGCCATCCAGGCGGGCGCCAGCCCAGGGTCGATGCGAGTCGCCCGCTCGAACTCCCAGCGTGCGACGCGCCGATCTCCGCGCTCCGATGCGACCATCCCGTACCCGAGACTTCGCCACGGCTGATCGGACGCTTCGAAGCCGAGGTTCCTCCTCCTCGCGTCCACCTCGATCCGGGCCGACGCGAAGCCCGGCGGCATCCGCAGGTACTCCCCCCGGACGGTCAAGGTCCGGCCTTGGGAGACCAGCGTCTCCTGCAGGCCCGCGTGCGCCCGCTGGTTGCCCCCGTCTCGCTGGAGCGCCTGCCGGTAGAGCCGCTCGGAGCCCTGCCAGTCTCCCCTGCGGCGCAGCCGATCCGCCTCCTGCACCTCCTCCCAGGAGGGCGAGGGGCGCGGCTTCTGCGGCCCCGGAGGCGACGCGGCGCAGGCCGCCGTCAGGGTGGCGATCAGAGCGACCCGCGCTGCTCTCATCCCCCGCCACCTCCGCGCCGGCGCGCGCGGCGGAACGTAGTCATCGCGCTCGCGGATCCCGGACAGCACGCGTCCGATCATGTCCGGCGGATGACGCCGCGCACAACTCCCCTGATCTCCACCTCGTCTGCGCGATAGCGCTGCGGGCGCAGCGTCGCATTCGCAGGCTCGAGCCGCACCTCGTCGCGCTGGCGGTAGAAGCGCTTCAGCGTCGCCTCCCCCGACCCATCCCCGCCGTCGCTGACGATGGCGACGACCACATCGCCGTCCCGGGCGGTCTCCGACCGCCGGACGAGAACGAGGTCGCCCGGCACGATGTGGTCGTCGACCATCGAGTCCCCGCTGACCCGCAGCAGAAAGGTGTCCTCACCGGCCCCGAGGTACTCTTCGATCTCGATCCGATGTTCGTCGCCAACCTCCTCCGCCGCGAGGATCGGCGCGCCAGCGGCAATCGTCCCGGCGAGGGGAATCCCCGGCGTCCGGCAGTAGTCGCGGTCGAGCACCTCGATCGCACGGCTCTCGCGCGCCTTGCGGCGGATGGCACCCTTCCGCTCCAGCGCGCGCAGGTGGTCGAGAACGGATGGTCGCGAGATCCCGCCGAGCCCTTGGGCGATCTCCTCGAGTGTCGGAGCCACGCCACGCTCTCGGACCGAATCGCTTATGAATTCGAGGACCTCTTGCTGTCGGACCGTGTAGGTCGCCATCAGAGAATCGCGGTCAGCAGGTAGAGCGCGAAGACGCTCAGTATGAGGGGTAGTTCGGTCAGAAACCTGCTTCTCCACATCGCCTCACCTCCGCGGTCTAGGGCTCAATCCAGTGGGCCGCGCCGTCCGGAGTCCGGCTGCGGCACTCGTCCGTGACCCGAGGCGGCGGGGTCGCCCCCCATGTGCGGGAGAGAACGACCTTTCGGATGTGTTGGCGTCGGGGGCGCCCCGCGCCTCGGTTACCTAACTGATGTTACCCTATCAAATAGCTAACGCAAGAAGAATATTAGGCCTATGTTAGGTATTTCACCACACATCGTCTGCTTGGAGTCGTTCAGTCGGCGTCGACTCGCGCCTCGACGACCAGGTCGAGGGTCAGCAGTTTTGGCCCCCGCCGGAGTCCTAGAGCCACCTGCTGCCCGGCATCCAGCCGTCTCAGCGCATGGCGCAACTCATCGAGGCCACCGAGACGGCTCTCCCCCAGCCGCAGGAGGACGTCCCCCACGCGCACTCCCGCCTTGAGGCCGGGACCATCAGGGGTCACGGCGGTGACGGAGAGCCCCTCCTCCAGCCCGACAACGGGCCTCACGACGATGCCGAGCCAGGGGCGCGTCACCGGCTCCCCCTTCACGAGGAAGGGAAGCGCGTAGCGCAACTCGGAGGCGGGGATCGCAAAGCCGATGCCGTGGCTGCGACCGTCCCGCGTGAGGATCGCATCGACAAGGCCGAGGACCTCACCGTGCAGATTCCCCAGCGCCCCGCCGGAACATCCCGGATTGATGGCGGCGTCGGTCTGCAGCATCGGCGCTCGGCAGCCTGTGACGATCCCGGTCCTCCCGCGCCCCGCGAGCACCCCCAAGCTGACGCTCCCTCCGAGCCCGAAGGGGTTGCCGACGACGAGGACGCTCTCCCCGAGATCGTGCTCCGCCTCATCGGCCAGGAGGGCCACCGGGAAGCGCCGCCCTGGCGCGAGGATTTCGAGCAGCGCGAGATCGAGGGACCCGTCCCTCCCCCGCAGGCGCGCCGGGAACTCCTCGCCGTCGCGGGTGATCACCGCGACCGCGCTCGAGGCCGCCACGACGTGCAGCGCCGTCAAGGCGAGCCCGCTCTCCTCCACGATCACCGCCGAGCCGAACTCCTCTCGACCGGCGGCAAAGGCCCTCACGGAGACCACCGAAGCCCCGATCCTCGCCGTCGCCCGCGCCGCGGTCCGCGAGAAGGCGAGCGCCGCGTCGAGTTCGCCGCGAGCGCTCTCCCCCGTCGCGTGCCCCCGGGGGGCCAGCAGGAACGCGGCGAGAGAGAGGGAGAGAAGGGTTGCAATCCCGCGACACTGGGGGGGCACGGGGGGGCAGGAACAAGCCCCATGCCAATGGGGAGCGTCCAAGGGCCTCCCTCCCCCGCTCCGCCGCGTCACGACCGGCAGCGGAGGGGCGCCGCGGCGGCCGCGTCACGGGCCTGTCGAGATTCCGCTACGTGTCGCCGTACTCCTCGAGCTTCCGGTAGAGCGTGCGCACCCCGATCCCGAGCAGTTTCGCCGCCAGCGTCTTGTTGCCGCCGCTCTTCCGCAGCGTCTCGAGGATGAGTTGCTTCTCGGTCTGCGCCAACGTGCTGCCGACCGCCACTTGCAGCACATCCTGCGGCCCCTTCTCGCCGGAGACCTCCTCCGGCAGCGAACTCTCGTCGATCCTCGTCCCCGGAGCGAGCACGACGGCCTGCTCCACGACGTTTTCGAGTTCGCGGACGTTGCCGGGCCAGCCGTAGGCGACAAGCCGCTCCATCGCCTCCGGCGTGAACCCCTCCGCCGCGCGCCGGTTCCGCTCGTTCGACGCGACGCGGAAGTGTTCCGCGAGAGCCGGGATGTCCTCCCTCCGCTCGCGCAGCGGCGGAAGCCGCAGCACGACGACCTTGATCCGGTAGTAGAGGTCCTCGCGGAACTCGCCCTCGCGGACCATGCTGTCGAGGTCGCGGTGCGTCGCCGCGATGAGACGGACGTCGATCCGCACCGGCGCCTCCCCGCCCACCGGGTCCACCTCGCGCTCCTGGAGCGCCCGCAGCAGCTTCGCCTGGATCGTGCGGGGGATCTCCCCGATCTCGTCGAGGAAGAGCGTGCCGTTCTCGGCCAGCTCGAACTTCCCCTTCTTCGCCCGGACCGCGCCGGTGAAGGCGCCCTTCACGTGGCCGAAGAGTTCGCTCTCGATGATCGATTCGGCGAGACCGGCGCAGTTGACCGGCACGAAGGGACCGCGCACGCGCAACGACTCGTGGTGGATCAGCCGCGCGAGCAACTCCTTGCCGGTGCCGCTCTCCCCGGTGATCAGCACGGTCGCGTTCGTCTTCGCGAGCCGCTTCGCGAGTTCCACGACGCGCTGCATCGAAGCGCTGGCGCCCGGAAGCAGCGTCTTCCCCTTGCCGACGAGGCGGACGCGGGCATCGCGGTTCTCCGGCTCGCTCGCGCGCTGCGACATCGCACTCCCGACCAGGGCGCGCAGCGCGTTCAGGTCGAGCGGCTTCTCGAGGAAGTCGTGGGCGCCGTCCTTCATCGCCTGCACCGCGCGTTCGACGGAGCCGTAGGCCGTCATCACGATCACCGGAGGGGCTTCCGGCGTGCCGAGGAATTCGCGCAGCAGCGTCAGCCCATCCACGTCGGGCATCACGACGTCGGTCAGCACGCAGTCCCATCGTCCCTCCGCGAACCTCTCGCGCGCCTGCGAGCCGGTCGTCGCGAGCGCGACTTCGTATCCCTCGCCGGAGAAGGCGGTGCGTAGCGCCTCTCCCGCCCCGGGGTCGTCCTCGGCGATGAGCAGCCGCTGCACGGTCACGCCTCCCCCTGCGCGTCGGGCAGCCGCCGCACGGCGGTGGGACCGGCCTCCGGCCCGCCTGCGGGCCCCTCGAAGGGCAGGAAGAACGCAAAGGTCGCGCCGCGTCCCGGCTCGCTCGCAACCGCCATGCGGCCTCCGTGCTCCTCGGCGATCCGGTTCGCGATCGGGAGTCCGAGCCCGGTGCCCCCCGGCTTGGTCGTGTAGAAGAGGTCGAAGATGTGAGCCGAGCGCCCGAGGTCGAGGCCGGGACCGTCGTCGCTGATCTCGAGGATGCAGTGGCGCTCCTCGTCGCGGCTCCGGCAGACGATCGATCCCCCCTCGGGCAGCGCCTGCACCGCATTGAGCAGCACGTTGTAGACCGCCCGCTGGATCCGGTCGCGATCCATCCGCACCGGCCGCGCCGACTCGAGCTGGGTCTCGACCCGGAGTCGCTTCGCGCGCAACTGGCCGTCGAGCAGGTCGAGGGCGGCGCGCACCACGTGGTTGATCGACCCCTCCTCGAGGGCGAGGGCGGGGGGCCGGGAGAACTGCACGAAGTCGCGGACGACCCGGTCGAGGCGCTTGATCTCGCTCTGCACCGAGGCCGCCCGCGCGTCGAGGCTCGCGAGGTCGAGCGGCTGCCGAGCCAGACCCTCGCGGAGCAGTTGGACGTTCATGTGGATGCTGTTGAGCGGATTCCGGATCTCGTGCGCGACGCTGTCCCCGAGGTTCGCGATCGCCTTCGTCCGCGCGTGCAGCAGCAGGCGCGCCTCCCCCGCCACCGTCTCGCTGACATCCTCGACCATCAGCAGCGCCGCGCACGGCCCCTCGCCCAGCTTGGCCGGCGCCAGCGTCACGTCCACATGGCCCCCCTCCCCCGCCGCCTGCCGCGCCAGACGGAGCGTCCGACCGCGCTCGCAGGCGTTTTCCGCGGCCCTCCCCCAGTCGATGCCGTCACCGAGCCCTTGCAGCAGCCCGGCGACTTCGGTCCCCTTGACCTCCCGATCCGTCGTCGCGAGCAGTCCGCGCAGCGCCCGGTTCGCGAAGAGCACAAACCCCTTCCGATCGAGCAGCGCGACGCCGCAGGGGAGGGCGTCCCAGAGATCGACGAGATGGCGGGCCTCGAGGCGCACCGCCCCATGCTATCCCCCACCCCAGTGCTTCCGCCAAAGGTCGACCGCCTTCGCGCGCCGCTCCGGCGAATCGTCGGGACGGTAGCCCAGGAACCGCTTCGAGAGGCGTCGGAGCGCGACGATGGCCTCGCGCCGGACGCCCCGGTCCTCGTCCTCGAGCAGGTCGACCAAGCGGTGCGCGTGCTCCGGGTGGGGTCCGAGCCCGGCGGCTCGCGCCGCCGCCGCGCGCGTGGTGGCGTGGGGCGCCTCCATCCAGAGCCCGAGCTCGGGGGAGGGCAGCCTCGCGAAGATCGGCGCGAGGACCAGGCGGGCGAGCCCCCGAGCCCCCTCCTCCTCCGGTCCAAGGTCGCCAAAGCTCCCCAGGACGGGGATCGCCGGCCGACCGATCTCGACGAGCCGGCGCGCCGCCCTCGCGTACTCGGCAAAGTCCCCGGAGGAGAGTCGACCGGTCGAGTCGATGATCTGCTCCCGCAGGGCGGGGTCGGGGGGGCCGAGCCACGAGGGCGAGGCGGCCTCCGACCATGGGTGAAACTCCCGGGGGGGTGCGGGGGGGCGGGCTACCGCGGCGGTCGGGGGCCGGTCGACGCGCTCGTCGTCTCGCGGGGAGGAGGCGCATCCCGCACAGGAGAGGACGACGATCCAGAGCTGCTTCATGCGGCGACGGACGAGCGCCCCGGACAGGACACGGGTGGATCGTACGCGCCGCAGCCTGCGGCGGCCAGAGGGGCGGTATGCTGGAACGGCGCGATGACGAGCCCCGCCGAATTCGACGGCTCCCGCTTCCACGGCCCTCGCCCCGACCGGGCGGGCCCCTTCTCCAAGCAGGACAGGATCCTCTCCTTGGGCGAGTACCGCCGCGTCTACTCGGGGGGGTATCACGCCTCCTCCGAGCGTTTTGGCTGCTACGTACTGCCGCGGCGCCGCCCCCGGAGCCGCCTCGGCCTCTCGGTCTCCCGCAAGTTCGGGAAGTCCCACGACCGCAACCGGATGAAGCGACACCTGCGCGAGGCCTTCCGGAGACTCCGGGGGGCCTTCCCGGGGTCGCTCGATGTCATCCTCGTGCCGCGGCGCGCGGCCCGCGGCCTCAGGCTCGGCGACGTGGCCGGCGAGATGGACCACCTCGTGCGAAGCGCCCTCGCCGGGAGAAGGCGGCGACGGTGAGACGCCTGCTCGTCGCCTTCGTGGACCTCTATCGGCGCTTCCTTTCGCCACTTCTGCCGCCGCTCTGCCGCTTCGAGCCGAGCTGCAGCAGCTACGCGCGAGGCGCGCTGTTGCGCCACGGCGCGATCAAGGGGAGCCTGCTCGCCCTCTGGCGGATCCTCCGCTGCAATCCGCTGACCCGCGGCGGTACCCTCGACGCCGTCCCCGAGACCGGTCGCTGGCGCTCCACCCCCGCGTCCGGTGGCGGGCCGCCTCCGCACCCGCCCCATCCGCCGGGCTAGCGCTCCCGTCCGCGCGTCCCGACGCAGGCCCCGTCGGCAGACCCCCGCCGCAACAGCGGCTCAGCGCCTCCTATCCGTCTCCTCGCGCTGGCTGATCTCGTTCTCGATCAGCGTCTTCATCTCCCCGCGGAAGTCCATGTTGAAGTCGCGGTGCAATTGGACGAGGTTCTCGCCCCAGCGCCTCTGGTCCTCGGAGGAGCGGCGCTGCGCCTCGACGGAGACGAAGCGGTCGAACTCCCCCAGCGGCATCGTTTCCGCCGTCGGCCGCTGCCGATCGATCAGCAGGATCAGATAGGCCGCCCCCGGATCTGTCGCGTCGGCGCGGGAACTGTCCACCTGAACGTCGAGGAAGGTGCCGGGCTTGATCGCGTTCTTCGCGCGGTCGCTGCCGAGGACCTGGGCGAGGCTGCGTCGCAGGAAGTGACGGTCCCGCATGTGCAGGTACTCGGCGGGCCAATACCGCTTGCGGTCGGGCTCCTCCTGCGGGTCGTAGGATGCGGTGAGCGGCTCGTCCTCGAAGTAGCGCGCGCCCAACCCCTCGAGCGCCGCCTTCAGCGCGTCGCCGGCCATGCCGCCGGCCTCGGCCTCCTTGCGAAGGGTCTCCAACGCCTCCTTCGCCCTGGCGCGCGCCCGCTCCGGGAGGTAGAAGTCGCGGCGCAGGTTCTCCTTCTCCGCGTCTCCGAGTTCGACGAAGGTCTTGCGGCGCTCCTGCTCCACCGCCGTGACCCGCCAGATCATGCGGCCGTTGCCGGACGTGCCGAGTGTGTCCGGCTTCGGGCCGAGCTTCGGCAAGTCACGGTCGCCGGTCGCAAGGATCTTCGCGCGGACGTTGTGCGTGAATCGGATGCCGGTGTCGGCGATGTCTTCCATCTCCTCGCCGGAAATCGGCGTCTCGAAGATGCGGAGGATCACCAACGGGCCCCCGGGCGGCGGCGACGTGCCGGCGGCGGGCGCCGGATTGGGCTCGGTGGAGCAGACCGGCTTGTCCGGGTCGTCGACCTTCTTCAGGACGTCGTAGAACTCCCGCAGCGACGCCTTCTCGTCCTTGCGCACCCTCTCGTACATCTCCTCGAACATCTTCCGCGTGCCGATCTCGCGCCGGATCTGGTCGCGTACGAGTTCGAGGCCGCGGGCATATCTCGCCCTCGAGTAGTACTCGGCCAGTTCCGCCGCGTCGGGCTCCCGGGGCGCCTTGACCTCGCCCTCCGTGCCCTCCTTCTTCTCCCCCTCTCCGTCGCCGGGTCCGGCCCCCTCTTCCTTGCCCTCCGCCGGCGGATCGGGAATCGGCGGGGGCGGCACCTCGATCGTGGCGAGGTTGAGGTCGACCTGCTCGAGGATCCGGTCGGTGTAGATGCCGTAGTACTCGTCCTCCTCTTCCCTCGTGCTCTCGTAGCGTTCCGGCCCGACCTCCGGGAGGGCGCGCCGCATCAGGCCGAGCAGCCTCTGGTACGCCTCGTCGGTGAGGAGGTTCCTGTGGATCGCATAGAGCACCTCGAAGGCCCAGCGGCGCGGATGGCGGAAGCGGAACTGCGTGTCGGCCTTCACCGCGGGGTCGCTTTCGAAGAAGGCGCGCAGCGTCTTGTCGGGGTCGGCGTCCGCCTTCAGCTCGTCGTCGGCCTTCCCGAGGTAGAGGGAGGCGTCGAGCGCCCCCCACGTGACGCGGGTGAATTCGATGTTCTGGCTCGTGTACTGCTTCACCATCTCCTCCCGCGACGCGGGCGGCGCGAGGAGGAAGGTGTCCTGGTAGAGCGAGCGCACGCGCTGCGCGACGAGGTGGGAGCGGATCGCCTCCTCGAACTGGGCGAGGCCGATGCCGCCGAACTGCTCGCGAACGACCCGGGCGTACGTCTCGCGGTCGCCGAAGAGCTGCGGCGGGATGGCCTCCTTCAGGAACGCGACGAGCTCCCGGTTCGATACGCTGATCCCCTCGCGCTTGGCGGCCGCGGTCAGCAGCATCTCCGACCACACCTCCGTCGTGCGGACCCTGCCCTGCCGCTCGCCCGAGGCGAGTCCGTGCCAGACCGCGTACTTGGAGCGCGCCTGCTCGAACTCCTCCCACGTCACGTTGACCCGCTCGCCCGGGAGAAGGTCGAAGCTGCCGGCGATCGACTTCTGGTCGAGCGAGCCGCTCCGCGAGCTTCCGCGCAGCGCGTTGGTGATCTCGTCGGTGACCGTGAAGATGACGAGGATGACGATGAGCAGCCCGAGCATGAACCAGCGCTCGTTGCGCTCGATGAGTTTGCGTAGTCTTCGCATGGAGGAAGTTCTGGGCCCTCGGCCCGGATGCGGGGAGCCGCGAAACCCGCCATTCTCGGGCCGGATCGCCGATCCGTCAAACGTCGGAGCGCGCTCCGCTCGAAGAGGGTCAGATCTCGATCGAGGCGGGCAGGTCGCGGACGGCGCCGAGGCCGAAGCGGTCCAGGAAGAGGCGGGTCGTGCCGTAGAGCAGCGCGCGCCCGAGCCCCTCCTCCCGCCCGGCGACCCGGATCAGGTCCATGTCGAGCAGGCCGCGCAGAACCGACCCGACGCCGACGCCGCGAATCCTCTCGATCTCCGCCCGGCTCACCGGCTGCTTGTAGGCGATGATCGCGAGGGTCTCCAGCGAGGCCGGGCTCAGTCGGTCGGGGCTCTTTCCGCCCGCCATGCGGGCCACCGCGTCGGCACAGGCCGGGTTGGTCAGCAGCCGCCAGCCGCCCGCGATCTCGACGAGGTGGACTCCGCTCGCCGTGCCGGAATAGCGCCGGCGCAACGCGTCGATCGCGGCCACGACGTGGAGCGGCTCCTCGCCGACCGCGTCGGCGATCCCTGCCGGGGTGAGCGGCTCGCGGGCAACGAAGAGAAGCGCCTCGACGAGGGGGAGGAGCCCCTCCGCGGAGACCGCCGGAGCGGGATCGGGGGGGGGCGCGGGGGGGGGAACATCCTCCCTCTCGCCCCCGTCGGCATCGGAGTCGTCCGGCGCCGGAACGGCGGTACGCGACATCGCCCGAGGGCTGGCGTCGGTCTCCTCGTCTGTGCTCTTGCGCTGGATCATCGGGACCCTCCGGACGACTCTCGCGGCGGCGGGGCGAGGGCAAATCCGTGGCGGAGCAGGATGCGGCGCCGCCACCGCTCGTATTCTGCCACGGAGACGGGACGGTTCCCAAGCTCGCGCGCGATCGCCTCCTCGATCGACGCGTAGGGGCCCGCCGCGGCGGCATGGACCGCCTCGACGCGGTAGACCTGCTGGAACTCCCCCTTGGCCGACGGAGCGGCAAAGGGGCCCAGGGTGTCTCCCGCGCGCACGGTAGCGGCGAAGAGCGCCTCCCGGACCACCCTCTCGGAAAAGTCCTCCGCGAGCAGGCGGTCGGGAATCCTGCCCCCCTCCCGGGCGCTCTCGTGAAGGGAGATCTCCTTCGCCAGCGCCGCGAAGGGCTCACCTGCGCGCAGGCGAGCGACGATCCCTTCCGCCTCGCCGCCGCCCTCGACGACCAGCAGCGAGACCTCCACGCTGCTGCCGCTCTGCTGCTCGAACCGGATCAGGCGGTCCTCGAGCAGCTCCACCTCGGTGTGGAGCGCCACCTCCTCGCGGAAGCGCGCCATCGACATGCCGGAGACGCGCTCCAGCCAGAGTTCGGGTGCGATCTCCTCGCCGGCCTGCTGCCTCGATGCTGCGCGCACCCGCGCCTCCCACTCGGCGATGCGACGCGCGGTCGCCTGGCGCAGGGCCGCGGCAGGAACCTTGACCCCGAGCAGAGCCCCCTCGGCACGCGCCAGCCGGGCGAGCAGGAAGGCGTCGAGGTTTCGCGAGAAGGCCTCCGGATCGCGCGAACGCAGGTAGCGGGCGACCTCCTCGAGAAGGACCGGCTCGCCATCCAGGTAGCCGACGACTTCCGAAGACGCGCCCCGCTCCGGCGCCGGCCACGCATCCTCGCGCGGAGCGCCCGCGCAACCTCCGAGAGCGAGGGCCGCGATCACCCCGGCTGCCATCCCTCGCACGCTCGGACCCCGATCCCCCGGCCTGCCGAACGAGGACGCAGCCCTGGCGCGACGACCGTTCATGCCGTCCGTTGGCGGGGAGGCGACGCGGGGCCTGCGCAGCCGCAATGCGAAGCACGGGCTGCGGGGTGTGCGGATCTCCTCGGGAGCGCGCCCGGCAGCCATCCTGCCCGCCGTCGCCGGCCCCTCACTTCGCGAGCTTCTCGATCAGCTTCTGCCAGTCCTTCTTGATGTCCATGCGCCGCTTCAGCGGCAGATCGGGCTGGTAGAGGCGGGTCTGGCCATAGAGCGCCTTCAGGCAATCGATGGCGGCCTGCCGGATCGGCGTATAGCGGTGGACCAGCGCCTCGACCAGCAGCTTGCTCGCCTTGAACCGCTCGCGCTTCGGGATCGGGTTCACGTCGTAGCGTGCCTTGAGGGCTTCGGGCAGGAGCGCGAGGATCCGGATGACCTCCTTGTCCACCTCCTCGGCCTGCGCCTCCTTCCACTTCTCGAGGATCTGCTCCACGAGATCCTCCCCGTCGAGGCGCTTGACGTCTTCGTAACTGGTGGCACCGGCCTGGAATCTCAGGATCAGGCGCTCGGCGAAGGGCTTGGCGGCAAACTCCTCCTCTTCGCGCATCCGCTGCGCCGCGCTCGCGAGGTCGTTCTCGAGGTCGTCCATGCGGGCGTAGCCGGGCACGACCGGGGGCTTCGCCTCGGCGGCAAGCGGCATCGCGACGAGCAGGAGGAGGGGGAGTCCGGGGGCGCGCATGCTACTTGAAACGGACCACGCGCCAGAACTTCGCCATGTGGCAGTTCTGGCACCGGTTGAAGAAGGGGACCGAACCCTGCGGCGTCGTGTGCATCGACTGGGTGTAGCCCTTGCCGGTGCAGGTCGGGCAGGTCTCCTCCTTCGGCTCGATCAGTTCGACCATGCCGCTCTTCTCGGCCCACCAGGCGAAGAGCCAGTCGCGGAGGTCGGAGTACTTGCGCCCCTCGCGCTTGCCCTCCCACCACTTGTCCGGAGTCTTCGGAGGCGTCGGCTTCGGGGGCTTGGGGCCCTTGTTGTTCTTGTCGCCCTTGATCTTGGGGGCTTCGGCGAGGGCGTCCTTCAGGTTGTCGACGACGATGAAGGTGCCGTCGCGGTAGAAGGCCTTGTTGGGCGTCCCCTTCGAGCGGTCGTTCCAGTACTTGAGGAGGTCCTCCGGCGTGATCGCGAGCCGCTCGGCGACCTCCTTGACCGCGGCGTTCGAGACCCCGTTCTCGGCGCTCACCTCGGCGCCCGCATACTGCTGCGCCTGGCGCATCGTCAACTCCTCCTCGCGCGCCTTCTTCGCGAGCAGGTCGCGCACCTTGTCGCGAAGGAAACGCGGAACGACGCGCTTGTAGTAGTCCGCCCTCTTCTCGGCCAGCTCCTGCTCCCGGTCGGCGGCCTCCTTCTGGAGATCCTCGTCGTCGGCGTACTTCGCCTTGAACTGCGTGATCAGTTCGGCGGCGCGGTCGAAGCTGTTGTAGACGATCGCGCGCTTGATCTCGGCCAGCGCGGTGTCGATTTCGCGCGAACCGAGGCGCTTCATCACCCGGGCCAGCAGCCGCTCCATCTGCGCCTGCGGGTACTTCGCGTCGGCGAGGGAGATCACCGTCTCGTAGTGCAGCTTCGCCTGGTCGAGGGCGCCGACCAGCCTGCTGAACTCGGCGAGCCGGAAGTGGTCCTCCGCGCTCTCCGGCGCCTTTTCCTTCCTCCGGCGCTCATAGAGCTCGAGCGGAGTGTAGACGGTGAGCGAGTCCACCTCGACGGCTTCGGGGCCCTCGCGAACGTCCTCGAGCCGGATGCGGCGCTCGCCGTCGGCGGTCTTCAGCACATACTCGCCGTCGCCTTCGGCCGTGGCCTCGTTGCGGAGCAGCCCGACGAAGATGATGCCGGCGCGGTTCTTGATGCTGTGGCCCTCCATGCGGAGGCCGCCGGAGGCTTCCGCGACCTCGAAACCGAGCTGGATCCGCAACTGCGTCGCCGCCTCCGGAAGCACGTCCTCCCACGGGATGGTCTTCTTCGCTTCGGTGCGCACCTGGCGCAGCACGAGGCTCTGATCGCTGCACTCCTCGAGCACGATTCGGCCGACGATGCGGCTCCCGTCCTTGAGTTGCACGATGATCGGGCGGGCCTCCTCGGGCTCGACCTCGTCGGCACAGAGCGGGCCCGGAACGGGTAGGAGCGCGAGGCCCAGGAGCAGGATGGAGAGGCGCCGCACGTCAGCCCCTCCTCCCCGAACCCCCGGCGGGGCGTCCCCGGTCGGCATCTCGCTTTTCGAGCGTAGGGCTCTTGAAGAACTCGTGGACCGGCGTGCCGCGCCGCGTCAGGAACTCCTTGCTGACGAGTTCGGTGTCGAGCTGCCCGCTCAGCCGGAAGACGCGGATGTCGGCAACGACGCTCGAACCTTGGACGGCGAAGGGGTTCTCCTCGAAGCGCACCTCGTACTTGAACCCGGGGAACTTCTTCGCCCCCTCCCGGATCATCGGGTCGAGGCTCTTGAGGGCCGTCGCGATGTCGGTGAAGTCCGCGAGGATCGCCTTCGGGAAGGGCTTCTCGCCCTGTTTCACCGTCGACGGGTCGAACGACTCGAAGTGGAGCTGGGCGTGGTCCTTCGCCCAGTTGTAGATGTCGGTCTTCCGGTTCTCCTCGACCCGCTGGGTGTGGAAGGAGACCGCCGCGACGAAGATCCCGAGGATGCTCGTGGCACCCACGACGAGAATGCTCATCGCGATCATCACCTCGAGGAGCGTGAACCCCGAGTCGCTGCGCCTGGGTTGCATAGATGGCCTCGCGTCCCTGTTATATCACCGAGTTGCGCCCGCCGAGGGCGCAATCCTGCGTCAGTTGTTGTCGTCGCGGAAGGAGGGGATGGAGGCGGTGAAATCGAAGACCCGGCCGAAATAGACGCGCTCCCCGGCGGCGTGCGCCAGGGCCGGCGTGCCCCTCTGCCCCCGTGCGCCGACGTTGAAGGTGTCCCGCAACGTCGCGTCGCGGCCCGAGATGACCAGCCACTCCAGGCCCACCTTGAAGAGGACGTTGTCGATCTCGCCGCGACCGGTGGCGAAACCCACGGCATCCACGGCGAAGCGGATGTCGGACGCGCCGATCGCGCTGCTGAGCGTCGTATTCTCCTCCTCGATCGCGAATTCGATCCGCACCATCCGGGGCCAGATGTCGTCCGCGGAGAAGCGTGCCGAGCGGGCGCCCTTCGAGAGCCGGAACCCCTCCTCTCCGGGCGGGAGCAGCCCGCGGGTGGAGTCCCACGTGCGCGACGGCCCGCAGGGGAGGCGGCCGGCCTTCAGCTGGGCCGCGTCCAGCGGACGCGAAACGACGGCAGGCTCACCCTTCGACCACTCCCAGTGCGTCGTGTACTGCGTCCAGAAGAGGACATCGAAGAGGAGGACGTTCTGGAAGATCGGCTGCGCGCGAAGGCCTCGGGTCAGCTTTTCGACGGTGTCGAAATTTGCCGGGTCGAGCAGCGTCTCGGCCCCCCCGACCGGCGTCCGGTAGGCCCGATGCACCGCGCCGACGCCGGGGCGGTTCTCGTCCGGCATCCAGATCCAGAGCACCTCGATCGCGCCGCCGTGCGGCAGGTGCCGGTTCGCGGCGAACTCCGCCTCGTCGTCGCGCCCGTCGATGTAGGCGTCCGCCTTCGGGTTCGTACCCGCCCGCTGCGCGTAGATGCCCACCTCGCCGAACCCGGTGATGTCGCGCACGAAGGCGAGGTAGCGGCACTTCGTCTCCTTCTCGCCGACCTTGTAGGTGACGTAGCTCGACAGGAAGCGGTTGGCCGGCAGCCGCGCCTCCGGCTCCTTGTCGGGGTCGGGATTCTTCGGGTCGAACGGGACGGAGTCGCGCTGCTCCGGGATCCGCACCATCCGGAGATCCTCCTCCAGGCGAGGCAGGCTCTGCTCGAGGCGATCCTCGATCTGGGAGCCGCGATTGCCGGCGAGCCACATGTCCACCCCGGTCCGCATCAACAGCACGACGGCGAACCCGATCATCGTGAAGAGGCCCATCGCGATCAGGACTTCGAGCAGCGTGAAACCGCGGCGATGCTTGTTCATTGTCCGATGTCCTTGATGAAGACCTCGCCACTGAGCGCGATCTGCAGCGTGCGCCGCGGGCCGCTCTTCTCCTCCCCCGCATCGAGCTGGAAGTGCAACTCCACGCCCGCGCTGTGGTACCGCGGATCGAGCCCGCGGTTCGCGAAGTGGATGTAGGTCGAGCCGGTCATCGGGGCGCCGTTCGCATCGATCCACGTCACGGTCTCGGCGAGTTCGTAGCGATCCTCGTCGTCCTCGAAGATGCCGCCGATGACGAGGCTGTCGAATCCGCCCGCGTAGCCGCCGCCGATCACGAACGGGGCGTCGGTGCTGGGGCGCATCGGCAAACGCTTGAACTCGCGGATCGCCCGGAGGCTGTCGTCCACGTAGATCGCGAAGCTGTTCCTGTCGTAGCCGATCCGCAGGTCGTACCAGCGTCCCGGCAGCACGGGCCCCTTCCACTCCGGGACCGTCTCGAGCGCCTCCTGCACCGCCTCGGCTACCCGCGTCACCTTGCCGCGCTGGCCGGTGCGGATCTCGTACGAGTCGATGCTCCCGTCCGACTTGTCGAGCTGGATCGCCGCTTCGACGTCGAGGCGGCCCTCGTCCCCGCGGACGAGGCTCACCTGGATCGCCTTTCCCTTCGCGAAGAGCTGCATCTTCGCCGACGACTTCTCGTCCGGATTGATGCGACAACGCACGCTGAACCCGTCGCGCCACCGGAGCCACGGCGGATCCCCGAGGCTGACGGTGCCCCCGCCTCCGAAGGCCACGTGGCGCCCCTCGCGACTCGGGATCCCCCCCTCCGCGAGCTTGACGCCGCTGTTCGGCGTGAGCACGCCGAGTTCGGAGGCGCGCTGGAAGTCCTCGCAGGCCCAGTGAAAGACCTGCCGGTCGCGATAGGAGCGGATGATCGTGCGGCCGTCCGCCTGCGCGAAGAAGTGAACGTACGCGCGGTCGTTCCCGTAGGACTGCGCCCGGGCGGAAGCGAGCAGGCTCGCCGCCGAGTGGCTCGTCTGCAGCAGCAGGTTTCCCTTGCCGGCCCGCTGGATGAAGCCGATCGAGAGCCCCATCAGCACGCCGAGGAGGCCCAGGACCACGAGCAGCTCGATCAGCGTGAAACCGCGGCTTCTGCGCGCCACCGCTACTCCTCCTCCAGCTTGAAGTTCATGATGTCATCCCCGCCGGTCGAATCGTCGATGTCCTGCACGCCGTTGTCGCCGAGGCAGATGATCTGGTACTTCGTCGGGTTGTAGTAGTCGCCGTTCGCGCGCTTGCGCGCCTCCACGGTCACGTCCTCGCCCTTGTGGTTGCGAATCGTGACGGGCTTGCCGTAGGCGTTCTTGCTGATGTAGACGATCGGATTGCCCCACGAGTCGGCGATCTCCATCGCCTCGACGCGACCCGACCCCTCCGGGATCTGGTTCCAGACGTCGTCGTCGGTGTTGACGAAGGGCTTCTCGATACCCAGGTCGTCCTCGGCCAGCGGGGCCGAGAGATCGGGGTGGCGGAGCGCCACCGCGAGCACTTCGATGCACTCGTTGACGGAGTTGTCGCTCAGGTTGAGATCCTTGAAGCGCGAACTGCTGTCGTTGAGCTCCTTCAACGTCATCGGCGGGAGCCGCTTGAACTCGAGCAGGTAGCGCTCGATCGCGTTCGGAAGGTAGGAGCGCACGAGGAGCTCCGTCTGGCTCTTCTTCTGCTTGTCCGACGCCCGCAGGACGAGGATCGAGACGAGTCCCATCAACACGCCGAGGATCGACACCACGACGAGGACTTCGATCAGCGTGAACCCCGCCTGTTTGACATTCCGCTCGCTCATGAAACGCCTCACTTGCTCTTGGTGAGCGTGACCCTGTTCAGGTAGATCTTTTCATACTTTTCGCCGTCCTGCCCCTCCACCCACATGTAGAAGGAGAGCGGCGAACTGCCGCGGCCGCGCCCGAAGACGGAGCAGCGCTCCCAGTCCTGCCCCAACTGCGCGCCGAAGACGTTCACTTCGGGGCCCTCGCCCGTCTTCAGCCAGAGCTGGAACTGGCCCTTGTCGCGGTCGGTCACGGCGACACGCACCTGGAACTTCCCCGGCGCCCACGGCACCGAGGTCATCTCGACGAAGTCCTTCGAGCGCATCCTCTTGAAGAGTTCGCTCTCGCCCCCGTCGAGCCGCACGTCCGCGTTGCCGGTGTTGGACTTGCGCCGGACCTGGATCCCGGTCGGCCCCTCCTTCGTCGCTCCGCGCTTGCCGACGACGCCGAAGCCCACGTCGACCCCGCGCAGGTCGGGGATCTCCCCCTCCCAGATCATCTCGAAGAAGGTCTGCCCGGTCACCTTCACGTCGGTGTACTCGATGGCGCAGAACTCGAGGATGTTGACGAAGTTGCGCTCCTGCCCGCCGAAGTTCACCTGTCCGCCCAGGTGGACCCCCTTGCCCTTCTCGAAGGTGACCCTCATCGGGTCCTTCTGGTAGAGGATCCAGTCCCGGGGGCGGGTCGGGAAACTCCAGGTCAGGTCCACCTTGATCTCGTTCTCCGAGACCATGTCGAGGCAGCCCTTCGCATACTGCGCCACCGGGTGGAGGTCGACCGCCCGGTTGAGATCGGGCGGATTGTCGCGCCTCACGAGGTCCTTGACATCCCCATGCACGCGGTTGAACGCCGACTTGACCGACAACTCCTCGACGCTGTCGTCCCGGTAGAGCAGCGCGGCCCGCGCCGCGGCGGCCCAGAAGGGGAGGTCGCGATCACCCTCGGGGCGCTTGCCCGCCTGGCACGCGGCGAACAGCTCGTCGGCGAGGCGGGCCTGGATACCCTGCTGCATCAGGAAGCGTCCGAGGATGTAGGGAAGCAGCACGTCATCCGGATTCAGCGCCACCGCCTTCCGCAGGTGGGCGACGGCCTGCTTGATGGATGCGCTGTCGGTTCCCTCCCCGGACTCGGCGCGACGCGCCTGCACGAGACCGAGGCGCGCGATCGCGATCCGATACCTGTGATTCCCGTCGATCACCGACCGGTAGCTCTGTGCCGCCCCCGCGAGGTCGCCGGCCCGCTCCTTCGCATAGCCGACGTAGTAGCGGACCAGCAGGTCCTGCGGATTGTCCTTCTGCAAGTCGCCGAGGACTCCGGCCGCCGCCCCCACTTCGTTGCCGGCCAGCGACAGGAACGCCGCTCCGATCTTCGGGACGACCGAGTTCTCGAAGTCGAGGGAGGCCGCCCGCTCGAAGCAGAGTTGCGCGTCGGCCGACCGCCCCTGGACCGCCAGCGCGAGCCCCAGATCGCTGTAGGCCGTCGACCGCTTCGGATCGCTATCGACGGCCTTCCGGAAGTGCTGTTCGGCCCCGCTCGCATCGCCCTTGGCGTAGGCGACCCCCCCGAGGATCTGGCTCGCCTCCGCCGCGTCCTGGCCGCCGGAGTAGGGACGCGCCTTCGCTTCGGCCGTGGCGTAGTCGCCCTGGGCGAGAGCCACGCGCGCGAAGAGCAGGTCGGTCTGCGCGCCGGTCCCGGCGCGCCCCGACTCGAGGATGCCGCGGGCGACCTCGAATCTCCCCCGCCGGATCTCGACCTCGACGCGTAGCCGCTGTGCGGTCGCGCTCGTGCTCGCGCGCTCCAGCCAGTGGGAGGCGAGTTCGAGCAGCCCGAACGAGCGGCTGGCCATCACGTTCCCGACCAGTTCGAGCACCTCGTCCTCCTTCGGGAAGCGTGCGAGGTGGGTGAACCCGAGTTCGAGCACCCGCTCAAGGTTCTTCAGGCGGTTGGCCGCCTCGATCTCCAGCAGCAGGATCGAGCGCAGGCCGGTGAGGTTGGCCTCCGGCACGAGCTTTCGAGCCTCGGCGAGGATCACCTGCGCCCAGAGCAGTGAGGCGCGGTCTCCCGTGCCCACCCCCCGCTGCAGCAGGTCGCCTCCGGCCTTCTGGCGCGACTCGATCACGCGCTCGCCGAGCGAGAGATAGAGACGCAGACCGTCGAGGTACCCCTGTTGCGACCCGCGCACGCCGACCCGGAAGGAGTGGATCTCCTCGGGGAAGTTCTGGATCACCTTCCCGCCCTGGGCGAAGGTGACCTCCACGCGGACGATGCCCTCCTGCTGCGCAGCCTCCTGCTGCTCCAGCAGCAGCAGCAGGCGATAGTAGGAGTCCTTCGACACCGGGCCGGGGGGGGGCGTCTCCTTCGGCTCGCGCACGGGCTGCCCCCGCCCGCTCAGATGGATCGCCGTGACGACGCCCCGGGTCTCGCGATCGAAGCTCCTCCACAGATCCTGCCTCGCCTCCCCCGCGGCCCCCGCACCCCCCCCGCCTCCCGCCCCCAGGTCGGGGAGCGTGATCGTGGCGGCGCCCGCCACCGGCGGGACCGACTCGCGACGCAGCCGGCTCAACAGCGGCAGGCTCAGGGACCTCGAGGTCGGCGGCCAGACGTTGGGGAGGTCCCGCCCGGCGGGAAGCGGCAGGTCCGGCCTTTTGTGCGGTCGCTCGTTGGTGACGAGCGTGAAGGGGCCCGGGGAAACAGGTTGGATCTGCCGCCGCACCGTGACCACCTCGCGCACCGGCAGCAGATTGAGCGGCAAGACCTTCGTCGTGACCTCGCCGGCCAGCGTCGGCGTCTCGCGGATCGCGAGGAACCAGAGCGCGATGATCGCCAGGATGGCGACGAGGAGCATTCTCTCTCGATTCACGGGCCCTTCTCCTTCGGGGCAAATTCGACGGCGGGCTGGGCCGCGATCGCGAGCAGCGTGATCGTCGCGATGACGTGGTCCGCGGGCCGTTCGGAGCGGTCGATCCGCAGACCGCGCCACGGCACCGTGGGCGGCTCCGCCTCGAGGCGGTTCAGCACCTTCAGCGTCGCCTCCTGCGTGCCGCGGAGCCTGATCTCCACCGGGTACTCGCGCAGGAAGTCCGGGTTGGCGCCGGGGATCACTTCCGTTTCGCGGCCGGCATCGATGCGGATCTCCTCGACCATGCCCACGCGCGCATCGATCCCGTACCGCACGACCCGCGCGGCGAGTTCGAGCTGGAGCAGGTACTTGACCAGTTCCGCACCCTCCATGTCGGTGACGTTCTCGAACCCGAGTCCCTCGGAGACCTTGATGTTCTGGATGTCCGCCTCCTCCGCCAACTCGTCGCGCACGACGAGGCGGAGCTGGCCGAAGCCGCCGTTCAGGTTGTCGCGGATCGACTGGCGGGCGGCGAGCGCCTCCGCATCGAGCTCGCCGGCCCCCTCGCCCCGGAAGCGCCGCAGGTAGCCGAGGGTGCGTCGGATCAACGTCAGCTCGAGGTCCGGGTCCCCGCCCGCGAAGCCGATCATGCCGGCGATCTCGGCCGCGTTCGCCTGGAGCTTCTTCGCGTTCGCCTCGGCGGCGGTGATCTCGTCGCTGGTGGCGAGGCTCTTGCCGCGCAGCGCGCTGGCGAGGCGCGAATTGTCGCCCTTGGCCTTCTCGAGATCGTCCCCGTAAACGATGCCGCGCGCGATGAGCGCCACGAGGAAGACGCCGAGGCCCGCGAGAACCCGGAGAACGAAGTCCTTGTGCTGTGCCCAAAAATCCACGTTCAGATCCTCACTGCTTCTCTGCCGCCGGCGGGACGAGGCGGAAGGTCATCGTGAACCGGTTGTTCCTGTCGAGCGCGGTCGTGTCGAGCTTGACCGAGCAGCCGTCGATGGAGAGGGCCGCCCGGGCGGCCTCGAGGCGACCGTAGTAGCTGGTCAGCGTCTGGCCGGGATTGGGCGCGTACTCCGGCTGGACGACCCCGAGCACTTCGACGGTCGGCCAGACCTGCTGGTCGTGCAGGGAGTTCGCCTTCTCGTCCGCGCCCACCGTCGCGCGCGTGTCGCCCGGCCGCCCGGTCGGGTCGAGGCTCACCTTCGGCAGCGTCTCCAGCCGCTCCATCACGAGATACATCGCCTCGGAGTGGTTCTGCAGCAGCAGGTCGTGGACGGCGCGGCTGAAGTCCCCCGCCAGCCGGCGCGCCCTCAGCGCGACCTCCTTCTTGCGGCTGTCCCTCTCCGACGCGAGGGCGGCCTTCTGGCGATCCTCGACCTTCTTCTTGTCCGCCAGCAACCGCTCCAGCTCCTGGTTTTCCTGCTGCAGAATCTGGATGGCCGAGGCCCGCGTATTGAACAGCAGCACGACGAAGATCAGGGCGGCCGCCATCGCAAGCACGGCCCAGAGGGTCCGTTCGGTGAAGTGCCGCTTCTTCTTCTCCTTCTCGGTCAGGACCTCGAGCGCGAAGCCGTTCGGCTGCAAGCGGCTCTCGGCGAGGCCCACGGCCACGCAGAAGTCGAGGGGCGCGCTGCCGAGCTCCTCCTGGTCGGCGGCGGGCAGGCCCGAGAGGTCGAGCGAGGCGACGGGGTCGAAGAGTTCGACCGGCACGCTCATGTTCGCCTGGAAGTAGTCGCGCAGGCCCGGCATCTGCGCGCCACCGCCGGTGAGCAGCAGGCGATCGACGTTCAGGTCGCTCATCTTCGTCTGCGCGCGGCAGATCATGACCGTCGACTGGATCATCTGGATGAGCTGGCCCGCCGGTCCCTGCATCGCGTTCGCGAGCTTCTCCTGCGTCGCGTCGGCGTAGCGGGCGTGCGCCTTCGGCGTCAGGTCCCCCTTCGTGACCTTGTTCTTCTCCGCCTTCGCCTCGGCGAGGCCGAACGCGCCCATGATCGCCTCGGTGAAGGAGTGGCCGCCCCCGCTCATGTTGCGCGCGAACAGCAGCTCGCCGTCGCGCTGGATCGCCATGTCGATGTTCTCGCGCCCGAGGCTCACGAGATAGGTCGTCTCGCCCTCCTTCCACTTCCCGTGGGCGAGGAACGCATTGAACAGCGCGACGGAGTTCGGGCAGCCGCCGGCCACCTTCATGCCGGCCGCGCGCGCGGCGTCGAGACGCGGACTCAGCCAGGTGTTGCGCGCGAGCGCGACGAGCACCGTCTCCTCGCCGCCCTCGGAGGGAAGCCGCACGCGGCGGAAATCCGCCGCGACCTCGCCGCCGCTCTGGCCCGAGACCTCGTTGATCTCGAACTGCATCAGCAGCTTCAGGCGCCAGTCGGGCACCGGAGGCACGTGGGTGTAGCGGATGATGAGGTCGCGGCCGGTGATGCCGAGAAGCCCCGGCCCCCCGGTGATCCCGGCGCGCACCAGCGCACCGCGAACCCGCTCGGGGTCCTGGTCCCCGGCGAGGGTGGAGCGATAGAGGCGCACGGCCCGAGTGGCGCCGCCCCTGCGCTGGAGCACGGCCACCTTGACCGAGTGGGAGCCGATGTCGATGCCGATCGCCTGGCTTGCCATCGCTACTTCCCCCCGATCCCGAGGCCCTCGAGGACGGCGACGACCTCGGGATGCGCCTTCTCGATCTTGGCCATCTCCTTGGCCGCCTCCGCCGCCTGCGGGCTCTGGTCCAGGTAGTGCCGGATGTAGGCGAGCAGCACGGCGGCGGAGTAGGTCTCGCCCTCGGGCAGGTTCACGTAGAGCGCAAGCTCGAGGAGCGGCTTCGCGATCTCGCCTTGGCGCTGGCGCTCGGCCTTCGCGCGCTTCTGCGCCTCCGCCTGCGCGACCTTCTCGAGACGCTCGCCGCGCGGGCCCTGGCCGGGCACGATCTGGTAGGTGCCCTTCAGCAGCGCCACGATCTCGGCCACCCGGTCGAGGCTCTGCATGTCGTTGAACTCCTCGTAGTCGAGCAGCATCGCGTCCGCCTCGCGATCGAGTTCGCCGTAGGACTGGTTGACGGCGCGCTCGAGCCCCGCGAGCTGGTCCAGCAGCGACTTGGGCGCGAAGGGGAACTCCGCGCGGGTCCGCTGCGCCGCGCCGAGGAACTCCCCCCAGCGGTTCGACTTGTGCAGGTGGAGCGCCTCGCTGATGCGCTCGTTCGCGGTGACGCTCTCGCCGCGCAGGTCGGTCTTGATCCGGAAGGCGAACTTCCCCTCCTTCGGTGCGCCGAGAATGGACCAGAAGTTCTTCCTCCCCTCGGTGCGTGTCTCGCTCTGCAGCCGGTCCGCCTCCGTTGCGCCGATGACCGCGAAGGCCCGCCCGGCGTCGCCGAGCAGCAGCTTGCGCACCTCTTGCAGCGGCGGCGCGCCGCTCTCCGGGAAACTCGCCTGGAAGTAGGTCTGGTCCTCGTCGGCGCCGCTGTATCCGAAGGCCCGGAAGCCGCCGCGCGTCAGGTAGCCGCGGACCTCCTCGAGCTCGACCCCGGCGGAGGCGGCCTCCCCGGCGCCGTCCAGGGTCACGATCACGTGCTCCTGGTCCGAGCCGGTCTCCTCGACGTTGATCGTGACTCCCGACGCATCCATCTCCCGCCCCTTGCCGTCGCGCAGGAAGAGACGCCCCTTGGCGAGGATCGGCGCCCCCGCGTGCTGGATGTCCAGCGAGCGCCCGTCCACGGTCGTGATCCGGAAGTCCGACTGGACGACCTCCGCCATCTTCCGGGGGCCCTTCGCGACCAGCGAGACGTCGTCGAGATAGACGGATCCCTTGCCCTCGATCCGGACGCCGATGCGCACGCCGTTCGCCCAAGGCGGCGCGCCGCGGGTCAGCGAAACCTGGGTCATCGTGCCGGAGACCGTCGCGGCCGGCATCCACTCGGTCAATCCCAGCCCGAGCCAGAGCAGGCCGAGCGTCCCCCGAGCCCCCGACGTTCCGACCTTGGCCGAGAGCTCGAACCGCTTCTCGCGGCCATCGTGGCTGTCGACATAGAAGACGTCGACCTCGGGCACGTTGCTCTGGAGCTCGATCGCGAACTCGCCGTCGCCGCGCGGCTTCGTGACGGAGCGGACGGAGACGGCCCCCGGCATCTCGCTGTCCCACGAATAGACCGAGGCCCGCGACTCGAAGGACCAGGGCGGATGCAGGTTGCCCGCGGGCGCCACGGGGCCCGTGGCCCCCTTCGCGGCCCCTTGCAGCGTCATCATGTAGCCGCCGCCGCCGAGAATCGCGACGAAGAGGAGCGCGTAGACGACGGTCGCCGGGTTGCGTCGCCGCACCGCGGCGAGATCCAGCTCCCGCATCATGCCCCACTCGGACTCGTCGTCATCGACGCCGGCGAGTTCGAGGTCCACCTCGGCGAGGGCGGGATCCTGGAAGACGAAGCGCACGTTGCCGATCCGGAGGCGCGCGCCATGGGCGAGCTGCGCCTCGGTGACCATCTCGTTGTTGACGAGGGTGCCGTTCGTCGAGCCCAGGTCGCGCACCGTGTAGCCGTTCAGGTCGCGGACGATCTCGCAATGGTAGGAGGAGGCGACGTTGTCCTTCAGGACCACCGTGTTCGTCTCGCGGCGGCCGATCGTCGTGCGCGGCTGCGTCAGCTCGATCCGCTCCCCCTTGCGCTCCCCCTTCGCGTAGACGAGGAAGCAGTTCTGCATCTCCCCGACGGCGGCGGCCGATCCGGGATCGGAGAAGACGATCTCGGCCTTGCCGATCTTGATCACGTCGCCGTGGGCGAGTTTCTTCCGCTTGACGAGCTGGCTGTTGACCAGCGTGCCGTTCGTCGAGCCGAGGTCGCTCACCTCGTACCCCGATTGCAGCTTCACGACGGAGCAGTGGCGACGCGACGATTGGGACTCGTCGATCGGCAGGTCGCAGTCGGGCGACCTCCCGATCGTCACGGAGCCCTTCTCGTCGAGCGAAACCTCCTGCTCGCTGCCGTCTCCCCGACGCAGTATCAGCTTTGCCATCTCGTCTTCCCGATAGGGGTGGCCGGATCTTCCGGACGCGATGCCCTCTCCTCGCGCATGACCGAACGCGCTAACCCGTTGAAAACGCGAGGTTTCTGTCGTCCGGAATTGAGGTGGGGGATTATAGGTCACGCCCGATCCCACGCGCAACAGGTATTCCAAACGAAGGGGAGCCCTCTCCCTGCGGATTCCCGGAAGCGAAGCCCCCCCATGCCTTTACAGCCGCGGTAACGCGGTAAGCGAGGGGGCCTCGGGGGCCGCCCTGCGCGGCGGCCTCGCAGCTCGCCACCCTCGGGGGCCGGCTAGGTCCCGTCCAACCCGTAGCGGTCCATCTTCTTGCGAAGTCCGAGGCGGCTCAGTCCGAGGGCGGCGGCGACCCGGGTCTTGTTCCCTTCGAGGCGGCGCATCGTGTCGAGGATGAGCCGTCTCTCGAGGTTCTCCACCAACTCCTTCAGGCCGCCCTCCGGCAGGCTCACCGGCGGCACGGCATCCGGATCGCCGCTGAAGATCGGCAGCGACAGCAGGTCGGTCGTGATGCGGCCCCGCTGGAGCGCGATGAGGCGTTGCGCCTCGTTTCTCAACTCGCGCACGTTGCCGGGCCACGGGTAGGCCTGAAGGCGGTCGACGACCTCGGGGTCCACCGAGGGGGGGTCGATCCCCCGCTCCGCGCAGATCGCCTCCGTGAAGTGCTCGAAGAGGGCGGGAATGTCCTCCGCGCGTTCGCGCAGCGCGGGCAGCAGGATCGAGACCCCGTTGAGGCGGTGGAAGAGATCCTCCCGGAAGGCGCCGCTCTTGACGAGTTCCGGGACCGGGCGATTGCTCGCGACGACGGTCCGCACCGAGACCCGGCGCGTCTCCGTGCCGCCGACCCGACGGATCTCCCCGCTCTCGAGGACGCGCAGCAGCTTCGCCTGCGCATCGAGCGGCAGCTCCCCGATCTCGTCGAGGAAGAGCGTCCCCTTGTCCGCCTGCTCGAAAAGGCCGGGGATCAGCGTATCGGCTCCCGTGTAGGCGCCGGATTCGTGGCCGAACAGCTCCGCCTCGATCAGGTGCGCCGGGATCGCCGCGCAGTTGATCGCGATGAAACGCCCCTCGCGGCGCACGCCGTTGTAGTGGACCGCGCGGGCGAGCAGTTCCTTCCCCGTCCCGCTCTCGCCGAGGATCATCACCGGGAGCTGCGACTCGACGACGCGGTCGAGCAGCGCGAGCACCTTTCGCATCGGAGGGCTCTGGCCCACGATCGCCGCGTAGTCGTAGCGGAGCCCGAGCTCCTGCCGGCTCACATCGAGGTCGGCGCGCACGCCCGCCAGCTCCCGCGACTGCCGGCGCAGCAGCCCCTTCAGGCGCGTGTTGAGCCGGCCGATCCGCTCGCGCGATCGCCGGAGCTGCTCCTCACGGCGGTGGAGCGCGGCGAGATTGCGCGCGGTGCTCAGCGCGACGGCGGCGAATTCGCCGAAGGCGGTCACCAGCGGGAAGTCCGCCGGGGCGAACTGCGCGGTGATCGTGCTGTGCTCGAGGTAGATCGCCCCCACCGGGCCGTCGGGGACCTTGAGCGGTACGCAGAGCACGGAGCGGAGGCGCAGGAACGCCACCGACGGACCGCTGGCGAAGCGCGCGTCGCCCTCCGCGTCCTCGGTCAGCACCGGCTTGCCGGACTCGACGGCCTTCGTCGCGATCGAGCGGCTGATCTTGTCCTGGGGGTTCTCGATGTCGCTGCCGCGGCTGTCGCGCGCGGCGCGGATGTCGAGCCCGTGCAGCGTCACGAGGAAGAGGAATCCGCGCCCGGCGCCGGTGATCTGGATCGTGCTGTCGAGGATCCTCCGGAGGAGCAGCTCCTCGTCGCGCTCCGACGCCACCGCCTTCGTAAGCGCCAGAAGCTGCCGCAGCCGTTGGTTCTCCCGTTCGATCTCGGTGGCGGGCGGGGCGCTGGCCGCCCGCGCCCCCTTCCCGGCAGCCTTCGGAGGCGGCTCCACCGACGGATCCCATTCGATGTTGAGGGAGGTCATCCCGATCAGCACGCTGTCCCCGGCGCGCAACGCCTCCCGCGTCGCCCGGCCGCCGTTCACGTAGGTGCCGTTGCTCGAGCCGAGATCCTCGATCAGGATCCCCTCCGGCCCCCGCGTGATCCGGCAATGGTGGCGCGAGAGCTTCGCGTCGTCGATCGGCAAGTCGTTGTCGGAGTCCCGTCCGATCGTCACCGGGAGGGAGGGGAAGCGGTGGGGTACACCGTCGCAAACGATCCTGATCATGCTCTTGCGGTCTCTTACGCCGGCGCAACCCGCGCGGTGGGCTCTGGATAGAGACGTCCCGGAGCTCGAAGAGGTTCCCCTCAACGCTCCCCCGAGTCCATCTCCCGCCGCGCGTGGCGCACGCTCTCCTCCTCCCCCCGCCCCTCCTCCTCCATCAGCGTCACGTATCGCTTGTACCAGGCCTTCGCCGTCATCCGCTCGCGCTGCACCAGCGAGAGGTTCCCGAGTTCGTAGAGAGCGTCGGGGTACTCCTGCCCGTCGGGGCCGTTGGCCACCTGTTCCAGCTCCCTCCGCGCCCGGTCGAGCCGCCCGGCCCGGGCGGAGGCCATCCCGAGGTAGAAGCGCAGGCCGCTCGACTCCGGGAAGAGCCGGACCGCCTCCTCGAAGGCGTCCGCCGCCTCCCGGAAGAGCCCCTTGCCGTACTGCTCCACGCCGCGCCGGTAGGCCTCCTCGGCGCGCGCCTTGTCGTGATCGATGAACTCGGGGGCGATCTCCCGCAGACGGTCGCGCACCGCGGCGTTCTCGGGATCGTCGGGCGCCGTCTTCAGCGCCAGCGCCCACTCCGACGCGGCGAGTTCCCGCGCGCGGTCGCGCTTCGGCGTGTCGCGGAGCTTCACCCAGCTCCAGTAGAAGCTGTAGCCGCGGCGGCGGTGGTAGAGCGAGCGCAGCAGCGGAAGATCGGGGGTCTCGGGGGCCTGCCGCTCGATGGCATCCAGCGCGTTCTTGCCGAGGGCGAAGACCGCGTCCGGGGCGAGACCGACCTGTTCGCCGAAGTCGGGGCGCATCGCGAGCAGGACCCGTTCGCGGTGGACGTCGACGACGTCGGGCGCCTCGGACTCCGCGCGCTGGAGCAGCTCGTGCGCCTGCGCGATCTTCCCGCCCGCGACCGCCTCCTGCATCGCCTTCAGGCAGAGGCGCGCCCACTCGAGGCGCGGCTCCTTGCGGCTGGGGTCGATCGCCATCGCGCGCCGGTACCAGAGGATCGCCTGGTTGAAGGCGGTCCGGCGCGCGGCGCTCGGATCCTCCTGCCGGTCGTAGAGCAGGTGGTAGGCGTTGCCGGCCTCGAACAGCGCGTCGAAGTAGTTGGGGTCGAGGCCAAGCGCGCGGTCGAGGATCGGCAGCGCCGCTTCGAGATTCGCGCGCTCGCCGCCGCGCACATAGACGAGCCGGTGCAGCACCGCCTCCTTGACGTAGACCTCCTTCAGGCGACCCTCCCGGTCGCGCACGTAGGAGTAGTCGGCCTTCGCGCCGATCATGTCGCCGCGGGCGAAGTGCGCCTCGCCGCGCTGGAGGCGGGCGACGTGGAAGTCCGGATCCTCGGCCAAGAGCTCGGTGAGCAGGCCGATCGCGCGGTCGAGCAGCGCCTCGCCCTCCTCGCGGCGCGCCGGGCTGCGGATCTGGTCGGCGGTGACGAGCCACGCCGAGCCGCTGCGCGCCCACGCCTCGGCGAGGCGGTAGCGGGCCCAGCGATCCTGCGGCGCCGCCGCGAGGATCTGGCGCAGGTCATCCTCGGCGCCGCGGAAGTCGAACGTGACGAACATCTGGAGCAGCGCCCGCAGGCGGTAGACGAGGAGCCGGTCCTTGCCCTCCTCCCCGGACTGGAGAAGGTCGGCGGCGAGGCGGCCCGCCCGCGCGGAGTCGCCCGCGACGACGGCGACGGCCAGCACCAGGATCGGATCGCGGCGCGTCTCGCGCAGCATCGCGACCTCCCCGCGCAGCGCGCCGCCCCCGGCGTCGATCAGGTCGGGCTGCACATCGAGGGCGGCCCGGGCGGCGAGAAGCGCCCCCTCCGGATCGGTCCGGGAGAGCTGGTTCGCCTTCAGCATGCAGGCGCGCGCGATCGCGTCGCGGTGGGCCGGAAGCGGCGCCAGCCGGTCGGCGGCGCCGCGGAAGCAGCGGATCGCCTCGTCGTAGCGGCGCGCCTTCAGGAAGACCTGGCCAAGCTCGTAGTAGTTCCGGCGGTCGAGATCGCCGCCGTCGATGGCGCGCAGCGCCGCCGCAAGCGCAAGGTCGTCCTGTCCTTGGCGGAAATGGTAGAGGGCGCGGTAGCTCTCGATCTCGCAGGCAAGGCGCCGCCGCCCGCGCGACTCCGCCGGGAGACGGGCGAGTTCCTCCTCCGCCTTGCGCCACTCGGGGGGGTGGGCATCGAGGTGGAAGTTCACGCGCAGCGCGACGATCTCCTCGCGGGCCGGCGCCCGGCGCGCCGCCTCGTCGATCGCCCGCGCATAGCCGTCGCGGTCGCCGAGGGCCCGGAATGCGGGGACCATCTCGATCCACGGGTCGGCGGCCTTCGGCGCGCGCTCCGCCGCCTTGCGATAGAAGGCGAGCGCCTCCGCGGCGGCGCCGGCGCGCATCAGCGCCCGCCCCGCCTCGTAGCTCGCCTCGTAGCGCTCCCCGGCGCCAAAGGACGCCGCGTGGTCGCGCGCCGCCCCCGCATCATCCCCGAGCGCGGTCCGGGCAAGTCCGCGATGGTGCAGCGCCTCCGCGCGGAACTGCCGCGCGTCGGCCGTCTCCTTGCCGGCCACCAGCGCAAGGGCGCGGTCGGCCCGCTCGATCGCCTCGCCCGCCCTGCCGAGGGCGAGCAGCGGCAGGATGAGCGCCGCGTTCGCCTTCGCCTCCATCTCGGCCAGCGGAGCCCGGAGGAGCCCCTTCTCGAAGTCCTCGACGGCGCTCGCGATCAGGCGCGGGTCCTGCGGCGCGGCGAGCAGCCCCCGCTCCGATCGGGAGAATCCGCGCTGCAGGTAGGCGAGGGCCGAGTCGGGCCGCGCCTCCAGCGTGCGGCTCCAGAGCGTCTCGTCGTCGGCGAACCGGCTCGACCCCAGGAACGAGAGCGCTGCATAGACGAGGCAGAGGGCCCCCGCCGCCACCTTCGCGTCGTGCCGGTCCACGAGATAGGCCCCCGCGGCGAGCGCGAGGCCGAAGAGAGGCAGGTAGAGATAGCGGTCGGCGGCGAGGATCTCCGTCGCGGGGAAGACGTTGTTGAAGGGGAGCAGCGCGACGAAGAATGCGGCGATCCCGCAACTCGCCGCCGGCGCGCGCCGGCGCAGGAAGAGGGCGGTCGCGACGGCGCCCATCAGCAACGCGCCCGGCCCGAGCAGGTCGGAGAGGGCGACACGGCGCGCCTCCGGATAGTCGATCGCAAGACCGATCGGCAGCAGCGCCCGGCGCAGCGAGTTCCCGAAGGCCGCGAGTCCTGCGAGCGCCCGGCCGCCGACCTCCCCCGCCTCGCGCACCACCCCCTTCTCCACCCCCACGAGCAGGTGGACCGCCAGCGGCAGCAGCGCTGCGACGGCCATCGGCAACGCCCGCAGCAGGGCCCGCCGGCGGGCGCCCGCGTAGCGCGGCAGCAGCAGCGCCGCGGCGAAGAGCAGCCCCGGGAGGACGATCGCGGTCGCCTTCGCGAAGCAGGCGACGAGGAAGATGGGGATCGCGATCAGAAAGCCGAGCCCGGGGCGATCCTCACGCCGCACGTGCCAGAGCCACGCGAGAAAGAGGAAGAACCCCGAGACGAGCTCCTTCCGCCCCGAGATCCACGCCACGGATTCCACGTGCAGCGGGTGGAGCGCGAAGAGCAGCGCCGCGAGAAGCGCCGCCACGCGGTCGCGCAGCAGCAGCCCGAGCAGGCAGAAGACGACATAGCAGGTCGCGGCGTGCCAGAGCACGTTGCCCAAGTGGAAGATCCACGGCGCGACCCCCGCGATCCTGCACTCGATCCAATAGGAGAGGCCGTAGAAGGGGAGGTAGGCGTAGTAGTAGGTTCCCGAGAAGAAGGAGGCGAAGGAGCGCTCCGCCGCCCCGTCGGGGCCGAGCAGCAGCGCCCGGTCGTCGTAGGAGAGGAGCTGGCCGCGCAGCGCCGGCAACGCCGCGACGAGGATCGCGAGGAGAAGGATCCAGAGCGCGCCGAGGCGGAAGGGGCGGGGACCGAGGTCAGCCATCGAGGAAGGCCCGACACCAGAGTTCGAGCAGGATCGCAGCGTAAAGCCCCCTATCGTAAGGGGCGGCGGCGGCGAGCGCCTCTTCCGCCCGGAGGGGGTCGACCATGCCCCGCTCCCGGGTGCGGCGGTCGAGCAGCAGATCCTTCGCGAAGGGGCGCCAGGGGCCGCCCAGCCAGAGCGCGAGCGGCAACGGGAAGCCCATCTTGTCGCGCCGCGCCCGGATCGCCGCCGGCAGGTGGGGCGCGGCCGCCGACCGGAAGAGCGCCTTCGGCCGCCCCTCCGCGTCGACCCGCGCCTCCGGGGCGAGGCGCGCGGCACACCGGAGGAGCCTGCGGTCGAGCAGGGGGACCCGCGACTCGACCCCGAAGGCCATCGAGACGCGGTCCTCCACCTGCAAGAGCCCCGGGAGCACGATCGCGATCTCCGCCCGCCCCGCCGCGGCGAGGGGATCGAGCCCGCCCACCGCGAAGGCCTCCTCGAACTCCTCCCGGGGCGAGGGATGGCGGTCGAGAAGGTCGCGCGCGAAGAGCGACCCTTCGCGGCGCGAAAGCAACTCGAATGCGCGGGTCGCCGGAGGGAGGCCGCGCGCACGCGCGAAGAGCGGCGCGTACGCTTGCAGCCCCTCCGGAGGCTCATCGCGCAGCAGCGCGACCGTGCGCGCATACCCGCCGAAGAGTTCGTCGCCGCCGCACCCGGAGAGGAGGATGCGGACGTCGCGCGCCGCCCGCTCGGCCACGAGCCATTGCGCGACGGCGCCCGGCCCCGCCACCGGCTCTTCGAGCGCACGGACGACCTTCGGCAGCGCGTCGAGGCATGCAGCGGCGGTGATCGGCACCTCGACCAGAGGCAAGCCGATCTCCGCCGCCGCCGCCCGCGCGAACGGCGACTCGTCGCACCCCGCTTCGGCGACGCGACCGTGGTAGGCGGTCGCTCGCCCCCCCTCCCTCGCCAGCGCGGCGACAAGCGTCGAATCGACACCGCCGCTCAGCGTCACCCCGAAGCGCTCTTCCGGGAGCGCATCGGCCACCGACCGTTCGAGCACCTTGCGAAGGCGCGCCTCGTCGAGGGCCGGGTTGGGAGCGGAGAAGACGAGCGCCGGATCCCCTCTGCGCGTCACCCGCGGATCCGGCAGCGCGACGACCCCTCCGGGGGGCACGCGCCGAATGCCGTCGAAGAAGGTCTCTTCGCCGTAGGCGACGTGGAAGGTGAGCCAGCGCCGCAGCGCCACGGGAGAGAGGAGGGGGCTGGGGGGGAGGAGAGGGCGAATCTCGCTCGCGAACGCGTTCTCGGTGTAGTAGAGGGGCTTGATGCCCGCGGGATCCCGGGCGAGCCAGAGCGTCTCGCCGTCGTCCCACGCCAGCGCGAACATCCCGTTCCACTGGTCGATCGCCCGGATGCCCTTCCGGTCGAGCAGCGCACCGGCCACCTGCGTGTCGCTGCCCCCGTCGACGTGGTGTCCATGCCACGCGAGCTCCTTGACGAGTTCGGGCAGGTTGTAGATCTCGCCGTTGAAGACAAGCAGTCCGCGGGCGGTCCGGAGCGGCTGGGCGCCTTGGTCGCCGCCGCGGATGGCGAGGCGCGCACAGCCGAGGGTGGACCTGCCCCCGGCCACGACCGCGCTGCCGTCGGGTCCGCGGTGGCGGAGAAGCGCGACCATGCGTTCGACGGCCTCGGGCCGATGCCCGACCATGCCCGCGATCCCGCACACTAGACGGTCGCCTCCACGTAGTAACCGAGCGAAAGCGGGTCGAGGTGCACCGCCACATGGCGCGCCGCCGCGGCGAAGAGCGCGCGGAGCCCTGCCCGCTTGTAGCGGCGCAGGTGACCCGGCGCGAGTCCGTCGTAGAGCGGCCCGAGGCCGATCCCGATCCGGCGCGCCCAGCGCTTGAGCGGGACGACCGCGCCGTCCCACGGAACGTAGGCGACGATGCGGCCGCCCTCGCGCAGCACGCGCCGGCACTCGGCGAGGACGGCGGCCGGGTCGACGACGTGTTCGAGCAGCGCGGAGAGCACGACGACGTCGAACGAGCCGTCGCGCAGCGGCAGGCGCGCCGCGTCCGCCGCGACGGACGGCTCCGGGCTCCCGTGCAGCATCGCGGGATCGACGTCGAGCAGCAGCAGGTACCTCCCCCGGCCCCTCCAGATCGCCGCGAGGGACCCGTCCTCCGCGCCGAGATCGAGCGCCCGCCCGAAGGGCGGAACCAGCGACGCGACCCGTGAGCGCCGCCGGCGCTCGATCGCCCGCACGAGGGCGCTCGCGTGACCGGTCAGGTTGCGCATCGCGTAGCGGCGGTTCAGCGCGCGGTTCCACTTGGCCACCGCGCCCGGGCGATCGAGGTCGAAGGACTCCCCGCTGCCGGGGACGGTGACGAGGGGCACGCCCGGGTTATCGCCTCGGCGCGGTCATGGAGAGGTCACGCAGCAGCCGGAGGTGGGCGCGCGCGGTCCGCAGCAGCCGCATCTTGCTGCGGCCGGCGCGCCGCACGGAGAGGCGCGCCGGAACCTCGCGCACGCGCATCCCCTCGCGCAGCGCATGCGCCAGCAGTGCCGCGGCCGCGGTGAAGTCGTCCGGGGCGGGGAGCAGACGCAGCGCCTGCGGAAGGCGGTAGGCGCGCACGGCGCAGGTGAACGTGTGGAGCGGCGCGCGCAGGCGCCGCCGGTAGAGCGCGGAAGCGCAGCGCGAAAGCAGGAGCCGCCACGCGCCGACCCCGTCGACCCCCCCGTCGGGATGATAGGGACTCAGCGTCGCGACGTCGCATTCCGCGAGCGCGTCGACGAGGTCCGCGAGCGTGGAG
>Ga0187893_10000618_pt1 | contig 91066 bp, 73 predicted proteins | sample MA1701074metaG_FD_139574 | JGI IMG/M metagenome (GOLD analysis project Ga0187893, IMG submission 139574) | White microbial mat communities from a basaltic lava cave in the Kipuka Kanohina Cave System on the Island of Hawaii, USA - MA170107-4 metaG ... | reverse complement strand
CGTCGAGGGCGTGAACGATGACGAGCGCACTGCCCACCTGTTGGGCGGCGAAATACGCGCGTTTCAGCGCGTCAAACAGCAGTGCTTCGCCGAGGCGGTGGCCTTGCATGACGCTTGATATGGCCAATCGACCAATGAGCGTCGCCGACATGAGCCGGTGTTTCGAGATGCGAAGTCGCTTCGCAACGTTCGCGGGCACGGCGCTGAACTCGACGCTCGTCGAACTCAGTGAATAGTATCCGTGAATCGTTCGGTGGTCCGTTTCGTCGACGAGGACAAACGTGATTGTCGAGAGCCCCTTCGCATCGGGAATCGCGCGGTCGCGGAGATAGTTGTCGAGCGATGCCTTCCCGCACGTGAACGCCGCTCGATCGTGATGCGATTCGAGCGGCGTTGTGATGAACTGCGGGTCTGGATCAGAAGACGCGGTCACTCGCTATGCGACTCATTGTCCCGGTTCTGACAGGGAACGCCTAGCGAGTTCGCGAGCGTGGGACGCAGCGGCGCCCGCCAACGCAGCATTCGGTTGGGCCGGAGAAAGCAACGCGCCAATCAACGCTTGCTGATCACGACTGGACAGGCGGATCAGTCGGCGTCGACGAAGCAGTGCCTTCGCTCTCGCGCGCGCTGCCTGAATCACGAACGTCGACACGCTTACGCCGTGCATGCCCGCCACCTTGGCGAGCAGGGCCTGATCATCGGGAGTGATACGCGCATTCAGGCGCTCGCTGCGCCCGGGTCGCGGCCGATCGACGTTCGCCGCTATGTCCTCGCGAACCTGGGTTCCCTTCGACTTGGACTTTGACGGCCTAGACTTTGACGGCCTATTTGTCGTCTTGCGAACGGCGGCGGGTCGCATATGCGCACTCCCATGTGAATCATGGCGAGATCGTTTGGCTGCAGCGAATTGTACGTCATATGTGAGTACAACACAATGACCCTCTCGCCGGACGAGCCTCTTAAGCCAACGCTAGACGTCCAGCTAGGATTGCGCCGCTTGTATCGCCAGCAGTCGTGCGAAGCTCGAGGCGACGACGAAGCGCAAGTTTTTATCATTCAATCACTTGCAGACATGCCAGCCGTACATGCCGCAGCAAATGGGTCCCGCCCGAGGAATCCTCCGGGACCCATTCGGGACCCGCGAAACTACGCGAACGGCCCGCACACAAGCGCCGGGGCCGTCAGCAAGTGACTATTTTTCAATGACTTACAGAGCGGGCGACCGGACTCGAACCGGCGACGTCCAGCTTGGGAAGCTGGCATTCTACCAACTGAATTACGCCCGCGAGGGATCGGAAACATATCCATCCGCCCGGCGGCCGCACCACCCTATTTGCCGTTTAGCGGCCGCCTCAGAAGGCAGGAGCGTTGGCTGATTCCCTTTGGCCCCCAATTCACACGACCGAGGTCGGCCGCCAAGCGCTGCAGCACGTTAGGCAGCGCCCCAAACGGCTCGCGCAGCGACGTCGTCGCTTCGATCGTTCGAACGTGCGCTCCTCGGACATGTCGCGCACTGTCAACCGCACGCGCAGCGAATCGGCGCCGCGGCGATTGCGCACTGCGCCGACGATCGCCGCCCCGGCACCCGACTCTCACGCTCTATGGAGTGCGTGGCGCTGATCGCGTCCTGCAAGTGTTCGCGGAACCGCTCGCTCATGAGCTCTAGTTGAATGCGGGACTACACTTGTTGGATGCGTCTCACGGCCAAGGCGTTGGCCGCTATCTCCACGGCGCACGGATTCTGACAAGCTAAGTAATGTCCAGAATCGATGGCTGGCGCGCGAGATGCCGAGCCCGAGAAACCTTGGCTGAGGAGCGCGCGCGTTATAGCGACTGATGCGCGAGCGCGACCGACTTTGTCGCAGGTTTACCGCAGGCGCCTAACGCGTGAGATCAAACTGCAGCAGCTCGCCCTTGCGCGGCGCGGAGTGCTCCATGTTGCGAGGCGATCTCCGCTTGCCACTGGGCGCAACGCGTTCTAGACTTGGCGCGTTAATGTAATATTCATGATCGCCAATCGACCTGTGCCGGCCAAATTGCTCATGCGTCTATCGATCGTAAGCGGCCTGCTCCTCAGCGTGGCAACGCTGCCTACGAGTGCCTCGCCGCAAGCTGCAGCCTCCCGCGACTCGGCCGTCAAGCTTCCAGGCATGACTGTCACGGCAACTCGTAATGCAGCGCCGATTATCAGGACGCCGCTCGCCGTCTCGAAAATCACTGCGGCGGATCTTCGCGCCGTAAGTGGGCTCGGACTGGATGAGGCGCTTGCAAAGATTCCCGGCGTCATCGCGCAGTCGCGCTACGGCACAGGTGACATCCGTCTCATGATCCGTGGATACGGGTCTCGCGGTGCCGGCGACCGCTCGAATTCGGGTACGACACGTGGCGTGCGTGTACTGATCGATGGATTCCCGGAAACGGAGCCTGACGGCCGAACGGCGCTAGATCAGCTCGATCTCGCATCGGCAGAAGCTGTCGAAGTGATTCGATCGAATGCGTCTTCCGTGTGGGGGAATGCAGCTGGCGGAGTTGTGAATATGCTCACTGCGCCAGCGCCCGCTCGCCCTTCGTTCGATGTGCAGCCGATGTTCGGCGCCTATGGTCTCGCGCGGTATGCGGTACGATCGGCGATGCCGATCGGCGACGGCGCTGGAGTGATCTACGCGAACTTCACGAACACGTCGTTCGACGGATGGCGCGACCACTCCGATACGCGGCGGCAACTCGTCAATGGCGGCGCTGTTGGGCAGGTTGGCGACCGGACGCGCCTGGGACTCTACCTAACGGTCGCGAACAATCTCATGCACGTTCCCGGTCCGCTCACACAAGCACAGGTCGACGCCAACCCTCGTCAGGCAAATGCCACGTACGCAGCTCGCGACGAGCGGCGCTACAACCGCACGGGTCGGCTTGGCGTGTCGGTGGATCACGATGTCAATGCGACGATGTCGGTGTCGTCCATGCTGTACGTGAACCCGAAGTACTTGCAGCGCTCTGAACGCAACACGTTCCGCGACTTCACGCGCTACCATATCGGCGGCAACATGGTCGCGCGGATGGCAATCAACGGCGGCACAACTCGTCAATTGTTCACGGTGGGCGTCGATGACGCCTATCAGGACGGCGCGATTCTCTTTTACAACCTCGGGCCGGGTAATACGCGCGGCACAGCGCTGGCCGACAACAAAGGCGAAGGAGCGAACAACTTCGGTGCCTTCTTCCAGGACGAGTTCACTGTCAACGACCGCCTAACGCTACTACTCGGCGCACGCTACGACAACGTGAAGTACAATTACCGTAGCTACATGCCAACAGCCGCGGTGCGCGCGGACAGCCGAGACTACTCGCGCGTGACACCGAAGATCGGCGTGAATTGGCTCATTAACCCGACGCACAGCATTTATGCCAACTTCGGCGGCGGGATAGAAGTGCCCGCGGGGAATGAGACCGATCCGACGCCGGGCGCGCCGCCCACACTGCTCAACCCGCTGCTCGATGCTATACGATCGAACACGATTGAAGCGGGCTTCAAGTCGCGTCCCGTTCTTAGCCGGGGGAACGCGTTAGGCTACGAGGTCGCGTTCTACAACATCAACATCACGAACGAGATCATCCCGTACAACGGGGGCCGTTACTACCTCACCGCGGGCAAGGCGCGGCGACAGGGCGTGGAACTGGGTCTCAACGGACAGACGAGCGCGGGGCTGTTCGCGACCGCCGCCGTCACGCTTTCGGGCAACAAGTACCTCGAGTACGTCGTCGACTCCGCTGTCATTTTCCCGAACGATCCGACGAAGGCTGGCAGGCGCGCGGTCTACGATGACAACAAAGTCGTCGGCGTGCCGGATGCGCTGGCGAACATCGAGTTAGGCACTGAGATCCCGGGGGCGCGCGGGCTGAGGTTCAAGGTCGGCATCGAGCACTCCGGGGATTATTTCGCGGACGACGCGAATCGTGTGACAATTCCGTCGTATACGATCTTCAACCTAACGGCGGAGTTGCATGATCCGATCGTGGCCGCGAACGGCGTTGGTGTCCGAGGCTTCTTGTCAATACGGAACGTGACCGATAAGGACTTCATCGGCTCGGCCTTCCTGAATCCGGATCTCGTGGGTGGTGCGCCGGCGGCGTTCGAGCCGGGAACGCCGCGCGCGCTGATCGTGTCGCTCTCGATCGGCCGGCTGCGCTAACGAAGTTAGCAATACGCAAAAAAGAATTGCCACGGATTTCGCAGATGGGCGCTGGTGTTTCCGCGAAAACCCGCGTCAATCTGCGGCTAATCCGATCTTTCGGAGCGTGCGCGTTGGCGGCCAACGTCGAGTAGCTGGGCTTCGCCTTCTGACAAGACATTCACGTTAGGCGCTGCCAGCTGCTCGTCGCGTGGCCTGCGGCGTACAAACCAGACGAGCCAGAGCAGGAGCGGCGGTCCCACAACCCAGAGGACGATCGCCGTCAGCGATGCGGTGCCGCTCCAGGCCGTCGCGCCGTCGGCGGTCACCGTTAGGCTCACACCCTGGTCGCCGTAGCTCGCGGTGAGGCTACCCTTGGCATCGCTGCCTGTCGCTCGCAGGATTGCGGGGACGGCGGGACCAAGTGTGACGACACCGAGGCCCAACCAATAAGCAACCCACGCCAGGAGGAGTTGCGTGGGACGCCAGCGACGAAATGACCGGGCCATACCCTGCCTACGCTGCGGATCCTCAATCGGTGACAGACGAGCGACATGCGCTCAAGAGCCAGCGGTCAGGATTGAACTGACGACCGCCCGATTACGAATCGGGTGCTCTACCACTGAGCTACGCTGGCAGACCGCGAGGTCAACGGCCACAGCTCACAGGTCAAAACAGATGGCTGCCTAACGAAGGCACGCTGTGACCTTGGCCTCTGACCTTTGGGCCTTGCGTTATGCCCTGGCTCGGATTCGAACCGAGACGCCTTTCGGCACCACCCCCTCAAGATGGCGTGTCTACCAGTTTCACCACCAGGGCAACCTAACGAGCGGGGCTGACGGGGCTCGAACCCGCGACCTCCGGTGTGACAGACCGGCACTCTAACCAGCTGAGCTACAGCCCCAACGAACTCGCCTAACGATTTGCACTCGCCCCTAGCATCTAGCAACTAGTTGGTAGTCATGACCCCAAGGGGAATCGAACCCCTGTCTGCACCGTGAAAGGGTGCCGTCCTAACCTCTAGACGATGGGGCCGGCGACTCACCCGAAATAGCGGTAACGGGATTCGAACCCGTGTTCCAGCCTTGAGAGGGCTGTGTCCTTGTCCCCTAGACGATACCGCCTGTGGCCGCCTTTGGCGGACCAAAGGCGGTACTGCTTTCATTACCTGTCGCAAACGCGATGCGTTTGCTCCCGTCCCGTGCACGCTTCACGTTCCGCATAAACGACAGGCATTCGTCGATTTTCAAACATCATTACCAAAGCCATCAGCAACGGCTCACTGCCAGTACAGGCCCGGAGGGAATCGAACCCCCAACCCCCGGTTTTGGAGACCGGTGCTCTACCAATTGAGCTACGGACCTAGGCTTTGACCTCTGACCTTTGACCTGTAGTTACAGGGTGACTGAGGGGACTTGAACCCCCAACCCCCGGAGCCACAGTCCGGTGCTCTAACCTGGTTGAGCTACAGTCACCATGGCGCGACAACCGGTTTTCGCTCCGGCGCCGCTGTACTGCAAAAACGAATCGAAAATGCTAATCGCCCCGGAGGGACGTCGCCACCGCCACAACGCTCGACCCTTTAGTCCTTCGCGCGCTCGAGATATTCGCCGGTGTTCGGATTCACCCGCACGCGCGTTCCCGCCGGAAGAAACTCCGGCACGTTAATCGTCACGCCGTTCTCGAGCTTCGCCGGCTTGAACGACGCCGTCTTCGTCGCGGTTTTCATCACCGGCGCCGTCTCCACGACCTCGAACGTCAGATACTGCGGCAGCTGGATGCCGATCGGACGCCCGTCATAGTACTCCGCGACGATGCGCATGTTGGGCACCATCCATTGCGCGTTGTCGCCTAATGCCTCGGTGTCCATCTCCAACTGATCGTAGTTCTCCGTGTTCATGAAGTGGTACGTGTCGCCACCCTGGTAGAGAAACTCGAGCTCGTGTGTCTCCATGGACGCTTTTTCGATGGAGTCATCGGCGCGAAAGCGGTGCTCGAAGTTGCTCCCGGAACGGAGGTTCTTGAGCTTTGTCTGCACCATCGCGCGTAGGTTGCCCGGCGTGTGGTGCCTGAAATCAACGATACGGCACGGGTGACCCTCGAACACGATCACCATGCCTTTGCGAATCTGAGTAGCTGGAATTGCCATCTTCTTAAGGACCTCGAATTACGTGCAAGTCAATAGAGCCTTGTAACTTAGCGGCTCGCGGACGGGCATACAACTGCAGTCTTAAGCCTTAGTCCGTAAGCCTAGTCCTTAGGCACAAGCTCTCGGAGGCTGCGCTGGGCGGCCTATGGACTATGGACTAATGGCTAAGGCCTCTTAGTGCCGGCTGTAATGTCTTCCAAACATTAGCCGCAACGACGACCGACCCTCTCTCATTCGGATGAATTCCATCCGGCTGGTTCAGCTCGGCGACGCCTGCGACTTGGTCGAGCAGGAACGGGATCAGGTCCACGTGAGCGTCGCGCGCCACTTCGGGAAACATCGCTCGAAAGCTGGTCGTGTACCGCGGACCGAGGTTTGGCGGAGCTTCCATCTGCACCAGGAACAGTCGCGCATTGGGCTTGAGGGCCGCCGAACGACGCAGGATCTCACGCAGGTTGGTGCGAGTGGAATCGATGTCCAAGCCACGCAGTCCGTCGTTCGCGCCCGTTTCAACTACGATCACGTCGGCAGGGCTCTGCAGCAGCCAGTCGATTCGACGCAGAGCGCCCGCGGACGTCTCGCCGCTTACGCCAGCGGCGACGACGTCCACGCGATATCCTGCAGAGTCGGCCATGCGCTGCAGAACTCCGGGGTATGCGTCGTACTGATCGAGGCCAAGGCCGGCAGTGAGCGAAGTCCCAACGATCAGAACCGTTGGCGCGGACGAAGTCCGGGGTTGCGAGGGCGTCGAGTCGGACGGCGCATCAGCGACTGTCCGCTGATCTTCGTTAGGTAGGTTGCGCGCATCACGCTTGCCGCAAGCGAGCGCGATCGCCACCAGACACCAGATCATTCTACGCATGCTGATTGCACGAAACCTAACGAAAGAATTCGACAGCGGCGCGCACCACCTGACCGTGCTGCGCGACGTCACTTTCGAGATCGCGCAGGGCGAGTTCATCGCCGTGGTGGGCCCCTCAGGGAGCGGCAAGACAACGCTGCTCGGCTTGCTCGCCGGGCTCGATACCCCGACGCGCGGCCAGGTGATCCTCGACGGCACCGACATCACCAACTTGACGGAAGATGCCCGAGCCAAAATACGTGGCGAGAAGGTTGGCTTTGTTTTTCAGACGTTCCAGCTCATCCCGACGCTTACAGCGTTAGAGAACGTACAAGTGCCGCTGGAGTTGCGCGGTGAACGCTACGCCGAGGCACGCGCCACGGAGCTTCTCGGTCGCGTGGGTCTCGCAGATCGTGTGGAGCATCTCCCGACGCAGCTCTCAGGGGGCGAGCAGCAGCGTGTGGCCCTGGCTCGGGCATTCGCGAACCGCCCACGCATCCTCTTTGCCGACGAGCCGACTGGGAATCTCGATGGGACCACTGGCGAACGCATCGTCGCCCTGCTCGAGGAGCTGAACTCAGAGGCAGGCTCCACGATCGTGCTCGTGACGCATGACGTCGCGCTCGCCGAGCGTGCTCGACGCCTGATCCGACTGCGCGACGGCGTCGTCGTCGAGGATCGCGTGGCATCCGGGAACGGGAGCAAGCCATGACGGCTCCGCGGCCGACGTTTTTGCGGCTAGCTCGAGTCTCCTGGTGGGAAAGTCGCACGACGCGGCGCAAGCTGGCGTTGTACATGTCAGCCATTTCGTTAGGCGTCATGGCGCTCGTGGCGATCGACTCATACGCCGCCAACGTGCAACGCACTGTGCGCGAGCAGTCGCGAGCGCTGTTAGGCGGCGACCTGTCGGTTTCGTCGAACCGACTCATCCCGCCGAAGACCGACTCGCTCTTCGATTCGCTCGCGGCCGCGGGGTTCGGCGTCGCGCGAGTGACAGGCTTTGGCTCGATGGCGCTTGCGCCACGCTCGGGTGGAACGCGCTTCTCGCAGGTTCGCGCTGTGACGCCGAACTGGCCGCTCTACGGCGAGGTCACGACGAACCCGCCCATGTCGCTGGACACGCTGCACAGGGGGCGGGTCGCGCTCGTCGACACGACGCTGCTCGTCGCGATCAACGCGCAGATCGGCGATAGCATTCAGCTTGGATTTACGCACTTCCTCGTCGCTGGCACTTTAGCCAAGGTTCCCGGTGAGCCGGACATCGCATCGGCGATCGGGCCGCGCGTCATCATCGGTAGCGAATACGCACAAGCGACGGGCTTGCTCGTCTTCGGCAGTCGCAGCGACCACGATGTGTTCATCAAGGCCCGGAGTGATGGCGACGCCGCTGCCCTGCTCAGGGTCCAGCAGCGACTGCGTGACCAGCAGCTGCGCGCTCGCACGGTGGCGCAGAGCGAATCGCGCATGAGCGAGTCGATAAACGAATTGTCCAGCTTTCTCGGGATCGTCGGCATCGTCGCGCTGTTGTTAGGCGGTATCGGCGTGGCGAGCGGAGTGCACGCCTGGGTGGTGCGCAAGATCGACATCGTGGCCGTGCTGCGCTGCCTTGGCGCGACTGGCCCGCAAGTCCTGCTCATGTACAGCGCTCAGGCGGCGCTCATGGGTCTGGCCGGTGCTGCACTTGGCGCGGTGCTCGGTGTCGGCGTGCAGTTCCTCCTGCCGAGCGCGATCGGCGGCTTCATGCCGGTGGACGTCAGACCGCAGCTGGAATGGCTCGCCATCGCCAAGGGAATGGCGTTAGGCTTGTGGATCGCGCTGGCGTTTGCGCTGCACCCGCTCATCACGCTGCGGCGCGTGTCGCCTCTCCAGGCGCTGCGTCGTGACGCCGATCCCGTGCCGATCCGCCGCGGCTGGCGCGACCCGTATCGTCTGGCTGGCAATCTGTTGCTCGTCGCGACCGTGCTCGCGGTCGCGGGCACTCGCTCCGAGACCTGGAGCGACACATTTGGCGTGAGCGCGGGAATCGCCGCGGTCCTCGCCGTCCTCATTGCGAGCGCGAGCGCGTTGTCATGGGTCGCGCGGCGTACGCTCAGAGCCGGCTGGCCCTATGTCATGCGACAGGGCGTCGCGAATCTCTATCGCCCAGCGAATCAGACTCGCGCAGTGGTGCTCAGCTTGGGGTTCGGCTCCTTCCTGTTGAGCACACTCTACCTCGTGCAGTCGAACTTGTTAGGCGACTTGCGGCGCATCAGCGCCGAGTCGCGCGGCAATCTCATTCTGTTCGACGTGCAAGCGGATCAGGTGTCCGGCGTGGATTCGATCGTCCGCGCGAGCGCGACGCAGCTCATCCAGCGAACGCCGATCGTTACGATGCGCGTGAGCTCCATCAACGGTCGCGACGTCGCTGCGCTGCAGAACGACAGCACCTTGAGTCGCTGGGCTGTGCGGCGCGAGTATCGCTCGACCTACCGCGACTCGCTGTTCCCCGCCGAGAGCCTGGAGACCGGTGCGTGGTTCAACGCCAAGGATGGGCGCAATGAAGTCTCGCTGGAACATGACATCGCCGATGAGCTGCGCGTGAAGACCGGCGACCACATCACATGGGATGTCCAGGGCGTGAAGATTGAAACGACCGTGAGCAGCATTCGCGGAGTGAACTGGTCACGCTTCGAGCCGAACTTCTTCGCCGTCTTCGAGCCGTCGGCGTTGGAACGTGCCCCGCAGACTTTCGTTTTCCTCGCTAACTCGGCCAACGAGCGCATGGGCGCGGTGTTGCAGCGCGATGTCGTTAGGCGCTATCCGAACGTCGCGATCATCGACCTCACGCTGGTGCGTCAGACCGTGGGAGAAATCACCCGTCGTGCGACCGTCGCGATCCGTTTCCTTGCGATTTTCAGTTTGGCCATGGGCATACCCGTGTTGTTCTCCGCGGTGGCGGCGACGCGCAGAGAACGGCTGCGCGAGGGTGTGCTGCTCAAGACGCTCGGCGCGACGCGGCAGCAGATCGGACGCATCATGTTCGCGGAATACGCGCTGCTCGGTTTGTTAGGCAGCTTGACCGGCATGCTGCTGTCGTTCGGCGGTGCGTGGGCGGTGATGAAGTTCGTGTTCGAGCGCGAGATGACGCCGGCATACGTTCCCGCGATGGTATTGGCAGGAGTAACGCTGCTGCTCACAGTCACGATCGGATTCTTGAGCGGGCGAGAAGTATTCAGAGAAACGGCTATGGCCGCGTTACGTGAGGCATAGGCCGCGCTCTCAAGGCATCGACTATTGTGTTCTAACGAGCGTGAGTCGCGCCCCCGCAAAGTCCACCGGAATCGCACCTGGCGCCTGCATCGCCACGGTGGTCGTACCGCCACCCGCCGGCTTAGTTAGACGGAAGTAGGCACCAGACCCCGAGATCACCAAGGTGCTCGCCAAACCCGTGAGCGGGTTTACGGCGAGCGGAAAGGAGTTGTTGTTATACGTCGTCATGGTCCCACGCATGTTCCACCCGATGTAGTTGTATTGCCCGGGCAATCCAGCAACAGCCTGGTGATCGGTGAACACAGTCACTAGCCAGTTCGCGAGAAAGCCGTCGAATGCAAGGCCGGACCCCACTCGCGCCATGAGGTTGTCTAACCCTGTCTGCGGACCTCGCGCCAATGCGCGCGTGAAAGCGCGCGCGTTGTTGTTTGAGTAGCGATCGATTGCATAGCGCAGCAACGCCCAACCGGCGCCGCGTGGCGCGAGCTCGGTTGCCGCACGGTTACTTGTCGGCGACGAGGTGTCCGGACGGAACGTCCAGAGGCGGAAGCGACCGAAGTTTTGACGGAAGTATGCGTTGTAATCGTCCGCGTTCACTGTCGCATCCGTGAAGTTCAGCTCTCGGAAATCGCTGTACGCGCGTGTTGCACGTCCGACCGCCTCTTCCGCGAAGTGTGCCATCGCTTCGTCGAGCCATACCGTCTCGGGCTGAGGCTGAAACAGGCGAACGCCCAAGTTCAGCATGTGCTGCAGCTCATGCGCGATCGTGCCGCGCGACGTCTGCCTAACGGTGGCCGTTGTGCGTACGTTGTTGAACTGACCCGTAGGATCAGGCGTCAGCACGTAGAACAGCTCCTGCTCGTTCGTCGTCGGGCAGGACTGGCCGACTGCCTGGAACTCGGCCTTCGTGAACATGTCAGCGCGGAAGAAGAACCCAGCGGTGAAACCAGCGGCGCCGGCCGGTGTGAGCTTGTTCACCTCGGGCGTGAAGAGAATCACGATCACGCCGTCGCTGTTGCGATCGGTCTGCCCGCCGAAGTACGACGTGTCCGTCGCGAGAATGGTCTGATCAAACTCTTGCACGATGCTGGCGAAATCCGTTTGCGTGAATCCGCCCGCGGGAGCGCTCACGTCCTGCACGATCATTCCTTTGCTCCCCACCGCCTTCACTACCGCGCTGATTGGAATGAAGTCGCGGCACGGAAGCTTCCCAGCACCGAGATCCGGGACGCGATACGTGAGTGTGTCCCCAACGTTAGGCGGCATGGTTACGACGGCTTTGGCGACGCCGCTCGTCGCCCCACCTGGCCCCACGCGGGGATGACGCATCACCTGCTCGATGGCCTCGCGCCCAAGTGCATCAATGCGCTCGTGCATCGCGTCGCTTTCGTTGATGCGCGCTACCTCGAGCAGCGCGAGGGCTTCCTGCAGCGTGCTGATTTGCGGCGTGATCTGGCCGGACGGCGCCTGCGACGCGCTCGCGATCTCTACGACACGACGTTCATCCTGCGTCACCGAACCGTTATACGACACCACAAGGAATTCGCTCGGCGACGCCGACGCGGCGAGTCGAACGCAGCGCACCTGGGTTGGCCCAGCGAACGTGCGTACCTCGCCGATGTTCAGGCTGATGGGAGCGGCCGTACAGGCGTCAGCCGCGACTGCGATGTTGATCGTACCGGTGACCCCGGAGGCACGAGCCTCAATTGTCGCGCTTCCGACCGCGACTCCGGTAACGAGCCCGGCGCTGGACACTGTCGCGACGTTAGGCGATTGGCTCGTCCACGAAATTGTCGGGTTGGTGACTGTCGTCCCGTTCTGGGTAACAGCGCTGGCAGATAGCTGCACGACGCCGCCAACAATTATCGAGGTCGTAGGCGCAGTGACCGTAACCGTCACGACGCGGTTGGGATCTGGTTCTGTTCCGCCCTTGCAAGCGGCGACAACGACGCTAAGAACTGCAAGCGCTGCTAAAAACTTGCGCACGGGGATGGCTCCGCTTTGTTGAGGGATCGAGGCGCGGTGATGAGATCGCAGGGGAGGCGACGACGTCAGCAGGTAATACGTATACGACTCGGGCCGGCGAGGTTTACCCCGACGGCCCTGGCGCGTTCCGGTGCGGCGCACCCGGGTCATTGCCCGCCCGGCGGCACCATCTTATAAAAGTCGATCCCCGCAGCCTGCTGGCCCAAGTCTACGGTAGCAATGCTCTTGAGCGCTGTGAGATCGATCACTTCGAGGGTCCCGGGCTCGGATCCCTGACCCTCAACCGTTATGAATGCATAACGACTATCAGGTGACACAATCGCGCCGTGAACAACTCGGCGCTTCGTCGCGATCTTGGCAATTTCCTTAGCGCTAGCCGCGTCGAAGATCGAAACCGATTGGCTTCGCTTGTTGGTGGCGACGAGGAACTTGCCGTCCGGACTCACGGCGAGGTTGTAGACGCCGTTCTGCACTGGCAGGCGCCTAGCGACAGTCCAACCCTTGAAGTCGATCTCCACGATCTCGTTGGACTTATTGCACGCGACGTAAACGCGCTGTCCGTCGGCGGACGGCTGCGCCCATGTCGGCGAGCACTGAACGGCCGACGCTTTCATCGCTGCCGAGTCATGCGCCATTCCGGTGTGCGCGCCGCCGGCCGCAGCCTTCATTGCTGCGGGAGGGCCGTTCATTCCGTGCTCTTTCCCAGCTGCGAGCATGAAGTGACGCGAGATCTCGAATGTCTGGGTGTTTATCTCGACGAGCACGTCGTCCATCATGCACGCGGAGTACTGATGCGTTCCCTGCGGGTTGATGCGCGAGCCGTGCGGCATTGTGCAGGTTGTCGTGCGTGCGATCTCGAGCATCTCGTCTGTAGAGACGATCGACACCGACGACGGCACCATGTCCCCGTGCAGGTTGAAGTTGACGACGAATGCGAGCGCTCCGTCGTTGCTCACGGCGACTGTCGCCGGGAACTGGCCTAGCGAGACGCGTCCTTTTAGGGTGTCGCCCGCAGTGGTGAACTTCCATAGGGTGCCGAAGGGCGTCCCGTGCGCGATGCTCACGTAGTAGTGCTTCTTGTCCGGCGAGACTGCGATGCCGTGCGGGCCGTTGATCTCAGTCGGCATCATTCCGACGCGCTGCGACTTTTCGAGACGCGCACCGCCGGGACCAAAACGCACGAGATGCACCTGGTCGGCTGACTCGGCGACGACGTAGACCAGATAGTCCTGGGTCGGCGGCGCGGGAGTCGTCGGAGTAGGACCGACGGGCGGCGGATTGATAGGCGTGGCACTGACCTCCGGCCGCTGCGAGCTGGAGGCGCAGCCCAGCACTGCGCACGCAATTATTGCAGACGATTTCATAGTAGAGAACATAGGGACCTCAGTAAGTACACCATGCCCTCAGTGCAGTTGCTAACGCCAACGATAGCTCGCGCCGACACGGAAAGTTGTCACGTCCTCGGGCACGGAATAAAGCTCAGCCGTCAGCCCGATAAGCGGCGACACCTGAAACAGCGCACCGCCGAAGAGCGACACACGGTTCAGATCGACTTCGATTCGTGTTGAGTCGTACGCGACGCCGGGGCGGCCGTCGCGAAATCCAACTTGGAAACGCGGCCGCAGAGAAGTGTAGCCGGCACCTGCGTAGCCGTTTGTTCTGGAGCCCAGCACAAACGTTATGGCTGCCTCGCCACCCAACATGTTGGGTTTGTAAGTGTCCTTGGATTTCTCGCTTCCGTAACACGGCTCTGCCGTGTTTACGAGCTGCAGCGCATCCTCGGAGCACGTGATGGCACCTTCGACTTTCCCGAACGTCGCGTGCGCGCGCAGCAGGAGTCCCGCTGGGCCGATGCTCGCTAAGCGAGAGACCGCGACGCTCGCCAGGTAGGGAGTCGCATCGAAAACGGTAACCGGTGGCAGGTACGATCCTTCGAGAACCCAACCGCTTCCGAGGCCAAGAGCAAGTCGCGGTCGCGGGAATACCGGTGACAGGCGCGTGTCTTCCGACTTGTTGCTTGCGTAGCAACGCTCTGGACGTGAAATCTCAGCGCTCGGTTCGGGCACGTACGTCGCCTCGAAGCCGAGCCGAAGCTTACCGCGGCCGAGCGCGTCGACGTTGCCGCCCGGCGAGAAGGTGAGCGGACCGGTATAGAACGCTAACAGCTTCGCTTCCCTTTGATCGTCGTCAGGGTGACAAACGTTACTCTGTGCCAGCGTTTGCGTGATTGGCAGCGCAAGAAGTACAAGCAGACTAGTTAGGCGCATGGACAGGAGTAGTGAGGAGTTGGGGGTTAGGCGTTAGTAACCACGAACCGCATCAAGCTTCGTCTCCGGCACGACAATATGAAACCTCCAGTGCACGCCGACCCTAACGCAGGGCGAAGGTCACGTGTACGACAGCGGTCACATCCTTTTCGATGGCCGTGACGTCGTTCATGCCGTAGTCGGAAATCTCAGTGGAGAAACGTGGCGTGATCTGGAAGACGCCGATGCGCGCTTGACGCACGGAGCCGATGCTGCCGCCTGTACTCTTGGCGATCGCTTCCGCCCGTCCCTTCGCTGCGCGCGTGGCTTCTTCGATCAGCACGATGCGCAGATCTTCGAGCTTGGTATAGAGGTACTCGGGTGGCTGACTCGAGAGCGCCACGCCTTCGGACATAAGGTCGGCGGCCTTCTGCGAGAGTGCCGTGAGCGCCTGGACGTTGGAGGAACGAACTTCGAACTGCTGCGTTAGGCGATAGGCAATGATTCGACCAGTCTCGCGCCCATTGTCGACGACTTCGGGGACTGCGTAGGTCTCGACGGGCTTGATCGTGAGCATCGAGTCGGCGACGCCGTTCGCGCGGAGGAACTGTCGCACCCGGTTGGCCTCGCTGCGCAGCTCGCCAGCGGCTGTCGTGATCGATGGGGATTGCATCCCGACCGACGCGCGCCAGATGACAAAGTCGGACGTAATTGGCCGTTTGGCGGAGCCCGTCACTGTGATTGCGTCCTCGGGGCGGCGGACTTCGCCTAAACCACGACCGATGACGCAGGAGCCGAAGCCGAGCGCGATGCCTAACGCGATAAGACCGTACAATAAGTTGCGGTTTCCCATTGCCGTAGGTCTGAGGTCGGAGGTCTGAGGTCTGAGGAGAATGGAGCGAGCTCAACTTCCGACGAAGGCAAGAACGCCTTGTTGGCTCAGACCTCTGACCTCAGACCTACATTGCTACCCGCGTCGCCCGGGCTATGAACGCCGCCACTGCCCGCAGCGCCGCTTCGTATTCCATTCTCAATTCGCCTAACAAACTAACCTGATGTTTGGTCGGGGCGCGGTTGGCGCCGTCGATCCCCGCCTGCAGCGCTCCTAGACGCTCAGAGATTCGCGGACCTTCGCTCCAGAACGGCCGTCCCGGCGGACGCACGATCGTGGCTAGCAGGGAATCCACCTGCCCCATCTCGCGATCGACAAGCTTGATCTGCTCCGCGCGCTGTTCACTGCCCTGCGCCTCGAGCGTTTTCTTACGCCCATCGAGCTGCGTGCGCACGACATCGAGCGCGCGTAGCGTGTCATTGAGTGCCGATTGCATATCGCGCAGCCTGAGCGCCGCATCAAACTGTGCCCGCAACGCAGCTACAGGCATGTCGACCGCGGGATCCATCCGCACGTCCAGCGGCGTCTCGGCGTGCCCGCTCGGCACCGTTAGGCGTGTCGTATAGCGACCGGGAAGCGCCTGCGGCCCGCGCGGCGGGCCGAAGAAATCGTCGGCCTGCGGGGCACTATCGCGGCGAGGCTTGGGCGGATCGTACGACAGATCCCAGGCGACGCGATTGAATCCAGCGTTTCGCGGTGGCCGCTTGATCTCGCGCACAACGGCGCCCGTGGAATCGAGAACCTCGAGCTTCATCGCCGCCGTGCTATCGAGCCTGTCCTTGAGATAGTACGTGATGAACGCGCCGTACTGCGGATTCGGTGCATGATACAGCTTGTCGCCCTCGCCATACCGCGTCGGCTTAATCGAGTAGCGGTACGCGGCGACTAACGGGAACAGATGCATGGCTTTGGCGCGCGTCGCCGCGTTCATCTGCTGCAGCGGTGTGGCGTCGTCCAGCACCCAGAACGCACGTCCATGCGTGCCTAACAAAAGATCGTTCATCACTGGGTGCACGAGGATGTCATGCACAGCCACGACCGGGAGGTTCTTACCGTGCATGCGCTGCCATGTGGTACCGCCCGTATACGACGCGAAGAGCCCAAGCTCGGTGCCGGCGTAGATGAGGTTCGGCGTCTTGGGATCCTCGCGCACGACGTGCACGTACGCCCCGTTAGGCAGGTTCCCCGTTACGTCCGTCCATGTCGCACCAAAGTCCGTCGTCTTGAAGACGTAGGCCTTGGGATCATCGAACATATGCCGGTCGTAGGCCACGTAAGCTGCGCCCGCAGTTGTCCTGGACGGCTCCACGTGCGACACGGGCGAGAAACGAGGGATTACGGGACCGCGCGCCGTCAGGTTCGTCCACGCTTTGCCGCCGTCGCGCGACATCTGCAGGTTGCCGTCATCGGTGCCGGCCCAGAGCACCCCGGCCTGCGCCGCCGACTCGGCGAACGAGATGATCGTTCCGTGATACTCGGCTGTCGTGTTCTCTTTCCAGACCGGACCACCCGGTGACACGTATTTCGTCGAGTCGTTCGTCGTTAGGTCCGGCGAGATCTGCTCCCAACCGCCGAGCCCGAAGTCGGTCGTCTTGAACACAACGTTGCCGGTGAAATAGACCGTCTTGCCGTCGTGCGGCGACTGGATGATTGGCGAGTTCCAGTTGAATCGATACGTCAAGTCCTTTACCGGGCCGCCGTCGTTGCGACGCGGCTGCGGTGACACGTCGAATTGCTCGCGAGTGCGCATGTTTGTCCATTGGATGCCACCGCCTTGAAACTCCGTGAGAAATACATCGGGATCGTTAGGGTGGACGACGATCTGAAAGCCGTCGCCGAATGAAATCATGCGCCAGTCGTCGTTCGCAATTCCACTCGGCTCACGCGTGCGCACGGGGCCGGTCCACGTGCCGTTGTCCTGTAGCCCGCCGCCCACGTTGTAGAACGGGGCGCGCTTGTCATAGTAGATGGAATAGAACTGCGCCAGCGGCAGGTTCATCATCGGCTCGAACGTCTGGCCGCGATCGTACGAGACGGCTACACCGCCATCCTCACCCTGCCACAGCCGGTTCGGATTGAGCGGATCGACCCACAGCGAGTGATAGTCGACGTGCGTTGTCGTGGATATTCGCTTGAACGTTTTGCCGCCATCGATCGACAGCAGCATGTTCCCCGAGATGGCGTAGACGCGGTTCTCGTCTGCGGGATCGACCCGCATCTTCGTGAAGTAGAAGCCGCGGTTTACGATGTCGACGGCGCGGTACACAGCGGCGAACGTCTCGCCACGATCGTCCGAGCGGAACAGCGTCCCTTCGTTCGACTCCGCCAGCACGTACACGACGTTGGGATTGCTCGGCGCCGCCTGTACCGCGATCCTGCCTAACCACTTCGGTAGTCCTTTTGTGAGCTTGGCCCACGTGCGGCCGCCGTCCACTGACTTGAACACGCCCCCTTGCTCGCTGCCGCTCAGATGCGTCCACGGCTTACGCTCGAAGCGCCACATCCCGGCGTACAGGATGTTCGGGTTCTGCGGGTCCATCGCCAACTCGGCGACGCCGTGCCGGTCATCAATGTAGAGCACCTTCTCCCACGTCTCGCCAGCGTTCGTCGAGCGGTACACGCCGCGTTCCGCGTTAGGTCCGTACACGTGGCCCAGCACGCCGGCGTAGACCACTCGAGGGTCACTCGGGCTCACGATGATGCGGGCAATGCGCTCGCTATTCGTTAGGCCGAGGTGGCGCCACGTTTGGCCGCCGTCCGTGGACTTGTAGACGCCGTTGCCGTAGGACGCGGAGTTGCGCGGCTTGGACTCGCCCGTTCCGACATACACCACGTCAGGATTGCCCGGCTCCAGCGCGATGTCGCCGATGGAGGCGACCGGTTGAGAATCGAAGATCGGCTTCCAGGTGATGCCGCCGTTCACTGTCTTCCAGATACCACCGGACGCGGAACCGACGTAGACGACGTTCGGGTTCCCCGGGACTCCTTCGACGTCGGCGACGCGTCCGCTCATGTTAGCCGGACCGATGTTGCGCCACTCAAGGGTATTCCATACAGCCGTGTCGACCAGAGTAGCGCTGACGTCCGCAAGGGGGCGCGAGGATGATACCGGCGCCTGCGCGGCGAGGAACGGGTTGCCAGCCGCCAGGAGGGCAGCGAGGAGACACAGAGATCGCATAACGAAGGTTGGGTACGAGGCGGGCTTTAGCTTGGCACGTCGTATCACTCGTCGCAACTCGCGTCTAGCCCGCTCTTTGACTTGCCAGCTATACTCGGACAGCGTATGCGAAGGCCCCTGTCCCTAGTCATCGCGTGTGCCTCACTGGCACTGTCGCTAACGCCGACGCGCGCACAGTCGCGCACGGACGACATCGCACGAATTCGGGCGCGGGCGCAGAGAGCGCAACAGCAATTCGAGTCGTATCGCCGGCGTCAGCTTCCGGTCACAGGCGGGCGCGCCTCATCCGATCGATGCGACGTTCGCATTGGGCGATTCTGTTACTGGCACGACGACGCTGACGATCTACCGCGCGAGCCCGAGCGAGTTGCAGTCGCACGCGATGCTCTGCTGCAATCGCTGGACTCGCTCGCAGCGCTTGCACGAAACGATCTCTGGATGGTGGGCCAGCGAGTTCGCTATCTGGTAGAGAGCAACCGCGGTGCGGACGCGCTGCGCGCCGCGACGGAATGCTCGGCGGCTGCATGGTGGTGCGCCACTTTACGCGGCTTTTCGCAGCATACGTTAGGCGATTACGAGGCAGCGGATCGTGAATTTGCGGCGGCGCTGTCGGGAATGGCGCACGCGCAGCGCTGCCACTGGACCGACCTGAGCGACCTCTTGCCGGACGCGGCGCGCAAGGCGTATCGCGCCGTGCCCTGCGAGCAGCGCGACTCCGTGAATGCGCGCATCTGGTGGCTCGCGGATCCGCGCTGGGCGCTGGGCGGCAACGACCTGCGTACGGAGGTGTACGCGCGCCTAACGATGTCCGAGCTCGTGCAACAGGCTCGTTCGGCGCACGACCTCTCGTGGGGAGACGACATGGCCCAGCTGATGCTGCGCTATGGCTGGCCTGCCGCTTGGTCGCGCGAGTTTCCGTCCAGCGTCGATCCGACACGCATATCGGTGATTGGGCATGAGCCGTCGCCTTCGTTCGAGTTCATGCCTGACGCGCGCGCGCTCAAAGATCCCGCCCAGGCGGAAGCGTCGAGTTGGACGCCGACAGCGCCCACGCCACTCACGCGTTATGCACCGAAGTACGCGCGGCGCTTCGCCGAGCTGACACCGCAAGTCGCCTGGTTCGTGCGCGGCGATTCAGCCGTGATCGTTGCGGCTTACGAAATCGGAGGCACTTATGACACCGTGTTCACGCGGGACAGCGTCGAGGCGGCCGTCGCTGTATCACGCAGTCCAGGCGGCGTTGGAATTGCGCGGGCGCAAACAGCGCGCCGCGGCGTCTTTGTGTTGCCGACGGCGTCGAGTCCCGCGCTGCTCAGCGTCGAAGTCGTGGACAACGCAGCGCGCGCATTGGCACGCTCGCGATTCTCGACTCAACCGCCAACTGATTCGAGCTTATCCGACGTATTGCTCTTCGATGGTGCCGGCGGCATCCCTGAGACCTTCGAAGCTGCGACCGCTCGCACGTTAGGCACTCTGATGGTGAGCCGCCAGGCACCGTTTGGGCTCTATTGGGAGTTGTACGGCGACCTGGCGCAGACGGACTCCATTACGTACGCCGTTTCTGTTGAGCGGCGCGGGGCGAGTTGGCTGCGAAGACTCGCCGAGCGGACGCGGCTCGCCGATCGGCCAGAGCCTGTGCGCGTCGCTTTCGATGAACGACCCAGTCGCGGCGAAGTGAGCGCCCGGTCGCTCCTCGTGGATGTCTCTCATATCCCGGCCGGCCAGTATCGCCTAACGTTATCGGTGCAGAGCGCGCGGCGCGCCGTGTCTAGACATGTGAACGTTGAGGTGCGCTAGGAAACTGCTGAGCGCACCGGCCAAGGCGGCACGAAGTCGAATCGCTCTACATGACGGATACGCTCGAAGTCCACGACATTTCGAGTCACGAGTGTCATCCCAGCCTCGCGACATGAAGCGGCGAGCAGTACGTCGTGTAGAAAGGACGGCGCGACGCCAGTTGCGTCAACGAGCTTTCGCGCGATGAGCATGGCCACTAGCTCGCCCGCACGAACCCAACTCGTAAACGTGGGTGTTACTAGGCGCCCGCGCTTTTCAAATGGGGCGATGTAGTCCGCGCGCACTTCAATGCGCCGGCGCTGGTCGGCTACGCCTCGCAGTAATTCTTGCGCGACGATGGCGTGGACGTAGGTCTGCGACAGAAATGTGTTGTAGAACGCTTCCAACTCCGCGGCCTTCGCGGCGCTGCGATCGGCGTCGATGTAGATGTTGGCATCGAGAACGTACCGCTTCACGCCTGCTTGCGAATGCGGTCTCTAATGATGCCGCTACCGGCCTGGCGGCGCACGCCGGCAACTACCTCCTCTCGGAATGCAACGAGGTCCAGCGCCTGCTCGATTGTTTCCGTCTCTGTCGCGGTACCCAGAATGCGCTGGGCGCGAGCGAGTTTGTCTGCGGAGAGACGGAAATTCTTGCGCACTTTTCGTGTAGTCCTTGGCATTGCGGCCGCCGAGCGAGCGTGTACAGACGTATTCTATCATCTGTACAGACGCCAAGCAAGTCTGAGGTTAGGTTACGTCGCTCGTGCGAGAATGAGAAACACGTCGTAAAGCGCGTGGGCCCACGCCGTGATCCCGAAGCCGCGCGTTACGTACATTCCCGAGAACGCGAGGCCCGCAATCGTACGGAATACGAAGGATTGTGATGAGACTTGGTCGCCGAGCGGGCCGACGTAGTGCACCGCCGAAAACGCGAGGGCGCCGAGTAGCGTCGCGAAGATGCCCGACGCGACGGGTCCCCAGCCTAACAAGCGGCGAGCCACAACCAGTAGCGCTGACACAAGAAGCACTCGGAAGAGCAGCTCTTCGTAAAAGCCAGCGCCTAGCGAGACCATGAGTGCCGTTGAAATGCCGAGTTGATCGAGCGAGGCCGGCACAGAGAGATGTAGCGCGGTGATCAATCGCGCCGTCGCGAGGCCTACGACCAAGCCGAAAATGGCTGCGAGCAAGGCGGACTCGATCGCCATGCCAAAGAAGACAGGCAGTCGCGGTGCGCCGTTCTTGCGCGCGTCGCGGGCGATCACCCACACAATTGTCGCGACGATTACGGCAAGCAGAATCATCGGCCCGCGCGAACCAAGCAGCGACTGCGCGCCTGCCTTCAGCATCACCTCGGCGCCGTTTCGCACACCGCTGGGACCAGAGACAAGTTGCGCGGCCAACTCGTACAGCAGCAGCAGTGGGAGAGCCAGCGTTAGGCTGTAACGCGGAGCGCGACTCAGCGACCAGTAGGACGACTTTGCTGGCGCGAGCGCGGAAGGAACGTCAGAGGCAGCGGCGGTAGCCACAATAGGCAACGAAAGGAATGCACTGACGTACGTCAAGCTCGAACGGCAGTTTCCGTCATGCGTCGCTGAAAACGGGGCCGGACGCGAGGTTGATCCTCGTGTCCGACCCCGAGCGTGATACGCTTCGTGCGACGGACTATGGGCTGAGCGGCGTGCAAGGGACCGGCAGGCGTCGCGCGTCACACTCCGCCGCCGGGATGATCATGTTGGGGTAAATGATGTCGCCCGGTCGATCCAGCGGGAGGGTTGCCGTACGGCCGTAGCGCCGAGCATCGACCCAGCGCGTTCCCTGCGTCCACAGCAACGAGAAGGTCCGGTTGTACAGCAGCTCCGTTACGAACGCGCTGGTCGGGCTTGACGTCGTTAGGGCAGTCGGGCCAAGCCCGCCCGCGTGGAGCCTAACGAGATTAAGGTCGTCGATCGCTCCCTGCTGGTTGCTGGTGTTCCAGCGGACCTCCGCGCGCAGCAGCAGCAGTTCCTCGTTGTTGATCCAGGGTATGGGGGCGGCAAGGTTGGCCGTGGCCGGTGCTGTGGCGGAGTTGTACATGATCGGCTTATGCGTGCCGATCAGGTCGTTGAGGTTCAACGACCTGCCGGCCGCCATCACCTTGTTCGTTAGGCGTCGATCTGGCTGGCCGTTCGGCTGCAGCTGCGCCCCGTTCACGATGGACGGATGTATCCAGTATCGGTTGGAGCTGAGCGGTTCCGAGATGGGATTCGACGGTTCGCCCGCCGTGAGCGTGTAGAAGTAATTCACGCCGTTGGCCAGTGAACCCGGCAGCCCGGTGGTCGTGACGAACGACGCATTCATCGCCGTGGATGCGGCCGCCCAGCATGCCGTGCAGTTCACGAACGTCGCGCGGCGCACCTGCATCTTGGCTGCAAGAGCACGATTGAACTGCGCGTACGTGGAAGGCGTAGTGAAGCCCGTGTAGCCCGGCGCAACCGTAAAGGGGAACGCAGCGCCCCCAGCTTGGAGATCGGCGTAAGCTTCGTCCATGAGATCGGCGGCCGCCTTGAGCGCCGCGTCAAATGTGACAAAGCGCGCCGGCGGACTGCCTAACGGCTGATCCACGTCGAGTGGAATCCCCAGAACGCCGGTGCGTACGGCAACTCGGTGAATCATCCACGCTTTGACCGTTTTGGCGAAGCCGGATGACGCCTTAACCTCGGCTGGCGTCAGGCCGACCGCGCTCGTTAGGGCTTGTAGGTAGGTATTGATGGTGCGGATGGTCTGATATGGGCCAATCCAGTTCGCGCTATGTCGCCCCGTGGGATCCGGTGGTCCACGAAACTGCTCCTGCGTTTCACGCGGGTCGTTCCCGAGCAGGTTGTAGCCTTCGCGTCCATACAGCGCCCAGACCGCTATTTCGGTGGCCACGTCGTTATACGCCTGCGAGAAAACGCCAGTTGCTGCGCGCGCGAGGACGGCGCGCGTGGGATCGCCGGTTAGCGTCTCAACGGTCGGCGCGTTCGTGTTGAGAATGTCGAGATCGCGGCATGCACCTAACGCCAAGACCCCGGCAAGCGCGGCCTGCAACGAGACCGTGGCTCTGTGCAAGCCGATCCAGTTGGATACGTGTCGGGTACGCATCAGAACCCCAGGCTGAGGTTGAGGAAGAAGCTGCGCGAGGGCGGATAGGGCGTGACATCGAGGTTGTTTCGGATCGCGGCCGAACCGAAGTTCGCGACCTCAGGATCCAGTCCCCGATATGGTGCCCACATGAATAGGTTGCGGCCTGAGAGGCCAAGGCTCGCCGACCTAACGGAGCGCAGCTTTGCGACCCATTCGGTCGGGATCGAATAGTTGAGAGAGACTTCGCGGAGCTTCACGAAGCTGGCATCTTCGATGTAGGGAGCGATGACGCCCTTGAGGTAGCCATCATAGCGCTTCGCCCACGCAGGCGATCCCCAGTCTTCAGATGTGCGCCCGTCATCCTGCAGATAATCTGAGAGGTTGATGACGTTGCCGCCCTCTTGCCAATCGACCACCACATTGAAACTGAGCGCGCGATGCGAGAAGTCGCTCACGAAGCCCATCCGGAAATCGGGGGCGGAATTGCCCAATTGCGAAATCGCGGCTGCGCGGTTGCCGCTGGCGTCGAAGCCGAAGCCGACGATTTGCGTGATCGGCTTGTCTTTCTCGACGCGCGTGCGACCCAGGTTGCCGAAACCAGAACCGACAGGGAAGAACGGCGGCAGCCCGGCGAGATCGACCACTTTGCTGTCGTACGATGTAAACGTGGCACGGCTGACCCACGACGTGCGCGCGCGCTGAAGCAGCACGTAGCCTAACGCCAGTTCGTATCCCCAGTTGCGGATCTTGCCGCCATTGAACACCTGGCTCGAGAAGCCAGACGACGGTTCAGGAACGCGCTGAAGCAACAGGTTCGTAGTGTTGCGATTGAACGCCGTCACTTCCCACGTTAGGCGTTCATCGAAGAGTGAGCCTTCCACTCCGCCTTCAAGTTCCTTCAGTCGTTCCGGCTCGACTCCCGCAAAGCCGGCGGCCTGGGAAACAGCGATGCCTTGAAGGCCGCCGAGCTGGGGAGTCAGCAGGTTCGTGAACTTCTGGCCGAACAGCGGTTGGTTGCCGGTCTCGCCATAAGCGGCGCGCAGCTTCAGGTCGCTTCCTGGTCCAAAGGGATTTTGAAAGCGATAGGACCCCGACAGCTGCGGGAAGACGTAGTACTTATCGATATCGCCCATCACGCTGCTGCGCTCGGCGCGCAGACCGCCTCGGACCCGAAGACGATCTGCGAGCAGCGAGACCTCTTCGCTCGCGTACAAGGCAATCGTGCGTTCCTGCGTTAGGTTTTCGTTGGCCGTGATATTCGTACCCTGGTTCACGTTCCGCTGGCCGGGCAACAGGTTCTGCGTCCTTATGAGGAACGTGTTCAGCTGGCGGTCTTCATATTGGAAGCCGAGCGACGTGGTGGCGGTCAATCCGCTCAGGTTCCAGCCGTGCACGGCGTTCAGGTTGTAGTTGTAAAATTGGCTTCGCCCTCCGCTTTCGACGGACTCGCCAGGCAGCGCGACGACGCGCTCGAAAAACAGGTCGTTAGGCGTCCAGACGTCGTTGCGCTGATCAAACACGTCCAGCCCACCGCCCGCGATCAGGCGCAAGGACTGGCCGCTACCAATGTTAGGCGTCCACCCCATCGTGGCCCCGCCGGTGAACCGGTTGGTCTCCTCGTGGTTCACTCCCAGTTCGGTGAGCTGGATGGGGTTGGAGTTTGCCGCCGCCCCCATCCCGACGGCGTTGTACGTGCCGTCCGGGTTCCGCTTCGTAAGGTCGATGAAGCTCGGGATGTACGTCAGCGCGTAGCCGTGGCATCCATAGTTATTACAGTTGTTGTTCCAGCCGCGATCGTTTTCGTTGCGAGCGTATACGCTCGAAAGGCGCAGGTCGACTGTGGGGCCCAGCACGTAGTCCAAGTTCACTCGCAGGCCCTGCTTGCCAGCTCCCGTGCCGCGCTCGGTCCCTTCGTCGCGCTTGAAGTTGCCAGAAACGTAGTACTTGGTGTTACCGGTTCCTCCGCTCACGTCAACCACGGTTTCGTAGGACGGATCGCGGTTGTCGTAGACCGCCGCGGCGTTGTCGAAGAACGGTGACGAGTTGTTGGCGAAGAACGGCAGCGCCGCGGCGCCAAACCGCGCTACCGCAGAGTCCTGCGTCCAGCGCCGGTGCTTCATCAGACGAATAGGCGAGGACACGCCGAAACGCTGCGTTAACGAGAATCGCGGAGCTCCCGTTTGGCCGCGGGTCGTGGTGATTACGACCACGCCGTTGGCCGCCTTGGAACCGTAGATTGACGACGCCGACGCGCCCTTGAGCACCTCAATGCTGGCGATGTCGTTCGGGTTGAGATCGGCCACTCGATTCACGGCGTCGGCCTCGAGAGTGACGCTCGCCGCGTTGTTGGTGAATCCGCGGCCGCCTGGGATTATCGCGTTCGAGTAGATGACCCCGTCAACAACGTACAAGGGATCGAATCCGCCGAGGATCGTGTTGTTACCTCGAATCTGCATTTGAACGCCGCCGCCTGGCGCGCCGGAGTTCGACTGCAAGTTCACTCCAGTGATCTTCCCGGTGAGCGACGACTCCACGGTCGGGACGGGAACGCGCTTAAGGTCCTCGTTGGTAACGAGCGCGATGGAAGTCGTCGCGCTGCGACGCTCAATCGTGGTGGTCTGGCCGGTAACAACCACCTCGCTCAGCTTGAAAACGTCTGCGGCCAGGGCGAAGTCCGCCGTGTTTTGATCGGCCGGGAGCGTGAACTCCACGCGGCGAAAGCCGATCATCCGCACCTGCAAGCGAGCCGCGCCACTTGGTACACTGATGGTATAGCGCCCGTCAGCGCCAGAGCGTGTCGTTAGGCCTCGCGCGACGCTAAGCACGGAAACTTCGGCTCCCTCGAGGGGAGTCCCCGGGCCCTGTCTGGTTACCACTCCGGTCACGCGCCGCTCCTGCGCAACGAGCGCCGTCGGCACGAGCAGGAACGCGGCCATGAGCAGTCTGATTCGAACAGCCGTCTCTCTCATAGGGATCCTCCGTTTGTAGACACCTAACGTCAGCTACCGGAGTCGCTGGAAGCAATCCATTCTGCGCGTGCGCCTGATAGACCGCAAGTCAAAATCGTGGGGGGCAGACTCCGGGCGCGCTCGCTGGCACCCGTTCGGACGCATATGTTTGCGCAGGAACATTCGAGAGTGACCGTCTCTTTCTGGAGCCTCGCATGTCGCGCACCTGCCCGCTGCTTTGCGCTGCGCACCTCTGTATCGCTGGAGCGCATGCCGGCGCCCAATCGACGCCGAAGCCAACGATCCTGAGCGCCGAAGACGTCACGTCGGTGCGTTCGCTGGTGGCTGGTGTTGCGCCAGCTTGGTCGCCTGACGGGACGCGCTTGCTCATCGGCGGCGCGCTCGGCGGCTCGGACCTCTGGACCATCCCCGCGGACGGCGGCTTCCCGCAGTCACTCAACATCCGCATGGGTGAAGTGGCGTTTCAGGCGTCCAATGCGCCGCGGTACTCGCCGGACGGGAAATCCATCTCGTATCTCGCCAACGTCGCCGACGCAGCGGAGTTGCACCTGCATTCCCTCACGGATGGCACGAAGCGCCAGATAACCCGCCTGGGCGCGCGGATCAACTCGTATTCGTGGTCGCCTGACGGCCGACACATCGCGTTGGCTTCGGACAAGTATGGAAGCTACGACATCTGGATCGTGAACATGGTGAGTGGTGATGTCCACCGCCTAACAACGGATGCGCGGTACGAAGTGTACCCGACGTGGACGCCCGACGGGCAGCACCTCGTCTATGTGCGACTCGACGAGCGATGGCTCGATCACGATGTGCTGGAGATCACTGTGTCCGGCGCTGCGACGACGCCGCGGGTGATCGTGAGTGATAAGGACTTCTTCGACTACGGCGCGGGAAGCACGTTTGGGTATCCGCTTGTGTCACCTGACGGAACGAATCTCCTCTTCAGGTCGCATCGCAGCGGATGGATCAACTACTGGGTCGTACCGATGCGCGACGGAACGCCACGGCAGTTGGCGCCGGAAGCGGCCAATCAGAGCGGTGCACGCTGGTCGCCTGATGGGAAGTCCATCCTGTACACAGCCCTGTGGAACGGGACGCAGGACCTCCGCGTGGTGAGCGCGAGCGGTGGTACGCCGCGCATTGTAGCCGCTCCGAAGGACGTGGGCATGGTGTCGAACGCGGAGTGGTCGCCTAACGGCGCGTCGATATCCTATACGCTGGAAACGCCGACTGACCCTGCCGACCTTTTTGTCGTCGCCAGCGGCGGTGGCGCGGCGCGCCGCCTAACGATGTCTGCGGGACCGGCATACATCACGAACGCTCTCGTGCGTCCTAAGAAGGTTGCCTATCGCACGCCGGATGGCTTCACAGTCAACGCGTATCTGTACGAACCGGTGCTCAAAGCGGGCGAGCGAGCCCCTGGCATCCTCTACATCCACGGCGGACCCACGTCATCGTTCAATGACAACTACCAGGCGCAGGTGCAGTTCCTGGCCATGCGCGGATATGCAGTCCTGCTACCGAACATCCGCGGCAGCTCCGGATACGGTAAGACATTCGAAGACGCGAACAACGGCTGCTGGGGTCGCTGCGATCTCACCGACGTGACGGCGGGCGTCGAGTATTTGCGCACGTTGCCGTACGTGGACGACGCCCACATGGGAATAACGGGGACAAGTTACGGCGGTTGTATGACGCTCGCGGCAGCGGCGTTTGCCCCGGGGGTCTTTCAAGCTGGCGTCGCGGTCTCCGGATACGGCGACTGGTTTCACATGATTCAGGAGCAGGAGCTACGGCACCTGAAACTGGTGGAGTATGAATTCGGCCCGCTGCCGAAAAACGAGGCGACGTATCGCGCATCATCGCCGATTTTCTCAATCGCTGATATCAGAACGCCACTGATGCTGCTGCACGGTTCCGGAGCGCAATTCCCGCGTTCGGACGCCTCAAAGATTTTTGCCGATCGGCTGGAGATGAACTACAAGCCATTCGTGTACAAGACGTACCCTAACGAGAACTACTACGTGAGACGCCGCGAGAACTTCATACGAATGTACGCGGACATCGTGGCCTACTTCGACCAACATCTGAAGAACGGTACAACCCGAGCCGCGGGATGAGGACGTTCGCAGAATGCCGGGCAGCCAATTGGCTTGTCGGCACAACTAGGGACTCATTATGACGCGGAGCAAACTGCCCCTCGCGTGTGGCGCCATTCTCATCGCGATCTCCACAGCCGCGTCAGTCATGGACGCGCAGAGTGCGAGCACGTTTACAGCGCGCGATGCGCTCGGCGTCACAGTCACATCCGTCGTCGATCTCTCGGGTGATGGCCGCTGGTTGCTCGTGACGGCGTCGCTCCGCGGCGACGCGTTAGGCATCGACTTCCGGCGCGACGGCGATCCGACGTACGTCCGGCCAGGGCGCACGAAGGTGCAGCTGATCGAGACCGCCACAGGAACCGCGCGCGACGTGCTCGCGGCTCTCACGAATGTGCGCCAGGTGGCGCTATCGCGCGACGGCAGCAAGGTCGCGCTGCTCGTCGAGCGCAGTGGGGGTTTGGAGCTTTCCATCTGGGATCGAGCGTCCGGAAAGCGCACGCTCCTTGCCTTGCCTAACGGGCAAGGCATCGCGGAGAACAGCGACTTACGCTTCACGCGCGATGGTCGCGCGGTGTATGTCATGCTGCGGTCCACGGCGCACAGCGCAGCGCTCAAAGCCGAGTTTGAACGTATCACAAAGGGACCCGTCTTCGTACAGGACGGGAGCGATCCGTTCCTGGCGTGGGACGGGATGCGGCGGCAAGGCAACATCCGGTCGATCGCGCGCGTCGACCTAACGAGTGGCAAGTTCACCGAGCTCGTCCCCGAGACGGGAATCAGCTCGTTCCAGGTGAGCGACGACGACTCGCTCGTCGTGTACCAGCAGGACATCACACCGAAGACCGACTACGACATAATCTTCGGTACGGAGAACAAACTGTTGGCGCGGGCGACAAGCGGCAGCACGCCGGTGCCGCCGCGCACACTGCTCGTGACGACCAAAGGGACGACGGTTGTATGGGCGCCTGACGGTCGCCGCTTTGCCTACGCGAAAGACGGCAAACTCTACACGCAGACAGTGCTGAGCAGCGACGCGCCGGTGCTCCTAGCTGGCGGCGACTCGGCGCGTGTCGAGGAGCGCTTCACGCCCGTGCGCTTCACGCCGAGTGCAGATGCGATTGTGCTGAGCAACAGGCAGGGGCTTTGGCTTCAGCCGCTGCCCACGGCGGGGGGAGTGGGGACGCCTGAACGCATCGTGGAGACGAGCGACTCCGCGGCCTCGTCGCCGCGCTATACCGTGGCTGGCTGGAGCCATGATGGCCGATATCTGTACTTGACCTACGCGTCGCGGCAGCGCTGGGAGCGCGGCTACGTTCGCTACGACCGGCAGTCACGCGAACTCGAAGACGTGGTCAAAGACGGCCGCATCTATTCGGGCCTGCGGATCGCGCGCGCGGCGGACGTCGCGGTATTCATGATTGCGGACGGCAACCGGCCGGCTGATGTGTACGGCGCCGTCCAGAGCCAGATGGGCGTCAGGCGCCTAACGAATGCCAACCCGCAGCTCGCGAGCAAAGCGTTCGGTAGGACAGAATTGGTCTCGTATCACGATATCGACGGCAAGTCGCGCTTCGCCGTAGTGCATTACCCGCCTAGCTACGACTCGGGTCGCAAATACCCGACCGTGTTCAACGTGTACGAAGACTTCTTCGACGACACGTTCGATGCGGCCGCGAACGTGCTCGCGGGCGCAGGCTACGTCGTCGTGAAGCCATCGGTCGGCTTCGACATCGGCTATCCCGGCGAAGCGTGGCTCAAAGGCGTCACCGCGGCCGCGAACAAGCTCGTCGAGATGGGCGTCGCGGACTCGGCGCGGCTCGGCGTGCATGGCACCAGCTACGGCGGCTACGCTACGAACCTGCTCATCACCCAGACGCAACGCTTCAAGGCGGCGATCAACATCTCCGGCAAGGTCGACATCATCTCGTTCTATACCGACTCGCCCAGGTTAGGCGTGCGCAACATTCACGCAGCCGAGAAGAGCCAGGATCGGCTCGGTGCGACGCTGTGGCAGCAGCCGCAGAAGTACGTCGCGCATTCGGCGATCATGTTCGCCGACCGCATAACGACGCCGCTCCTGCTCATGACGGGCGAGCAGGACTCCAACGTACCGGCCGGCAATACGCGCGAGATGTACTACGCGCTCCGGCGGCTCGGGAAAGAGGTCGTCTGGGTCAATTACATGAATGGCGGCCACGGGACGCCGCTCACGTCGAGCGCCGAGTTCGTGGACTTCCACGAGCGTATGGTGCATTGGTACGACAAGTATTTGAAGGGCGACGGTCCTCGCGGGCGGGTAGAAGCCGTTTCTCTGCTCGGCGATTCGCTCGTCCCTCCGCCGCCTTCGCCGGCGGCGCGGCCGACGCTGGAGCGCAACCTGGCCTCCGCGCGCAAGGCCTACGAGGCCGCTCCCGACAACGCCGATTCGATCATCTGGTTAGGCAGGCGCACCGCGTACCTTGGCCGCTTCAACGACGCCATTCGCGTCTATAGCGAGGGGATCGAGAAGTTCCCCGGCGACGCGCGCATGTACCGTCACCGAGGCCACCGCTACATCTCCGTTCGGCGCTTCGATGACGCCATCGCAGACTTCGAGAAGGCCGTGACACTGATCCGCGGGCAGCCGGATGTCATCGAGCCGGACGGGCAGCCTAACGCGCGCAACACGCCGACAAGCACGCTGCAGTCCAACATCTGGTATCACCTGGGGCTTGCGTACTATCTCAAGGGAGACCTCGAGAGTGCGCTCCGTGCGTATCGCGAGGACCTCAAGGTCGCGAAGAATCCGGATATGCTCGTCGCCGTGTCGCACTGGCTGTACATGACGTTGCGGCGGTTGAATCGCGCCGATGAGGCAGCTTCAGTGCTGTCCTCCGTCACGCAGAATATGGACATCATCGAGAATCAGTCGTACCACCGTTTGCTGCTGCTATACAAAGGGGAGCTGACGCCTGACGAGCTGCTCAAGCGCGAAGGGGCGAGCGATCTGGATCTCGTATCGATGGGGTATGGCGTGGCGAACTGGCATCTGTACAACGGTCGCCGCGCCGACGCAGAGTCGGTGCTGCGACGTGTGTTAGGCGTGCGCAGTCAGTGGGCAGCGTTCGGGTTCCTAGCGGCGGAAGCAGAGTGGAAGCGACTGGGCGCTCCCCCGCCAAACGTTGCGAACGGCGCGCAATGATGTGAACAGCGGCCATCTCGCGGCAGGGTTGCGCTGGTTGATCCCGCCTTCATCGACTCCGGCAGTGCTCCAATATCGGCTGCACATCCGTTGCGCTTCGAGCGTCGTAAGAGATGTCAGGCCGTGCCGATGAGGCGTGCGGGCCCTGAGGAGGCAACCGATGAGCCGCGTGGCCCCGACCAGAGCAAGACCGGACGCGAGGGTTAGAAAGGTCAGGAAACCCGTCCTGACCGCTAAAATCCCCATCATGTTCAGGTTCACGTGCCTGGATAACGCTGCAGCTTTCTTTGCACAGCGGTTCTGACGCCGCACTTGGTCAAGGCGGACTTCGGCAACATAACCGTGCTGACGTCGACGACCGCGGGCACCCAGTCGTACAACCGCGTTCGCGACGGGCAGCTCAACTTCGTGGACGGCGCCGAGGCTCGCTTCGTTGTGGTGCTCCGCAATGAGATCCGGAACCTCGGCGGTCGGCTCGAACTGCGTTTCACACTCGACGGCTGCGCCGGCGTGCCGCCGTGGGACATGTTCCTGGTGATCAGCAACGGCAAGCTGGAGCCGGACGCTTCCGATTACGACGGCGACGGTAGGAGCAACTTCGACGAGCGCCGGATCTTTGTGTGGGATCCGGCCCGTTAACGTGCGACGTGCCGATCGGCCTAGGCGCAGCAGCTGAATTGCTGGTGTCGTGGCGCAGGAGTGTGGAAGCGTCTCGCCGCGCCGCCGCCTAACGTTGCGAATGGCGCGCAATGATGTGAAGCGGAGACGCGTTACGCCGATTGATCGCGGGCCTTCACAGATTCGGGCAACTGCTCGAGCAGCCCGCGCAGGTCCGTGGCCTTTTCCAGCGTGGTCACGAAGGTTAGGCCCGGCAGCGCCACGACGAGCAAGCCATCGACACCATATAGCACCGTACACATGTCGCTCCCCTCTGCGTGCGCGATGTTGCTCTCGGCATCGATGAACAGCGCGTGCCCCACCCCGCCGTTCCCCTCGTCGTCCAACTCGCGCGCACGTCGCAACGAGCCCCACGTGCCCACATCATCCCATCCGAACTCGCCGAGCAGCACGAGCAGATGATCCGACCGCGCGAGAAGTCCGTGCTCGACCGACACGCGCTCCACAAGCTCGGCGAATGTCGCGTGGTCCCCAGCATCGAGCGCGGTCATGGCTGGCGCCGGAAGTTCCGGCGTATGACGTTCCAGTGCCTCGAGCACCACGTGCGCGCGCCACATGCATATCCCCGTGTTCCATAGCGCGCCCAGGCCGATGAGCGCCTTCGCTGCATCGGCGGACGGCTTCTCGACGAAGCGCTGCACACGCTGCGCGCCACCTAACGCTTTTGTCTCGGCAACTGTACCGACGAACGGGATCACATAACCGAACCCTGGCTCCGGACGCGTCGCGCGCGCGCCGATAGCGACCAGCGCATCCTCAGTGCTCGCGGCGCGAGCGGCGGCTTTGAGCGTATGCCGGAAAAGCTCCGGGAACGCGACGGCGAGATCTGCGTGCAGGGTGCAGAATATCGTCTCGGGGCCCGCGCGTTTGGCGATGACCTTTGCCGCCCACGCTAGTGCAGCCGCAGTACCTAACGGGTTCGGCTCGACGAGCAGATTCTCGCGCGGGACCTCGGGAATCGCCGCTTCGATCGCCGGCGCGATGTCGGCGCTCGTGACAACGAGCACGCGATCCGCTGGAATCAGCGGCTGCAGTCGCAGCACGGTGTCGGCGATGAGCGGACGCTCACCAGCGAGCGATAAGACCTGCTTCGGCCGCTTGGAAGACGAGAGCGGCCAGAAGCGCGACCCAATTCCTCCGGCGAGCACGACGGCCCAGAGTGCGGCGTCCGCCTCCAGCAGCTCCTCGCGCTGCAGCCGATGCTCGGGCAGCGTCCCAACGCCCGTCGCCCGCCCCCCACCACGTGTCAGGGTGGGCGGCCGGGGTGTACCAGGGGGACGTATCGGTGGAAGACTCATGTGGGCTAACGCGAGCGGGCGCCGGGAACCGGGCGGCGGGCCGCGTGGGCTAAACTATAACTCACCGTGTCCGAGCACAGCGCACGATCCGCTTCCGAAGAACCCGCGCCTGTCGTAACGCGAGCCAACCTTCGCACATACCTCGCCGACGCCGCACGGAAGCAGCAACTCGTCACGCCTCTTTTTGACCTCATTGCGCCGCGCTACGATCGCTTCACGCGCGTCTTCTCCTATGGATTGGACGCGCGTTGGAAGGATGAGCTGATTCGATGGATCGCGCGCGACGTCGGCACACAGCAGGTGGAAGGATTGGACGTCGCCTGTGGGACGGGCGATCTCGCATTCCGGACCGCGCTCGCCGTCCCAACAGCGCGCGTGCGCGGCATCGACGTCTCGGAACAGATGCTGGAGATCGCGCGATCGCGCCTGACCCAGGCGCTGCACGGCCGAGTCACATTCTCAGCCGGCGACCTCGCTCGGCTTGATGCGCCGCCGGCGAGCGTCGATGTGGTGACGGCAGGCTACGCGATCCGCAATGCACCGGATCCGAGGGCCGCGTTAGGCGAGATCGCGCGCGTCCTGCGGCCAGGCGGGCGGCTCTATGTTCTGGAGTTCTTCCGCCCCGAGCCCGCCATTTGGCGCGCGCTCTACCTCGGCTACCTGCGAGTGGCGGGAGCGGCGGTCGGTTGGCTCTGGCACCGCGCTCCCGCCGCGTACGAGTACATCGCCGTCTCCATCTCGCAGTTCGTCTCGTGCGAGGAATTCGCTGCCTGGTTGAGAGACGCAGGATTTCACGTCACCGCCGTGCAGCCGAAGCTGCGCGGCGGCGTCGCTTTGGTTGCGGCAGTGCGGCGTTAGGCCCCCCGCCCCTTCCCTCGCCCACTCATCGCCATGCGGCTGTCGGCATGCGTATCGACCGCGACGACAGGGAACGCGAACACGGCGCAATGCGCGCCGCGTATCACGCCTGTCGCTGTGCTTCCTACGAGCACACGGTCCAGGAAGCCGAGGCCCTTGCTGCCGACAACGATGACGTCCGCACCAACTTCGTCGGCGGCGGCCAACAGCTCTTTCGTAGTCTTCCCCTCTCGGATCGCTGTTGTCACCGTGACGTTCGACGGCGCGTCCAGCTCACGAATCACTCGCTCGAACGCCGGGCCGACCCCGCGCTCGTAGTCCGCGCGCCACTCGGCGTACGCCGTGGGCTGCAGATCCCAACGCGGCGCCACGTGAACGAGGGTGAACCTCGTTAGGGTCGGCAGATAGACCATCGCGGAGTGCGCGGCAGCCATACCCGCGCCGCTGAAATCCACGCCGCTGACTGCATGGCTCGGCAGCTTCGAGTACGACTGCGGAACCGCGAAGATCGGCGTGTGTGAGGCGCGCAGAGTATGCAACGCGGTCTCGCTTCCGAAGACTCGATCCATCAACTGATGATGTCCCAATCCCATGACGATCAGAGCAGCGTTTATGCTCTGCGCTTCGCGCGCGATCGTCGTCGCTGGATCACCGCTGCGAAGCTCGATCGGCCATTTGACGTCACGTCCAACCACTTCCGCGAGCTGATTTCGCACGCGCGCAAGCAGCCCATCGCGACGCTCTTCGCCGAGGTCTTCGATAGGGACGACGAAACCGTATTCGCTCGCGACCATCGGCGGCAGCTCGAGTACGGCGAGGACTCGCACATCGCGGCCGGTCGCGTCGGACAGTTGCCCGGCTGCACGAACCGCGGCATCCGACTCCTTCATGCCGTGTGCTGCCAGCAGGATGGGCTCGCTGCCGTGCGACTCGTTAGGATTCGCAGAGTAAGCAGTCATAAGGCCTCCCATGAACGCCTGAGCCGCACAATGCGGTCAGTCGCCTACCCTAATACCGCAGGACTCGGTCCGCCGTGCAATCCGAAAAGTACCGGACCGAAGTGTAGGGGACCCTAGCGAACTCTGGCTTACGCGGCCTCTTGTGCCTCGTCTTTTGGTCGCCGCAGCAGCGAGTGGCGCGCCCCATAAGTGAAATAGAGCAGTAGGCCTAACGCGAGCCACGCGACGAGCCGGATCCACGTCGAGATCGGAAGGGCGACCATTTGCACGAGACACGAAAGCGCACCGAGAATTGGAACGAGCGGAACCCAGGGCGTGCGGAACGGGCGCGGAAGATCAGGAGCCGTGCGTCTCAGGATGATGATGCCGATGCAAACGAGCACGAACGCTAACAGTGTCCCCATGCTCACGAGCTGGCCGAGCGTCGTGAGCGGCAGCAGCCCTGCAGCGAGCGCCATCACGCTGCCGGTGATCATCGTGCTCAGATGCGGCGTGCGAAACCGCGGATGTACGCGGCTGAACATCTTCGGCAGGAGTCCGTCGCGGCTCATCGAGAAGAAGATTCGCGACTGACCAAGCAACTGCACGAGCATCGTACTGAAGAGGCCGAAGAGCGCGCTGATCTTGATGACTGGACTCAGCCACGTTAGGCCTGTCGCATCGATCCCAACAGCCAACGGATCGGGGACGTTGAGCTGCTTATAGGAGACGATCCCCATGAGCACGACTGCCACTGCGATGTAGAGCACCGTGCAAATGCCCAGTGACAACAGGATTCCGACGGGAAGGTCTCGCTGCGGACGTTTCGCCTCCTGCGCGGCCGTGGAGACCGCATCGAATCCGATGTAGGCGAAGAACATGATCGCGGCTGCGCGAAGGATGCCGGACCAGCCGAATGCTCCGAATTCTCCGGTATTCGGCGGAATCAGCGGCGTTAGGTTGTCGCGATTCATGTATGAGACGCCGGCGACGACAAACAACACCAAGACGAGCGACTTGATCAGAACGAGCGCGGTGTTCGTATTCGCTGATTCACGGATACCAAGCGACAGCAGCAGCGAGACGAGGAGAATGATCCCTGCCGCGGGGAGGTTGAAAATGCCGTGCACGGGGTCCGCCCCCATCGTGACGGTGCCGGGCGCCATTGCGAGCGCCTGTGGAAAATCGATCCCGATGGTTCTTACGAATGAGACGAAGTAGCCGGACCATCCAATCGCGACGGTCGCACCGCTGAGGGCGTACTCGAGGATGAGATCCCATCCGATGATCCACGCGATAAGCTCACCGAACGTCGCGTACGCGTAGGTGTACGCGCTTCCCGACACGGGGATCATCGCCGCGAGCTCCGCATAACACAGTCCTGCGAAGACGCACGCCGTCGCGGCAATCAGCATCGAGATGATGAGACCTGGGCCGGCGTACTGCGACGCTGCAACGCCGGTAAAGACGAAAATCCCGGTCCCAATGATCGAGCCGATGCCTAACGCGGTTAGGTTCCAGGGACCGAGTGCGCGGCGTAGCGCGCCGCGTTCGGATTCGACGTGCAGTTCGGCCAACGACTTGGTCGCAAAAAGATGCACGAGTACCTCGCCTCATAGGGTGAGATCGGCGCGGGAGCACGCCACTCGACGCTAAGGCGAGGACAGACGACGGGTGTGCGAGGGATGTCTGGGGCGTGTTAGGCGCGGTCTGACAGCGCAGCAACTACACGGTTAACTGCAAAGACCCATAGGGTGTTGCACTTTCGAAGCTGGCTACGCGCTGCACCAGCCAGCGCCAACGGGCCTACTCGGTCGTTGCTTGCGGTGGCACGGGCTCCGGGCGGCGCGTGAAGCGGTAGCCCGTCTTGAGCGCAGTCACGAAATGCACTGGATGCGCCGCGTCTGGCTCAAATTTGCGCCGCAATTCGGCGACGTGCGTGTCGACGGTGCGGCTCACGACGGCCGGATCATACCCCCAGACTTCGCGCAGCAGCTCATGGCGCGTCGCGACTTTTCCTTCGCGCCTGACGAGCGCCGCGAAGAGCTCGAACTCCTTGGGGCGCAGGGCGACTGGCCGGCCTCGGCGCGTTGCAGTGCGCGCACGAAGGTCGACGCGTACGTCGCCAAAGGCGACAACACTCTCGGCATCGTTCGCAGCGGCCAGGCGACTGCGGCGCAGCAACGCATCTACTCGCGCGAGAAGCTCCAATAGCCCAAAGGGCTTCGTGACATAGTCGTCGGCGCCAAAGCGGAATCCGCGAACCTTGTCTGCTTCCTCGCCTAACGCGGTGAGAATGAGCACGGGCGTGGGATCGCCGCTTTCGCGCAGCGTGCGCAGCACGCGATAGCCGTCGCCATCCGGGAGCATGAGGTCGAGCACGACGAGATCGAACAGCGCGCCGTTGTTCGCTGCCGCTTCCGTGCGCGACAACGCAGCGAGCGCGTCGCGCGCCGTCGCCGCGAGCGCGACCTCATGACCCTCGAACTCGAGATTGCTCTTGAGTCCTTGAGCCAGAGCGGCGTTGTCTTCGACGAGAAGGATCGACGGCAAAGACCTCTAGGGGTTAGGCGGGGTCAGACTCCGCCATTTTGGCGGAGTCTGACCCCGTACTCGGAAGTTCCACAACGAATCGGGCCCCGCGCTCATTGCCGTTTGCGCTCTCGATCCACGTGCGGCCGTGCATCGCCTCGACCAACTCGCGCACCACAGAGAGACCGATGCCGCTGCCGGCCCTACGAGGCTGGCCGTCCTGCATCAGCCTAACGTAAGGACTCCACACCCGCTCGCGATCGCTCGGCGCGATGCCAGGGCCCTCGTCGGTTACCGTTAGGCGCACCAGGCGCGCCGGTCCGCTGCCGTTTCCCGCTCCCTGCGCGTGCGCGGCATCGATGCGCTCGGCGCCGACGATGATCGTCTGACCTGGCCGGCCGTACTTCACGGCATTGTCCAACAGGTTAAGGAGCACCTGACGCAGGATCGCCGGATCGGCGTGGACTACGGCATCACTCGCCTGTGCCTCGACGCGCATCGACGCAGCAGTCGCGAGCGGTGCAAAGCTCGAGACGACGTCGGCGAGGTACGGCGTGAGGGCGAGCGGCTCCAGCCTAACGTCTGGCGCGTCACGGCGCCGCGAAAAGTGCAGCACATTCTCGACCATGTGCATGAGCCGCCGAGCCTCTCGCACAATCGATGTCGCGGCGAGCGTGCGTTCGTCGTCGCTGCGAGCGCGCCCGAGGCTCAGCGTTTCGCCAAACAGGAGGATCTGCGCCAGCGGAGTACGCAGCTCATGCGAAACGCTGGATGTAAAATCTGTGCGCAGCCGAGCCAGCTCGTGCTCGCGACGCAGCTGGATGAGGGCGACGAGCGCCAGCACGACGCACAACGACAGGAGACCGACGAGCAGCGGCAGTCGTGATCGTTCCGGCGGCGAGACGAACAGGACGCTGCGCACACCGGGACGCAGCGACACTCGCGCCGAAACCCCTGGAAAGGCGCGCAGCGGTTGCACGGCCGTCAGAGTGATCGGCGCATCACCGGGCGCTAGCGGCGAAGCGCGTGGCGACAGAACCGCCGTGCGTGCCGCCAGATTCGCGCCGCGAGTGTCCTCGGACTGGGCAGCCGCGCTCACCTCGACAGTCATCAATGAATCGTTAGGCAATCCGCTCAGAACGCCCGCCGGCAACAGGGCATCGTGGCGTAGCGCGTCGGCTACGCTCGTCCGTAGGAGGACGCCGGCGCAGTCTGGGATCGCGTACGACGCCACGGGCACATTGAAGCGCGCCGTGCGCACGCCGACGGCGGCGAATGCGTCACGGCCCTGATATGAGTACGGAACGAAAAAGCGCGTCTGCGCAGCGGACGCGCTGCGCAGTTGCTGCTGAATCCCGGCGCGGATCGAATCCGAAATCGTTGCGGCGATCGGAGCGCCGGCTGCCGTAACGCGCTCAACGGCAAGCTCCAAGCGCAGAACGCTTGGGCGTCCTGAACAGGCGACGCCTAACGCCGTCGCGCGCGGCAGCAGAATGGCCGGATCAGGCGACGGCTCGACGGGCGACGCAGACACGCCTCCCAGCACCGGGGCAAACAGGTCGCCTAGCGAGCGATCAGCGCGCGCGCGCACGGCGGCGTCGAGCTCCCACCCAGCCATCGTCGCGTACTGCGCCATCGCGCGGTCCGCCGTTATGCGCATGGAATGCCGCGCCCGATACGCCTCGTACGCCAACACCGCGGACACCACGACGACGGCTGCGACGAGTCCTATCAGTAGTGGTACCGTCAGGCGCGATACGGCGGAATGATGGCGGCGTTCAACGCGCATATCGCTTCCTCGCACAATGCGCGGCGCCCGTCAAGCCGAGGAGCGGCGTTCGCACAGCGCTCTAACTCGGTGCCGGGCGACTCCAGCGGCGCACTGCCACGATAACTACAGCTGCCCCCGCGATGACGGCCGCGAGGGGAAGGACGTACACGAGCATGTTGAAGCCGTGAGCCTCCGGCTCCAGCAGGATCCACTCGCCGTACTTCTCGACGAAGTACTGCTTGACCTCCTCCGGCGTGCGTCCCGCGGCGAGCTGGTCGCGCACGACGCCGCGCATCTGCACCGCCAATTCTGACGGGGAGTCCTGGATTGAGAGTCCCTGGCATACGGGGCAGCGGAGCTGCGAGGCGACAGCACTCGTGCGCCGTTCGAGATTTGCCGAGTCCCCCCGCCCCTGCCCTCGCGCCTGAACTGCACCACCGCGGACGAACGCGCACAACAACAAGACGCACGCGGAGAAAGCAAGAGCTCTAGTACTGAACATCGTTAGGGTACAGGCGCAACCAAGAGCGAGTCTATCCGCTGCTGCAGCACGCTCGCGGGGATTGGCCCGACAAACTTGGACGCTACAGTGCCATCGCTGCCGATGAAGAACGTCTCCGGCACACCGTACACGCCGAAATCGATTGCAGTACGTGTTCCTGGATCGAGCAATGCTGGATACGTCTGGCCGCCCATCTCGTCGATCCAGCGGAGCGCGTTCGCCGTGACGTCGTTGTATACGACGCCAACGAATCGTACGCCCCGATTTGCATAACGAGTAGACATCTCGGACAGCTGCGCGTGCTCATCGCGGCACGGCAAGCACCACGATGCCCAGAAGTTGACCACGACGACGTTGCCGCGCAGGTCGTTCAACCGGACGCGTTCCCCACGCGTCGGCGCGAAGGTGCCGTTGCCCGATGCAAATACAGCCAGATCAAATGCGGGAGCCGTACGACCAGGCAGCGGGGACGCGATCGCCCGCGGATCGCGCGTTAGGCCGAAGCGCAATAACCCGATGATGGGGATCGCCACGGCGCCTGCGATGAGTGCGCGTCTCCAGTTCATAGCCGCCTTAGGCCGTGCGGGCCGGCTCCAGCTCGGGGAGCGGGAGCGGAGACGGTTCGCGCTCAGGACCTGTCGTCTCGTGGACGGGCACTCGCTTGCGAGCCGGGCCGCTCAGGGCGACGAGAGCGCCCAGGCAGACGATGCCGCCGCCGATCCAGATCCAGGGAACGAGCGGCTCGGTGATCGCTCGAATCGTCGCCGACGAGCCGTCCTGCTCGAACGCCATGAGGTTGAGATAGAGATCACCCCACAGCCGGCTGCGCACGGCCGGCGTCGGCACCGGCTGATCCTGCGTGCGATAGAAGTTCATCCGCGGCGTTAGGCGGTCGACCTCGCGGCCGTCATGCATCAGGCGCAGCGTCGCGCCGACCACCGCCCGCTGCGGCTCTTCCCTGCCCCACAAGCTGTCCAGCTGCAGCTCGAAACCAGCGACGCTCATTTTCTCACCGCGCTTGAGCGTCGCGTCGTGTTCCTTGCGAAACGCCGACGACGCCGCCACGCCAAGGGCGATCGCCACAACGCCGATGTGTGCGAGGTAGCCGCCGTAGCGCCGTCGATTCGCGGCAATGAGGTTCACGAGCGCGGTGGCCGGCGCTTCCCCGTGCGCGCGACGCCGCGCCGCGGCGCCTAACCAGTACTCGCGCACGTTGCACACGATCGCGAACGCCGCGAACGCGAACGCCGCCACGGCGTATGCATTTCTCGTCAGCAGTACCGCGGATAACACGGCGACAACGAGCGCGACACCGCCCGGGAGTAAGAGCTTGGCGCGCGCCTGCGCGAGATCGGAGCGTCGCCACGGCAGCGCTGGCCCGACTCCCATCAAGAACAGCAGCGCCGCGCATAACGGGAGCGTCATGCGGTTGAAGAACGGCTCACCCACGCTCACCTTCACGCCGCGAACGGCTTCAGCCACGAGCGGGAACAGCGTTCCCAGCAACACGGTGAACATGAACGCGGTGAGAAACAAATTGTTCAGCAAGAAGACTGTCTCGCGCGCGATCGGCGCGTCGAGGCGCCCTTCTCCTCGAAGCGACTCGCTGTGCCCTGCCACCAACACGAGTGAGACGAGCAGCACGACGGCAATGAACGCAAGAAAGTAGTAGCCGATCGTCCCCGTCGTGAACGCGTGCACCGACGACAGCACACCGCTGCGCGTGAGGAACGTCCCGAGAATCGTTAGGGCGTACGTGCTCACAATGAGATTGACGTTCCACAGACGCAGCATCCCGCGACGCTCCTGCACCATGACTGAGTGCAGAAATGCGGTTGCCGTGAGCCACGGCAGGAAGGACGCGTTCTCAACTGGATCCCACGCCCAGTAGCCGCCCCAGCCCAGCACTTCGTACGACCACCACATCCCGGCGACGATCGCCGCCGTGAGAAAGCCCCACGCGAGCAGCGTCCAGCGCCGCGTTAAACGCAACCATCTGTCTTGTCTTGCGTCGCCGGAAATAAGCGCCGCGATCGCGAACGCGAAGGGCACCGACATTCCCACGTAGCCCAGGTACAAGAGCGGCGGATGTACCGCCATTAGCACGTGATTCTGCAGCAGCGGGTTGGGGCCCGGCCCGTCGCTAGGCACAGGCGTCACAAGTCCGAACGGGTTCGCAGGTCCCACGAGCAGGATCAGGAAGAACGCCGAAATTCCAAGGAGGACGATCCCCGTGTACGGAATGAGGCGGCCGGAGATCTCACGGTTGCGCCACACGACGAGCGCCGCCCACAGGCTCAGGACCCAGACCCAGAACAGAATGGAGCCCTCGAGTGCCCCCCACAGCGAAATGATCGTGAAGAAGAGCGGCGTCGATCGGCTTCCGACCTGAGCGACATAGGAGATGCTGAAGTCGTGACTCACGAGCGCGAACACCATCGCCAGGACAGCGACGCTCGTTAGGCCGAACAGCGTGAACACGGAGCCGCGTACCAGCGCGCCGAGCGCGGCCTCGCCGCGTCGCGCGGCAAAGGCAGCCGCCAGCACACCGAACAGCGCGACGGCCAGCGCGACGGCCAGCGCGTCATATCCCACCAGACGTGTCATGTGCGCGGCGTCGTGGTCTTCGGCATTAATGAGCGGTACATCTCGCTCGGTTTCTCGCCGGGCTTGGGCGCGCGGTACTCCTCATTGTGCTTGACCATCAACTCTTCGGCCGCGAACACGCCGTCGCGCCCGTAGCGTCCTTCGACGACGACGCCTTGGCCGTCGCGGAACATCGCCGGCGGCGCGCTATGCGCGCGCACGGCCACGCTCTTCACGCCGTCGGTCAGCTCGAAACGCAGGTCGATGGCCTGCGCGTTCCACTGCACCGATCCGGGCTTGACCTGGCCGCCCAGCCTAACGGGGACGTCGAATCCCCTCTGTTCGCGCGCCAGCAGCTCTTGCGGCGTGAGGAAGTACACCAGGTTGTTGCCGATTCCGCCTAACAAGAGGTAACCGAACGCCCCAACGATCACCACCGCGGCGACGATGCCATACTTTCCTTTGTCAGTCATTAGCGATGCGCTCCCGCGCTTTCTCAAGTGTCGACGCCATTAGTCGACGCTCGCGGCGCGACAAGTAATACATGTATGATAGGAGCACGATCCATGAGACCGAGTATGCCGCTATGACGAATGGCCACTCACGCATGGACAGGCTCTCCCCCTGGCGTAAGCGCAACCTCATCGCGCCAGTGTTCGAGCCGCCGCTCCATAAGGGCGATTTGGTATCGTCGGGCGATGAAGTAGCTGAGTAGAAGCAGCACCGCGATCGCATTGAGCCGTAAGCCCCAGGCGTACGCCGGATCCACCGTGCTCGGACTGGACTGCACCTGGTGCAGCGTTCTCCACCAGCGCACCGACATGTACACGATTGGCACGTTGAGCGCGCCGAAAATCCCGACCGCCGCGGACCATCGGGCGCGCCGGTCCGGGTCGTCAGTAAATGCGCGCAGCGCGAGATAACCAACAAAGATCATGAGCAGTACAGCTGTCGACGTTAGGCGTGCGTCCCACGTCCACCAGACGCCCCACGTCGGACGTCCCCAAATGGAACCCAACATGAGCGTGAGCGCGGTGAGCACAGCGCCAGCCTCTGCCGCCGAGGCCGCGAGGAGATCGTGCCGCTCGTCTTTTGTGAAGAGGTATCTGAGGCTCGCTACGAAGACGATGAAGTAAGCGATGAACGCGTTCCACGCCGCCGGCACGTGAACGTACATGATCTTCTGCAAGTCACCCATGTCGCGATCAGGCGGAGACGTCATGAAACCAAAAGTCTGCGCCCCGATCAAAACCAGCGGGGCAATGATGCCGAGCACACGCCACCGTTGCGACGCGGTTATGGTTGCGACGGTTGGGGCACGCGCTGTCATGCTTCTATGATATGTTCGAACACGAAGAGTGCAGCCAGGAGAAATATCACATCGAACACGACTAGAAGACGGAGCCACGCGCCCGCGTCACCCATGGGGTCGCCGCTAAGCAGCGCGGCTGAGCCCTCGGTGGCCGCGAGCAGAACGGGCACGAGCATCGGGAAAAGCAGCAGCGGCAGGAGCACTTCTTTTGAACGCGTGCGCGAGGCCATAGCGGCATAGAACGTGCCTAACGTGACAAACCCGAGCGTCCCGAGAACAATTACCGCGAGTAGCGAGGGCCACGTGTCGGGCACTGTCACGTGATACAGCACCAACGCGACCGGAATGACGATCGCTTCGACCAACAGCACGACGCACAGGTTCGCGAGCAGCTTCCCCGCGAAGATCTCCCAGCGCTCGCCCGGATAGAGCAATAGCGTCTCCAGCGCCCCGCCATCCAGCTCGATCTGATACGATCGGTGGAAGACGAGCACGCCGCTAAAGAGCACGGACAGCCAGAGGATCCCGGCCGCGGCCGTGCGCAGCGTGGCGACGTCCGGACCGATGGCGAAGCCGAACACGAGCAGCGTGAGCGCACCTAACGAGGTCACTGCGACGATGTTCGCCTTGGCGCGTCGTTCGGCGGTGAGATCCTTGGCCGCGACGGCCGACACGCGCGTCCACGCCGCGCTCATGAGAGGCGACCCATCGTCATCGTATACGTTGCACTCGGCGCGACGCCGAGTCGGGCGAGGTCGTGCAACACGACAACCACGGCGCCGCCGCGTTCGCGCGCACCTGCCATGAGGTCGTGCACCAGCGCCGTGCCGTCGGCGTCGAGTGTATTGAACGGTTCGTCCAGCAGAAGGAGTTTCGGTTGCTGCAGCAGCAGGCGAGCTAACGCCAGGCGTCGCTGCATGCCTGACGAGAACGCGCGCACCCGCTCGTCGGCGTCACTCGCGAGCCCTACCTGGCGCAGCGCCTCTGCCACACGCGGTGTGGGTTGCCTAACGCCCAACATGCGCGCGGCGAAGAGCAGGTTCTCTGTCGCGCTCAAGTCTTCGTACAATCCATTGCTGGTACCGAGGAGCCCGCTCTGCGCGCGAATCTGCGTCGCGTCTCGCTTCAGGTCCTTGCCGAGTACTCGGCCGCTCCCGCCGGTTGGCTGGACGGCGGTCGCGATGACGCGCAGGAGCGTGCTCTTCCCGCCTCCGTTGTGCCCCTGAATCACGATGAGATCGCCGAATGCCACATCCAGTTCGATCCCGCGCAGCGCCCACTTGTGGCCGAAGCGGCGCGTGATTCCGACGAGCGACAGCGCCGAGCCCGCGGGCTGAGTGGCGGGCTCACGAACTACGCTCGATGCGGAGGCTGCGACGGACAACGGAGGTCGGAGGACGGAAGTCGATGGTAGCGCCAGAATCTATCGTCTTGGACGGCCGGCCCTGGACGTAACGCTGCCAAGCGCCAAATACCTTGCCGAGTTCACCTTTACGCCGTAAAGTACTTGTTCGTGCCACAGCTAATCCCTCTGAGCCCGATTATGGTTGCAACGACTGCCCCACGCCCTCGCGCCCCCGGCCAGCACCCTAGTAGCTGGCGCCCTGCTCGTTCCGCCACTGCTCTATTGGATCGCGATCACGCTGTACGTCGCGACGCCTAACGACGGATCCCGTATAGCGCGACGCGCTCGACGTCGTCATCGTCCCGCGAGACGCCGATGATGTAATCAGCGCCCACCTCGAACGGTCTGAAGCGCGCCGGCAGCACAATGTCGGAGAGCCACGTGCCGTCGCGCGCGAAGACGCTGCAGTGCAGTGGAACGGAAGGCGTCTGGAATGAGGGCTGTCCGAGAGATTCCTCCGACGGGTCGAATTCGCTCACCCAGAGCTCTCCGGAAGTCGACATCATGACGCGGCCGAAAGCCGGGGCGCGCTCCGCAAACTGTGTCAGCCGATTCGATTCTTTAATGGTTGCGATGGCTTGCGCGCTGGCGCCTTTGTTCGCGGCGAGGTACCCGTCCTGAAAATGCTTGCGATCTGCTTCAGTGATCGCGCTCGACGGGACAGCGCGGCGGATGACCACGAGCGGCCGCCCTAAGCTATCGTGACAGGTGATCGCGAAATCCGCGGTGTTGCCGATGCAGATGCGCGACGCGTCTGCGATGATTCGTGGAGTAGGACCAAAAACGACCGCACGCGGGGCCACGCCTCGCTCCTTGATCGGTCGCTACAGAAAAATTCGTAGAAGGGAGGCGTACTTCTCGCCTTCAGCCGACTCGCGAAAGACTCGCAGGAAGACGTCAGCCTCTGACGGCGTCGTAGCATCCGTCACTTCAGTGGCCTGGACGAGCGCCCCACCCTGTGCGTCGAACGCGATGCGCGCGGGGTTGCCGCTTGTCGACGGTGGTCTTGCTCGCGCCAGGCTACGAGCTAGTTCGCCATTCGGAGCGAAGACCTGATCGCGCAGGCTGTTGTCGCTTCTATCAGCGTGTCCCCAGATCGCAGAAGGCGGAATAGCACGCGATTGAATTCACCAGGACCCGTGCCGTTGCGACCTAACGAGCGCACGAAGCGTCCCGAAGCATCGAAAATGCGGATCTCGCTCGGTCGCTGGTTCGCCACGGCAATGCTTCCATCGCTCAGGCGCACGACGCCCTTGATGAAGGCAAAACCGGAGGGCCCATCGGCGGCGCCGCCAATTTGAAGCAGTGGTTTCGGATGAGCGTCCACCGCCCTGGCGGCGTATCTCGACGCGCGTAACTCACGATGCGAATGCCGGCACTATCGCGGATTTGCTGCGACTTCGCCGGCAAGGCGCTCAGCGTCATTGCACACAGTGCCGCGCATCCAGGGATTGATCGCGTGACGTATAGCATGAGAGCTCCAGTCCCGCGCATCTGAGTCTACCAATTTCGCGGCCCAAAGAGCACTATCCGCGCCGGCACGCACAAGTACCAATCATGTCCGATCCCGCGTCAATCACTCCAGCGCAGTCGCAGTTTCGCCACACTCTTATCACGGTGATGAGCATGCAGCTGTTCACGCTGCTTCTGCTCGCGCTCATCCAGCTCCGCTACAACTAACTGCATGAGCGCTCTCGACTGGCTCATCGTCGCCGCGTACTTGATCTATGTTGTAAGCGACGGCGTTAGGCGCGCCAAGGGTACGCATCACATCGAAGGGTATTTCCTCGCCAACCGCAACCTTCCATGGTGGGCGGTCGGACTCTCAGTGATGGCAACGCAACTCTCCGCCATCACAATGATCGGGACTACAGGTCAGGGTGCCACAGACGGGATGCGTTTCATCCAGTTCTACTTCGGTCTCCCGGTCGCGATGGTGATCCTCGGCGTGACGCTCGTGCCGTTTCTGCACCGCGCCAAAGTCTTCACCGCCTACGAGTACCTCGAGCGACGCTTCGACGCCAAGACGCGCTCGTTTACGGCGCTGCTGTTCTTGATGTCGCGTGGCATGTCGTGCGGGACGATCGTGGCGGCGCCTGGCGTCGTCTTCTCGGCGATTTTCGGTTGGGATCTGTACTGGGCCGTCGCGCTCATTGGCGTTCCCACCGTCATCTATACGATGATCGGCGGCGTGCAGGCCGTGACCTGGGCGGACGTGAAGCAGATGGTGCTCATCGTAACCGCGCTGCTGGCGATGGTGACCTTCCTACTTTTTACGTTGCCCGTGAATCCGGACGACGCGCTGCGGATCGCCGGCGCGGCAGGACGCATGCGCGTCTTCGATTTTTCGTTCAACGTCAATCAGACGTACACGTTCTGGTCGGGTGTCATCGGCGGCACGTTCCTCATGCTGTCGTACTTCGGAACGGACCAGAGCCAGGCGCAACGCTACCTCACCGCGCGGTCCACCGACGAAGCGCGCAGCGCGCTCCTGATGAGCGCGTACTGGAAGATTCCGCTGCAAGCGCTGATCCTGATCATCGGCGTTTTGATCTTCGTCTTCTTTGTCTTTCGGACGCCGCCCCTGCTCTTCAACCCGGCGCAGGAACGGACTGTGCGAGCCGCCGACAGCGCGTCGCTCGCGGCGCTGGAGACTCGTTATGCGAGCGCTCTCGCCGAGCGCCGGACGGCGGCCCAGCAGTTCGCTGACGCGAGCGAGGCGGGCGCGGCAGCACAAGCTCGTGAGGCATTTCGCGCGAGTGAGAATGCCGTGAGCGCTGTGCGCAGCGATGCACAGGCGCTCACGATGCGCGTGACCGGCCGATCGGAGCGCGAGGTGCGAGATGTGAATTACATCATCCCGCATTTCGTTCTTACCGTGCTCCCGTTAGGCTTCGCCGGCATCTTCATCGCGGCGATCATGGCCGCGGCGATGTCGGCCACGGCCGCGGAGCTCAACTCGCTCTCGACGGCGACCGTGATCGACTTTTACAAGCGCTGGATCAAGCCCGAGGGGAGCGACGCGCATTATTTGCGAGTCTCGAAGATCGCGACGGGTTTCTGGGGTCTCTTCGCCTGCATCGTCGCCACGCAAGCCGCGACGTTGGGTTCGTTGATCGAGGTCGTGAACCGCTTCGGATCGTTCTTCTATGGCTCCATCCTCGGCGTCTTCCTGTTGGCCATGATTCCACGAGCGCGCGCGCGTGGTGCGTTCATCGGATTGCTCGCGGGGATGACGGCGGTGGCGAGCGTGAACTTCGGCGCGCCGAGCGTGTCGTTCCTGTGGCACAATGTGATCGGCGCCGTGACAGTCGTCGCCGTCGGCTTGCTGCTTAGCCTCGGTCAACACCTCCCGAGTGCGGAGCCACGTTAGGCACACGCAGTGGTCCACTGCTAACAACAGCAAAGTCAAAAACAAAGAGCCGTTCGGATCTCACGGATGGGCGAATTGTACGGATTCCGACTCTTCGCCGGAGCTGAATCCGTACCATCCGCCGATCCGCTTCATCCGAATGGCTCTTGCTCTTGACGGCGTTAGGCGGCACGACGGTTGCGAAAATCGCCCGACCTTACGACTTTGTGAGTATGGCGGTGCCTGCGAACCTTCCTGAGACGACACGTCCAACCACGGATGACCCCGGGACGAGCAAACTCCCGCGCTGCGTCCTGTGCGAGAACGGCAATGTCAAGCGCGACCTGGCCGTGCGCGACATCGCCAACGCCGTGCGCGAATCGCAGGGGACCCTCTGGGTAGACATCGACAGCAATAGCCGGCAGCAGGTAGCCCTGCTCGACAAGGTCTTCGGTTTCCACCACCTCGCGATCGAGGACGTGCTCAATCCGAACAGCCGAGCCAAGGTCGAGGAATATGACGGATACCTGTTCGTCATCATCCGCGCCGTGCGCTTCGTCGAGCATACGGATGATCCGTACGACCTCGAGACTGTCAACCTCTCGATGTTCATCGGCCGCAACTATTTGGTGACCTGTCACGCGGGTACGGCGGCCGCCGTCAACCAAGTGCATGACTTGAGTGCGCGTTCGGCGGATCTCGTCGCGCGCGGCCCGGCGCGTTTGGCGCACCAGATCATGGACGTCGCGGTCGACGCGTACTTCCCGATCCTCGACCGAGTCGACCAGTTCATCGATAGCATCGAGGAGCGCGTCTTCGAACGATTCAACGAGGCATCGCTGAGAGACATCTTCGCCGTCAAACGGCTCGCGCTATCGCTCCGCCGCTATCTCGCACCGCACCGCGAGATCTTTAACACGCTGTCGTACCGACCGTCATCGCTTCTCCCAGCGGAGGTGCAGGTCTATTTCCGCGACGTGTACGACCACATGCTGCGGATCATCGATTCGCTGGACGCCTACCGCGACCTCTTGAGCAGCATACTCGAGAGCTATTTGTCTCAGGTGTCCAACCGCATGGGACGCGTGACGCAAGGACTCACGATCGTGGCGACACTCAGCGTTCCTTTCGTCGTGGTAAGCGGGATGTATGGGATGAACTTCGAGCGGATTCCGCTCGCGACACATCCATGGGGCTTTGAAATACTCGTCGCGATTCAACTCGTGTTCGGTTTCGGGCTGGTAGCGCTGTTGAAGTGGCGTAGGTGGATCTAGGAGAACTAAGCTGTCAGCCGTCGGCCGGCAGCTGACGGCTGACAGCTTTGTTTTGGCGTCGACCGGCGAGGATCCCGCGGGCAGCATCCAGCGATGAACCGGCAGCCTGCAGCGCTACAGCAACATGATAAATGAGGTCCGCTGCTTCGTCGGCAGCGCGCGCGGCATCTCCGTCAGCGCAGGCCGCGATAAGCTCCGCGGCTTCCTCGCCAAGCTTCTTGAGACGGCGATTGCGATCGCCTAACAGCGTCGCGGTGTAACTCCCAACGGGAGCAGACCTGATGCCTCGCGCGCGCACGACGCTGCTCAGCGCGCCGAATGCCTCCGCGTCAAACGCGGCGTCTCCGAAACACGACTTTGCCCCCGTATGGCAGGCCGGGCCAGCAGGCACGACTCGCGCGAGAAGCGCGTCTCCGTCGCAGTCGCGGGCTAGCGCAATGACACGCTGTGTGTTCCCACTCGTCGCGCCCTTGTGCCAAAGCCCGCGTGTGCGCGAGACGTAGTGCATCTCCCCGCTCGCGATTGAGCGCTCCACAGCGTCGCGATCGGCGTGCGCGACCATCAGCACCGCACCCGATGCCGCGTCCTGCGCCACCACAATCACGCGACCGTTTCCCTTGGCGAATTCGAGCGCCAGCTCATCCACGTTAGGCATAGGCCCGCTGCTCCTGCGCCACCTCGCGCATGCGGAACCCGGTGCGAGTGAGATACGACTTGAGGCTCGCCACTGTCTCCTGGCCGCGATGCACGATGCCGGCCACCAGCACGGCATCGGCGCCGTGCTGCAGCGCGTCCGCCAGGTGCGCCGGCTCTCCCGCACCGCCGGACGCGATAACTGGTACGCTCACACGCACCGCGATCGCGTGCGTAAGCTCCGTATCGTAGCCAGATTGTGTGCCGTCGCGGTCGATGCTCGTCAGCAGCAGCTCGCCTGCACCTAACGCAACTGCACGCTGCGCCCACTGGACGGCATCCAGCACAGTGGCACGCCGTCCGCCGTGCGTCGCCACTTGCCAGCCGTCCGCAGAGCACCGCGCGTCGATGCTCACGACGACGCACTGCGCGCCAAAGCGCGCCGCTGCGTCCGCGATGAGGAGCGGATTCTCTACGGCCGCTGTGTTGATCGCCACTTTGTCTGCTCCGGCACGTAACGTGGCGGCAATGTCGTCTACCGAGCGGATGCCGCCGCCGACGGTGAGCGGAATGGAAAGCGCGCGGGCGGTGCTGCGCACTTCTTCGAGCACAGTCTCTCTGCCAATCACGCTGGCTGAGATATCCAGGAAGACGATTTCGTCGGCACCGTCACGTTCGTACGCGGCAGCCATTCGCGCCGGCGTGTCATGCGTGCGCAGGTCTTGAAAGCGTGTGCCTTTCTTCACTCGACCGTCATCGACGTCGAGGCAGACGATCAGGCGTGACGTCAGCACGATGGACGCACCGCGACTGCGTCTTTCGTGCTCATGATGTTTTCGAGCGGGGCGAGCGCATCGCGAAGCGCGAAGCCCAGTGCTTTGAATGCAGCTTCGACGATGTGGTGCCGGTCCCTGCCCCGCAGCACGCGGATATGCAAGGTGCACTCGGCGTGGTCCGCGAACGATCGCATCCAGTGATCGTAGAGTGAGCTGGGGAGCGGTCCGCGATAGTAGCGTCGGCCGCCAACGTCGAGGGAGACCTCGACCAGGGCGTCGTCCATCGCTACGACGGCGTGTCCGTAGCGCACAGACGCGTTAGGTACTGCAGCGCGCACCGCCGCCCCTAGAGTAATGGCGACGTCTTCCAGGATGTGATGCCGCAGGTCGCCCGACGCTTCGACGGTCAGGTCGGCGCCCACGTAGCGCCCTAATGTCAGCATCATGTGGTCGAGAAACGGAATTGTCGTGCGTACGTGCTGCGACGTGCCGCCTAACGCGAAAGCAGCCCGCACCTTCGTTTCTCGTGTTTCTCGCACGATGTCGCTCATGCCGCGAACTCCTCTGCGATGGCGCGCGGATCGAGCGCGCCTGTGTAAAGCGCCATGCCGACGATCGCACCGGCTGCACCGCGTTCGGCGAGCGCGTTGAGGTCAGCCAGCGACGCAGCGCCGCCAGCCACGAGGGCTGGCCATCTGGACGCCAAGACGACGCGCTCAGTCAGGCCAAGATCCGGGCCGCGCATCTGTCCTTCGACGTGCACCGCCGTCACGAGGACGCCGGCGAGCGGAAGCGTGTTCAGCTCGGCGATGATGTCGAGGACGTCGCGCGCGATCGCGTGCTTCCAACCGCGGCTAACGACGACGTCGTCCTTCACGTCAGCCGCGACGATTATCGCGCCTGGGTGCCGCTGCGCGACGCGCTCGAGCCATTGTGGATCTTCGACGGCTCGCGTGCCCAGTACTGCATAACGAGCGCCGGCAGCTAACATCGCGGTGATGCTCTCGTCGTTGCGCACGCCGCCGCCGACTTGAGTCTCCAGCGACGTAGCGCCGACCAGATCGCGCACAAGCGCGGCGTTCGAGCCGCGCTCGGTCGCGGCATCGAGGTCCACAATGTGCGCTCTCGTGAAGCCGCAGTCGTCCCACATTTGCAGCACGCGCACGGGATCGTGCAGTCGAACGCGTTCCGCGCCGTACTCTCCGCCGACTAACTGAACGCACGCCCCTTCGCGCAGATCGAGAGCGGGTATGGCAATCATGTCACCACCTCGCGCAAGAAGCCGACGATGAATCGGAGGCCGGGCTGCGAGCTTTTCTCCGGATGAAACTGAACGCCCACGGTGTTCGCGTGACGCACGACGGCCGGGAAGCGCTCGGTTTCGTGCGTGGTCCATGCAAGGACCACGTTCTCCGCTGCCGGCCGGCAAACGAAGCTGTTGGCGAAGTACGCGCTGTCGAGACCAGGTTCTGCAATCAGCGGCGCGCTCACGTCCTCGAGCGAGTTCCAACCCATATGCGGCACCGTGTTGCTCGTTAGGCGGCGCACGTCACCTGGTATGACGCCGAGTCCGGCGCCCGGCCCTTCCTCGCTGCGATGCATCAACAGCTGCATCCCGAGACAGATGCCGAGGCAGGGGTGCCCATCACGCAGCGCGGCGGCGATCTCTGACCGTGCGCTGCCTAAACGCTCGGCGGCTGTCGTGAAAGCGCCGACACCTGGAAGAACAAGAAGGTCGCCATTGAGGGCAGCGCGCGGTTCGGACTCCAGCACGACGTCCGCACTACTCGCGCGCAATGCCTGCGCAATGGAGTGGAGGTTGCCAGCGCCGTAATCGAGGACAATCGCCTTCATGGCCATGCGGCGTTAGGTGCACGCCGTGTCATGGCGGCTCCGGCCCGCTCCGCGGCTACGGCGTGACCGTCCAGTCCTTCTGCTGCCGCTAAGAGGCTCGCAAGTGGCGCGAGCCGCTTCGCAGCGTACGGCTCCACTCTCTGCACTGTCGTCCAGCGCATGAACATCTCAGTTGAAAGTCCCGAGTGTGTGCGCGCGTGTCCCGCTGTAGGGAGGACGTGATTGGCCCCTGTGATGTAGTCGCCGAACGCCACGGAGCTCGTCGCGCCAATAAAGACGGCTCCGGCGTTGCGCGGCACGTAGACCAAACCCGCTGCGTCGCGCGTAGCGATCATCAGGTGCTCGGGCGCGTACGCGTCGGCGAATGCAATGGCCTCGTCGAGCGATTGCGCCTCCAGGATTGCGCCGCGGCTTGCCAGCGCCGCGTGCACGATATCGGCGCGCTGCAGCTTGGGGATGACTGTCGCAAGCACGTCTGCGAGTCTCGACCCGAGATCGGTGCCAATCAGCACGGCCACGGCTGCGCTATCAGCTCCGTGCTCCGCCTGTGCGAGCAACTCGGCAGCGACGGCGCAAAGATCCGCGGTCTCGTCGGCGATGATCAGAATCTCGCTCGGACCGGCCGGCGCATCGGTTCGCACCGCGCGCATCAGCTGCCGCTTCGCCTCGGTGACCCAGGCATTGCCGGGACCCACGATGCACTCGACGCGCGGAATGGAAGCAGTGCCTAACGCCATCGCGGCGATCGCGCCAGCGCCACCAACAGCGAACAGCCGCGTCGCGCCGGCGATTTCCGCCGCCGCCATGACACTCGCGTTCGGCCGGCCGTTGTCCGTCGGTGGCGTACAGACGACGATCTCACGCACGCCGGCCACCCGCGCCGGGATAACGCCCATAAATACAGAGCTGGCGTATGCGGCCCGGCCGCCCGGGGCGTAGACGCCAACGCGATCGAGCGGCAGTGGCCGGCGCTGCACGTGCACGCCCGGCTCGACCTCGATCCCGCAGCGCTGCGGGCGCCAGGCATTGTGCACGCGGGCGATGTTCTCGGCAGCGTGCCGCATCGCATCGCGCACGGCCGGACGAAGCGCGCCTAACGCGGATGTCCATTCCTCTCGTGGGACCTCCAATTCGGTCACAGTTGTTCTGTCGTACGTCTGCGCCAGCTCGCGCAACGCCGCGTCGCCGCCTGAACGCACGCGCTCGATGATGTCGCGCACGGTGCGGGAAACGTCGGCGTCCGTGGCCGTGCGACGATCGATCAGGTGCGTAAGAACGCTCGCTGGGAGCTCCTTGAGCGTGCCACTCACGGCAATGCGCAATGGTCTCATGGCATCAAGCGCTCGATCCGCGTGACCAGGATGCCCTCGCCGCCTAACGTTTTCAGCGCGGCGACAGTTCGCGACAAATCACTCGCCGCAACAACGGCGTGTACCGCGACGAAGTGGCCGCCGTTGAGGATCTCGGTGACCGTGGGTCCGTTCAGTCCCGGTAGCACGTCACGCACCCGCTCGAGCGCCGAGCGAGGCATGTTCGCCATCAGATAGCGTTGCCCGCGGGCGCGGATGACCGACTCCAGCGTCGCGACCAGCGCGTCGAGGTTCTGAGCGACACCGGCGTCGCGTTCAGTAGTCCGCGTGATGAGGCGAGCCGACGAGTGCTGAATCGTGGCCACCTGGCGCAGGCCATTTGCACGCAGCGTCGACCCCGTTCCGGTAAGGTCGACGACGACATCCGCGATCCCGAGACGTGGGGCGGCCTCGACGGCGCCGGAGATTGGAACGATCTGGACGTCGAGCCCGCTCGTGCGAAAGTACTCGCTCGTTAGGCGAGGAAAGGTTGTAGCCACTCGCGGCCGCGGGCCCAGATCGCGCAACGTTTGTATAGTGCTCTCCTCCGGCACAGCGAGCACGAGCCGGCAGGCGCCAAAACACAGGTCGAGCCGGTCCAGCAATGGCCGCGTGGACTCGCACACGAGGTCCCAGCCCGTGATGCCCGCGTCCGCCGCGCCGTCCGCGATGAACTCGGGAATGTCCTGCGACCGCGCGAATACAGCCTGGTAGTGATCGCCACACGCGGCGCTGAGCGCCCGCGCCGTCGACGCCCGCACGTCAAGCCCCGCGTCCTCCAAAAGGACGCGCGCGGGCTCCATGAGACGGCCCTTGTTAGGCAATGCGATTCGGATCATGCGATGTAGAAGTGTCCGGAAACAAAAAGCCCGTCCGGAGAGAACGGGCCGCAGAGAACCAGCGCGTGTGCTTACGCGATCAACTACCAGAATGCATCACGCCGTCATCCGCGACCCTCCGGGCCGTGGACGTGCTCGTGATGCCGATGCTGGCGTTGCTGCGCGCTCATGGTGGCTAACGTACCTCGAAAAAAACTGGACGTCAAGGCTCTAGGGCACTCTCACGCGCCAGACGCTCAGCGCCAATTCCAGCACGAGCGCAAAGAGCGCGACGCCTAACGGGTACCGATATAGCTCGGCGTACTGAACATACGATCTGCTTTGAACCGGAGTCCGCTCCAGGCGGTCGATCTCCTCGGTGATCCGTGTGAGGGCCGCCGCATCGCGCGCGCGGAAGTAGCGACCACCGGTCGACTGCGCCACGTCTGTAAGCAACTCGTCGTCGATCTCCACCGGCCGGTTCTCGTAGCGCAATCCGAATACGCCGCGTCCCACTGGGACCGGCGCCATCCCCTCTGTCCCGACGCCAATGGCATAGAGGCGGATCCCGAACGCTGACGCCGCCTGCGCCGCTGTGCGCGGATCGATCGAGCCGCGGTTGTTCACTCCGTCTGTCATCAGCACCATCACGCGCGAGCGCCCCGGCGCGTCGCGCAGGCGATTGGCCGCGGTCGCGATCGCCGTCCCAATCGCTGTCCCGTCCTCTAACTGTCCGGGCTGCAGATTGTCGATCGCGGCGAGGACGACGGGATAGTCAGTCGTTAGGGGAACCTGCGTGAGCGCTTCGCCGGAAAACGCCACAATGCCGATGCGATCGCTCGTGCGCATACGCACGAAGTCCTTCACCTTTGCGCGCGCAACCTCGAGGCGGTTTTGCGGCTGAAAGTCTTCCGCAAGCATCGAGCTCGAGATGTCGAACGCGATGACGATGTCAATCCCTTCGCTGTTCGAGCGCTGCATGCGCCCCGGCGCGCGCGGACGCGCGACGGCGACAACGAGTCCCGCGAGCGCTACGTTGCGCAGCGTGAAAAGCGCACGCGGAATGGATTTGCCCGCGCGCGGCAGGCTCTTTAAGAGACCGACGCGCGAAAAGACGATCCCGTCCGGGCGCTCACGACGCATCCGCCACCACCACCAGGCGGGAAGCGCGATCAGCACCAACAGGAGCCAGGGAAATTCGAAATCGAAACGAAAACCGGGCAGACCGGGCACGCGTTCCATCCTCTGTGACGCGCCATACGTTAATACCGGCGGTTGGCCCGTAGGATGCACACGTGCTAGGGCTTTGGGCTTAGGGGTTTGGGGTTAGGCAGGCGCGGCTCTCACATCGAAGCCATCAGACTACACTCGGTGAACTCCTCGTTTTCGAAGAAAATTGTGTTAGCGGCCGTGGCCTACGCCTGCGTGGGCCTCGCCTTTGGCGTCGTCACTTCCTTCACGTTGATCCGTTTGATCGCCCCTGCCTGGTCAGTGGGCGGCTTCGCAGGGGCAGCGCTTGCCGCGGCAGTCGTGCACTACCTCGTGGCGCGGGCACTTCAACACGGGCAATCAACTGAGGTGGCAGCGGATCGGCGATCCACTACGACCCGCGAGCACGCACTCCTGCTCGAAGCGTCAGAGGCGATCCTGCTCGCCGACCGGGAAGGTCACATCGAGGCGTGCAGTCCGAGCGTGCAGCGCGTCCTCGGCTATTCCCCGGCGAGCCTACGCGGTCGAAAAGTCAGCACTCTGATTCACGACGACGACCTCGCCGCGTGGCAGCAGTTTTACAGCGACACGTGCGAGCAACCGCAGGTCACACCGCGCGGCCGCCCGGGCGACGACGTCCGCACGCTGCGCATGCGCAGCGCCGAAAGCCGCTGGCTGGCCGTGGAGGTCGTCGCGACGAACCTGCTGGACGACTCGGTGTTGAGCGGGATCGCGATCGCCGTTCGCGACGCCGCACCGCTGCCGCCAGTGCCGGCACCGACGCGCCTAACGAGCCAAGTCCCCGCCGAATGCGATGCGGGTGCCCTGAGCCGCGGCGAGGTGCTGCGCGACCCGCTCACGCAGCTTGCCACTCGAGCGCTGTTGCGCGACCGCGTGCTGCACGCGCTCGTGCGCGCGCACCGACAGCAGCTGCCGCTTGCCCTTCTGGTTCTCGAAGTCGACGAGTACAGGACAGACGGAGTTCTCGCCCCACTGGACGTGCTGCCTGAGTTGGTCCTCGCGACAGCGCAGCGCATAACGGGTACTGTCCGCGATGTCGACTCCGTCGCACGCCTGGAAGGGGCGCGCTTCGGGATTCTTCTGGAAGACATGGCCGACGAGGGGAACTTCGTGCAAGTGGCGGAGCGGTTGAATAGCTCCTTCGGTTCGCCGCTGAGTGTGCGTGGCCGTGACTATCGTGCGAGCCTCTGCATCGGGATCGCGTCGGCGCTGCCGGAAGACGAAGCAGACGACGTCCTGCGTCATGCGGACGTGGCTTTGCGCGCCGCTCGGCGGCGCGGCCGAGGGACGTGCGAGCTGTTCGATCACCGTACGCACGCGGCGGCGCTCAAGCATCACGCGCTCGAGGGGGATCTGGCGCGCGCCATCGAACGCCAGGAGCTGCAGCTCGTCTTCCAGCCGATCGTCATTCTGCGCACGCGGCGCATCGCGGGAGTCGAAGCGCTCGTGCGCTGGCATCATCCCGAGCGTGGCGTCATCCCGCCCTCGGCGTTTCTCCCTGTCGCGGAAGAGACGGGGCTGATCGTCCCGTTAGGCCGCTGGGTGCTCAACTCGGCGTGCGCCCAGGCGCGCGCGTGGCAGGACGCGATCGGCCCCGACCGCTCGTTGACAATCGCGATCAACATTGCGCCGCGGCAGCTCCTGGCCCCTGGCTTCGTGAGCGATGTCGCCGATGCACTGGAAGAAAGCGGCATCGATCCTCAGCGGCTCGTCCTGGAAATATCCGAAGGCGCGCTGGCACGCAGCGCGGCGGACGCGCTGGGCCGGCTGCGCGAAGTACGCGCGTTAGGCGTTCGTCTCGCCATCGACGACTACGGGATCCGTAGCGCGACGCTGGGTGACCCGTCCGACATCCCCGTCGACATACTCAAGATCGATCGGACGTTCATCAGCCAGATCACGCGGCGACCTGAAGATCACGCGGCGACGCGCGCCATGATCGCGTTAGGCAAGCTCAAGCGCCTGCGCACGATCGCCGAAGGGATCGAACGCGAGGAGCAGCTCGCCGAGTTGCTGCGATTCCGCTGCGAGTATGGCCAGGGGAGCCTATTCGCCGAGCCGCTGCCGGCGGAGCATTTCTTCAGTCTCCTGCAGCGGGACTGATCTGCGGAGGTGTCGCGGCGGCCGCGGCTGCTGGTCCGGTTCCGACCGGTGCCGGCGCGACGACGATCGTCGGCTCGATATAATCCTTGCGATACAGCCTAACAAGCTCCAGGAAGTACACGATGGCCAGCGGTCCTAAAAGCACGCCGAGCAGCCCGAAATAGCGCACGCCAGCAAAGGCGCCGACGAGCGTGATCATCGGATGGATGTCAGAGACGCGGCGATACACCATCGGCCGCACGATGTTGTCCACGCTGCTCGCGATCACAATGCTTATGGCCGCGAGCGTGATCGCCGGCCCGATACGTCCCTGGACGAGAAGGATGATGACTCCAGGAATCCAGACCAGGCCAGTTCCGATCATCGGCAGGATCGAGGCGAAGGCCGCGGTAACACCCCACACCATCGGCGCCGGCAGCCCGACGATATAGAATCCGAAACCAATGATGGACCCTTGCAGCAACGCAATGAGAAACGTGCCTAACAACGTGGCGTGCGTTAGGCTGAAGAAGCGATCTCGCAACTCATCGGCTGATGACGGGGAGAACGGCAGAAAGGCGCGAAAGCGCTGCCACGTTTCACTGCCGCTCAGGAGCAGATAGTACAATCCGAAGAAGGCGATCAGCAGCGTGAGCGTCGCTTGCGCGGCTCCACCCAGAACATTGACCGCCTGACGAGAAAGCCACTGCGCGATCGTGCCGCTCGCGCGCGCGATTTCCCCTCCCACATTCACGCGTCCGATTCGCAGGTTCCCCAGCCTGTCGAAGAGCGCCGCGTCGCGTGCTGCCTGGATGGCTTGGGGTGCCTGATCGACGAGGATGCCGACGATCATTACGAGCGGCAGGACGATGAGTACGACGGCGAGAATCAGCGTCAGTGCCGCCGCGAAGTGCTTCGACCGCACCCACCGCACGACTCTAGCGTAGACTGGTTGGCAGACGACGTACAAAACCGCCGCGCTCAGCAGCCCTACCATGTACGGCGCGAGCAGAACGAAAATCGCCACGCCGGCGATGGCGATCAGCACTGCGGCGCGCGTTTGCGGCGAGTGGATTGCTTGCATTCTGACAGAGTCCTTAGTCCTTAAGCCTTAGTCCTTAGGGAAGCGCTGAATAAATGAGTCTTGCGCGAGCGAGTGAACGCATTGGTATTGCGCGCCCGAGCGATCCATTTGCCGGGAGTGAGTATGGGACAGCAGCGCACGTTTGCCGAATTGGCCTGGACGCAGAAAGGCACAGTCACGAAGCGTGAACGCTTCTTGAGCGAGATGAACCGGGTGATCCCGTGGAAGGAGCTCGTGGTGCTGATCGAGCCGCACTACCCGAATGGCGAGCGTGGCCGCCCACCGCTCGGGATCGAGAAGATGCTGCGCATTTATTTCCTGCAGCAGTGGTTCGACTTGTCGGACCCGCAGGCGGAAGAGACGATCTACGACAGTGAATCGATGCGGCGCTTCGTCGGTGTGGCGCTGGGCGAGGATGTGATGCCTGACGAGACGACGATTTTGAACTTTCGGCACTTGCTGGAAGAACACCATCTCACGGAAGCGATCTTCGCGATGGTGCGTGGGCTGCTCGAGCAACGCGGCGTGTTGGTGAAGACCGGCACCATTGTCGACGCGACCATTCTCCAAGCGCCGAGTTCGACGAAGAATGCGACGGGGACGCGGGACCCGGAGATGGCCCAGACGCGGAAGGGCAACACCTATCACTTCGGGATGAAGGTGCACGTGGGGACCGATCCGCACGGGCTGGTGCACAGTATCGCGACGACGAATGCGGCGGCGGGGGACATTCAGCAATTGCCTGAGTTGGTCCACGGCGAGGAGCGAGCGCTCTATGGCGATCGGGCCTACTGGAGCGAATCGGATCGTCAGGCATGCCGAGCCGTGGGCATTGCCTATCGAGTCAATCGCCGGGGCAGCAAGTACAACGCGGTGTCCCATCGCTGGCGCGCGATCAACCGTAGCCGCTCGCGAGTGCGCGCGCGGGGCGAGCACATCTTTCGGGTGGTGAAGCAGTTGTGGGGCTATCGCAAGGTGCGCTATCGCGGCTCGGCGAAGAATACGGCCCGGGTCTTCGCCATCTTTGCGCTGGCGAATCTGTATTTGGCCCGACGCCGACTGCGTCCTGCGGGGGCGATGTGTCTCTAAGCCTGGCGGAAATCGCCGCGGCAGTGGCGTTAGGCGCCCCACCGAGCGCGGTGAGCCGCCCTTCCGAGTTCGGGTACCTGGCTTCTCCTGTCTTATGTCGCAACCAAGCACGTCAATCACAAGTTGTTCAGAGCTTCCCTAAGGCCTAAGGACTAAAGACTGAGGCCTCTCAAGTGCCCGACACCTGCACACACCCCTTCGGCTGCGGATTCCGTTGATTGCATTCATCCAGCGGCAGCGGAACGATCGGAAAGACGCGATGACTCGGCAGCGCCTTCGGCAGCTGAGCCAGACGGCCGTACCGCCGCATGTCCACCCAGCGGTGCCCGTACTCGTAAAAGAGCGAGTAGCGCCGATTGTACAGAATCTCGTCGACGAGATCGCCGGCGAAGTCAGCGGCGAGTGGCGCGAGCCCTCCCGAGTTCACTCGGATGAAGTTGAGATCCTGAATCGCCGCCGCGCGATTGCCTAACGCCAGCTGTGCCTCGGCGCGCAACAGAATCAATTCTTCGTTCTTGATGATCGGCACGCCAGCCACGTTACTCGCGTATGCCGTAATGCGCAGGTTCGACGACACGCCCTGTGTGCTCAGGCTAACACTTCCGACCACAGCTTTCGAGCTGGCCCGCCGATCCGGCGCACCGCCGGGCTGCGCTCGCGCATCGCTGAGGAATGATGGATGCGCCACCAACGCGCGCGGCGCAGGATCGAACAGCGGATTCACCGCGTCGCCCGACGCTGTCGAGTAGACGTGATACACACCGGTCGCGAGCGCGGCCGCAGTCGTTGCAGATATGGACAAGAACGATTCATTGAGCGCGGTCACGGCGTCGGCCCAGCGCGCGCGATACACCTCCATGCGCGCCTTAATTGCGCGATTGAAGCGCAAGAACGTCGCTGGCGTATTGAACCCCGTAAACCCAGTCGTGAGCTGGAACGCGAACGCTGTGCCGGCTGCGTTCAGGTGCGCCTTCGCCTCGTCGAGCAGTGTGGCGGCACGCGCGAACCCTTCGTCCCGCGGGACGAACGCGCCGAGGTTCTTCGCCGATGGGTCGACATCGAGGACGATGCCGAACGTGTCACGGATGCGCAGCTGATTGATGTACGCCATGGCCATGAAGGTCTTGGTGAATCCCTTCACGCCGTCTTTTTGTGCTGCGGTGTAGTCGCTCACGCGCTCGACGGCTTCGAGGATCGTGAACGCCGTGAGCAACTGCCGGTAGGCGGCACTCCAGCCCATATCGGTTCCGAAGCCTCCTGGCTCCAGCGGACCGACGAGGTAGCCTAACACATTGCGCGGCTCGGCTCCGTCGAGGTTATACACTTCGCGGCCGAGGATACCTAACACGGTTGCGTTCGTACCGACCGCGCCGCGCTCACCGACGAGGAGCCCCAGGACCGTCGTGTTCACGCTCGCCGCGTTAGGTGCTCGCGTGAGCTGATCGACGTTGGGTGAGTTGTAGTTTGGTACCAGTGATTCCTTGCAGCCGGTGACGAGGACCGCAGCAGCCGCGAAGGCCGGCACCGTTAGGCGCCACAGGACCTTAGGAAGTGGGCGCATTGTTAGAAATCCATGAGGATGTTGAACCAGAACGTCCGGCTCGGCGGATACGCGGCGAGCTCCCGGTTGCGTTGCACGCTGCCGGGGACGTTGCCGGCGCCGAAGTTTTCAGCCTCGGGATCGCCTCCGCGGAAATCTGTCCACCACTTGAGATTGCGCCCACTCACTTGCAGACGCACGTTATTGGCGCGCGACCAGAAGCGCTGCACGGTCGCGCGCGGCACATCGTACGCGAGCGTTACCTCGCGCAACTTGGTGTACGTCGCGTCCTGATAGTAGACTCGCGTGACCTGCAGATACGTCGAGCGGCGCCACTCGCCCATCTTCATTCCGTTCGGCGCGATCGCGTCATAGTCACGCGAGTTCTGCCCCAGATCGTAGTGACGCCACGTGCCGTTGGCGAGCATTCCGCCCTGCTGATGGTCCAGCAGCGCATAGAGCGAGAGTCGGTTCCAACGCAGCTCGTTGGACCAGCCTGCGGTGTAGTCCGGATTTCCGTCGCCCATCACGACAGGTACGACGACACGGCCGCCTGGCTGTTTGAGCGTATCGTTGCCGATCAGCGTTGTGGCAGAGGTTCCCTGTTTAATGCGCGTGGCGCCGACCTGCGGAGCGCCTAACAAGAAAGGCGCTACCGGCAGCTCGGTGATCTTGCTGCGGTTGAGGCCATAATTGAAGCGCGTCGTCCAGCCGTAATTGTCGCGCTGGATCGCGAACAGACTCATTGCTGCCTCGAGACCCCACACACGCATCTCGGCGCCGTTGGATACCTCGGAGCTGTAGCCACTCGTCGGCGGCAGCGTGCGCGTGATGAGCAGGTCGCTTACGTCGCGGCGATACATAGTCAGATCGACAGTGCCGCGGCGTCCGAACAGCGTCGCGTCGACCCCGGTCTCCAGCTCGCGTTGTCGCTCGGGGCGCAGGTCCGATGCGGCGCGATTCGCTCCCACTCGAAACGCGCCGAAGCCGCCGATGTTCGAGAGATCCAGCGCCGTGAATTTCTGGCCGTACAGCGGCTGGTTCCCTGTCTCGCCTAACGCGACGCGGATTTTGAGCTCGTCGACCCAACCGAGCTTGAGCTCGGGGAAGCGGTACGACGCGGACGCCTTGGGGAAGACGAAATACTTGGCCGGGTCGCCGTTATTGCTGCTGCGGTCGGCGCGAGCACCTAGCGTGAGAAGCAGACGATCGTTGTACAGGACCTCGGTCTGAGCAAAGAGCCCGAAGTCTTCGACGAGCAGCCGCGACTCATCCAGATCGCGCACCGTCCCCGACGTAACGACCTCGAGGCCGCCTAACAAGTTCTGCGCCGATGCGCGGCTCACGTTGAAGCTTCGGCGCTCGTATTGCGTGCCGAACTGGGTTGTCGCCTGCCAACGCGTGAGCGGCCGCCACACGTGCACCGCGTTCAGATTGAGGTTGCTCTGGAGGTTGTAAGCGGCCGACACCACGGTCGTGCCGGGAAGCCCATCGAGCGGCTCGAACTGCAGCTCGGGCCGTGAGTACACCTCGTTATGCTGATTCAGGATGTCCGCGCCGCCATAGCCGATGAGCTTGAGCTCGTTCTTGGTCGTTGTCCACGCGTCCCACGTGAGGCGCGCGCTGGAGATGTTGCGCCAGACACCCTCCTCATTCTTGAACATCGCGATTGTCTGCAGCGGGTTGGACGGATAGAACGGGCTGATGGGCCAGGTTCCGTCGGCCTTTTGCCGCAGATCGAGGAACGAGGGAATCTTCGTCAGCGTGTACGCGATCGAGTTTCCCCTGTTGTCATTGCCGAACAGGCCGCGATCGCTCAAGGTGCGCAGCGCTTCTGCTCCTACCTGCAGCTCGAGGCGGTCGCTGAGCCGCTGATCGAGGTTCAGACGCAGCGTGTACTTCTTAGCGTACGTATTGTCGACGATGCCGCCCTCGTCGCGACCTAACGCGGAGACGAAGTAGCGCGTGTCCGCCGTGCCACCGCTCGCGCCTAACGAGACTTCGTAGTTGGTCGGCTTGTTGCCGTACGCCAGATCTTCGTAGTCGATGACGCGGTTCGGGTCGTAGTACTGCGGCGCCGTGGGACCGAACGCAGCGATAGCATCCTGCACAGTCGTGAAGCGGCGCTGCCCGTTGCGGTACGCGAGCTCCGCGGTGCCGATTCCGGAGCGTAGCTGGAACTGCGGTCTCCCGGCCGTGCCGCGTTTCGTCGTGATGATGATGACGCCGCCGGAGGCCTTGGACCCGTAGATCGCGGCGGCCGCGGATCCCTTGAGGATTTCAACGCTCTCGACGTCGTTCGGATTGATGTCGGAGATTCGGTTGACCGGCGCCTCCTGATTCGCGACTGAGATTGCGCTTCCGGCCGCGCCGGTGACCTTGTTCGTTCCCGAGCCGATCGAGACGTCCGAGACGATGACACCGTCGATTACATAAAGCGGCTGCGTGCTGCCGAGGATGGACGAGATGCCGCGGATGCGGACGCGGTTGCCGCCACCCGGCGCGCCAGTGCTCGTGGAGATCTGCGTCCCGGCGATTTTTCCTTGCAGCGCCTGATCCACGCTTGGCGCGGAGACCTTGGCGACGTCCTCGTTGCTCACGCTGGCGATCGAGTTGGGGAGGTTGCGGCGTGAGATGCCGCTCGCCTGGCCGGTGATAACGACCTGCTCGAGCTTGAGGGGATCGCGGCGCATGACGATGCGTACGGTCGCCACGTTGGCAGCAACGCTTTGCTCGACCGGTGGATAACCGATGCGCCTAACGATGAGCACGACGTCGCGCGCCGGGACCTGCAAGCCGAAGGTCCCGTCTTCTCGCGAGAGCGTGCCCAGCGTGGTGCCGCGCACCTGCACCTGCGCCGACCCGATGGGTGCATTGCTCCCTTGTTCGATGATCGTTCCCGAGATCTGGCGGTTCTGCGCGCCCGCCGATGCTGTGGCGACACCGAACGCCAAGGATAGACAAAGCCAACGTTTCCTCATCATGCCTCCATCGAGGGCAAAACGGACGAACAAGCTGTCAGCTGACAGCTGTCAGCTTTAGTTGCAGTCGGCGTTCTAGTATTTCCACCAAGGAGTTGTTGTGCCTTGTGGCATCGTTCGCAAACCGTGCATCGCCATGTCCTTGAGGCGCTGCGCCTGGCTCACCGGTCCGCTCCAGCAGTGCGGCTTGCCGTCGCCCCAAAGGAAGTAGCCTTCATAGTGCGGGTTCGAGGTCGTCTGCATCCACGCTTCGAGCTCGCGCACAGCACGATCGAGGAAGAACGAATCCATGTCGCCCGTGTAGATGTGCAGTTTCCCGACCAACTTGGGACCTAACGTGGACCAGTTCTTTTGCAGAATGTGCAGGAGGTCATAGTTCTCCTTCCAGTACTGCACAACCTTGCGATCGATGACACCGGTCTTCTTGTCGAACGCTGGCGCGAAATAGCCGTCAGCGCCTAACGGGCCGAAGACGGCGGACCAGATGTCCAACTGATGCCCGCTGCGGCCCCTCGTGCCATTCACCAGCTCCATCCAGTTGCGTTGCTGCGAAGTCTGGCGCACGTCGCCGTTCACCTCACGCGAGTTGATCGTCGGCGTCCGGTGCCACTCGTTCACCTGCTTGTAGAACGCGTTCTCGTCCTTGTACAGGTTGACGCCTTCGACGTCGCTAAACGTGACCGGGTCGGGACAGTACGCCCAGGTGCCGCCGAAGAAGTCCGGATTGAAGATCTGCAGCGCGAGCGCCTCCCATCCTCCGGTCGAGCCGCCGTGCAGCCATCGCGCCCACGGCTCCGTGATGACGCGATAGCGTTTCTCCACCTCGGGAATCAGCTCCTGCATGATCGCGTTGCCGTAGGGCCCGACGTTCACGGAATTCACCGCGTATGAGTCGTCGAAGTAGGGCGCCGGATGCTGGAACGTGACAACGATCATCCGCGGGAAATCGTCCTTGACCCATTCGCGGCCTAACTCACCCTGCTCCTCGAAGCGCAGCGGATTTCCTAACGAGAAGTGGCCTTGCTCGTACAGCACGGGATAACGCGTCGTGCTCGTCGCATAGTCGCGCGGCAAGAGCACCGTAGCGCCGAGGTATATCGGCCGCCCCCAGAACTGCGTGAGCATCGGCGACTGGAACTTGAGGCGCTCCACCCATTTTGTGTTCGCGGCCACAGCAATCGGCGCAATCTTCCGGTCGACCGTGAGACGCACGACCTCGGGGCGCAGCGGATCGACCGTTAGGCGTCGCGCCGTGGAGTAGAGATTGCCGGGAGAGATATTCCAGCGCTGTCCCTCCCACTGATCGTCGTGCATCCAGACCGCATGGCCATCCGCTCGGCGAAACTCCGAATACACGTTCACGAACGCCTGGACCCAATACTCCCCGCGCGGAATGTCGGCGAGGTCCCATACTGGATGGCCCAGGTCTGTGCCATCGATCGCGGCGGGACGCCCAGCCGGCAACCGCTCGATGTCCCGCGCGAACATCGGCACGCCGATGCGGCCGATTTGGAGACGCGGCTCCAGCTGATCCGTACGCGATAGGATTACGTAAACGCGCCCCGTCGTCTCCTCCGGTCGAACCGACGGCGCGATGCTGATTTCGAATCGCAGCTTCGCGCGCCCGGACGGCCAACCGGCCGGCATCGTGGATTGCGCGGCGACGAGGACGGGGGCGCACAGTGCCAGGAGCGCTGGCCTAACGGGTATGGCGCCATACCACAGCAGCTGCGACATGATCAGTCGGGAATCGGGGTTCGGGGCGCGGGCGTCCGGTACTTGAATGGCGACCGGGCTCCCAGCGCGCAAGATGGGCCAGGCGAGAGGAACTCACCCTTTCACTGGCGACTACATTTGATGTCTCTTTCGGCGCGTCTTTCATCCTCCACACAGCCGTAACATGTCGACAAACCGCCGCGAATTTCTCGAACGCACAGCCGGCGCCGCGCTGCTCGGCGCTATCCCCTTGTCACTCACTCCAACCGCGGCCGTGCTGGCCACACCCACGCCGACGAGCGACGATTGGGACGTGACGTGGGCGAACCGCCTAACGGGCAAGCACAAGGCCGTCTTCGACGTGCCGGAAGTCGAGAGCGGCTACGGCGTCTGGCGTGCATCGATCTGGGCGCGTCAATACGTCGAAGTACTCGGTGTCAAGCCTAACGAAGTCGCCACGGCGCTCATTTTGCGCCATAACGGCATCGTCCTCGCGATGCAGCAGTCCTTCTGGGACAAGTACAAGATCGGCGAAACGAAAAAGGTGACGCACCCCATCACCCTGCAGCCGACCGATCGTAACCCGGCGCTGTTGTCATCGGCGCGCGGCGAAGTGCCGGAGCAATTCGACACCGCGGCTCTCGATCGCTTCATCGCCCGCGGCAACATCGCCCTGGCGTGCAACCTCGCGCTCAACGATTGCGTCGACCTGATCAAATCGCAGGACGGCGTATCAGACGAGGAAGCGCGCAAGCGTGCGATCGCGTTTCTCGTCCCGGGTGTCATCCTGCAGCCGAGCGGCGTGTTCGCGGCCGTCAGAGCGCAACAGGCCGGATGCCACTACGTCCGCGCTAGCTAAGCGACGGACCCTGACCTTGGTGCGTCGCTGAGCGTCGATCGCGCGACGGCGACGCTCGCCACGCTACGTAAGGCCTTGCTCGCGGTGCTGCTCTTCGGCACCGCGGGCATGCTCGCCGAGCTTCTATTACTCGGGCATATCGACGGTGTCTGGCAGTGGATACCAGTCGTGCTGCTCGCGGTCGGCTGTCTCGCGATGGCCTGGCAACTCGTTAGGCCGAGTCCCTCGAGCTTGCGCGCTCTGCGGGTGATGATGCTGCTCTTTGTAGGAAGTGGGATCGTTGGGTTGGCGCTGCACTACAAGGGCAATGTCGAGTTCGAGCGCGAGATGTACCCTACGCTCGCTGGGTGGCAGCTTTTCAAGCAAGCATTGACGGGGGCGACCCCGGCGCTGGCTCCGGCGACAATGACGCTCTTCGGCCTGCTGGGGTTCCTCTACATATTCCGACACGACAAGTTGAGAGGGGATAAGGGATAGGGGCAAGGGACAAGACACATCAAATGGAGTTTGTCATGCTGAAGCGCAGCACAAGGGCGATCGTTCTCGCCGTTTCTTCCGTCTTGTTAGGCACCACAGTTGCGGCACAAGTGGGCAAGCCGGTGACGATCGTCGACGCGAATCTGGCCACCGAAGCCGAGCTGAAAGCGATCCCGGGACTCAGCGACGCGCTCGTCAAAGAGATCGTCGCCAAACGGCCCTTCGCGAGCATAACGGCGCTCGATGCAGTGCTGGCGCCGCTCACGAAAGAGCAGCGAACGGAGGTCTTCAAAAAAACCTTCGTGCACATCAACCTGAATACGGCGTCCAAGGAAGAGATCCTGCTCATTCCCGGCGTCGGCAACCGGATGCTGCATGAATTCGAGGAGTATCGGCCGTACAATCACCTCGCGAAGTTCCACCGCGAGATCGATAAGTACGTCGACGACAGCGAGCTCGCACGACTGGAACAGTACGTCTTCGTTCCGATCAATCTGAATACGGCGAGCGACGCGGACATCCTAACGATTCCTGGCATGGGCCAGCGCATGCTGCACGAGTTCAAGGAGTACCGGCCATATCCAGCGATCGAGAAGTTCCGTCGCGAGATCGGGAAATACGTGAACGCGAAAGAAGTGGCCCGGTTTGAAAGATTTGTTACGGTGCAATGAGCATCAGCTCGCGGCGGATTCAAAACAAATAGCTTTCAGTAAGTCAGTCTTCAGTGCAGAGTCCTCAGAATTCTCACCCTGTTCGACAGGCCATTCTGAAGACTCTGCACTCGCGACCGACTACTCGGAGCTATTTGTTTTGATTGTCCAACGCCCCTCAGGCCGCCCGCACAAGGACATCTATCAAGGCGCGGCCTAACGGCAACCCGGTTCGCTCCTCGATCCACGCCCACTGCCCATTCGGGTTGAGCTCCAGGAACACATGCTCGCCCTCGGGCGTGACGACGAGGTCGATCGCGCCGTAGGCGAGGCCATAGTCGCGGACCAGGAGCCTGCAAGACTCCGCGAGGTCGTCTGGAATCGTTGTCGCTTCGTGCGGAGGAAAGCTCTCCGGGTCTTCCCAGTCGTGCACGTGCCTATCGCTGCGCGTCTCGTCCCTTTCTTGCGCGAGAATTCGGCACGCGAAGACTTGCTCACCGAAGACGGTGATCCTCAGCTCGCGCGCACTGGGGATGAGGCGCTGAGGTGCACCTGGTGCGAAACCGATGTCGCTGACCGAGAAGCCGCACTGCCTCGCGCGGATCCGCTGCTCGAACTTGTTTGACGCTGCGCGAATAGCAGCGGGAGACGATACCCATCGGACATGGCTGAGGCGTTGCCACAATCCCTGGACGAATGCACCGCACTCCGGGCGCGCGAAACGTCGATACCAAACCGCGTCGACGTCATCGATGGCGATGCGATGGCCGCGGATCTCGAGTGTCTCCCGACCCTCGTTGTCGACCCTGTACTCTCCAGACCGCTGCGAAAAATCCCCGAGGTGAAATCGCAGAAATGCGTGTCCGCGTCGCTCGAGTTGTGTCTCTATGAGTTCAGCGTGCGGATCAAAGCGCTCGCCGACGATCAGTGTGAGTCCCATTCCCCCACCCTGCCCCGTTCGTTCTGCTATCCATCGAGGGATCGGCCGAGGGATCGGCAAGAACGAGGCCCATTGATCGATCAGCGGATCCAGTCGTTGCGCTGGACGTCCTCGCCTCGGGCCGCGCGGGCAAGCAGTGCGTCGAGGGCGGTGCGGTCAAACCAGCGGCCGCCCAGCATCACGCCGCGTATCCGGCGCACGTTCTCGATGTCAGCTGTGGGGTCGGCGTCGAGTACGACCAGATCGGCCACCATGCTGGTCGCGATCGTTCCTACGGAATCGCCGACGCCGACAAAGCGCGCAGGAATGCGTGTCGCCGCTGCAAGTGCTTCAACAGGCGTCATGGCAAAATGCCTAACGAACAGCGCGATCTCGTCGTGCAGCGATTCCCCGGGATAGAGCGGCAGCACAGCGATGTCGGTGCCGGTCATGACCGGAATGCCTGACGCGCGCATCTCGCGCAGCGTTTCCAGTACGCGCGGTGCGTTGCGGCGCATGAACGCCCTGCTACTCGAGTCGCGTTCGGTCAGCTGCTCGCGCCAATCGATCTCGGTGTAGCGTGACACGCGCGGCCGACGTGCGTTCCCCGGCGTGATGCCTGTGTCAAAAAGCCGGCGCACCACCGAGTCATCCAGCAGTAGCGAGCCATAACCCACAACGAGGGTCGGCACGAGTCCGGAGCCTTGCCGTGCGAACTGCTCGTACAGCGCGCGACGCTCGTTAGGCGTGACACTGTCGGTGTTGGGCGGTGCCGAGTGCTCGACGCTGCGCTGGCCGCGCAGCACAACGTCGCGCAGCGGCAATCCGGATGCGTGGCCGACGAGGGGGAGGCCGCGCGCCGTCGCGACGGCCACGATGTCGCGATACACCGCCAGCGAATGCACCGTGCGGATCTTCACGTGATCCACTCCGCGCGCTTTAATCGAGTCGATCACGCGCTCTGCATCCGCGCGACTGCCGATCGGAATGCGAGTTCGTTCGACCGGCTCGGCCATTTCCGTCGCGGGTGTGCGTCGTTGCCGCTGCACGTTGCTGGGCGATTCCAGATACGGACCGGCGATGAGCATCCTTGGCCCTACGCGTGTACCTTCGCGGATCTCCTGACGCCAGCGCAGCAGCTCCTCGTGCTCGCCACCCATATCGCGCACAGACGTCACGCCATGCGCGACGAGAATCGGCAGCGCGGAGGCTCGCGTCTTGGAGAGGTGCGTGTGCATGTCCCAAAGACCGGGGATGATGAACGCACCGGCGACGTTCACCACGTTGGCTCCACGCGGCACTACCGCGTCGGCAGCCGGATCGACGCGCAGGATGCGGCGTCCTTGCACGAGGACTGTCGCGTTAGGCATGGCTCGGCGGCCGTCGACATAAATCACCGTTGCGCCCACCAGTGCCGTCGTCTCGGTCGCATACGGCAGCACCGACGGCGTGCAGGCGGCGAATAGAGCAAGGCAGCACGTCGTTAGGCCAGAACTCGGACGCATCTTGGCGCTTATTGACAGGTGTGTGGTGGGGATGCCTCGTGGCCCGTGTGGCGTGCCGTGGGGCGTTGTCGCTCGTCTCTCAAAGAGCCTACGCCCTGTGCAACGCATCGCGCCAGTTATGTATTCTGCAGCCATGAACACCTTTGCCCGACTTTGCGCCGTACTGGGCTTTCTATTGGCGCGTCACACTGATTTACAAGCGCAAACAACCCAAGTTCCGGACGGCCGCGGTGGCTTCATGGAGCGGCGCTGCGAGCTCGCATCGGAGCCCAAAAAGCTCCCCACGCTCAGCGCACTCGTGGACTCGCTGGCTGTGGCTGATCACCTAACGCGCGCCGGTGCGCTGGACTCGACATTCACGCTGAGTATCTCTTATGCCGAAAATGGCGTGGTGCGCGGTGTCCGCGTACTCGAGCCGTTAGCGCCATCGTCGCAGATAACGGCATTGGCAGAAGCCTTCCGCGCGTCCGCGAGACAGCAAACGACAGGCCGCCTGTGGGCGGTGCGAATTCGAGTCAGCGGCGCTGAGACGCGGACACTCGCAGTTGAACGCTCGGTGTATTGTCCGCCCCAATCTGATTCGCGCGGACAGCGAGAGTTGCGCCGGACCGTCCAGGTTCAAGCAGGCGACAGACCGCCGGTGCCGGGCCAGCGCATTCGTCCGGTAGCGGAGGTCTCACTGTCTGAAACTGGCGCAATCATGAGCGTGAAGATGATTCAAGGAACCGGCCTGCGCGACGCGGACGACAACATCCTCCGTGAACTGGAGAGACGGAGGTATCTGCCTGCTTTGCTTGATGGCGAGCCGTTGCCAAGTTGGCTGAGAACAAACGGCCAGATGATGCGGCTCTAGCTGGCCGACATGCCAAGTACACCCTCAACCGAGAGTGAACTATGATTGGAGCTGGTGGTACGCCTGGCGGTACAGGGAAGTTCTTGCTTGGCCTCGCCTTAATAGTTGCAGGCGGATACTTATTGCTGACGCGCGTGACCGTAGCGAGCGGTGGCTGGCTCCTCTGGGGTTACAACGCCTTCGGCATGTCGCTGATCCCACTCTTGATCGGTATCGGCATGCTCTTTTTCAACGGCCGTTCGCTCTTTGGCTGGCTGCTGACCGGCGCCGGTGCTGTGATCATTCTCGCCGGTATCATCGGCAACATGCAGATCTACTTCCGCGGGACGTCGTTGTTCGACACGCTGCTGATGCTTGGGCTGATGGCGGCAGGAATTGGGCTAGTCGCTGCCTCGCTCAAGGCTTCTGCACCGGCTCGTGGACCAACGCGCTGACTTACTGCAAAAAAACAGGGAGCTTCCAGCGTTCAGTTGCCAGTACGGAGTTTCCAGAATTTGAAAGGCTATTCTCAAAGACTCCGCACTCGAAACTGGCCGCTCGAAGCTCCCTGTTTTACGTCGGCCTAACGCTGCCCATCCGAGCTTGAAGTCGTTGTTGGTCGCGCAGGCGCTTTCCCAGCGTCGAGATCATTCCAGTTCAGGATCGTATTGAAGCCGAGGAAATACGTCCCCTGGGTCTGCCATCTCCAGAACGGCCTGATGCCGAACATCACCACGTGCCCGTTCCCAACTTTCGCATCGAGTACCTGGGCCCGATTAGATAAGAATTGACCGTTCTGCAAAGTCCCAGACAGCAGCATGTCGTTAGGATTGGCCGGGAACTGCATAACGACGCGCGGCCGCCCCTCATCGACGTTGATGCCGAACTGCTGCGCCATCTGACGGAACTGCGCGGCCTGTGACGTATCCGCACCGCCCGCGCTTGCGCCCGCCGTTCGTCCGGCAGCCGAATCGGTCTCCCACGGTGACAGCCGCAGACGCTGCGCCATGGGCGTGATGTTCTGACTCGGCCCCTGCTGGCTGCCGAGGAAGCCGGCGAACTCGCTCGGGACGCCACCGCCGCCGGCGTTGATAACGGGAGCCTGGTTGAAGTAGACAGGGAGTTGCGTCCCGTCATAGCCGTACGCGATCGGGCTCTTCTTGTCTGTGATCATGCCGCGGAAGACGGAGCCGCGGGCAAAGAGCGTCGCCGGCTCCTCGATCGTAATGCCGCTCGTTAGGCCGTATTCCGGGAAGATGACGGTCGTGGAGCCTTCCACGAGCAGCGTGCCGCCTTCCTTCACGAACTTCGCCAGCTCGGTCAGCCCCTCGATCCCCATGCCGCCGCGAATGTCGTCGCTCTGATCCAGCGCGCCGAGGTTCGGTGTCGCGTCGGTCTTCTTGTATGGCAAAGCGGGTTGCGCGGCATTCAGCGTGATGCCGTTCACCTGCGATTGCGCGTTGCCGCCGACGTGCGGGAAGATGATCACGTCGAACTTCGCTCGCAGGTTGCCTTCGCGCAGCTTCTGATCGGCGAAGTACGTGTACGGCACGCCGAACACATCAAACGCGCCGCGGACCCACCCTTCATCCTGTGTGCGCTGCCAGCTGTGCACGTAGCCGATGCGCGGGACGTCGAGCTCGTGCGTCTTCACGTTAGGCGCGGTCGCAACTGCCCAAGCCGACAGCCCGAGCTCCTTGAGCGAGGGTTCCAACTTCGCACGATCGGCGTTCGGAATGATGAACGCGCCAGCTGCGAACTTCTTGCCGTTCAGGTCGAAGGTGTCCTCGGCCGCTTGCATCGCCACGTCTTTGTGGCGGAAGCGGAATGTCACCAGCGGATTATCTGCTGCATGCTCGATCACGAGCACAGGACCCGTTCCTTCGATCCCGCCAGGCGCCTTTACATCAGTGTTCACCGCAGTCATCCCCTGCGCCTGAATCGATTTGTCGGTCACTCCGATGACCTTGATGTTGCGCAGCAGCTGATACGTCCAGCCGGTGTCGTCGTACGGCCGCGGATTGCCCACCGGGAAGTTCTGCACCGAGAAGTACATGTCCGCGAACGTGCGATAAGGCTGATCGGCCCTAACGATGTAGTCGCCGGCCGCCACGTCCAAGTTGCCAATTTTGAACGGCGCGTTCGCCGTGTGGAACTCCAGACCCTGCGTCCGCAGCGAATTGATCGCGTCGGCCACTTCAGCCTTGCGTTTTTGCAGCGCGGGAATGACCCACGCGTACGTCGGACCGTTCTTCCCCTTCTCCACGGCGCGCTTGTTCTTGAGCCAGTAGTTCTCGAGGTACGTCTCCTTGTTCTTGCCGACGTGGTTGAGCGCGATCAGGATCGCCGACTGCTGAATGTTGGTGTTGTTGCGTGGGCCCCAGGCAATCGACGGGAGCGGCGGGTTGGGACGGAACCACTCGCGGCTCGTCTGTGTGGCGCCGAGCCTAACGGTTGTGGTGTCCGGCCCGTACGACTGTACTTCGTAAAAGCGGCCCGTCGCGTTATGCGAATGCGCCGCGAAGAACATGTAGTTCGGCGTCCAGCCGTCGTAGAAGCCGTACGTCCACACTCCCGGGACCCCGCGCTTCGTCAGTTCCATGACCTCTGTCTTGGCCAGGAGCCACCACTCGTCGACCGTGATCGGATCTAGTGCCTCGTTATACGGGCCGGTCCCTGTCGACGCGTACAAATAGTTCGACGCCTCGTGCAGGTCGTGCATGATCGGCGGATGCCACTCGAGGAAGAAGCGGTTTACGTGCTGCGACAGCTTGAGCATCTGACCGATGTTGTCGCGGTTATTGTCGTGCGCGACGTACTTCCCCCAGTACATCAGTGGCAAGCGCTGCTGACCGCGCGGAAGCTTCTTGTTGAAGTAGTAGGTGTCGACCTGCTTCTCGCGTCCATCGACTTCGATCACCGGCGTGATGAACGTGATGACGTTGTCGCGGATCGACTTGATAAACGGCGTCTCTTCGACGGCCAATCGATAGGCAAGTTCCTGCAGCATTTCCGGTCCGCCAGTCTCCGGCGAATGCATGCCGCTCGTGATCCAGTAGATCGGCTTCGCCGTGTTGATTACATGGCGCGCCTGCTCGTCGGTCGTTTTGCGCGGGTCCGTCAGTGCGGCGAGCATGCTCTTGTAGCGATCGAGTGAGCGGATCGTTTGCTCATCCGCGACTGCGAGCACGATCATGTCGCGTCCTTCTTCGGACTTGCCGATCGTCCAGACCTTGACGCGATCCGAGGCTTTGTCGAGCGCCTCGAAGTAGCGCTGGATGTCTTTCGCGTATGTGAGTTCGCCCGGCGTGCCGATGATGCGCCCGTGGAACTTGAGCGGCGTCGGTACAGTGGCCGATGCTGGCAGGTGATCGACGAGCTCCGTCGTTATGCGCGGATCGCGCAGGTATTCCTTGATCTTCTTTGTGTACTCCTCGTCATTGCGTTGCTGCGCGCTGATGGGAACTGCCGTCAGCGTGGCAAGCCCGGCCACGACGAAGGCGGCGCGTGCCAAGGCCAAGGTTGAGCGAATCATGGACATGTCAGTGTCGCGGTGATGGGGGGTTCCCGAGGGTGGGCGGGGGTGATTGCAACAAAGCAGCACGCCGCTCGGCGCGCCACGTCGAGACAGGCCAATTACGCGCGGCCGGTCTTAATCGCTAGCGCCGTTCCAACCATCTTTTGGCTGAGGCGTCAGGTTCTGTGTAACGCAGGGTTGGAACGGTGCTAGCGTTTTTCGCCGTCTTGTAGGCTCAGAACGTACGCCCCGTCGCTCCTCCGTTGAGGCCCGAGCACAACCGCTCCATTTTGCCGCCGAAAAACAACGCGGCCGGCGACGATGACCTGGATTTCCGTCGCTCGCTCGGAGACGTCAACGTCGTAACTCGCGCGGCTGCCTGGATTCTGCACGGTGAGGTTCCCCGCTCGCACAGAAAAGCCTCCAGGGAAGTCAGGTGCTCGGATGCGCAGCTCAGACTCGGGGATCAGGCGCAGAACAATCTCACCCGTGCCCTGCGAATGGCTGAACAGGATCGCTCCTGTGGCGCCGATCTCCGTGCTTACACCTCGCATCTCGAAAGGCCGACTTACCGCGGAATCGCGGTTGGGGGTTGGGGGCTCGGATGGCTTGGACGTAACGCTTCGAAAAGCTGACACGAGCCAGCGCCGGACGGGTGATCCTGACATCGCGGCAACGCCGATGGCGCTGAGCATTACGACAGCCGCGGCGGCGAGACGCACGCGACGCTGTCGCGTCCGCGAGCGGGCCTCCTGAATGATCGAGTCGGCGCTGACATCGCGAACCGGGTAATCCAGCGCGGCAAGCGCATTCACGACATCGCGATCGAGCGGTTCGTCAGCGTTATGCACCGGATACCTCCGCTCTGGTCGCTCCGCCTAACGCGTCGCGCAATGCAGTCTTGGCGCGGGCAAGCAGCGTCCCCACGCTCGCTTCGTTCATCCCAAGCGCATGAGCGATCTCTCGATACGAGAAGCCCTCGTACCGGAGCAGTAGCATCTGACGCTCGCGCTCCGGAAGGGCGTCCAGTGCTCGGCGCACATTGGCACGTACATCGCGCACCTCGAGGGCAGCATCGGCTGAGCCGCTTGATTCGGACGGGGCCAACTCCCCCGCGCGCTGCTCCAGCAAACGGCGGCGCCGCACGATCTGTTGCCGCTCGTTACGCATGAGGTTGTGCGCGACGGAGACGAGCCACGCGGCGGGATCGTCGGGCATGCTGCCGCGCTGGAAGAGCCTAACGAAGGTTTCCTGTGCCAGGTCTGCGGCGCTTTCCGGCTCGCCGAGCAAGCGCGCCAAGTAACGCGCGAGGGGTGCATAGCGCGCGTCGAACTCGCGACGGAAGGCCGCTTCGAATGTCATCCGCCCCGACGCTGCTGCCTCACGCGCCACGCGCGACGTGCGCAGCTCGGCGTGGCTGACAAGTGCCATTGTCGCGGTGAGGAGCATCTGGGGAGAGCGCGAAGGCGGTCGGGATCTGTGCACTTGGAACCGGCGAGCAGCACGATCTGTGACGCGTGCGCACTCCTGCGACCGCCGGTAGCAGAAATCCACGGCGACCGCCGACGGAAACCGGCCGCCATGAGCTCGAGCCCCACACGTTGTGGCGGTCCAGCAGTTGAGTTGAGCCACATTGGCTGCCTACAACATGCATGGCGATGGCGCCGCGGGATATCTCAAGGCCGACTCCCCATTTCGTTTGCTCTGGCTGTGTGCCACGGTTCCGTCTCGGCGCGGAACGGCGCATCATTGCGGCCCATCCCCGATAACCAGTCGTACCTATGTCGAATCCGCCCGTTCTGTCGTTGCCTGACGATGCGCTGTCGGCCCAGGTGAATGCCTTACGCGACGCGAACCTCGCGTTCAGTCGCCGTTACCCCGGCGAGAGTGGAGCTCGGCAGCCAGTACATACGGTGTATGGCGGCGGGCACCTCTTTCGGTCCGATACGGCGCGCAAGCTTGGCGACGTTGCGCTCCGCGCGCTTGACGAATACGCGCCGGACGCAGCGACCTTCGCGCGCGCGATCGGCCTGAGCGAAGGTGGCGCACCTAACGACTCATTCGCGAGTACGGTGTATGAGCGCGTGCGTGAGAAACTGAAACGCGAGCCTGTCGAGGACTTTCGCATCGATTTCGAGGACGGGTACGGCGCACGGCCGGACGCGGAAGAAGACGGCCACGTCGCTCTGGCGGCGCGCGAAGTCGCCAAAGGCGCCAGTGCCGATACACTGCCGGCATACATCGGCATCCGGGTCAAGCCGCTCAACGAGGAATGGCGCCGACGCAGCGTGCGGACGCTGGATGTCTTTCTGACAACGCTGACGCGCGAGTTAGGCGGGCGGATTCCTAAAGGGCTCGTCATCACTGCCCCCAAGATTACCGTCGTCGAGCAGGTGAAGTACGCGGCGGCACTGTTAGGCGAACTGGAGACGCAACTCCGCCTGGAGCGCGGCTCACTGCGCTTCGAGATCATGATCGAGATGCCGCAGATCATCGTGGATGCAACCGGGCGCTGTACGATTCCCGCGCTGATCGACGCCGGCGAAGCTCGCATCAGCGCGGCGCACTTCGGGACGTACGACTACACGGCGGGTTGCGGGATCACTGCGGCCTATCAGCTCATGCGGCACGAGGCCTGTCAGTACGCGCTGCGCACGATGCAGGCGGCGCTGGCGTCGACGGGTGTATGGATGTCGGACGGTTCGACGACCGTGCTGCCGGTTGCGCCGTTTCCTAACGAGCGGGGCGCGGAGAATACCGCGACCGTGCATCGTGCCTGGCGACTGCACTACGAGGACGTGCGGCATTCCTTGGCGAACGGCTTCTATCAGGGATGGGATCTGCATCCGGCGCAGCTGCCCACGCGTTATGCGGCGCTATTCGCGTTCTTCTTGGAGGGGCTCGATGCGGCTGGCGATCGTCTGCGCAACTTCGTGGCGCGTGCCGCTCAGGCGACGCTTGTTGGCGACGTCTTCGATGACGCCGCGACGGGCCAAGGTCTGCTCAACTACTTCCTGCGCGCCGTTGAATCCGGGGCCATCACAGCGGATGACGCCGCGACGCGCTCTGGTCTCACAATTGAAGAGCTGCAGGGGAGGTCGTTCGTGCAGATCCTGCGAGGCCGATCGCCTTCAGCCTAACGCCGGGCCTGCGACCAGCGATCGAGCACCGCCCGTTCATCATCGGTGATCCCGGTTCTGTTACCTGGGGGCATCGTGCGTTGCACCGCGGCGCGCTCACCGATGCGTCCTGCACGCGTCTCGATCTCCTGTGGCGTGTCGAACATGACGCCGTTGGGCGCGACGCGGAACGTGTCGTCCGTCGGATACGCCGAGTGACACGAGAGGCATCGCGCATTGATGATCCCGCGCACCTCTGCGAATGAGACCTGCGCACCGCCGCTCCACGCATCCGACCGGCGCGGAGTGGCGATCGCCACGACGGCCAGAAAGCTCGCCGCCATAGGCGCCAACGCCCAGAAGCGCCGCGGTCCGCGGCCGATCATCGCATGCCGCGCTGTGGCTCCGGCCACGCTGAGCAAGACGAGAATCAGCCAGCCGAGCCGATGGCCGTACGTCTGCGGGAAGTGCGAGCTGAGCATGAGAAAGAGCACCGGCAGCGTCATGTAGCTGTTGTGCACCGAGCGGCGCTTGGCGTGTTCACCTAACGAGACATCGGGACTCTCCCCGCGACGCGTGGCGTCGATCATCTGCTGCTGCGCAGGCAAGATCACACGCCAGACGTTCGCGACCATCAGAGTTCCGAGCAGCGACCCGACGTGGATATACGCCGCTCGCCCGCTGAGCGTACCATAGAACAGCAGAGTCACGCCACCTAACAACACGAGCGACAACACCGCGCCCACGCCCTCCGGCGCCGCCAGTGGCGATCGCCAGAGCGCGTCGTACACGAACCAGCCCGCGACGAGCGTACCTGACGCCAAAAGTGTCGCCTGGACAATACTCAGCCCGGACACGGCGGGATCGACGAGGAGCGCACCGCCTGTGAGGTAGTAGACGACAACTAGCAGCAGCAAGCCGGTGGCCCACGTCAGCATGGCCTCCCACTTGAACCAGTGCAACACCGCCGGCATCTCGTTAGGCGCGATGCGGCGTTTCTCCACACGATAAAATCCGCCGCTATGCACCATCCACACTTCGCCTTCGACCGCCAGCCGGGCGGGATCAGGCTTCGTTAGCTGTTGATCGAGCCAGATGAAGTAGAACGATGATCCAATCCACGCGATCCCAGCCGTTAGGTGCACCCAGCGGACGACGAGGTTCACCCAATCCAGCATTGCAGCCACCACCTCAGCTCCCGCGGTACGTCGAGTAGCCGAATGGACTCATGAGCAAGGGGACGTGATGATGCGTCGTCAAATCAGCGATCTCGAATTCAATCGTTACGACCGGGAAAAACGATGGCAGACCGCGCGCATGCCAGTACGCTGCGGTCTCGAACGTCAGCCTGTACCTGCCGCTGGTGACCTTCATCCCTTCGGGCACGAGCTCGCGCGCGCGTCCATCGTCGTCCGTCACTGCCTTGCTAATGGCAGTGACGGCACCGTCGCTCGTGAGGCGCTCGAGTCGCACGGCGACGCCGCGTGCGGGAATGCCTGCCGCTTGATCCAGCACATGTGTGGTAATCTTGCTCATGAACGCGCTACCTCCGCCCTAGCCTAACAGTTTCTCGAGTCGCGTGCGCGCGATCTTGCGCAGCTCCGCACCGACCACTGCCAACTCCTTGTCCGCATTGTTCGCCATTCGCGCGCGACAGATGCTCAGCACGTCTTCGGCGCTCTTCCCCGGGGCATAGACGATGAAGATGTGGCCGAAGCGAGCTTCGTATTCGTTGTTCGCTCTGACGAGCTCCAGTCGCAGCCAGGCATCCGTCGCGGCCACACCCGACTGCTCCTGCGCCGACCACGCCTTGCTTTGCTCGTCGGCGTGGGCGGACGAACCTTCTCCGATGCGCGGATGTCCTGCGATGGCTTCGCGCCAATCGTTAGGGCCGAGCTCACGCCATGCGGCGTCGGCGGCGTCGAGAAGGGCCTCGCGCGACGGGAACGGCCGGCGCTCGAGCATGGTTGTCACCCAATGTGAACTGCCCGCGCAGGCGTTGAGCGTGCGAGCGGCTTCCTCAGCCGTAAGTGCGTTCAACTCGTCCGGCGTCACGCGTTAGGTGACGCGTCCGAAAACGCGCATGCGCGCGATCCCGCCGTCCGGATAGATGCTCAGGCGCACGTGGGTCGCCGGGGCTGCGTCGTCAGGAGCGTCGAAGGCGTGACGCGTGTGCGGCTGCAGCGGCGTCTGCGCCACGAGAGGCGACCACTTGCTGCTAGCGTCGGTGAGCTGCTCCGCACTCGCGCCGGCCGCGTCGCAGCGGTCGACGGCGCAGCTGCCGGGAGCGTTTCCCTTATAATGATCGGTGTCGATTTCAATCCGTTCTATTGCGCCACGGGCCGCCAACCTAACGATCGTCCAGTCGTGACCGGGGCCGCGGCGGCGTTTGGTTTCCCAACCGTCGCCCATGTGCGTGGAGCGCCCCGGCAGGATCAGATTCTGGCGGTGGCCGAAGAACATGTCGCTGCAGACGACGACAAAGGCGCCGAGTTCCATTGCTGCGAGGTTCACTTCGCGGCCGGGACGCAGTGCAGCCGCGTCAGGCGCTGCTTCGCCGTGCACTCGGAGCCGCGCCACGCCACCGTCGGGATAGATGTTGAGGCGCAGGTGCGTCACGCGTTGTGAGTCGTCGACGGCAAAGAGGTTGCGCGTGTCGCCCTGCAGCGGTTGCCGCGGCAGAATTTCGCGCCAGGTGGACCGGCGCGCGTCGGTGAGGTCGCTGAGCGCAGGCGTCCCTGCGACTTCGCAGGCGTCGATGGAGCAGGCTGCGGGATAGTTGCCGCGGAACCAGGCGGTGTCGACAACTACACCCCTAACGATGGCTGGTACGCCGAGCCTAACGAGGCACCAGTCGTGGCCTTCTGTGCGCCGCCGGCGCGTTTCCCAGCCGTCCATCCACTTTCCATGCTCGTCGTAGACCCCCTCGCGCCACTCCGCCGGCGCGGCCTTGATCAGCCGCTCCTTCGGGGCAAAGAACTCGTCATTGGCCATGAGCACAAATGCGCCTAGGCGCTCCGCGGCGACATCGATGAGATCGGTGAAGTCAGTCATGCGTTGCGGCGATCGAGCAGGCGCCCACCCGGTGGTTCAGGGAACATTCCCGCCTCATAGATCAGAGTCCCCCGAAGGTACGTTGCGCGGACGCGTCCCGCGAGCGTTAGGCCGTCGTAGGGTGTGACGGGATGGCGGTGCTCGAGCTTGCGAGCGTCCACGGTCCACTCGACATCCGGCTCCCAGATCACGAGGTCCGCGTCGCAATCGGGCGCGATGCGTCCCTTGGACCTGAGCCTAACGAGGCTTGCCGGGCGCGCGGCCATCCAGTCGACGACGCGCTCTAGCCCCAAGCCGCGGCGGCGCGCCTCCGTCCACACGACCGGCAGCGCGAGTTGCAGGGAGGCGACACCGCCCCATGCTCGAGCGAGGTCGCCCGTGTCCAGCTGCTTGAGCGACGGTGGTGCGGGTGAGTGGTCGCTCACAACCATATCCAGCGTCCCGTGCACGAGCGCGTTCCAGAGCGAGTCACGATGCTCGGCGGAGCGGATCGGCGGGGCACATTTGAACGGCGTCGCGCCGTCCGGAATCTCCTCGGCGGCGAAGCGCAGATAATGCGGACACGTCTCGGCCGTTACGCGCACGCCGCGCGCGCGAGCAGTTTCGAGCAGCCGGACGGCTGCGTCGCTGGAGACGTGCACGATGTGCACGTGCGCGCCAAACTCCCCGGCGAGCCGGATCATCATCGCCACGGCAGCAAACTCTGCGCGCGCCGGACGAGTCGCGGCGTAGACTGCATAACGCCTAACTGGCCCCGCCCCCGCCTGCGGCGGTGCGGCGATGAGACGCGGCAGCTCGGCGTGCACCATGAGCGGCAGTTGCCAGGCGGCAAGCTGTCCAAGGCCACGTCGCAGCGCCGGCTCGTCCACCGCAGAGAATTCAGGTACGCCGGAGTCCACGAGGAAACACTTCCAGGCGAGTACGCCGCCGTCGTATAGGGCAGCTAAGTCACCGGTATTGTCCGCCACGACGCCGCCAATGAAGCCGACGTCGACGTGACATTGCCCCGCAGCCGCAGCGCGCTTCGCCGCGAGAGCCGCCGGCGTTGTCGTTGCCGGGATCGAATTGAGCGGCATATCCAGCAGCGTGGTGATGCCTCCCGCCGCAGCCGCGCGAGTGCCACTCGCGAATCCTTCCCAATCGCTACGCCCGGGCTCGTTGATGTGGACGTGCGTGTCCACGAGGCCGGGAAGGAGCATCGCGTCGCTGATGTCGACAACGTGCGCACTCGACGGCAGCCGCGTGCCTAACGGATCTATCGCGACGATCCGTTCGCCCTCGACGCGCACCGTCGCCGGCGCAACACCCGTCGGCAGGACCACGCGCTCACATGTGAAAGCGAGCTCACGCACTGGCGCGTGTGGCGAAGCACTCCCGCAACAGATTGCCGGCGACGCGGCGACGGTACTCGGCGGTGGAACGGACGTCGTCGATCGGCTCGATTTCCGACTCCAGAAGCCGGACAGCATCATCGATCGCTGCTCCGTCCGACAGGGCCTTCTCAGTCTGTGGGAGACGAACGACCGTCGGCGCGACGCTGCCCAACGCTATTCGTGGTGTGGCTCCGCGCACAGCCGCCATCACGACCTTGGAGATCGCCTGCGCGGCGCGAGTTCCCACCTTGCGGAAGTATTGTTCGCCCTCGACTCGCGGGATTTCGATGGCGGCGATCAATTCGTCAGAGCGCTTCACGGTGGCGCGGTATCCCGTGTAGAAGCGCGTGATCGGGACACGCCGCTCACCGGCGCGACTCGCCAGCACGACCGTGGCGTCGACGGCGGCCAGCACGGGGAGCGTGTCAGCAGCAGGCGAAGCATTGGCGACGTTCCCACCTAACGTGCCCCGATTCTGAATCTGTACGCCGCCGACCTCGCGTGAGGCAGCGACGAGCATCGGCAAACGCGTGCGCACCGCTCGCGACCTGATCATGGCCGTGTACGTTGCCAGCGCACCGATCGAAAGGACATCGTCCTTCTCAGTAATGCGGCGCAAGATGCGCAGGGGCCAAAGGTCGAGAAACCGCCTCCCTTCCAGCGTGCCGAAGTTGAGGGAGACGTAGAGGTCCGTAGCTCCCGCGAGCGGGACGAGCTCTGGATCGTCGCGCAAGGCGTCCAGCGCCTCGCGCAACGAGCGCGGCCGACGGAGCTCGAGCTCTGCGACACGACCTCTCACGGGCTAGCTATCTCGCTTTCGACGTTAGAACCACGCTCTGACGTTTGGGCCGCTCGGCGCACCGCGCGATAGATCGCCTCGTATCCGGTGCAGCGACAGAGATTGCCCGCGAGGCCTGTCCTGATGCGCTGGAGCGACGGCTTGGCGCCTAACGCGACGGCCGCCATGATCATCCCGGGCGTGCAGCTGCCGCATTGCGCTCCGACTTCATCCATGAACGCGCGCTGGAGCGGATGGTCGTCGCCGAGCCCCTCGATCGTGATGATCCTGCAATCGGATACCTGCGCCACTGGAATCAGACAGGCACAGACGGGCGCATCGTCGACGAGGACCGTGCACGCGCCGCACTCCCCTTCTCCACAGCCTTCCTTCGTTCCAGTGAGCCCGCAGTCTTCGCGCAAGACGTCGAGCAGGCGCTTCATGGGATGAATGGCCAGCTCCCACTCGGCGCCGTTGACCGTTAGGTGCACGCCGCCTCCGCGATGCGTTCCGGCGTGGCGGGGATCGCCCGGATGTCCCGCTGCAGATGCCTAACGGCGTTCACAACAGCGGGGGCGGGTCCGTCGATGGGAAGCTCGCCGAGCCCCTTGGCGCCGAAGGGCCCACCCTCGTAAGGATGCTCCAGCATCACGACATCGATCTGCGGCGTGTCGAGCGTCGTCGGGATGACGTAATTGGTAAGTTGCGCGTTGGCCATCGCGCCGTGGCGCATAACGACATCTTCATTGAGCGCCCAACCCAGTCCCTGCGCCGTTCCTCCTTCCACCTGGCCGCGAGCGAGCGCGGGGTGGATCGCCTTGCCGATGTCGACAACTGACGTCAAGCGCAGCGGTCGTACTTCATGGGTGACGGGATCCAGCTCGACTTCGGCGACGTCGCAGCCCCACGCGTATGTCGCGTATGCGTCGCCGCGATATGTCGTGTCATCCCAGTTTATCCAGTCGGGCTGTTCGTACTGCTTTTCGATTCGCAGCGGTCCGTGCTGCTTGTGATACTCCTGCGGCGTTAGGCCATCGAGCTGCGCTTTCAGCTCCTCGGCGCAGCGCTGAAGGATGCGGCCGACAACCATACAGGTGCGCGACGCCACCGTAGGGCCGCTGTCGGGAACGAGCGACGTGTCGGGACCGGCGACTTCAACAGTTTCGTAGGGCACGCCTAACGCATCAGCCACGATCTGCGCGTGCATGGTGCGCGTCCCCTGCCCGATCTCCGTGCTGGACGTGAGAATGCGGACACCGGTGGCGGTAACCTCCAGCGCAGCGCGCGACGCGAGCTTGAGCTCTCCGCTCCCGGTGAAGCCGGAGCCATGATAGAACAGCGCGAGCCCGATGCCACGGCCGGTGCCCTTGTATTCGGCGCGCTTGCGGGTGAAGCCTGAGCGCCTAAGCGCTGTTCGCAGCACTTCGTGCGCGCTGCAATCGGCGCCAAGAGTTTGGCCGGTAGCCGTCGTGTCGCCAGGTCGCAGCGCGTTCAGCCGGCGCAAGCGCACAGGATCCATCGCTAATGCTTCGGCGATGCGGTCCATGTGCACTTCCATGGCGAACTGCGTCTGTGGTGCGCCGAAGCCACGAAAGGCGCCGTTCGGTGGCGTGTTCGTCATTACGGCGCGGGCGTGGATGCGCGTGTCCGCGCAGCGATACGGCCCCGCGGCGTGAATCGCGCCACGCGAGAGCACGACGGGGCTCAGCGTGACGTACGCGCCTCCGTCCAGAAGCACCTCGACGTCCATCGCGACGATGCGGCCGTCTTTTCGCACCCCCGTTCGATGCGTGACGACCGAAGGATGACGCTTGGTCGTCGCCAGCATGTCCTCTTCGCGGTCGTAAATGAGCTTGACGGGGCGTTTCGCCTTGAGCGCCAACAATGCGGCGTGCGCCGAGATCATCGACGGATACTCTTCCTTGCCGCCGAAGCCGCCGCCCGTCTCGGTCTGCACAACGCGCACGTGACTGACGGAGTCGCCTAACAACGCGACGAGCGCTTTATGCACGTAGAACGGGCATTGGATCGAGCCGTAGACCGTGATCCCATCGTCTTCGGGGACGGCAATGACGCCGTTCGGCTCGATGTACACGTGCTCCTGATGTCCGGTGCGATAGGTGCCCTCCACTACACGCGCGGCACGCGACATGGCGCGCGGCGCATCGCCCTTCTCGATCAGAATCTCCTTGAAGAGCTTGGGCGACCGTGCGGGATCGAAGAGCGGCTCGTCAGGCTCCTCGGTCAATTCAACGCGAGCCCCACACAGCGCCTCACGGTCTTCGTGCGCCAGCAGCAACACAGGCTCCGCAACATGACGGATCTCGCGCTCGACGAGACACGGCTGGTCGTTCTCGATCAGCGCGATGACGTTGCGGCCGGACGCGGGAATGTCGCGGTGATCGACGATCGTGAATCCCGCGGGATCGAAATCCAGGCGAGCATTCGTTAGGCGCCCGCACGGAATCGTCGTCCTGATGGTCCGTGCGTGCAACATCCCCGGAAAGACAAGATCGTCGACATAACGGGCGTGGCCGGTCGCCTTCCCCATCCCGTCCTTGCGTGGTACGCTGACGCCAACCGCTGCCGTCATCGGCCGTGCGGGATTCTCATGCGCCGGATGATGTACCGACTGCGCCTGAGCGGTAAAGCGCCAGTGACGGCTGCGAATGGCGTTTTTCGCAATGGATCAGCAGCGGGCCTACCGTGCCACACAGCCCTGAACTCGCTTACGGCTAGTGCATTCCCTCACACCAGGTCGCCCTCATGCGCGCTCGCCCATCCCTCGCCGCCTCCGCCGCCGCGGCGATCAGCCTTGCTTTCGCAAGCGGCCTCCACGCTCAACAGGGAAGCGGAAAGACTAGGCCGGCTGCTGCCGCGCCAAGTGCCCCGATCACAGCGACAGCGCTTCCGACACCGAGCAACAAGAAGGTCTCTATCGTGCCGGTGTATCTGGAGCGCGCCGCCGTCAAACGTCTGGCGGACGCGATGCGTGCAGCCACGAAATCAAAGGGCCCTGGCATCCTCAAAAGTCTCCAGAAAACCGTTGAGGGTGACAAGAACGTCATCGAAGCCGCCAAGCGCTTGCTCGAGACAAGAGCTCAATCGGTTGATGCGAGCGGAAGCGCAACGGTCATCGTCGTTATTGGTGGCGAAGCGGAACTCACTCAAGTCGTCGAAAGCCTGAGCCGCGTAGAACGGTTCGTGCGGATCGCTTATGTCGACAAGGCATTCGAGGACAACGACTACGACAACACCGTGTTGACCTCCGGGTTGATCGGCGGTGTGAAAGATGCCACTGACAACATGTGGATTTACTTGCCACGCGGGAAATCCGCCTCGCGCCCGAAACCGAACAGAGCCCTGTCAGTCAAGATCGCGACTGCGACGTTCTGGAACGGGCTGTTCGCGTCAGCTGGTGACGCTATCGACGTCGATCAGCTCAAGTCACTGGCACCCAAGTCTGACGCACCGAAGGCAGATTCGACCGCGACAGGTTCTGTCTCGGCATCTGAAGCGTTTGTTTCGGCGGCCGGAGCACTGGCGATAGGCGACGTAGTGACGCCGAAGATCGCGAACGTGAAAGTGCTCGCCGACGCCGCGGCGAACAGCAAGGTACTCGGTACCTTGTCCAAGAGTGACGAGCTCGTGGTCTCCGGCGCGCCGAAGAACGGGTTCGTGATTGTTGAAGGGGCGTCGCTCAAGGGATGGGTTAGCGTGAATCTGCTTGCCAAACGCTAGCCACCAAAGCAAACACCACCGTTTATCCCGGTGGCGTTGCCTAACGCGAACTTCTTGCAATCTATTGGCCGCGGATTATCGCGGGTAAACGCTGAAACAGAGGCTTGTATTAACCGCGCGTTTCTGCGCCCATCCGCGCGGCAAATGTATTCGCTAGGTGCCTCCTGCCATTCGCTTGGCTTCGGCAACTAGCTCGGGGCTCGCGTAGATCGCGACTTCCACACGGCGATTCTTGGCCATGGCCGTTTCTGTGTTTCCGCTAGCCACGGGCTCCGTCTCGCCCAACCCCGTTGTCTGCAGGCGAGCGCGCGCAACGCCCTCGGAGACGAGGTAGTTCGCAGCCGCCGCAGCGCGACGGCGCGAGAGATCTTCGTTATACGTCGCCGTGCCCACGCTGTCGGTATGGCCCACGATCAAGAGGTTCGACTTGGGGTACTGCTGGAGACTGTTGGCGAGCGTCGAGAGGTTCGAGCGCGCGCTCCCCTTCACGACATCGGAATCGAAGTCGTAGAGCAGGCCAGACTCGAAGGTGACTTGAATACCTTCGCCAACACGCTCGACAACGGCGCCCGGGATTTTCACCTTCAGTTCCTTCGCCTGCTGATCCATCTGGTGTCCAATGATCGCGCCAGCGGCGCCGCCGACGACGGCGCCGATGATAGCGCCCTTCGCCGTGGAACCGTTGTACTTGCCGATCGCGCCACCAATCACGGCGCCTGCACCGGCGCCGATAATAGCGCCTTCCTGCTTCTTGTTCAGCGACGCGCAGGCGGACGCGCTAGCTAGAACGAGCGCAGTCAGCGACAGCGCGCTGACGGATCGAACGGTTGTACGCATATGAGTGCTCCTTGAAAGACATTGTTAGAGCGGCTATTTCGTTGCCTGTCTGTTGCGTTCCTACGGCGCCGCGCGCCCAATGAGCGCATACACGCAAGGCACGTGCACAGGTCCGCCGTAAAGTAGAGCCTGCTAGCAACGCTATGCAGGCTTTTAGTTTGTATTTCAGACTTAGAACACGATCAGCGTGACTCAGGATACAAAGGACAGCAAGGACTTCATCCGCGAGATGGTTGCCCGCGATGTGGCGTCTGGAAAATTCGGACGCCCTGTCATGACGCGTTTTCCGCCTGAACCGAACGGGTTCGCCCACATCGGGCACGCCAAGTCCATCTGCCTCAATTTCGGTGTCGCCGAAGAGTTTGATGGCGTCTGCAACCTGCGCTTCGATGACACCAATCCGTTCACCGAAGACATCAAGTACGTCAACGCGTTCAAGGAGGACGTGCGCTGGTTAGGCTTCGACTGGGACGGCCGGGAGTACTACGCAAGCGACTATTTCGAAAAGCTGTACGAGTTCGCGCTGCTACTGATCAACAAAGGAAAAGCATACGTCGATTCGCAGAGCGACGAAGAGATTCGAGCGGGGCGCGGGACAATCTCTGAAGCGGGCAAGGAGTCGCCGCATCGCACGCGTAGCGTCGCCGAGAATCTCGATCTCCTGGAGCGCATGAAGGCGGGCGAGTTCGCCGACGGCGCGCACGTGCTGCGCGCGAAGATCGACATGGCGCATCCGAACTTCATCATGCGTGACCCGATTCTCATCCGGATCCGCAACGCGCCGCATTATCGCCGGGGCAATGCCTGGTGCATCTACCCGCTCTACGATTACGCACACGGACTCTCGGACGCGATCGAAGGCGTGACGCATTCGTTATGCACGCTCGAATTCAAGGACAATCGCGACATCTATGATTGGCTCGTGCGCGAGGTCGGCTTCGAGCGTCCCCCGGAGCAAACGGAGTTCGCCAGACTCAACCTCGACTACACGGTCCTCAGCAAGCGCAAGCTTCTGCGCCTTGTGAACGAAGGGTACGTGACGGGTTGGGATGATCCGCGCATGCCGACGATCGCGGGGCTCAGGCGCCGCGGCGTCACTCCCGAGGCGATCCGTGCCTTCTGCGACGGGATCGGCGTCGCGCGCAGCGACGCGCGCGTGGAGCTGGCCAAGCTCGAGCATGCGATCCGCGACGACTTGAACGTGCGCGTCCCGCGTGTGCTCTGCGTCGTTAGGCCATTGAAAGTCGTGCTCACGAACTACCCTGAAGGCCAGGTCGAAGAGCTGGACGCGCCGTATTATCCGCACGACGTCCCGAAGGAAGGGTCTCGCCCGGTACCCTTCTCTCGCGAGCTGTACATCGACCGCGACGACTTCATGGACAATCCGCCGAAGAAGTTCTTCCGCTTGGCTCCGGGACGCGAAGTGCGCCTGCGCTACGGCTACCTGATCACGTGCAGCGACGTGATCAAGGACTCGTCAGGCACGGCGATCGAGTTGCGCTGCACGTATGACCCGGCTACGCGCGGCGGCAACGCGCCCGACGGGCGCAAGGTCCAAGGGACCATCCAGTGGGTGTCGGCGGCACGCGCGCTGGACTGCGAGGTTCGGCTATATGATCGGCTCTTCAGCGTCCCCGATCCTGACGCCGTTCCGGAAGGCCAAGAGTTCACATCGGTTCTGAATCCCGACTCGCTCGTTACCGTTAGGCAGGCGAAGATCGAGCCGAGCGTGGCGCACGATCCGCCTGGGTCGCGTTATCAGTTCGAGCGCACGGGATATTTCATGAGCGATCCGATCGACTCAAAGTCTGGCGCGCTTGTTTACAACCGGACGGTGACACTTCGGGATAGTTGGGCGAAGCTCGCTGGCTCGTAGGCCTTAGTCCTTAGTCCTTAGTCCTT
>Ga0187893_10000617_pt1 | contig 91066 bp, 75 predicted proteins | sample MA1701074metaG_FD_139574 | JGI IMG/M metagenome (GOLD analysis project Ga0187893, IMG submission 139574) | White microbial mat communities from a basaltic lava cave in the Kipuka Kanohina Cave System on the Island of Hawaii, USA - MA170107-4 metaG ... | reverse complement strand
CGCGACGCTGAGACGTGTTGCTGTCGGGGTTCCGTGCCTTGAAAGACACGGCTAAAATCATGGGGCCGCTGACGCGGCCAGAACGCTTCGCATTCTCCGCAGTCTGAGGAAACATGAGCCAAACTTGTTTACAGATTCATGAACCTTTGGGCTTATCCATCTATCGCGTTGTCGGGCCGAATCTTCGTCGCCCGGTGGTTTCGCTGCTCTCTCGAGTATAACGGGCCGTGTCGAATGATCGCAGGTGCTGTGTATCACATCGGCGCGATGTTTTTCAACAACTTTCTCCGACTCATTGCAGCAATCGGACGTTGAAACCCTGACCCGTCGGGTTGCGAAAGAGCGGCCCATCGAGTGTGCAGAGTTCGGCATTCAAAGTCTCGGCCAGAGCCAGGTATGCCGCATCATAAGCGCTCTGCCGATTCAACATCAGAGAAATTTCAATCACTCGCTGCGCATCTGTAAGTGCGTGATAGGTGATCGGCAAAATCAAGAGATAACTCCACGCTTCCTCTACCCGTTCTGACGGAAAAGCATTTGCCACGATGAGCCGCGTAAGTGCGTTGGCAACTTCATACCGCGCCAACTCAGGAGCATGTAAATCTATGCCATGATCTGTCCAGTCAAGAATCGTTTGCGAAACCTGATTCCCGCGAGGATCGCCGACGACCGGCATCAGTTTGTATGCGTTCCTGATTCCCGCGTGTCACGTATGAGGGCGACAGCATCTACAGGAGGAAGATTCGCGGCCATCTGGCGCAAGCGCAGCAATGCTTCGCGAATAAGTTCCGGGTCGGAGGTTGCTTTTGGAAGAGCCGACTGCTTTATCGAGTCAGTGCTTTCAGCCATAACATTTTCCTCTGAGCCTCAGAATGCCACCCTCGAATGTGGTTGTCCAGCACAGGATGGTATGAATACCTGGCTTAGTGGCAAGCGACCTGACAGGGCTGCGGATAATCGAAAGTCATTCTTTGGACAACTCGCTTCATCATCATCTCATCTGCCGACGGGTTCCTTTTGAATGCTCTGTCAAGAGGTTGTACACTTGCCTGCACATTCACTGAAAGACTATGTCAACCAGCCTGACTTGATGGTGATTGGTCGGTCGTTCAACGCTTCGAGAACTGCATACTTTGCCAGGAGCCGCGTTGAATCAAGTACAGGCAGCGGCGCGTTGGCTGAAGTTATGATGAGCGGGATTTCAGTGCAGCCCAGAATGACACAGTCGGCGCCTTTCGAGCGCAGATCATCAATCGCCTGTAAAAACAGCCTCGTGGTCTGCGCGCTGAAGATACCTTGACAAAGCTCCTCGAAGATTGCAGTGTTCAGTTCCTCCCGCATTGATTCTTCGGGAATCGAATGCTTCAGCCCTCGCTTCTCTAGCGACCTGGCATAGACAGGCCCGGTCATCGTCCACTTGGTGCCGAGAAGGCCCGCGTGCTTCCAGCCGTGAGCAGTGATCTCGCGGCACACCACCTCGGCTATGTGCAATCCTGGTATCGGCAGGTCAGCAGCGATCTGCTCCAGGACGATGTGGGCCGTGTTATCCGGGCAAACATAGAATTGAGCCCCGGCGTCCGCGACCTGTTGCACACCCTGGGAAAGAAATCTCGCGACTGCCCGGTAATCGCCCGTCTGCCAGCCTTCCATGCTCAGTCCCATAGGCACTGCACTCACCACGATGTTCGGGTGCATGTGCGGACCGAGATGCACCGAACCCTCCCGGCACGCGGTGAGAAAGCAAAGGGCGCCGCCTTCCGCGCTGTGCGCTACGATTCCGAGTGTCTTCATCTGCATTATCCCTACTAACGGCGGCCTTCAGCAGGCGCGCCCTATGACATTGGTGATGATCGAAACATTAACGGGGCGCGCTCCGCTGCAACCGCGCATGATCTGATCAGCACTCTTCCACGAAAATAAGTCGCACGATCTCTGAACGCGCGCTTGGCCGATGTCGATGCGCTCCCCCCGGCGGGAAATTCATCCCATCGCCCGCTCGCAAAAGGATCGTGCGGTCAGGGAGTTCAACCTCCATCTCGCCCTCAAGGACGAACCCGATGTGTCCAGTTGTACACCAGCCCGGATGCTCAAGATCGCGACCGAATTCGACAAGCCGGAGTTGACGCCCGCTGAGACGCCAGACTTTGGAGCGAACCCGCTGAGGCGACTGCGTCCAGGGAATGTCCGCGAATGCAATGTGGTACTGATCTTCCATTGTATAGCTCCGCATTTTCAGATCGGATTTTGATTCAGTGTGCGGGACAAATCTGGAGTGGAGGCGACACGCTCGCAGCTTTCGTCTTCAAACAAAAGCGGTGACAAGATAGAGTAATACCCTTCGATAGAGTAATACCCTTCGATAGAGTAATACCCTTCGATAGAGTAATACCCTTCGATAGAGTAATACCCTTCGATAGAGTGATACCCTTAGTCACCGCACTCCAAAACGCCGCTTTCTTATCTCGTACATGCGAATGCAATCCGATCTAAGTTTTCTTTCTTGCTCGCACCTCTCGAAGCTGAGCCTCGATTCTTCCGGCAGAAACAGCCATCACTATCGCCTGCACCGCTCCAATTTCATCGCTGGTGATTCCCTGTTCCTCGGCTACGCCGAGGTAGTGCTCCATTCAGGGGTAGCAACCCACAGCCATGGCCGAAGCGAGGTGAATCATAAGTGTGGTCTTAGGGTCAAGAATCTCGTTGTGACGCGCTGAAGCGTAGAAAGCTCCATACGCTTTTCTCTGTCTGTCCTGCAACATAATCTTTACTGCTCCCGGCCCGTGACTGGTAATTCACGCGCCCTTATGTCCATATGCATGACGGTTGCTGAAGCCGGACATGCCCCCTGAAATTCAACCGACTCCTGAACTGCCGCGGGAGCATCGTCCCGATTGATGACGCGAAAACCGAAGCGCCTGAAAAAGTCCGCTGCCGTTGTCGTCAGCAGCACCACGCTTTCCATGCCCTCGGCGCGAATCCGTTCAAGCATCTGGCTGACCATCACCTGGCCCAAACCGGTATTTCGCTCCTGCTCTGCCACGGCTACTGATCGCAGCAGCGCCGTCGAGCCGTGCCGCTCGACGGCAGCGCATCCCGCGAGCGAGCCATCGCGAAAGACCAGAAGAAAGTCCTTCAAATGCTCAACGACTCCTGCCAGTGGAAGACGCGCACGCGTCAAAAGCTCGATGATCTGCGGCAAGTCATCTTGCGCGGCGAGCCGATAGCTTTGATTTGCCAATCGACATCCCCCTCTTATTGTTGGCTGGCAGCGTGCCTGCGACCTCGGCTTGCATCGCTTCGCGCAACAATAGCAATGCTTTACTTACGCCGGACTGATTGTTTCTGGAAATGCGGCTCATCACGCGCTCCGCTTGCGCGTCGAGCGCCTGGTTTAGTTCCGCGTAGCGTCTGTGTCCGGCAGAAGAGAGCGAAATCATTATGGTGCGGCGATCATTCTTGCCCGGCGATTTCTTCAAAAGGCTCTGCCGAACCATCGAATCAACAGCCCTGCTTGTCCAACTCTTATCCAGTCCCAGCCGCCGCCCTAAATCTGCCAAAGTAACCGGGCCGCTTCGCCCCAACTCAGTTAAGATGAAGCACTGAGTCAACGTGGTGCCACTGCAACAGGCAATGCTCGCACGCTGCGATTGCAGGTGAAGTCGAGCCACCTCTCTCAACAAAGCCCCTGTCGATTGATCGCTCATGTTCATCGCTCTCATATTAGTACACTGGAAACTAAAAAATTCGACTTTTTATTCAAACATCCAGCGGTGTTGAATCTATTTCTCTGAGATATCAAATTTGAAATCTCAGATCGCACAAAAGTTCAAAAACTTAGTTTCCAATGTATTAGTTGCTAATAGCAACTTTCCTGCGCGCATTATATTTATCGGCAATATCGTTGTCAATAGCAACGATCAATTCGAAGACCGGCGATGCAACAGACCATCTGGAAGGGATATGGTGTGAGGCACGAGGCGAACTTTAACGATAGAGGCGCGACCTGTTTCGCTTTATTGGCATCGGAGCTTGCTCGTTAAAGGAACGTCTGACGACCAGGCTCACCCGCCGCCTTTTGAACGGGACGAGATGGTTTTCAACAACTCTTTCTTATTCATCACAACAGGCAGATGTTGAGACCTTGCGCTAAATTATAAGCCGCGCTCGCGTGCGTATCCTGTTCAGGCTGACCCTGATTCAATCCGGTTATTTCATTCCGAGTTTCTTATTCTTTGATAAGAACTTCTTTGCCTCTTGTAATCGCTTCCTGCGCGTGTCTTCTCTCTTCGCACTCGCCACCCACTCGACATATTGCTTTCTATATGAGGGCGCAAGCCTGTTGAAATTCTCCCACGCTACCTTATTTGCAATTACAGCCTCTTTGAAATATTGCGGAACCTCTACCTCCTTTTGCGGCACACACTCTCTCTCAGGGATTCGCTCGCCAAGAACTTCAGCGCTGATTTTTGCTAAACCTGCTTTTGTCATCCTGCGCTCGGCTATCAGTTTCCTTGCTCTTGTCTTGTTTAGTTCAGACCAATTGCTATTGTCTTTGCGGGGGGTGAATCTCTGCATGTATCTCTCATCGTCAATTCTTTTCACGGTGCTGTCTATCCAGCCGAAGCACAGGGCTTCTTCAACAGCAACATCGTAAGGGATAGACGGCTGGCCAGTATGCTTTTTGTAATAGATCAGCCACACTTCTGATTCGCGGACATGATTGGCTTGAAGCCACGCCCGCCAGTCGTCGCGGTTAGTTACATAGAGCGTGTGAGAAACTATCATTGAGGTAGTCTACCAACGATTGAGCATAAATCGACTGCTGCTTCGCCTCATTGTTATTTCTTTCCCTTGATCAATCGCAAAAACGATGAAACTTTCATCCCTTTTGGTACTGGCGGAACTACGGGACGATCTCTTCTCTGTACATCCCCTATTTCTTTTCCATTCGATAATACTTTCAACGTCGAACCTGCCCACGCCCAAACCGCTATGTCACTGCGCCCGTACTCTATTTCCATCTCTCCCGGCTCTTTTGCTTCCGCAATAATTTGGAAAGTGGAAGCGGGTGACATCGGAATTTGCTCTCCCCAGGGTTCAAGGTGCAAAGTGAATAACTCGTCAGTTCGATTGGAAATGCTTATTGAGCTTTTGTATCTCATTCTGCCTTGAGTTGTGTGTTTTTCAACCGCAGATCATCTCATCTGCCGACGGGTTCCTTTGACGCGCTCCATCAGCAAATTGTGCTTCAATGTCAGCTCATCGATCTTTCGCGCGATCTCTTTCCTTCCGGCTTCGTCCGCGCATACTTCGAGAGACGCTTTCAGCCTCGCGATCTCTCCGAGCAATTGCACCTCTTCGGGAACTATGCCCGCGTTTTTCAAAATCGAATGGGACACTCTCACATCTTCAGGCGTAGCGAAATACGCGCTCAAATCCAGAGGCTTGCCCCTGCCCGGCAAATCGTCGAACTCTCCGGCGGCCATCGCTTCCTGAATCTTCTGCTCGACAAGTTTTTCCCACGACATACTCTCAGCATAACCGGCCTCAAGGCTGATGCAAACGCTTCAATAAAGGCAATCGCCCTTTAGCTCGCAGGTTTTTTGCTGATGATTCGCCAGATGATGATCAACACGAAGAGACCGAGCAGCGCGAGCAGCAGCCAGTAAAACCATGGCCAAGCGGTCGCTGGCTCTCCGTCAGCGATGTGACGTCCACCGTCACCGACGACGAGCAACTGATAAACGAGACCGCCATGATTGGTCAGCAGATTATAAGTATGCTCGCCTGCTGTGACGCGCGCCGTGGTGACAGCCGTGACATTGACCTGCGGCAGAGTGACCGCAGTCGCTCCCGCAGCCCTTCTGGCCGCGTCAGCAGCGTCGAGCGGTGGCAGAGTAGAAGCCTCGACCGCGAATCCTGCGCCGCTGTTGTCCGCATAAGCTCCATCTATGTCGTTGACTGCAAGCCATAACCTCTCCGCCCCTTGAGGAACCACTACAGTCGACTCAGAGCCGATAAGGAAGCCTGACGGTTGAGGAGGCAGATTCACAACCTTAACATCGATTGCAGGCGCGACGAATCCCGTAAACGAACCTATCAATGCGCCAGCGAATTGAGCGGAAGGCTGACCGCCAAGGAGCGGCTTTCCTGCAACCTCTTTTTCGAGATTCTGACCATCGGGACCGGCAGCGGGCCACGGGCCTCCGCCGTCGAGATCGACCTGACCCGTGGCTGACAGGTGAAGCCGCTGTCCGGGTCTGACCGGGATGGAAACTGCATCTGTCCCGCTGCGCGAGCCGAGAGGAGGAACAGTCGCGCCGCCTGCCGTCGGCGGAAGATTCAACGTCTGTTTCTCCACTTCAGTCGTTGGAGTATCAGCCGGGACTCTCACGGTCAAACGCACTTCTCTTTCTCCGCGCGGAGGCAACCCGACCGGCTGTTCGAGATCGAATGTCATCTTCTCGAATCCTCTCGGCAGAAGCGTCTGCTTCATGAGAGTGAATCTCGCTTCCTGATTGAGCGTCGGATTGAAGGTCGTGAATAACAGCGTCTTGCTCTCACCCTGCGGGACGCAGGCCACATCGATATTGTACTGAGCGATTGATGCGCCGCCTGCGATGAAATACTGCGAGACGGTTGGCGGTTTGATTTCAGCCTGTATGCAGCCGTGAATTCCGGCAGGCGGAGAAGGCCACTGAACAGGGTTGCTGAAAGTCTGGCCGGAAGCCGCAATCGAAGCGATGACAGTCGAGCCTGTAAAAATTATTCCCCCGCCGGTGCCGAATTTATGAACCCTTACCTCCACGTTGACATTGTTGGCTACGGACGTGGCATGGAGGTTATGAACCTGCGCGAAAATATTGACAGGGACGCCAGCCGTGAAAGGCAGGGCAGAAGGGTTGAATGTGATGTCCGCGCTATGGCAGCACAGCGGCGACTGAAATCTTACGGTCGGCGGTTGCGGGCCGAAATCGAGATTGCCCCAGAGACTTGGATTAGCGATTCCGGCAGGCAGGCTGATGGGAGAAACGATTGTCAAAGTCGATGGGAACGGTGCATAGAAATCATCAGCATCTCCATCGCCGTTGCAATCTTCAGCCGCGTCTCCCGTTTCATTGAAATACTCGAAAGCGAATCCGATGGTTGGCCCGGTGAAGGGCAACTTCATTTCGAGTTGCCATTTCCCGGAGCCAGTCGCAATGCGCGAGTATTTGGCCTCGACTCCGGGCGGCAGTCCCGCAGTCGCCCCTGACCATGCCGCTCCCGTCCCGGAATAAAACTCCGATTGAGGAACCAGATTGCTGGCTGCCGTGTTGTTGAAGGTGAGTTTCAATGCCCGATCATCCGCAGCCGGATTGCTGCCCGCGCCATGGTTTGGATCAAAGGCCAGAAAAAGAAGATCGTTTGCGTTCGCGGAGGCGTCTGGAATGTCGAAGGCCAGATATAAATTCACGCCGTCATTGAGGGCATAGAAAGTGACCGGAGCGCCCGTCATGCCGCTGAATTCTGCGCAGGTGTTCGGCAGCGTGCTGGCCTCAACGCCTGCGCCCCAGACGGTTTCCGTTCCCGCATTATCAATCGTTCCATTGATGTTAATCGAAGCGGCGACTCCTGTCGGGGCGGAAAGCGGAGAGCCGCTGTGAGCGTAAAGCAGAGTTGAGCCGCCGAAAATCAGCCAGAAAATCATCAGGCTGACTGACAGATAAGACTTGAGCGCGTTTCCTGACGGGGGCAGATTCATAAATCCTCCTTATAGCCGATTCGAGAATGAACTGGTCGCTCAGGCGAACTGGTCACTCAAATGAACTCGATACTGATAGCGACATCCTGAAGGCTGGCATCGGCATTGAACGCCTGAACTGTCGCTACACGTCGGGCCGTTTCCGAAACGAGACGAAAAGCAGCCTGACCTTTTTTGAGTCGGACGGATGTGATCGCTTCTTTTCCGTCCGCGCTCTGTAACGTGCCGAAGTTTGCGCGAAGGTAGACGAGGTCGTTATCGCTTTTGCCCTGCTGCGGCTCTCCGCCTGCATCGACCTTCTGCAAAGTGATCGTGGTGAATGACTCGCCGTCGGCGGCGATTTCAGGCACGCCATCGACCGGATGGACATCGGGCGCGTCTGACGTGATGACGAGGTATGAAAGCTTAGGCTCTTCGATAGCCAACTGAATCTTGCCCTTCGATGTTTCGCGCAACGCGATATGCTCGCGCGGCGCATTCAGAAGAGCTTGAGCCTCGCGGCGATCCTCGACCCGAATGGCGTCGTATTTCGCCAGCGGCTCGGCGTTGACAAGCCCTTTGACTACTTCTTCGAGCGCGAATTTTTTATCCAGATCAGGCTCGCAGTCGGCGCTCATTCCTACAATACTTCGATCCTTCTTGCGATAGATGACCCACATGATGATATCCTCCTGAAAAGCGATTACAAGATCGGCACGTTCCCCAGACACAGCAACTGGAGCGTGATTGCGAAATTAGGCAGCACCACATTTGTCACATTAGGCAAAGCCCTGACCAAGGTTGCAGTAAGGCCCGTAGACGAAACATTCGTTATGGAAACGGTCAGGTTTTCGGCCTGATTGGGATTTACTTCCTGATTGAAAAATGTGCTGAGGCAAATCCCGCTGCCCGCGAATCCGCGAACGAACCAGTCGGTGTTGGACGATCTTGTTACGCCGAAGCCGAAACACCGCTGAAATAGAATCGTCGGGGCTTCGTTGATCACTGCAAAAGCTCCCACCCCGCCGCCATAAGACCTGCCAGCCAGACTGGCCGTCGAGGTACCGACCACGAATACGATCCGAGGCAGGAAGCCTACATTGATTGTGCGCGTCGCGCCGGAAGCGTCGCCCTGAGTGAAGAGGATATTGGCTGTCGCGCGCCTCTCCAGATCATACTCTCCCGCCAGCATCGCCCCGATTTGCGCAGCCGTCACATTATGAGGATTGTTGGTCCGGGTGGAGTGGTTCTCGCCAATGGTGATCCTTTTATTATTATTGTCAGGCAAGATCGTGATGGCTCCCGCCTGCGCGAGATCGATATTTCCGCCGGGATTGCTCACCTGATCGATGCTCAACAGCCCGCTTCTCGACTGCACATTCGGCCCGCCGGGAAGGATGTCGCCGATAGCTCCCCCGACGTTGCCGCCTGCATCGAGTTTGAAACGAGCCAGCACGACCGCGCCAACAGGCGGCGACCCCGACACGGCATCGACCTTGGCCTTCTCCGTTATGCGCGTCTTGCCGGGAACGGTCGAGGTGCTTTCATCGGTTTCTTCTTCCTCGTATGAGATAGTGACGGAGACCTCCGTTTCCGGGGGGAATTTTACAGGGTTGCTCAAATCGATGGCCTGATCGCCTTCGAGTATCATCTCTCGACCTTCAGCATCAATCGCCGTCCCCGGATGGACGGTCACCTCCTTGTTCGCAGTCTTTTCGACCGCGAGTCCTTCGGCGATGCCCGGAGCGTTGAGCAGGCGGTTGAGTCGCCGCCTCATCTCAAGGTGATATTTCTGCTCATCGGTGAAATCCTTCTCCACGAGAAACTGTTTATCGAAGTAGCGTAATCGTTTGATTGGCATGTTGCTCTCTCCTCAAAAAAGTGGCGCAAGCTGTTAGCTTGCCAGTTCCCTGAATTTTCATGTTTTCAGGGCGCGCAACCTGCTAGGTCGCGCTACAAGACTCCTATGGATTGGTCGGCGCGTCGCCGAGCAGCGTGTCTACGCCTATGGTCGAGCGCTCTCCGATTTGCATCGTGTCGGATACGATCTCTAACTCGTAATTGGTGTGCGCTGGCTTTTGCAACTCAATCAAAGCCCTCGCAATCTGATTCTGTCGCTTGACGCTCGCCGGATCGGATTCGTCCTTGCCCAGTGTGACGCGGACGCGGAAGAAGTGCGCTTTGCCGCCGCCGATATTCGTATCGACCCCGATGGTCGAATGCACTCCGATCTGAAAATCGGTATCTTCTGCGTCGGTAATCACAGGCGTCAGCCCCGTGTATATGCTCAACAACTCGGCCAGATTCTCTTTCGTTCCGCGCCGACGATAGAGCGGCACTATTCGCGCGAGGAAATTGCGCTTCTGCGCAAAAGTCCAGTCTGCGCGCAGGCCGAGCGCGACCCAGCCTGCAAGCCACGTCAGAAATTCCTCGCGCTTTTTCTCGGACAGTAGAATCTGCGCCTCCTGTTCAGGATCGAATTTCTCAGGGTCGAACAACCTATCGATTGCGGCTATGATCTCTTCCAGCCCATGTGAAGGCGACCCTTCTTTTTTCGCAAGCCCGGTCAATACCTGCTCGAAGGCGAGCAGGAACCGTCCGAGGAAATCGTCCTCGCTGAAGATCGCAGGCAGGTTTTGCAGATAGCTGCTCGGTTTGTCTGGAATCGGCATAAGCTTTACCTGTCATTCAGGCGGCGTCTCGACGTCCGCCTCTGTGATCTCGACTTTGACCAGTTCGTAAGGTTTCACTTCGAGACCGATCAAATCGCCGCTCGTCCTGGGTATCCGTCGATCAGTTGCATCCGTCTCCATCTTCACTTTATCTTCATCTTCATCGTGATAGACGAAGTCGATTCCCGGTAGCTGGTCGAGCAGACTTAATATCTCCGAGACGAATACATTCCGACCGAAAGGCCACCCCTTTTTATGTTCGCCTCCCCTGTGCGGATCTAGAAAAGCCTTCACCGCCGCGACCACCTGTTTTTTCGCCGTGACTGCTTCCACATCATCCCGAGGCATGACTTTAACCTTGATCTTCACCGTCAGATACCGCGGCCCTACCACATGCAGGCGGGTAGTGAGCAGCGTCTTCGCAGGCTTACTGGGATCGCCCGCGACGCCTGCCAGATCATCCGTGACGACCTTGATGATGTCATCGAGTTCCGCTTCCGCTTCAGGTTTGGGAAGAACTATCACGCTCACGTGTCCCGCTCTATCGCGCTCAAGGTCTGCTTCCATGTTGCGACGAGGCAGGCACAAAGACCTTGCCACCCGATCATCGGCCTCCCGCGCAAGGGTCTCGAAATCTTGACCGGAGATAGCGCGCTCCAGTTTGCGCATTCTGTTTATCGTTGCGGGAATTTGTTCGGCTATCTCAGCGGGCGTGAGTTCTTCGGGCTGCCTTCCGAGCGGACGCCAGTCGGGGCCGTTGAGCAGTTTGAGAAACGAAAGCACGTTGTTGGAGGTGACGCGATTGAGGCGGTAGATGAGCATCTCGGCGAGAAAGGCGAACAGTTCCACCAGCATGATGCCGGGATCCGACGGGTTGTGATTAGTCCACTGCGGCGCGTAGGTCGGAATCAACGCGCGCGCCTCTTCCACCAGATCGGCATAGCGGCGGTCGTCAAGATTGGGTAGTTGCAATGGCATAGTTACCTCGAATCTCCGCGATCAATCGAAAACAAGGCTGATCTTATGCTTGCCGGAGTAGACCAGAAATCGTCCCGTAGCGCTCACGCCCGGCAGGTCTTCTTTCGTGTCATCGATGATGAGTTTGCGGATGTGATCGACGCCCGGCACCCTTTCGATCAGCGCGTATAAATCCGAACGGTGCGGCTTGCGCCCGAAATCCCAGCCCTTGCCCTCAAGCCCGCCTGTGAGCGGATGAAGAAAGCTGGCAAGCGTCTGCTCGACGGCCTGCTCGACTGCGCTGGCTCCTTCGAGCGAAGCGAGCGCGATTTCTACATCCACATCGACGCCTATATAAAGCGGGCCAACCACTGACACTGTGGCCGTCGGAAGGATGTGCGCTTCGAGATAATCCTCGACGCGGCTCAGAAGTTCGAGGCTGGGCTGCGGCTTGGCCTCCGACGAGCGCGGCACGATGATGACGCTGACTTCGCCCAACACCTCCGCCCCTTTGCCGAGTGGGTCGGCTGCGAGATTGCGCAGAGGAACCGCGCGCGCGCGCGCCACAGCAGGCGAGGCCAGCATAGCGAGGTCTTCATAATCTTCCGGCGTCACTGCCCTGCGGTTGTGTCTTATCTCATGAGGCATGCGCGTGAGCAGAGAGTCGAGGCTTTCGCCGTCAGCGCCGCCCGCAGCCGCTTCGGTGTTTGTCACCTTATCGAGGTAAGGAACTGTGGTCTTGAGTTGAACGATTGTGCTGGCCGCTCGATTGCCTGCGCTTCCGCCCCCCGTCTGATAGCGCCGCATGCGCAGGTTGCCCGCTCCCGCCGGAGGGATCAGTCCGCGCGATCCGTCGCCCGTGCGAATCTCGCCCGTCAGGTGATCCAGCACATAATGCCGGTCGCGCGGGCCTGAGCCGTAAAAATCCGGCACCTCATGCCACCTCACCCAAATCTCTTTGGGCCGAGTGTTGCTTATGATCGTGACCGCATCCGCGCCTTCCTCTTCGGTTATCTTATCCATATCGCTCGATGAGGGCTGCTCCGGCTCGCGCACTTCGAGGCTCTGTCCGAGAAGGACGGGAGCGCGGGTCGTGCGAAACTTTTGACCCGCGCTCCCGTCGCTCGCGCTTAATATCTCGTTTTGAACCGTCACCGTCTGCGCTGCCATCGTGGTGTTGATGAGCGCGCGGCGCAATCGCGGCGCAAGCGTGTAGCGGCCCTCTTCCCATCGCACTCGCAGCCAGTAGCGGGGCGGCTGGCCGAAATCGGCGCGCGAGGTGAGACCGGGCGGGGCGAGAAATTCTATCAGTCCCGGACGAGTGAAATTTTCTGTATCATCTCGCACAGTCAGCTTTGACCAGTCCCGACCATCCCAATACTCCCAGACGAGGCGCAATCGCTTGCCCGTGTCGTTTTCCTTTTCGGCGAAAGTAGCGAAAGCGGCTGCGCGCTCGAAGCCCCCTTCGACGGATGATTCCAGTTTGAGAAATCCGCCGTCGCTCTCTCCCGACTTTGCATCAGCGGGAACGCTGACCTCGACTTCGACTTCTTTCGCTTCTCCGGCTTTGACCTCGATCGGAGCCGGATCGAGAAGCGATGTATCCCATCGAGCGCCGAGCAGGCTGAGAGCGAACGTAGCCGGAGTCGACGCATTGTTCGTCACTGTGAATGTGTGTTTCGCGACCGAACCCGTAGCGGCGATCTTTTTGCTGTAGTCAGGCGAGGCGGGGACGGTCTTTTCGCCGTAGCTGAAATCGGCGGTGCGACAATAGAGGCTGATCTTGCGATTGGGAAACTTTGCGCGATCCGGCGGCAACGTGAAGCCGAGATAAAACGTCGGCTTCGTGTCCGTCATCGGTTTGAACGGCGCGAAGGATTTGTCGGGCGCGCTCAGGATCGCGGTGGCATCGTCGTAGATGAAATCGTTGAACGTCAAAACGGCTTCAGGAGCCTCATTCAGGGTGAGCGAGTAATCAACCTTGAGCGATTTGATCACGGGCGGCGCGAATGTGGCTTCGATGAACTCAAAGCCGCGCTCATTTTGATCGTCTTTCTCGTAGCGCGCTTCCTCGCCATAGTGACCGGAGACGAGCCTCGTTCTTATCCAGAAATTTTCCACTCCGTTGGCCGCCGCTGCGATCGTATCAGGCGGCAGCGTGAATTTCACTTCGCCGCTTTTGGTCATCGCTTCGGTCGTGTCTGTGAATTTGAATTTGTCGGGATTGGGCGGCTTCGGCCCTGTGGTCGTGGAAGTTCCAATCTCTACCCATGCCGCGCCGTCCCAAAGCTCCCATTTCAGATTGGGCTTGCCGTCTGTTTTTACAGGCTTAGGCGGTTGCTCCTGAGAGCCAGCAGGATTGGTCAAGGTTATGTTGAGAACTATTTGAGCGCGGGACGTAGAGAAAGCCTCGCCGTGAGCCAGCCACAGAGTGTCGCCGAATCCGGGTTTTTCTCCGAATGGGAAAAAGTCTTTGCTCAAATCAATCGGCAGGGAATTCGTAAACGCAGCATCGGCGGCCAGTCCCCCGCGGTTGAGTTTCGCTATGATGCGAATCGACTCGACATCGGGCAACTGAGATTTGCGCTCCATACCCTGTCGCGGCTCGTCCGCGCTCGTCACGGGCGTCAACAGACGGCATCGCAGCCAGCGATTTTCTCGGCCATCGATTGCGGCGGGCGGGATGGTTTCTATAGCGCCGAGATCGATCAGGCCCGAATGCTGAAGACTCTCTGTGCCATCAGTGATCACAGTGAGGGGTTTTCCCAGCGCGCCATCCTCTATCTCCCAGGTCAACGTCCTCTCGTCGCTTGTCTTTGGCGCAAGCGTGAAATCGAGGCTCAGATTTTCTATCTGAGGAAAGCCGAGCGCGCGGTCGTGCGCGAGGTAAAGAATGTGCTCGATTCGGCGATTGCCCTGAAATATCATCTCCGAGTCAGACGATTGGGATAGGATCGCCGCGAGGTCTGCATAGTTGTCCTGCTCCGAGTCTCGGACGAAGAGCGAAGCGAGTTGAGCCGAGACGACGACAAGTTCGCGCTCGGTCTCGAACAACACGGGGTCTTTTTCGCCTTCGAGCGGCGGCGCGGCCACCTGCGTGCCTGCGGGGACGAGACCATCGACGGGGCTGCCGGCGGCAAGCGAGAAACTGAGCGGCACTCGCGCAGGCTGCGGCGGCAGGAGCGAAGCGCCGAGCATATCGAGAAATGCGAGAAAGTTTTTCTGCGGCACCTGATTGAGTCGTTGAATGATGATCTCGGCAAAGCGGGAAAAGGTTCCGATCAAAGCCGCGCTCACGCCCGTAGCCTGTCCCGTAGTCGGATCGAATTCCTGCCATGCCGGAGCATAGAGCTTGATCAAATCAAGCGTCTGCCGCGACACTTCCTCGGCTGTGCGATCATCGATAGAAGGAGGTTGTGCGATCATAGGCTCGCGCTCCTCTCAAGATAAAATGGATAAACGAGATTGAAGACATTATTCGTAGCCCGCACTTCGTAATCGATGCTGATGAGCATCACTTCGCCGCCGTTTTGAGACTCCACCTGAATATCTCGAACATCGATTCGCGTCTCGAACAGCAGCAGCGCGTCGCGCACCGACTGCGCGACTCTTCCGGCAGTCGAAGCGGAGTTGATTTCGAATACGAGATCGTAAATTCCGCACCCGAAATCCGGGCGCATCGCGCGCTCGCCTCTGGCCGTGCCTAAAATGATGAGTATCGATTGGCTCACGCTCTTTTCGTACTCGGCCAGTTCTATCGCGCCTGTCGCGTTGACGCGCACCGGGTAGCTCCAGCCCACGCCCAGAAAAGATTTCGGCATAACTTCACTCCCTCCCTCAGCCGATCAGCACCGTGCCGACGGCCAGGACCTGACCGACGGGCAAATCCGCCGGGTCATTGCAGGTCGTAGCCATATCGCCATTGCGCGCCGCCATCTTGCCGTTGATTTTTACAGTCGGGCTTCCCAGTTTTATGGTCGCCTTGTTAGCCGGGGGAGCCTGAAAAGAGGTTCCCGGCGGAGTCGGAATATGCGGCGGCGTGTTGTCGGCTGTGCTATCGACGGTCGCAGCGGGCATACCCATTATGTTCACGTCGCCGCTCAATCCGCCGTTGATGATGCCTGTGAACGGATGAGGCAGCGGCGTCGGCACGGGCGGCGCGCCGGGTACGATGACGATGTGCGTATCAGTGGCTATGATCTGATCGCCCTGTTTGGCAGCGGGTTGACCCATAGCTTCTCTGAAGAAGATGTTAGATGTTAGATGTTAGAAGAGACAGCTTAACTTCTGCTGTCCGGCACTAACATCTAACATCTACCTTTGTCTGGCACTAACATCTAACATCTAACATCTTCTTTCTCCTCCTCAGTTGATATTGACGGTCGCGCCTTTCACGTTCATCGTCGCGCTGGCTTTGACATCCATACCGGCTCCGGCTTCGATCCTGGCGTCGGCGGAAGATTTGATTTCGATCTTCTGCGCGTCGAGCTTGATCGTGCCTTGCGGGGCCGCAAGCGTGATGTCTTTGTCGGTCGTTATCGTTATCGTGTTATTGGCCGTGTCGAAGACGATGCTGTTCTTCTCGCTTTTATCGACGATCTCGATCATTTCTTTGCCGTCTTCGTCGTTGAGGCGTATCACATGCCCGCTGCGCGATTTGATCACGCGAATGTTGTTTTTGCCATCGCTGTTGGTCTCAGGCGGCGCGTCCTGGCCGTTCCACAGCGCGCCGAGTATGTAAGGAAAACGCGGATCGCCATGCTCGCAGGCTACCAGCACTTCGTCATCGACTTCAGGCAGGAAATACACGCCGCGTTCCTTGCCCGCCATCGGCGCAGCTATGCGCGCCCACTGGCTCTCGTCCGAATCGCTCAACCACGGAAATCTCACCTTCACCCGCCCCATCCCGTCCGGGTCCTGATTGTTCGTCACTACGCCGACCACGACTCCCGTGATGCGACCGTTCTCGGCTTTCTCAGCAACATCGCTTATCAGGTCATAGAAATTCACAAGGCATTCCTCCGAACCGTGAAATGCGTCTGGTAGCCAAGTCTGGGCGAGTAGCGATGCGTGGCCGATGAGACGTAGTATTGCCCGCTGAAGCGTTTCCCCACGCCATCGATTTTGATCACCTTGCCCGCTCTCAGATCGGTGCGCCCGCGCGCTACGCCTTCGCCCATCACCAGATCGAGCAGCAATTCGTTGAAGCGGGATTTAGCCTGCGCGTCCGCCTCGGCCTGCGTCGCCGCCGGACGCGCGCTCATCAACTCGCCTACCGCGCCGAATGCGCTCTCGATTATTTCAGCGCCGCTCGACTGCCCGCCCATCTTCGACACTTCATCGCCCGCCTTCGCCTGCCCGACGATTTCTTTTTTATCCTTCGGATTCCAACTGCGCGCCGTTACTTCGCTGACCTGCCCGAAGGAAGAAAGCCGCGGATGAAATTCGAGCAGGTCATCATCCGGCGTCAGAGTCATCGTTTCGCTCCCGGCCTGGGCGGCGGGGCGAAAGATGAGCGATTTGTCTTCGACTATCACTTCATATTGAATGCGTTGCGCGCGCTCGCGCAGGAAATCGAGATCAGACTGATTAGCCTGAAGCAGATAGTCATGCACCGTCCCACTGTCTTCGGCCTGAGCCGTCAAACCGGCTTCAGAAGCTATTTGCGAGGCTATGTCGCTGTCCTTCTGCTGAAGGAAAGTGCGCGTCTTTCGACCTTGCAGAAGACGGTGGCGGCGGTCGTAGCCGCGCACGATCAAAGCGGGCAGTCGGGTGAAAACGAACTCAGGTTCGAGGCTCGTGATCTCGCCTATAATCAAAGTCTCCAGATTATCCCGATAGCCCATTTTGACCTCGACCACGTTGCCCAAAGCGAACAACGATTCGTCATCGACCCACGGGGATTCCTTCTCCTGCGCGTCCGAGCCTGCGATTTCAAGGACGAACATGCCCGCCGCCTCAAGGCTGTCATCAACTGTCACGCTCACTACATGAGCCGCGACCTGCGTCGAGAGCGTCGAGCCGCTGATTATGACTTCGAAATCAGGCACGAGCGGATTTTTGGTATCGGCCACCGCCATAGTGATCCTCAACCGAATTTCGGTATGTTCAGCCTCAGCCCTACGGGCGGTCGGCGCGGGTCATCGAGATCGTTGGCCTCGGCAATGAGTCGCCACAGAGCCGGATCGCGATAGACTTCCCCAGCGATGCTGCTCAACGAATCGCCGCGGCGGACGAGTCGCGTGGTGAATTCGGGATCGGTTTCCTTCTTATCTTTTTCCGTGTCGAGAAATTCCATGAAGGCCACAGTCAGCGTGGCCCGGACGGGCTTACCGTCCGAGCGAAACAGCACGAACCTCTGCGTGAGCGAAGTGACGACTCCGGTGAAAGGAAAATCCGATCCCGTAGGGGCATTTCCCCACGAAATTTCACACGCCGGGGGGCGTCCCAGATCGCGCTCGATGCGAGTGAGCGCGACTACCTTGTTAGTCAGTTCGCGCACATCCTTTATTTCTTTGTCATCGACAGGCTCGGTCACATCGAAGAAGAGTTCGAAGTTGAGTTGACGGCTCGCCCCTCCCCCGAAGGTCAAAGCAGGCGCATTCTTCTTCCGGTCGCTTTCCGTATCAGCGTTGTTCCCGGCTGTCGCCGCGCTCCAACTGACGGTCTTGGTTATCGAATAAGTATTCGGGTTGAAGAGCGCGGTAATCTCTTCGAGATTCGACGGCGACAGCGGTTTGATCTTCAGTTTCTCCAATGCCATCTTTTATCTCCCTCGTCGTTCCCTTTCCACTTCGAGTCGGCGCGAGATGAGCCGCCAGACCTGCTCGGCCACTTGCGCTATATCCAATTTATTGGCCGATGACGCGGCTCTCGAAAGCTGCACATCGCTGCCGGTCGAAATCCCTGATGCGGCGGGTTGAACCTGTGCGTTTTGACGAGCCAGTGAAACTTCTCTGCCGCTCGACGCCACGAGCGGCAAATCATTTCCGCCCGCAGGCCGAGAACCGAATGACGACCCGTGATCGGTTTGACGCCAGATGATCGTCGGCTTTTCCTGCGACGAAGCGCCGCGCATCTCGGCAGATCGAGCAATACTGCTCGATGCCGTTTCAGTGCGCGAACTCGTGACCTGTTGTCGCTGAACCGTTGGAGCAGCAAGCGTCAAATCCGCGGCGGGTTGCGCCGAAGCGATTCTTTCGCGCCCGACTGACGAGCCGCTATCGTCGGAAAACATGGCTCGCTGCTGCGCGGGCGCATCCGTCGGAATAATCGCGCTCGGCATAGTCGCGTTCTCGCGCCCCTCGAAAAACCTGGGCGGCTCGTTCGGCGGGCGAGGCTCAGGATTTCTCTGAATCATCCGAGCGGCGGTCGCATATGCGGTCGGACTGGACAATTCACGGCTCCTTGCCGCGCCTTTTTCGCTGTGTTGAAGCCGAAGATGCAGGTCGGGCGATGAAGAGCCGCCTGTTGGAATTTCGACGGCGCGCGGCCCGGATCGTGATGAGCCGCGGTCGCTTTTCATCAATCGCTCAGATTGAGTCGATACGGATGCCGATGGTGAAAACGAATCGGTTGAAGGCGAATCCCTGTGAGCAGCAGAGCTTCCGGCGCTGCCCGTACTGATTTCAGATGTCTTGAGATTGACCTGATCGCCGGTCTTCGATGCGGCTGACTGACTGGAAAAATTTTGTATGGCATCGGGCGAAGCGCCGATTCGAAATATCAGGTGTTCGCTCGCGATGTTTCTACTCGCGCTGTCGCTCGAAGTATTATTTGCGGCATCAGCTTTCGAAGTCGCGTCGGCGGATCGGATTTCCGGTGACGCGATGGTCGTCGAAGCCGAACGATCAGCGCGGCTTCTGCTGACGCGAAATTGCGCGGGAGGCGAATATGAGGACGCGAGCGGGTCATTCGCCTGAGACGCAATCGATCCTCTTTCGCCGTGTGAGAGTGCAGAAGCGATTGAATCCGAGAGGCCCGCCTGATTTCCTCGCGCTTCTGCGAAAGCCTGCCCGCCGCTTTGGCCGAGAATAGTCGCCTGCGGTTGGGGTGATTTCGCTAAAACGAGGCTGGCATTTTCATTCGCATCATTCGTGATCGCGTAACGCGACTTGAAACGGTCGAGTAGCGAAAAGCGTTCGACGAGCCAATCCCTCGTGCGCTCGTACTGTCGCCGGGGTTGAAACGTATCGATGACGCCTGCGGGTTCGGTGCTGCGGCGAAGCAGCCGATCCGTCAATTCATTTGACTGCGGCGAGGCGTCTTCCTCTTTCGATTGGATGGAAGAATCACTCATGCTTTTCAAAATCCTGCAGAGACATCGAGAGACGCGCTGAGGTCAGCCGCCAGCCCTGAGACGAGTCCGGCGATTGTCGGGCGAGAGAGACCGCGATGCGCAAGCTCGACGCTTTCGATTGCGACGTTGCCGGAACTGGCATTCAGATCCGGCCCTGTCCATTTGACGGGAAAGGCTTCCTTGAAGTCCCACCACATGACAGGCAGGCGTTGTTTGTTGAGCAGGTAAATGGTTCCGTTCCTGCGCTCGACCTTTCCCGTGATCACGTCCTGATGCCAGCCCCAGAGTCCATCGATTTGCGTCAGACCGTGCTTGAGAATGAGCGGCGGGTATTTGGTCGGGCCTGCGAAGCGATGGACATAATCATTTTGTCCGCCTTCGCGGTAGTCCAAAGTTTCGGTCTCGACCTGCAATCCGCTGCACTCGGAAAATCCGCCCGCCAGAATGCCCTCGATCTCGACCAGAAAATTGAAGACCTGATAAGGATCGGCGCGAATCCCTAAAAGATTCGTCACGAGTCCGAAAGCGGCATTGAGTCCTAATGATGGCATATCCTATCCTCCTCGGAGAAAAGTCTGGAGTCGAGAGTCTGGAGTCTGGAGTCCGTTATTTTGGGTCGTCACTTGTTTTTCATCCTCTGAAATCGTGGCGCAAGGCGAGCTTGCGTGACTTCAAATTTCTTACTTTCAGGGCGCGCAATGAAATCAGCAGCGCGCGTTTACGAGTCAGACCGGCTCATCTGGTCATTGAATCGCTGATTGATTTTCGCGATCTCTGCTACCCAGCGTTGGCGTTCAGGGTGTTCCATAGCGAGTATCTGATCGCGCGGCCAGTGAAAGTGAAAGGCGATATACGCTACCTCCTCATAGAGCCGATCTAAGGGGTAGCGCCAGGCCCCCCCAGGCTGTCTAGCTCCACATCGAACTCCCCCTGGCAATGCGGACATTGCGCGCGCACCAGATTGTTGCCCTGCTCATTGACCCGGCGATACATATCCTGAAGCCAGGCCAGATCGGCGGCGAACAATCCTTCGATCACTTTCGGATTGATATGATCGAGAGCGCCGAGTCGCACGATCACGCGCGAAAGCAGGATGATGAGCAGATAGCCCGGATTGTTATGCACTCGCGGGTCTTTGAGAGGGGCGATTTCATCGAATGCCGTAGCCAGTCGCATGACGCCCTCTTTGTGCAGATTGCCCTCCTGGTCGAGGTAGCCGCGCGGCAGAGTGAAAGCGAATTCGGTTTGAAGCATGATGGTGTCCCGGTCTCGGTCGGAGAGACGCGAAGCGCAGACGCGAAGCGCAGACGCAAAGCGCGGACGCGAAGCGATGATCAAAGACCATCTGTCTTTCCAAACAAGCGCGCTCTCCTGTGTCCGACTATGCCCTTTGCACTTCTTCGTGCGTTATCTCCAGCGTTTCGACGGCTATGGATGAACCCGTAGAGTTGAATGCAGGCCCCGTCCATTTCGTGGGCCAGCCGTTGGAGAAGTTCCATCGAATCTTTTCGGCCCCCGTTTCGTCGAGCAGCACTATCGAGCCGTTTCTGCGCTCGGTCTTGCCGTCGATTACGGTCTGTCGCCATTTCCACAACTCATCGGAATCGGTGATTCCGCGTTTGAGCGTGATGGGCGAATATTTGTTCAGCCCCGAAAGCTTTCGGACGTGATTGGGGTCTGTGCCTTCGCGATAATCCACAGGGTCAGTGCTGGCATCCAGCCCGCTGACTTCCTGAAAGCCAGCCTGCGTGATGCCGTCTATCTCGACCAGAAAATTGAATCCACGATACGGGTCAGTTCGACTTCCAGTAGCCATAAGAATTCTCCTTGGAAAAAGTCTGGAGTCCAGAGTCAGGAGTCTGGAGTCCGTTATTTGGAGCCGTCACCGGAAACGAAGTGAATGACTCCTCTGTAATTGTGGCGCAAGACTCATCTTGCGTAGATTCTGATTTTCATAGAGCGCGTCTCAACCCGAATCGGCAGCGCCGACTCTGTGGATGATCCGCACCACTATGAATTCGGCTGGCGACAGTGGGGCAATGCCTATCTCGGTTATGACCTGGCCCGCTTCGCGTCCTTCAGGCGGATTGGTTTCAGCATCGCATTTGACGAAGAAAGCCTCAGCGGGCGTCGCTCCTTTGAGCGCGCCCGTGCGGAACAACTTCGACAGATAGGTCGTCAATTCGCGTTGAATGCGCGTCCATAAAAGCGGAGTGTTAGGCTCGAAGGCAGCCCACGTCATATTCACATCTATCCAGCGACGCAGTGTGAGAAACAATCGGCGCACGTTGACGTAGCGCCAGTTCGGATCGCGGCTCAACGTGCGCGCGCCCCAGACGCGAATGCCCCTACCGGGAAAAGCTCTCAGGCAGTTGACGCCTTCCGGGTTGAGTTGATCCTGTATGCTGTTATCGATTTGTTTATCGATATCGAGCACGCCGAGGATTTCCTCATTAGCAGGCGCTTTGAAGACGCCCGCTTTCGCGTCAGTGCGCGCAAATATGCCTGCCACATGGCCGCACGGAGGAACCGCCCGCTTGCCGAGTGTGAGCAGCCACGGATAATAAAGCGCTGCGCTGATCGGCTCCCGCTGCCCGACGGCGAGCCGGTTGCGTTGTTCAAGCACTGCCTCTGTGCCGACGGCGGGCAGAGCATCGAGCAGCGCAAACCGATTTCCCTCACCTGCACAGTGCAGAATCGCCGCCTGTTGCACTCGCCTGATCGCTTCCTCGTCCGCGAGGCTCATCGCATCGGGGATGGCAACAAGGTCGAGATCATCGAGCGGCGCGAGGGCCGAGATTGCATTCTGCAATCCTACGTCCCGGTCTCCGGCAGGATCGGCGCGAACCACATAGCAACGGACGCCGCCATTCGCGAAAAATCCAGTGATCGCATCGCCGAGAAAGCTTTCGGGCCGCGAGGTGAAGCGAGCCGCGAATTCGTCTTTGCGATGCAGAGCGACGGGCGTATTGAAAGGCGTTTGCACAGAGGGAAATTCATCAGCAAAGCCGACGAATCCCGCAACACCCGTCGGCAGCGCGGCTGCGGGTTTGAGAAAAACTTCCTCGCGATAGACACCCGGAGATTTGTATTTGGTCGTCATCGCTCGCCTCTCACAAGGCAAAACGAAAAAGGCAAGAGCCGTTTCGCACTGCGCGAATCGATTCAGTTGCAATGGCTCGCCTACTTTTTCATTTTGCCTTTTATTTGCCCGGTGCAGTGAACTGGCTGATGCGGAATATGACGAACTCCGCCGGACGGACTATCGCCACTCCTATCTCTGTCACCACCTGCCCGACTTCGCGCAATTCCGGCGGATTGGTCTCGGCATCGCACTTGACGAAGAAAGCCTCCTGCGGCGTGGTTCCGAAGAGCGCGCCCGACCGCCATACGTTGGTGAGGAAAGCCGACACGTTTCGGGTGATCGTCTGCCAGAGCGCGGGAGTGTTAGGCTCGAAGACGACGAACTGTGTTCCCTCGTCTATCGATTCGCGCAGGAAGAGGAGCGTCCTTCTGACGTTGATATATTTCAAATCGGCATTGGCATCCCCTCCCACCGTGCGCGCGCCCCAGACGTTGATGTTGCCGTTGAGGTCGCGTATGCAATTGACGCCCTGCGGATTGAGACCGTCCTGCTGCGCTTTGCTGATTCTGTACTTGAGGTCCAACGCGCCCAACACGGGTTCGTTGGCAGGGGCTTTGTGGACGCCGCGATTCGTGTCGACACGGGCATAGATGCCAGCCAGGTGTCCGCTCGGCGGCGCAAAAATCGGCCCGCCCGAAATGGGATCGAATACCTGAATCCACGGGAAGTAAAACGCGGCGTAGTTTGAAAAAGGCGGGACTACGTGGTTGGCCGTTTTCGGATCGAGCAGTGTGAGATCGAGCGCGCCAGCCGTCTCGACCGTCTCAGGGCTGTCGAAGAGGGCGAACCGATCCTGAGTCTTCACTTGACAGTGAGCTATCAGTTCGGTGCGGGTGTTCTTGCCGTCCGTATCGGTTCCGGCCAATCCCGGCGCGGCGACTATGGCTATCTCATCTATCGCTTCGAAATTGACGAGAGCGCCGGGGATATTAGCCTCCGCCGTCACCCGCGTAACGAAGCAGCGAGAGCCGCCGTTGTTGAAGAACCCGTAGACGGCGTGTACCAGATAGCCGTGTTTCGTGTCGCCTGAAAAATCGCCGAAGAATTTTTTGAACTCGCCGAAATTGGTGCAAAGTTTCGCCTGACTCGCCGGAACCGGTTTGAAAATAGGCAAAAGATCGCCCGTGACCTTCGCTGCGGCTGCCGGAGCAGTTGCGCCGGCGTCGAAAGTCACCTTCGAAACCTTGCTCACATCATCGTTGCTCAAGTCCACATCCGCATTAGGCACATCCACTCCATTGACTCTGATCTTGAAATTGGTGAGGTTGACTGGATAGATCGGCAGATCGAAAACCTTATTGGCTCCGTTGCCCGTGCCGATGAAGGCATCCTTGAGGCGGCTGAGGGGCTGATCGATGGTGTCAGGGACGACCCCGATGAACCCGGCTGTGCTGGTGCTGACTCCGGCAATCGCCTTGATCGCCGAAGGAACTTCTTCAACGTAAACGCCCGGAGATAGATACTGCGGCATACTCTTTCCTCCTTGAAATAGTGGCGCAAGACTTGTCTTGCGTAGCTTCAGCTTTCGTACTTTCAGGGCGCGCAATCTGAAAGATTGCGCTACAAGACTCCTTGAAAATAATTTCTTCCTAAAACTTCACATCGTAATTAGCGCCTGCTGCCGGAACCGTCACGGGGACATCCTTCGTCGTCCCTCCTGACTCGGCGCGCAGCGTATAATTGCCAGCCGGTATGACTCCGAGAACATAGAGTCCGTCCTTGTCTGTTCGCGCAGCGAGTCCCGTGCCTGTGAGCGTGACTGTCGCCTGAGCGACAGGCGTATCGGCGGCATCGGTCACGCGCCCGCCGATGCGAAACAATTCCTGAAGCGTGGCGGGCTTGATTATCTTTTCATCCTTCGAGGCGCGCTCGCCGAACCGCAAGGTTTCGGTGATGACTATAGGAGCCGTGACCGGCTCGGCAATTTCCATGCCTATCGTCACCGTAACAGTGATCGAGGGGCGAAGCTTGTTGCCTATCGCAGCCCAGAACTCCGCCGGTTCTTTCAGCCCGTCAGCCTGCGAGGTTATCATCGGAAGAGGCGGCTGCTGACCGATGAGCTTGCCCTTGAGGAACGAAGCCGGAATTTTCGGGTGGCGCGACAACACCTGAAGAATCTGGCCGAGCAGTCGTTGCTCCTGAAGCGCGAGATCAGTTCCGCCCACGGGCCACGCCGTAGCTAAGTATGTACAGGCCACGCGCACGGGAGGGCGCGAGATGCGGGCATCTCCGTTGAGTCGTTCGACGAGAGGTTCGTTCGTGCGCAGTTCCAGGTTTTCGCGCACATCGTAGAGGAATAAATCAATAGTCGTCTGCGTCGGCTTGAAGCTGTCATCAGGCCGGTCGAAGACCGTTATCGCGGCAGCCAGTTCGGGGAAAGCAGCCGCGAGCGCCGGATCATCCAGATTCAGTATGCCCTGTAATGTTAAGCTCAGATCGCGGATCATAAGTTGAACGGCTTCTAATTCCGGGCCGATATTTTCGTTGTCGAAACCCGCCCGTCAGCTTGAGGCTTCCTCTGCGCCCCGTTGTCTTCGCTTCCACCAATCGACCCAAATCGCGGCATAACCCTGATTGCCCATAGGAGCGCCGTAACGAGACTGAGCCGCTTCGATCTCTGCGGTCGTGAACTGCCTGCCGGTTATTCTCCGAAGGGCGTGGATCAGAAAGTGCGCGTCTGCGTCGGTTTGCAGCTTTTCAATTATGTGAGGTACTGCTTCCTCTCCCATATTCACTATCGCCCGGAAATGCTCATTATCGATATAGTCATCGTCGGAGGAAGACAGCATCACTTCATCGCTTTGACAAAAAGATTTCCACTTCTGGTAATGATCTTCGAAAATGATGGCGTCCGTCATCATCTGCTCCTATACATAGAAACGGTCGATATCGCCGTACACGGAGCCGCCTTCCAGTTCGTAGGCGTCGTGAATGATTCGTACATACTTGCCCAGTTTGCTTTCGACAGCGAACCCGCAGGGGGCGGAGCTTTTTCGCGCCCCATGAGTTGGGCTTCCTGCTTTGCCATACAATACGACCTCCGGATTTGCCGGAGTCGCGTTGGTGACAGGGGTCAGCCCTAGTGTGGAATTGTAAAAATTATCGAAGTCGGAGAATTCGTATACGCCGTTGTTGTTGCCGTAGACGGTATCGATTTCCGACTGAACCCACCGGCTCGTATTGCCGATAGTCCACGCGAAGCAGTTATAGGTGGGCGTAGCCGGAGCGTTGACGCACCAGTTGCCTGATACCAGACGAGGGAATATCGAGGTCAGGGCAGTATTTTCCGCAGCCGTCGGATTGCGCGCGCCTATGGCCGAGCAGGAACAGGCTCGCATAAGCGTCCGCACAGAAGAGTCGCTCTGCTGCACGACGTGAGTGAGTTCGTGCGCCATCAGCCTACGGCCTTCAGGGGTTTCCGGCTGATACTCGCCCGGCGCGAAAGCGATATCGCGCCCCAGCGTGAAGGCTCGCGCATTGAGTTGCTGCGCGGTTTCTCCCGCGCCGGAATCGGTGTGAAGGCGAACATTGCTGAAGTCCCGGCCGAAACGCGGCTCGAAGAAAGCGCGCAGGTCAGTCGACATCTCGTGTCCGCCGCCTCGCATCGACTCTATTCGCGTTTCGAGTTCGGATGACATATCGTGGCTCGCGCCTGAAACTTCCTTCAGCGATAGCAGGTTCGACTCGCTGAAGGTTTCCTCTTCCATCTCTTCCTGCCGCGCGACGGCCCGCGCATAGCGCGAGATATCAGGCAACTTCGATCTGGTCTCATCCAAAGCCTCTGGAGTCTGCATGCGCATCACCTGCTCGGCCACTCTGTCAGCTTCCTGTTCGTATTGATCTCCGGGCTGGCTGACCGCCAATTTTGTCTGGATGAAGCCTGATGGCAGGAATCGGTTTGTGTGACCTGCATCCTTTGGCATGCGATGAATGACATCCTGTTGCTGATCCGCGCCTGTCGCTCCGCAATCAGAACACGCTCCGGCGCAGCCGCATTCGCGCTGAATGGTTGCCTTCAACAACCGCTGCACATAGCGGTTGCCGTGCGTGCGCTGTAAACCGAGAAGCAATCCTTCCATTGCGGGCCGCTCACGGGCGGCAGATTGCTCGCGCGCTGGTCTCGCTAGGCTTTCTTTGCCCTCCGGCTCAGTTGACTTCATTCGCATGACTGCTCCCTCTCAAATCGCGTTATTGAAACAACGATGAGACTTCGAAAACTTTGACAAGCACTGATCCGCATCGCACCTAGTCCCAGGTGCGACCGAGTTTTTGAAACTCGCGTCGGGCGGCCTGCTCGATGTGCGGCACGCTTATGCGACCGCCATCGGCGGCTGCGTAAAAAGCGGCTGCCAGCGCGATGTTCCTGATGTTTCCGCCCGCAAGCTTGATGTCGCGCGCAAGCCGCTCGATATCTACCTCGCCCAGAGGCGCTTCCTCAGGGAATATGACTTCCCATATTCGTCGCCGGTACTCGCTGTTGGGAAAAGGGAACTCCACGATGAAGCGCATCCGTCGCACGAAGGCTTCGTCCAGATTCTCGCGCAGATTGGTCGCAAGGATCGCTATTCCTTCATACTCTTCCATTTTCTGAAGCAGGTAGCCGACCTCGATATTGGCATAGCGGTCGTGCGCGTCTTTGACCTCGGAGCGTTTCCCGAACAGAGCGTCGGCCTCGTCGAAAAAAAGTATCGCCTGATTCATCTGCGCCTCGCCAAATATCTGGTGCAGGTTCTTTTCCGTCTCGCCTATGTACTTGCTCACCACCTGCGAAAGATCGATCTGGTAGAGATCGAGTTGCAATTCGTTGGCTATCACCTCGGCTGCCATGGTCTTGCCCGTTCCGGGCGGGCCTGAAAACAGAGCGTTCAGCCCTTTTCCGAGCGAGAGCTTGCGCTCGAAACCCCAGTCGCCATAAACCCTGTGTCTGTACCTCGCCTGATCGCAGAGTTCTCTGAGTTGATCCGCTTGATCCGCGGGCAGCACGATTTCGCGCCACGTGTGTCGCGGATCGATTTTTCGCGCAAGAGAGCCAAGCCTCGGAGTGGATTGCGAGCGACAGGCCGCCGAGATATCGGCCATCGTTATTCGCCACTCGTCGGGCGAGCGCCAGCGCGCAAGATTTTCGGCTGACTGTAGCGCATCGCTGATCCGGCTCGAATTGAATCGAAACTTACCGGCCAGATCGCCGACCTCGATTTCATCATCAAGACGATCACACCTCTCCAAAGCGCGTTCCCACAGGCGACGGCTCGCCGTGATATCGGGAAGTGAAAAGGCGATGGGTATGAATATCTGCCCGCGCAGCGCGTCCGCCGGATGCCAGTCGCGGCTTCCCGCGAGAAAAGTCAGCCGCGAAAAAGCGTGCAGTGCGTCGAAGAGAGATTTCAAATGCGGCTTCGATTTGTCCCCGTCAGCGAGCGAGTCGATATTTTCCAGACATAAGGCCGCCGATTGAAGCGCCGCTTCGCGCCCAAGCAGCCAGACCGTTTCTTCGAAAGACGGCCCGCTTCCTATCCTCTCCGCGTCGGCAATCAGCAAGGGGAGCGTGAGGTCGCGACAGACCGCTTCGACCATCGATCTCTTGTCCCGGACCGAAGGCCCATGCAGGTAGAAAATCAGGCTTCGATCATTCAATTGCGGGTCGCTGAAATGTGACCTCACGAAATCGCGCGTTCTGACTCGAAGCGATTCTGCATCGCTTGATTGATCCGGGCTGGCGCGAGTGGCCATCCGCGCGTATGGTTCCAGCCGCTCATCGATTTGATTGAAGCCCAGCAGAAAATTCACTATACGGTCATCGAGCTTGAGCGCGCGCGACAGCAATGGCGACGGGCCGTCCGCTTTGGTGTCGAGCAAATCGATGAGCCTGCATTTGAGCAAAGTAGCCTCTGGGTCGAAGGCCACGCGAGCAGCGAGCTTTTCTGGAAGCGTGCGGCAGAGCAGGTTCAAAACGAGATCGACGGAGGGCTTGCGTCGCGTCGCATCATCCTGGAGATAGGCGTAAAGTTTTTCGTATTTACAATCGAGTTCCGGAGCCAGACATATGATAAGGCACTGCTCTTCGAAGCGCGTCAGATGGAACTGCTCGGCGAGGCGCGGCAGCGACAAATACGCTCCCGCTCGAAGGCTTGCGGCGCGACGCTCTTCTATTTCGGACTCGATCCGGTTTGAAGCCTCGGCTTCGGTCGAAACCGAAGACTCGACCGAAGACTCGACCGAAGACACGTCTGAATCGCTTCTTTGATCGAGCAGTTGCAGGATTTCAGCTTCCGAAAGCACAAGCCCTTTGAACGGAGCCAGCGGATCATATGGTTGCTCTCGGGTTTGTTTGAGCGCCTGCTGGCGCAAGCCCATATCGAGGCGGCGCAATTCGTCCGAGAGATGCTCCCAACTCGTCGCGTAAATCGCGTCGATCTCTCCTGCCAGATTGTGTCGCGTCGCTTCTGACATCAGTTAAATCCCGCTTGTGAAAAATCGCGCAGAAAACCGACCTGATCTCAGGTCTGTGATGTTTTACAGGGAATCCGGAATCATCGGATCGGGTTTGATTCCTTACAGGATTTCCTGCGTTCAGGGTGAAAAAAACAGGCAATAATTGATAAGCAGCGTTGAAGGAGGCACGGCTGATGCCGGATTTACCTCCCGCGCTCAAAGTGAATGGGTGATAAGCGTCAAACCGCTTCGATCGAGCCGCACAGGGCTGTGGCAAAAGTTCTGATCTCAGCCTTCAGATATGCTTCAGCATCGAGCGCGGGCTGAAGCTGTCGGCCTTGTGTCTGTGGTCTGAGGATTGATCAGATCGCAAGTGTAAAACAAAGATCAAGGTGCGCTTCTGACAGATGTGAAACGGGCAGAGTTTATACTTAGTAATGTTACACTGTCAATACCCTGAACATGATTTTTCCAACATTTAACAATTACTGGTGAAATCCCCCCTCGGAAGAGCTTAAACACAACTCCATAATAATGGATACGACTCGTCAAAGTCGTGTTGCAGGACGCATCGCTTGTTCTTGCTAATCGAAGGAAAGACGCTTCTAAGGAAAAATAATAAATAATTAAGCCGCTATTAAGGATATTTCTTACATTCTGATGCTATAAAACCGATTGTGTCGGACCGAAAGACGGAGAATTGCCGCTGAGTTATCAGCGATAAGGAGGCGACTGTGCAAAGCAAAAAGAATCGTTTGGCTGCTCTTCTGCTCCTCGTTTTATTCCTCTTCCCGGAATCGACCTTTTCCGCCACCGGCTGGATGCCTCAGATCGATCTGGGCGACCGGTACCGTTTCGTGTCGGGCGGTCAGCCGTGGTATCCGATTGGCTATTATCCCGCGCTGGGCGCATTCACTATGCGATCCGATGCGGTGACGCTCGATACCTACTACACCACGCTTTTTGATCGAATGGCTGAAAGAGGCATCAACTATGTCCGGGCGGTCTTCAGTATGGGCGAAGCCATGAACTGGAATCAGCTTACCAAGACCACTCCCTATCCGGTCGTCAGCACTCGCAACATCATCATCAATGGTCAGACGTGGACGTTCGGGGTAGTCGATCTCGACAGGTTCGATCAGGCGCATTTCGATTACTGGAAAAAGGTCATCAACTATGCCCGAACGAAAGGCATCGTCGTTCAGCTATGCCTATTCAGCAGTTGGCACATCAGAAATCCGGGCGAGCCGGAATGGAATGTGATTTATGACTTCTTCGGGCCTCAGATGAACCTGAACAGTCTCACTCCTAATCTGGCGATTTCCACGCCTCAGGCATGGCACGCGACTTCCGGCGACGTATGGACGCGCCATGTCGCGCTCATGAAAAAAGTAGTCGATGAATTCGGCTCGCTGCCCAATATCATCTGGGAAGTCACCAACGAGCCGCGCCAGTACTACGACCTCAATAGCTACGCAGGTCTCATCAATAATGAAAGCGCGCCGATAAACGACTGGGCCGTGCGGATGGGCAATGAACTGAAATCCTATGAGCGAACCGTTTTCGGCCACAATCATGTCGTCATCCCCAACGATATGCACGACCATCAGAAGACGCCCGGTCAGCGGCCTGCGTGGAGAGTCGGATTCAGCGATTGCCACACGCCAGACGGGACGCATCGCGATATAAAACACATTCAGAGTTTGTGCGATATGCGCGACCTGCGATTCCCGGCTCGCCCGATGATTAGCGATAACGACGCGGCTGGCGGCGAACTCGTACCCAACGATCTGCGCAAGAAATCCTGGGCCAGCCTGACGGCTGGAGCGCATGTGGATTACTTCAACTTCACTATGGGGCAACATAGCGTGATAGACAGCAGCGATGTCACTACGGGCATGACTTATTTCGGGCATACGCTGAAATTCACCAACGACCCGCTGGTGAATTTGCGAGGTCTGCGTTCTCAGGACGGATTGGTGACTAATTCGCGATGGTGTTATGCGGATCGCGATTATGAGTTCGTCGTTTATTTCCCCACAGGCGGCAGCACGACTGTTTCCAATCTGCCGCCCATCTATACAGCGCGCTGGTACAATCCACGCACGGGCGCGTTTCAAAATGCCACTGGCGGCCCTGCCTTCACCGCGCCCGATGCCAACGACTGGACTTTGCACATCAAGGCCGCAACTCCCTCGCTTTGGAAATCCTATTTCGATCAGTTCAGCAATGGGACAGGATCGTTGAGCATGCGTTTGACTCAGGACGAGGGCGCGTGGTCTGCCTTCAATGCAATAGTGACGGGCGGAGTGGTCGTGCCAAACGGTCAGGACTGGCGCATGCAGGCGAATGTTCCCGTGCGCACGATAGGCTCGCGGTCGCTGACCGTAAGCGCGAACCTCGCGCAGATAGCCACGGGCATTATCTCGATAGGGTTTCAAGCGTCGTCTATCGGGGTCTACGACCAGACGAACGGAAACGTGTGGTTCGAGTTCAACAGGGCTGGCGGGTGGTCGCTCAAATCCCGAAACCATTCCGGCCTGACGACCACGCACGCAAGCGGCTCGCTGACTACGAGCGTGCCGGGTTGGGCTGTAGGCTCGACGCATAACTTCAAGCTGATATACGACTCCCCCACCAATCGCATCAGCGTCGTGTGCGACAACACTATCACGCTTGCCAGCAACATCACTCTGCCCTTCGCTCCGAGCATTCGTTTCGCAGGCTTTCAGGGAGCGCGCGGCAATTCGACCCTGCTCTACTCGGCGACCGACGCTCTCTTTGATAACTTCACTCTAGCGATGGGAACCCAGACGCTTTACTCCGACACATTCGCCAGCAACACCGGAGTATTGAATAACCGAATTGCCGAACCGGGTATAAGCGTAATATGGACTGCGAATAACGCTCAACTGCTCAACGGTCTGGTGACGCCAGCCGGACAGTCAGGATGGATGCTTGCCGATGTTGCTCTGGCGGCGGCGGGGGCTTCGAGGATCACGATAGACGCCACTATGAGGCAGCAGGCCACAGGCATCATGTATCTGGGCGCTGCGCCTTTTACTCTGAGTCCGTTTGAAACGACTAACGGAACTTTCTGGGTGCAGTTCAGCCGCGACGGTCAGTGGCAGTTGAACTCGCGCAACCTGAGCGGCACGCTGACCACTCACGCAAGCGGCGATTTGTGGGATGACGCAGGGACGCCCTCCCCGCCCAGACGTTATAAACTCGTCTACACTGCGGCCACAAAGCGATTGCAGTTCTTCTTAGACAACTGCCAGACCCCGCTCGGCACGGGAACGCTTTCGTTTACACCCACGATAACGAGAGTCGGTTTTCAGGGACGCCGCCCCGTGTTGACCCAGATTTACAGCCCTGCGAATGCGGATGTGGATGATTTCGTCGTTACTGCCAATTGATCGATAGGATGATGTTGCGCGTTACCGAAACGATTCAGACGCTGCCAACCCAGCGTCGAAGAAATAAAAAACTGTGAGGTGAATAATGAAACCTGCTGCTCGAATTGCGCTTAGACTCTTTCTGCCTGTGCTGATAGCCGTCTATCTCGTAGCGGCCAACTTCAACCCGCCACTCGATTCAAATGCGACAGTGATCGCTGCGGGCGCGCAAGCTCAGGCGTTCACAAAAGGGCAGTTCGGCCCTCTCATCGGCCTGCCCGTCGTGCCTATTCATACAAGCGTGCTGCACGACGGGCAGGTCATATTCTGGGGACGCGATAAACTGGTTGCCGCTCCCGGCGAGAGCATTCCGTGCTGCTTCAGCAGCATCATCGGTCCGGGCGGGCAGCCGGGATGGAAGGTGGGCGATAACGTGGGTTTCACCACCGCTTATGTGTGGAATCCGAAAACCAACGCCCTGATCAATGTCAATTACACCGGCACGGAACTCTTTTGCAGCGGCCATTCGCTCCTGCCCGATGGAAGATTGTTCGTCACAGGCGGACACGGCGCTTACTGCCGCGACGCTATAGGCGAGCGCGATACCAATGTCTTCGACCCCATAACGAGAACGTGGGCCGAAGGCATCAATTCGAGTCCCGATATGAGCAAGGGCAGATGGTATCCGACTAATTTGACCATGGCCGATGGCCGCACTCTCATCCTGTCGGGTTATCGCGATAACACCAGCAATCCGAATAGCTGCCCCAATACTTTCACCGTCAATGAAACGACGGAACTCTACAATCCGCAGACCAACTCGCTGCATCTGTTAAGCCCCAACAATCCGGTCTTTCCCGTCTACCCTCACGCCTTCCTCGCTCCCGACGGCAGAGCCTTCATCGCAGGCCCGGAAAACAGTTATCTGTGGAACACGAGCGGCGGCATAGACGGCAACGGCGGGCTTGGCAGTTATGTGAATTTAGGCCCGCTTTCAATCCTCGAAGGCAATGTCTTCAAACTGACTCCTCACACAGATGGGTCGGCGGTTCTCTACGACTCCAACGGAAAGGTTCTCATACTCGGCGGGCGCGATAACGCCAACGCGCCGTTGCGCGTCGCGCAGGTCATAGACCTGACGGTGAACAATCCTGCTACGGGCCAGCCGAGGTGGCGACAGGTCGCTTCGATGAATCACGCACGCAACTTCCCCAACTCGACTGTGCTGCCCAACGGAAAAGTGCTGGTCGCGGGCGGCACTTCCTGCTCCGGCGTGTGGAGTTTTTCGTGCGATCCGCCCGGCGCGCGCACGCCTGAGATGTGGGACCCGCAGACCGAGACGTGGACTCTGATGGCCAGCCATCAGATCAAGCGCGGCTATCATGCGACAGCCATACTGCTGCCCGATGCGAGAGTTTTTCTCGGAGGAGGCGGACTGCCCGGAGCGCAGGATCAGGGCGCTTCTCCGGTCGAGAATCGGATATATGGAGAATTCAACGCCGAGATATATTCTCCGCCCTATCTCTTCAACCCTGACGGCACTCTGGCGCAACGCCCTGTCATAACCTCGGCTCCTCAATCGGTCGGATATAACGAAAAGTTTTCCATCTCGACGCCCAGCCCGTCGAGCATATCCAGAGCCGTACTCGTGCGCCTTCCTTCGGTCACGCACGGAGTCAATATGGATCAACGCATGGTGGTTCTGGATTTCAACGTAGGCGGGGCAACCACTCTCGACCTCGGCGCTCCCGCTACTGCGATTCAATGCCCGCCGGGTTTCTATATGCTTTTCATCTTCAACAGCAGCGGCGTGCCTTCGGAAGCCAAAATCATTCGCGTATCGGGCAATGCCGTCAACGTCGCCGTCGGCAAAGCGAGTTTCCAGTCAAGCACTGCCTTCGGCGGCGCTCCGTCGAGAGCCGTAGACGGCAACACGAACGGATTGTGGAGCGGCGGCTCGGTCACTCACACAGACTTCAACAATCAGGCGTGGTGGCAGGTCGATGTCGGAAACTTCCAGTGGATCGAAGATATCAAACTCTGGAACCGAACGGACTGCTGCGGCGAGCGGTTGAGCAACTTCTACGTTTTCGTCTCCGACAAGCCGTTCACCTCGACGAGCCTGAGCGCCACGTTGAGCCAGCCCGGAGTTTCGGCCTATCACATCCCCGGACAGGCGGGGTCGTCGACGCTGATCTCGATTGGGCGCAGGGGCCGTTATGTGCGAGTGCAACTGGCAGGCGCTAACTACCTGTCGCTTGCCGAAGTGCAGATTCTGGCCCGCACGCCGTAAACGTCGGGCGCGAGGGGGAGCGTGACGCAGGATTCCCGAAGAGTTACATATTGTGCGTAGTCGTTCGGCTGCGCACAATATGTGGGTGTAGCTCCATTCGTGCATCACGCTCCGCGACAGGAGATGTGCTTTTTAGGGAGACGACATATGCGCACGATTAGAAAAATTTCAGTTTTCATGGCTGCGTCGGTTTTACTTATTACAGCGACGACACCGTCCGCCGGACGCTTCCTGCAACACGCGAAGCAAGCGACTGCGGATCATCAATCGAATACCGATGACAGCAGACGGAGAAAAATCACAGGCCCGAAAATTTCCATCCCTGATCTTGCAGTCGTCAATCAGGATGGAAAAAAGTTGCGCCTCTACACCGACCTGATAAAAAACAAGACGGTGGTGTTGAGCTTCTTCTACACGAGTTGCGACGGGGTGTGTCCGTCTGTCAGCCAGTCACTTTCCAATGCTCAATCAGAGATGGCTGAAAGGCTTGGGAGAGATATTTTCTTCGTATCGATCAGCCTCGATCCTGAGACAGACCGACCGGAATCGCTCAAGGAGTGGGCCGTGAAGTGGCAGGCTCGAAAGGGCTGGGATTTCGTAACGGGGAAAAGAGCCGAGTTCGAACCGCTTATACGCCAGTTCACGGGCGGCAGCGCAGAACCCTCGGCTCACGGGGCCGTGATCTTCGTAGGCGATGACAAACGAGCGCCGGGAATCTGGCTCGGTACGGAACCGCTCATTCCGCCTAGGGTCTTGGCGGAGAGAATCGAATCGATCAGACAACTCGCGGCGGGGCAGGATCGATGATTCGAGGGCGCGCTTCAACTGCGATCCGCATCATCATCGAGTCCATAAAAACATTTCCTTGTACAACGGCTGCGGCTTGAGGTTATAACAATGAAGAGCCGGTAGTCAGGAAATTTTTATGGCCACTCTCGACGCGAGTCGTAAAGCGCAACTGCAATCGAATTCATCAGAGGTTCATTTTCTCGGCCTGGACGGAGGCGGCACTCAAACACGCGCCGTCATAACTGATCGCTCGCTTGGCGAACTCGGCTCGGCTGAGGGCGGCGCGTCGAATCCCCTGCGCGCCGGATTCGCGAAAGCCGTCTCGAATATCAACGAGGTCGTAAACGAGACATGCAAACAGGCCGGAATAAGTCGCGACCATATCGGTTCGGCCTGCATCGCCCTTGCCGGAATCAGTCAACCCGCCCATTACCAATCGATGAAAGACGCGCTCGACCGCGCGCTCGGCATTCAAAATGTTTTGCTCGTCACCGATGCCGAAGCCGCGCTTGCGGGCGCGCTCGATTCTCAACCGGGCGTGGTCATCATCGCAGGCACAGGATCAATTGCCGTAGGCAGGAACGACCGCGGCCAGCAAGCGCGTTCAGGCGGATGGGGGCCTGTGCTGAGCGATGAAGGCTCCGCCTATGACATCGCGCGCCGCGCGCTCAGATCGGTCGCAGCTTCTTTCGATGGCCGCGCGCCTCAAACGCTTCTGACCGAAAGCGTTTGCGCGCGACTCGGAATAAACGATCCGGCTGATCTCCCTCGCGCGATTTATGACGGCGACGCGGAGATAGCCCCGCTTGCGGAAGTCGTCTCCGAGACCGCGCGTCGGGGCGACGCCTGTGCGCGCGAGATACTCGCCCGTGCCGGATGCGAGCTTGGCGCGCTTGCCATTTCCGTGATCGAAAAACTCGGAATGCGCGACCGGCATTTTCGCGTCGCCTGCGTCGGAGGCGTTTTCAAATCCGGCGAATTCCTCCTCGCTTCTTTGCGCTCTGCGGTGCTGAAACTCGCGCCGCGCGCCAGTGTCGGCCCTCCGCTCTTTCCTCCCACGATAGGCGCTGTGAAGATCGCCCGAAGGCAGATGTCAGATGTTAGAGGTTAGATGTTAGTGTCCGTCTATCGACTCCGGCCTCTGCCTCCATCGATCAACGTCCTGGCTTTTTACATTCACTAACATCTAATATCTAGCCTCTAACATCTGCCTATGAATCTTCGCGCGCTCGATCTTGCGGTCATATTCGTCTATCTGGCGGGCGTCATTTTGCTGGGCTGGTATTTCAGCCGCCGTCAGAGAGACACGCGCGATTATTTTCTCTCCGATCACGACGTGCCGTGGTGGGCGATAGCCGCCTCGATAGTCGCAACAGAAACTTCAGCCGTCACCTTCATCAGCGTACCGGCTTTCGCTTTCGCCGCCGCAGGCAATCTCACTTTCCTGCAACTGGTCGCGGGTTACATGGTCGGGCGAGTGATCATAGTCGTTTTGTTCATCCCGAATTATTTTCGCGGCGAGCTTTTCTCAGTCTATCAGATTCTCGATACGCGCTTCAGTGGAAGGGTCAAACGCGCCGCCGCAACGCTTTTTTTAGTCACGCGCTCGCTGGCCGATGGCGTGCGCATCTACGCTGCCGCGATTCCTCTGGTCGCGCTCACGGGACTGGCAGATTGGAAATCGATTCTCATCATCGGCGTGGTGATGATCCTTTTCACTTACCTCGGCGGCATAACGGCGGTCATATGGATCGAAGTCGTGCAGCTTGCCATCTATAATCTCGGCGCTGCAATTGCCGCGATCATACTGCTCGATCATATCCGCGGCGGATGGCAGGAGGTCATTTCGGTCGGCAATGAGTTCGGCAAATTTCAACTGTTCGATTTCTCATGGAGCCTCGCCAAAAGCTATACCTTCTGGGCAGGAATCATAGGCGGAGCGTTTTTGAACACCGCGACTCACGGGACGGATCATTACATGGTTCAGCGTTACCTGTGCGGCAAAAACGCGCGTCAGGCGTCCATCGCATTACTCACGAGCGGCGTGATCGTACTGGCTCAGTTCGTGATGTTTCTTTTCATAGGCGTGATGCTGTTCGTCTTTTATCGGCAGTCGCCGACGCTGCCTGAAGGCATAAATCCTGACGGGGTGTTCGCTCATTTCATCGTCAACGAGCTACCCGCAGGCATAGTCGGACTGGTGATCGCGGCCATGCTTGCAGCGGCGATGTCGTCATCACTCAACGCGCTTGCATCGACTTCGCTCACGGATTTTTACAAACCGCTCATCGCGCCCGCCCGCTCTGAAGAGCATTACATGAAAGTCTCCCGTTACCTGACTGCCGCTTGGGGCGCGGTGCAGATAGCCGCCGCTTTGTTCGTCATCGGCAAAGACAAGCGTATAGTCGACACGGTTTTAGGAATTGCGTCGTTCACGAGCGGGCCGGTGCTGGGATTATTCTTCATGGGTACGCTGACGAAGCGAGTCAGACAAAACGGCGCGATGGCGGGCGTCCTGTTCGGCATCGCGTTTATGATATTCATCTGGGCGGCGACGCGGTTGTCGTGGCAGTGGTACGCGCTTGCGGGATCGTTGGCGACTTTTCTCGCGGGATATGTGACGAGCGTGATTTTCGAGCGCGAGCCTCCGGCAACCCAACAAACGGCGGATTGAATCGATGATGAGAAACAGTTTTGGAAGAATGTTGATCGCTCTTGCGGCCCTTATTTCTTTGCTGCCGTTCTCTCTCTTCGCGCAAACGCGCACGCCCGAACGCCTCGCTCAATCCGTCCCTCAATCGGCGGGTATGTCGAGCGAACGACTTGCGCGCATAGATGAAGCGGTGATCGCTTCAATCGAACGCGGGGAAACTCCGGGCGCGGTGGCGCTCGTCGCGCGCAAGGGAAGAATCGTTTATCGAAAAGCTTTCGGCCACCGCGCCGTCGAACCCCGCCGCGAGCCTATGACCGCAGACACCGTTTTCGATCTCGCTTCACTGACGAAAGTCATCGCAACGGCTACTTCGATGATGATGCTCGTCGAGCGCGGACAGGTAAGCCTGGCCGATGCGGTCGCGCGCTACATTCCTGAGTTCGGGCGCGCGGGAAAAGAGCGAGTGACCATCGAGCAATTACTGACGCATCGCGCGGGACTGGTGCCTGACAACGAAATCGCCGATTACGTGGGAGTTACTATCAACCCGCTCGAAAAAATTTATGATCTGCAACTGAGCTACGAACCGGGCGCGCGCTTCGTCTATTCGGATGTCGGCTACATCGTCGCAGCGGAAGTCATCCGCCGCGTTTCAGGAAAAACTCTCGATCAGTTCTCGCGCGAAAACATCTTTGCCCCTCTCGGAATGAAAGAGACTTTCTGGGGGACAGGGGACAGGAGACAGGGGATGGGTAAGGGTTCGAGCGCGCGAGTGAGTGATAATAAAAAGAGCCGGGGACAAAAAAACAGCGGTATCCCATCCTCCATCTCCCATCCCCCATCTCCCATCCTCCCGCAACGCATAGCGCCGACAGAGAGGCGCGAAGGGCGATGGATGCGCGGCGAAGTGCATGACCCGCGCGCTTACGAGATGGGCGGAGTCGCAGGTCACGCGGGACTTTTTTCGACCGCTGACGATGTGGCTGTGTTTTGCCAGATGATTCTCAACGGCGGCCAGTACCGAGGCGCGCGCCTGCTTGCGCCTTACACAATCGAGCGAATGATTGCCGCGCACGCGCTTCCCGCTTCGCAGATGCGCGGACTCGGATGGGATGTGAACACTTCCTTCTCTTCCAACCGCGGCGATCTGTTTCCTGTCGGCACGTTCGGGCATACGGGATTCACAGGCACGAGCGTATGGCTCGACCCGGCGACGGAAACATTCGTCGTGCTGCTTACGAACCGCGTTCACCCCGCAGGCAAAGGCGATGTAACAAGATTGCGCTCCTTCATCGCTTCGATAGTCGCGGCTTCGATCACCGCGCCTCAGAAAATGTTCGAGTCGCTGGCGAAGCGTGATTACGTGGAAACGCCTCGCGCGGCTATCACCCGTATGGCTCCCGCAGGGCCGCTTCATCCTGTGATGACCGGCATAGATGTTTTGCAGCGCGACGGTTTCAAACAACTCGAAGGCCGACGAATCGCGCTCATCACCAATCACACGGGAAGAGACAGTGAGGGCCGCTCGACGATTGATGCGATGGCAGCGGCGAAGAATTTGAAACTCGTCGCGCTACTTTCGCCTGAGCATGGACTTCGCGGGCTGGAAGATACTTCGGTCGGCGACACGCGAGACGAAAAGACGGGTCTGCCGGTCTACAGTCTTTACGATAAAGATCGTCGTCGCCCGACGGATGAAATGCTGGCGGGAGTAGATACTCTGGTTTTCGATATTCAGGACATAGGCGCGCGTTTTTATACCTACATCACGACGTGCGGCTATGCGATGGAAGAAGCGGCGCGACGGAAACTTAAATTCATCGTGCTTGATCGCCCCAATCCCATAAACGGTTACGACATCGAAGGGCCTGTCGCTGATTCTGATCTCGCCAGTACTTTTACTGCTTATCACCCGATACCCGTTCGATACGGAATGACCATCGGCGAGCTTGCCTTGATGTTCAACAGCGAGCGGCGAATCAATGCTGATCTGACGGTGATAAAGATGGAAGGATGGCGAAGGGCTGATTTTTATGACGGCACCGGGCTTCATTGGATCAATCCTTCTCCGAACATGCGAAGCCTCACCGAGGCTTTGCTTTATCCCGGAATCGGGCTTTTGGAAACGACTAATGTTTCAGTGGGGCGGGGAACTGACACTCCTTTTGAAGTGATCGGCGCGCCGTGGATGGATGGAAAAAAACTCGCCGAAGCATTGAATCGCGCGGCAATCGCAGGCGCGCGTTTCGTTCCCGTTCGTTTCACTCCTCGCTCTTCGAAATTCGCGGGCGAAGAGTGCAGCGGTGTGAACATCATCATCACTGATCGCGGGTCGTTTCGGCCCGTGATTACCGGCGTCGAGATAGCTTATCGCCTCAATCGACTTCATGGGAATGAATGGAAGTCGGATGATTACATTCGGCTTCTTGCGAATCGCGCGGCGCTTGCGGCATTGAAAGCAGGACGGACGCCTTCAGAGATAGCGGCCACCTGGCAGGCGGGCCTTGCTGAGTTCGCCCGCTCGCGCAGGAAATATTTGATTTATTGAGTGAGGATTCTGAAGCGGCTTCTTTCGTCAAAAGCGAGTCGCTCGCGCTTCGGCTTCATTCATACCTGACTGCCAGAGGAACATCGCCGGGATGAATTCGGAAACGGTCATATCTTCCCCGTGCCACTCGACAGGCGCGGAATTATTGCGCTGCCACACCAGAGGGTCTTCGCCTGAGAAGTCTTCGATTCTGATTCCCCAACTCACGACGCTTTGGTTTTCGTCAATGAATATCAGATAGCCTTCTTCAACGACGATTTGCGAAAGATCGAAAATCTGATTGTGCTGTTTGTTCAACCCGGCGAGATTTCCGGCCACGCGATAATACTCGCGAAGCGAGCGAGGCAATTTGAGTTTGAGCCTCATTTCCGCTTCCCGGATTTTGCGTTCGCTCAATCCGTCTCCGCGTTCGAGATTTCTGCCAAGCAGTTTCAAAGCCATCCGATTATATCGAGCAACGAAATCCATTCAGGCTATTCACCTAATCATCGACTCGCATCGCGCAACGCCCTGTCGCGCTTCTTCGATCAACGGCGCATCAGACGAAGCGAGCGTCCCTTTGCTCTGCAGGTCGAGAAGAATATCCAAGCATCGCTGATATTGCGCGCGCGCTTCTTCGCCCATTCGCTTCCGTTGGCCGGGTGAAGATCGGGCGGCGGTCTCGAACGCTTCGGCTATATTTTTGCGAGCCAGCGCGCAGGCGCCTCGGAGGTCGGCTATTTCTGAATTCTCATCCGTCCCGGCCAGCAACTCCATCGTCTTTCGAGCCTCAGCCAGCGCAGCCGTAATATTTCCCGCCTGCGCCTGCGCGCTCGTCATCGCGCCCTGCCCCCATATCAACAATCCTCGCTTGTAGAGATTATCCCTGTCCGCATCGAAGACAGACCGGCGAATATCGAGCGAACGCGCGAGGTAAGAAACCGCCTCGCGGCTCTCGCCCGTCTTCAAAAGTATTTTCCCGATCCTGCCATAAGCCTGCGCGCGATCAAGGCGCGAAGTCATGTTTTTCGGATCGGCTGCCGAAAGCTCTTCCGCGATGGCCGCGTAACGCCGGAAACTCGCCAGCGCATCCATCAAACGATCCCCGGCTTCGAGCGCGTCGCCCTCGTAGGAGTAAGAGGCAGCAAGCATACGACGGAAATCCGCGTTAGTTGGATCCTTGCCGGAGAGATCGATAAAAATCTCTACGGCTCTGGCATTGTTCTCCACAGCCCCGTCTGTATCGTTCAGTCCCAGCATCGCCCGACCGCAGAAGAGATGAGTGATTGCCATCGAGCGACGAACTTTTTCATTTTGAAAATCGTCGGCAGGAATCGAGGCGAATAAAGCGAGAGCCTTCTGCTCGTTTTCAAGAGCGCCTTTCCAGTCTCCTTTATCCATGAGGATATCGCCAAGAGAGCCATAGATGGTCGCTGCCTGATATCGAAATTCGCTGTTCGCGGAGTCTATCGAAATGAGCGCCTCGGATATGATCGCGGCGTTGTGATAACTGTCCGCCGCGCCTTCCGAGTCGCCCCTCTGGCCAAGCATCTCGGCGATAGCTCGATAAGCATAACCAACCTTCATCCTGATCTGCTGATCCTGAGGATTTGCGGCGAGAATCGACTGACGAAGCTGCAAACATTTTCGCATACTCTCGACCGCCCCCGCCGTGTCGCCAAGATTGGCCATCCCTATGCCGCCCTGAATCTCTGCGATCTTCTCGTAAGCGTCGGCTATCTCCGCCTGAAGCGATGCGTCGCCCGCCGCGTCTTCGGCCAGCGAGTTGAGATACGCGAGCGCATCGCTGACCAGTCTTTCGCGCACTGCGGTCGAACCGGCCAGATCGCTTATGGCATCGTGATAATCGAATACGACTGCGCGGGCCAGCCTTCTCACCTCGTTGAATCTGCGCTCGGCCTGCAATTGCGCGCGTCGGGCGACGCGAGCCTGCCACGCCGTCACAATAGTGCTTCCGATCAATGTGAGAGCGATCAGGACAGCGGCGGCAACACTGATTTTATTTCTTCGAATGAACTTCGACGCGCGATATGAAAAGGTCGCCTTGCGCGCCAGCACCGTTCGACCTTCGAGGTGACGGCGAATGTCATCGGCGAAGGCGGCGACCGAAGCGTATCGCGATCCCTTATCTTTGTGCATCGCCTTCAGCACGATGTTGTCCATATCCCCGCTCAAACGTCGGCGCAGTTTTTCAGGCGTCCCCTCGCGCGACTCGCTCAACACATCAGGCGAAATCTGTGTCGGCGCATCATCTCGCACTGTAGCCGGGGAGACGCGAACGGCTGCCGTAGATGGTCGCTGCGGGTCGGCGCTCGATATCAACTCGGCGACTTCCATAGGCGAGCGATTCTCTATTCGATAAGGCGAGCGCCCCGTGAGCAGTTCATACAAAACGACGCCGAGAGAGTAGATATCAGTCGCCGTAGTGATTGCCTCGCCTCTCAACTGTTCGGGGCTTGAGTATTCAGGCGTCATCCATCCTTTCGCGGAGCGCGTCTCCGCAATTCCCGTGTCGGGCGTGACTATCTTCGCTATCCCGAAATCCAAAAGACGCGGCGAGCCGTCCGAGGTGACGATTATGTTGCTCGGTTTTATATCGCGATGGACTACCAGATGTTGATGCGAGTGCTGAACAGCCGCCGCGACATCAAGAAAGAGAGTGAGTCGTTCCGTAATCGATAGCTTGCGCTCATCTGCGTAGCGGTCTATCGCGAGGCCTTCGATGTATTCCATCACGAAGTAGGGCCGTCCGTCTGTGGTCGTGCCGCCGTCAAGCAGACGAGCGATGTTGGCGTGATCGAGGCGAGCGAGTATCTGCCGCTCGCTGAGAAAGCGATGGAGGATAGCATCGGAATCCATGCCGCGCTTGATGAGTTTTATCGCGACTTGCTTTTGATATTCGTCGTCGTCGCGCTCGGCCAAATAGACTGCGCCCATCCCGCCGCGACCTATCTCGCGGATTATGCGATACGGGCCGATTCTGTTTCCCGTGATCGAGGCAGGTTCTTCGTCAGCGATGACACGGACGGCTTTTTGAAAAACCTGCCCGCCCGTAAGAGTGTCGGCCCGGTGATGAGCGGCAAGGAGCGATTCGACTTCACGGAGAGTTTCGCTGTCATCATTGCAGGCCCGGAGCAAAAACTCATGCCTTTGGTCGGGGTCGCGTTCGAGCGCGGCATAGAAGAGATCGTTGACTCGCTGCCATTGATCGGGAGACATCCTTACCTCTGCATTTCGCGATAGAGCCATGCGCGCGCGAGAGTCCATTCACGCTCTACTGTAGCGTGAGACAGCCCCATCACTTCGGCGATATCTTCGATGGTGAGACCGCCGAAGAATTTCAACTCGATTATTCGGCTCTTCCTCGGATCAAGCTCTGAGAGCCGCTTTAATGACTCGTCGAGCGCGAGAAGATTCGCGTCCGAAATCTCCATTTCGTTTTCTGCTTCGCTCAGAGATACCTTGATCGCGCCGCCTCCGCGCTTGGCGGCCACGCGGTCGTTTGCGTGATTGATGAGTATGCGCCGCATCATCTGAGCGGCTATGCCGAAAAACTGCGCGCGATTCTGCCAGTTGACTCTTTGCTGATCGATGAGACGGAGGTACGACTCATTGACGAGCGCCGTAGGTTGAAGCGTATGGTCGCGTCGCTCGCGGCTCAGATAAGAAGCAGCCATGCGGCGAAGTTCCGCGTAAACGAGCGGCATCATCTGGTCGAGCGCGTCGCGGTCGCCCCGGCTCCAATCGATCAACAGTTGAGTGACTTCGGCGGCCATCGCGCTGGCAATTCTATTGAAGCCTGCGGGTCAAGTCCAAGAATTCTTGCAGAAAGAAACGGCACAGAGAGTTTGCTCGCTCTTTGTGCCGTTTGGCTTTGCGCCGCTGCCCGCGCTATCGCGGCAACGATGCGACCAGATGGTTCCAGCCCGATAGATAGTTGTACGATCTTATCTGCTGAAAAGGCTGGCGGAGAAAAGCATCGCACTCGAAGCGCGTGAGCAGATAGCCGATGGCCACATCTCCGTTTGTTTGATTGTAAAACATCAGCCCATCTCCCACGCGGATAATATGCGTCCATCCTGCGCTCAACAGCGAGTAACGCCATCTGGAATTGGAGAACCTGGTCGAGAAATTTCCCGCGCTATCGATGTCTCCCACGACATACAATCCCGTGGTGGCGTTGTAGAAGAGCGTGCCGTAGAACTGACCGCCGAACCTGCCGCCGTCGACGATGTGCGTCCAGCCGGTAGAGAAGTTGTCGTAAATATTGAGGACAAGAATACTGAGCGGGTTCGCGCCGTAATTCCAGTCTCCGATTACTGCTCTGCCTGTGTTCGCGTTATAGAAAATCAGCTTATCCTGAGTGCTGACAATCGAAGTCCAACCGGCGGCGATGGTCTGATAGGATTTTATCGTCCTGTAGCCGCTTTCATCAGCCCTTCCTATTTCAGCCTTGCCGCCTCTTTCATCGTAAAAGAGCAGGTAGCCTTTGTGATAAGTTATATGCGACCAACCGCTGCGCGTGACGCCGATAGAGGGATTTATAACCTGATGATAGAAGAATCCCGCGGGGAAACCTCTCAGCGTGTTGAACGCGCCGTTACGATCTATTGCGCCGATTGCGCCTCGGCCAGACGTTTTGCTATAGAAGAAAATGTTGACTCCCATCGGGACTATGTGCGTCCAGTCGGTCGAAAAAGTATAGTACTGATTCTTCCTGACGAAATCGCCTGCCCTCGTCAACTGACCTGTCCTGCCGAAGGGCGTATTGGTCTGGTATAAGAGGAGGCGGTCGCTATCGACGTAGGGCTGACGCACATTGGTATCGACTTGAAACACGCCGACCGCGCCCCACGCGCGCTCTACTGAGAGGAGGGCTTCTGAGTTGGGGCCATAAATTTCCATCGCCAGATTTCTCGTAGCATTTGCAACGTCTATGAACTTCGATGATTTTGTGAGCCTGCGCTCCAACGCGATGTAGAAAAGGTCTTCAGCCGCGCGGCGACCGATGCCCGGAACAGAAACATTGCTGGTGCGATTCGTGCCGCCTTCGGCCATCAGATAGAACGCCTGATTCATGATCCCGCTGTTGGTATGCACGCCTCCATTGTCGCTCGTGGTGTTGACGTAATTGGAATAGTGATCCGGGTCGCCTCCACTTGCCGGGTTTTCCATGCTGCGCAGGAAATTGCCAGCCGTCAGGAAGATGTCCTCTCCCACCAGATAATCGCCTCTGTTAGCATCAGCGAAGTATTCTATGGCCGTTCCGAATATGTCGGAAAACGATTCGTTGGCCGCGCCTGACTCGTTCGCATAAGTCAGGTTGGCCGTCTTATCGATGACGAGGTGGGTGAACTCGTGGCCGACTATATCCATCGAGATAAACGGGCCTGTGGTCACGCCGTCGCCATTGCCGAACCTAATTATGTTGTTGTTGGCGGAAGCATTGCTGGTGTAAATGACGCCGTTAGAGTCGCGGAATGCAGAGCGTATGACGCCACGAACGCCTGTCGCTTTTCCGTCCGGCCCTTCCCGTTGATAGAAAGTCTTGAAGTAAGCCCAGCTATTGGCGATGCCGTAGTGAGCATCTACGCCGAGGGTCTGAGGATCGCTCGCCGTGCCGTCACCCCAGACGTTGTTGCCATCATAGAGTGACTCCACGGGAGAGCCTTCGCTGCCATCAGCATCTGCCACATTTGAAAATCCCCGGAGCGGGTCGGCCATCGAATAACTGTCAGGCCCCGTGTTCAAAGTGTTGATGAGAACCTGCCCGCTGTAGAGGCTGTTGCCGGTCCCAAAAGCGATTTCCGAGTCGTGAGGCGTGCTGTCGAAATGCCACACTACCTCGCCGTCCGCCGCGTTTACGAAACACCTGTGCTGGTTTGCTGCTTCCGCTCCGTCCCCGCTTACGAGGTCGACCTGAAACGTAAGCGTCGCGCCTTCAGCCGCGTCGTCATCAGTCTTTATCTTCTCAGGAAGAACGACGAGCTTCACCACAGGCTCGCCTGAAAAATCGCCCTGTTCTGCGAGAGCCGCTCTCGCGAATTCGACGGCCTGTTCTTCACTGATTGCAGGCGCGGTATCGATGCGAGCTTCGGGGAATATCCGTCCGCTGAGGTCGTACATCGTCTGCTGGTCATCGAGATGAACTATCAACTCGCCGCCGAATACTTCCGTGCTCTGGTGAACCTGAGCGAGTTTGATGTCGATAAAGTTTCTTCCATCCTGCATGGCTTCGACGAGCGTGAATTCACCTGCGGCATCAATTATGCCCATGCCTTCGCTTCTGGCCTGCAACTGTTCGAGAGCGCGTTCGAGAGCTTCAGCGACCCATTCGGGCTGCTCGCCGTCGGCTTCTGTAGATTGTGCGCGCTTGCCGCCTTTGGTCGCTTTCGTGTTTTGACGATCCAAACGGGAGCGATACTTCCTGACAGTTCGCATCAGTTTCAGATCGATCCTCGGTTTGGGATCGATTTTTTTAGGAGAGTTTTTCTTTCCGGTTTTGCGGCCCTGTCCTGCGGCCAGTATTGGAAATGCAATCGTGAAAACCAGAGTCAATGCAATAAACAACGCTAAAAATCTTTTCTTATTCATGGTCGGAATTTCCTTTCCCTTCAAGGGTTCAATATCACGCTCAGAATGAGCGATAAGTTTTGCCTCGTTCATAAAAGTCACTGAATGTGTCAAACAGCGATCTGATGCGAGCAGGTAAATTCCTGCTCAATCAGTAACGCAGGAAATCGCGGCGGATTCCCTCATCGATGGAGAGGCTTTTTTTCAGGGGTCGGAAATCAGGAAGGTCGTTTGAAAGAATCGTCGTTGCTCGATCAATCGAAGTCTTTTATCACCACGGCATTTGCCGACCAGATGCCGCGCACGCAGGCGAGATATTTGCCGTCGCGCGACCAGTCGAAGCCGAATATGCGGTCAGTTTCAATCTCGATCAGCCGCCTCGGCTGCCCGCCCTCGACGGGCTGAATCCATATCTTCGATGTGCCTATAGGGTTTTCAGAATAAGTCAGCCCGCGACCGTCCATCGTCCATCGAATCAGAAACGGAGACTGCAAATCGGTCGCAAACACTTTCGCGAAATCTCCGCCGTCGAACGGAATGAGGGCAAGACTCACTCCCGCTCCCGGCTTTCCGTGAAAGTAGTAACACGCTATCAATTTCCCGTCAGGCGAGACCGCCGGATACCCGATGTGCGCATCGCTCAACTGCTCCGACTCGCCTCCATCGATTGGCACTCGCCAGATGGTGGATTTATCCGCGACGAGTTTCGTGTAGACGACCCATCGACTATCAGGCGAGCAGGCAGGCTGATCTTCGCCTTCGCCTGTGGTCAATCGAATCATATTGCTGCCATCGATGTTCATTCTCCAGATGTTCCTCGCGCCCGCCAGATCGCAACTGAAAATGATATAGCGACCATCGGGCGAGACGGTCGAATATCCGAAGTAAGCTTTTCCTGTGGCATCGCCGGTCAACTGCTGCGGATTGCTCCCCTCCGCATTCATTATCGAAATAGCAGTGGCCGCGCCCGCTTCCGAGTCGTAGACTATTTTGCCATCGGGCGTCCACGAAAGCTTGCCGCGATAGCCGCCCGACCCGAATGTTATCCGCTTCATCTCTTCAGGCTCCTGAGCCGGTATGAGCCACGCGCCTGTCACCTGTCTGCTCTGAAGGGCTACGAGCGTGCGCGAATTCGCTGACAGGCTCAGTCGATTGTATGCGTTCGCATCGTTGGTTATTTTTCGCACCTCGCCTCCGGGATAACTGAGATGCCAGACCTGAAACGGCCCTGAGAGTTGATCGACTCCGACCATCACCAGTCCGCTCGAATCCGCAAGCCATGCCATCTGACCGACCCACCTCCACCTCTGATCCGAAATCGATTTCATAGCCCCGTCGCTCACATTGACTTCCACCACGCGTCTGTTCAATCCGCCGTTGGAATGGCCCGCCGTACACGCGATGCGGCTTCCGTCGGGCGACCACGCCGGATCGCCGAAGCTTTCAGGGTAATTGATCGAAGCCAGTTGCCTTTGTTCTTCGCCTTCGGCATTGGCGATGAAGAGTCCGGCTGCTCTGCGATCATCGATCCCGCGACGGAATACGAAATGTTTTCCATCGGGCGAAAAAGAAGGAGGGCTATCGATGCGCTCGATGAGTTTTCTGGACGGCCCGCCCAGCCGCGTCGTTCTGTAGAGCGTGCGCGGCGCAGTGTTGTTTTCCCTCATCACATAATAGATGTACGCGCCGTCGGGCGAAAACGCCGCCGCGTGATACTGGACTTCAGCGGGAGGCAGAATCATCTGGCTTGTCGAAGTGGCAAGCTGCATGATCCAGAGGCTGCTCAGGCTGGGCTTGTCGGCCCTGGCGTAAACGACAAAGGCCCCATCGGGCGAAACAGCCGCGCACTGAATATTGCCAGTAGTCGTCAGACTGGTGATGGTCGTCTGCGGGGGCGTCGGTTCGGGGCGTAACAATCTTTGCGCGATGATAGCGACTGCCACTAAAGCGAGCGCGGCGACGAATATCACGGCTAACCTTTTGCGCCCGGTTGCCTGTTTGAATTTGTCCGCATCGCCGGTCGATGCGGCAGGTTTGATCATTCGAGCATCGTCGCTTGTGAAAGTCTGAGGTTCCGATGCCGAGGCGGTTTCGATCATCTCTGAATCCGCCGACTCCGTGACGCGAATTTTTTTCGCCTCATCCGATTGCGACTGGCCGCGTTCGCTCACCTCTGCGGCGAAGCGATAGCCGCGACGCGGGACGGTTTCGATATAATTCTCTCCATCGGCCATCTGGCCGAGGACTTTTCTCAATGTGTAGATATTCTGAGTGAGGTTGCCTTCCTCCACGAAGCTGTCGGGCCAGACCCTTTGCATCAACTCTTCTTTTTCGACTATGCGCCCGCGTTCTTCGACAAGCGCAAGCAGCACATCGAAGGCTTTCTGCGTGAGCGGAACCATCTCGCCGTCGCACAGCAATACGCGCTCGATGAGGTCTATGCGAAATCGGTCGAATTCATAAAATCGCTTTATCTGCGGGCGCATAAGCATTTGAGAACTCTTTGAAAACTTTTTGAGGGCCGTCTGAGGACTTCTCCCACGCTCTCGATTTACCTTTCGGAACGAGGCGGATGAAGTCAATCGGCCTCAAGGGGTTTGATTATATATCAGGACGGCTGGCTCGCACATGCGGCGGGACTGATGAAAGGGATTGGTGTGTCTTGTGGAGCGACTGCGATGCTGAAAAATCATATGGATCGAAGATACTCGACTAATCCTGATCCGTCTTCGGGCCGGTTGAGAGAAAAAATCACGGGAGGCCGCCTCTCTCGCCGCTTCTCATCGGCTGTTACTTTGAGGCTGGATACTCATTCGTCAGGCGATGACCCGCAGGCTTATGTGACGCGGCGGCTTGATGAATCGGCGAACGAAAAAATTCTATTCGAAGACCTCAACGCCTCCGACAGCCTGACGATTCATACCGAGTACAGCCGATACAGCTTCCTCATCCTCGATCCTGTCCAAAGAGTCGGCATCCTCACGGGCGGGCGGCTCAGAAGATCGATGGCACGGGCAACACTCGTCGGGATGATCGAAGACGATGATGAATCAAGAAGAGACGAATCGAGTCTCAGAGTCGGCGCACAGGCGTTGTTTCACCTGAAATCCCAGCAGGGAATCAGGCGAATAACGACCTCTGTCGTCACAAACATCATTCATGAAAAGAGCGTCGCCCGCGCGGGAAGCGAATCCGACGGCGACGAGCAAAATGACTTTCAAAACATAGAGCATGATTTGGGGAGTTCGTGATGTACAACAGGCTGCAAGCCTGTTGATAACCTGAAGGTACGAATGTTTGAAGCATCAGCAGGTTGCCAGCCTACTGTACCTTTTTTGAGGAGAATGGATATGAAAAAGTTACTAGCTTTGCTTTTTATTATGTGTGCGTCTGCGGCGATGGCCGCCGACGACGCACATGATCACAAAAATCATAAAGCCGCGCCGCTGTTCGCAGGGCTTGGCAATCACCATCATCCGGTATCGACGAAGTCCGAACTTGCGCAAAAATACTTCGATCAGGGTTTGATCTTCGTCTATGCATTCAATCACACCGAGGCAGTTCGCTCCTTTCGCGAAGCCGCGCGCATAGACCCTCAGTGCGCGATGGCTTACTGGGGAGTCGCGCTCGCGCTCGGCCCGAATATCAACGCAATGATGCTCCCGGAGGCCGCCCTCGAAGCTTATGAAGCGTTGCAGAAAGCTATCGAGCTTTCACCGCAGGCAAGCGAGCGGGATCGCGCTTACATCACGGCTCTCTCTCGGCGTTACGTCAAAGAGCCGACCGCTGATAGAAAAGCTCTCGATGAAGCTTATGCCTCGGCGATGCGCGAACTCGCTCGTCGTTACCCGGAAGACTCGGACGCGCTCACGCTTTTTGCCGAATCGCTTATGGACACGATGCCGGGGGATTACTGGATGAAAGACGGACGAGCGAAGGCGGCGACCGTTGAGATAATAGCCGCGCTCGAAGCGGCTATGGCTCGCGACCCCGCGAATCCCGGCGCGCATCATTATTATATTCACGCGCTCGAAGCGTCTCCCACGCCTGAGCGGGCCATTGCAAGCGCCGACCGATTGCGCGACCTCGTTCCGGGAGCGGGCCATCTGGTTCACATGCCCGCGCACATTTACATGCGAGTGGGCCGCTATCACGACGCGACTTTGGCCAACGAACGAGCCGTCGAATCGGATCGCAACTATCACACGCAATGTCATGCGATAGGCGGCATCTACCCGGTCATTTACATTCCGCACAATCATCATTTCCTCTGGGCCTCGACGACGATGGAAGGGCGCAGCGCGAAGGCGATGGAAGCCGCGCGCTACATGGCCGCAAACGTCGACCGCAAACTCATTCGAGAACCGGGCTATGGCACGATTCAGCATTATGTGATCACGCCGCTTTACGCGATGGTCAGATTCCAGAAGTGGGATGAGATTCTCAAAGAGCCTGCGCCGGAACGAGACCTGCTCTATCTGACTGCCATCTGGCATTATGCGCGCGGGATGGCCTTCGCGAAAAAGAAGTCGTTCGATGAGTCGCGACGCGAGCTTGAAAGTCTGATTCCGATTGCCGCGGACAAATCTCTCGAATCGGTCACGATCTGGGATATCAACACGACGGCGGCTCTGGTGCGAATCGCGCGCGAAGTTCTCGCCGGAGAATTGGCCTTCGAGCAGGGCGATTACGCCGAGGCAGTGAGTCGATTGGAAGAAGCCGTGCGACTCGAAGGCGAGTTGCGTTATGACGAACCTGCGCCGTGGCACTATCCGGTTCGTCAATCGCTCGGCGGAGTATTGCTTGCGGCAGGTCGCGCGGCGGAAGCCGAAAGAATCTTTGCCGAAGATTTGAAGCGCAATCCTGAAAACGGCTGGTCGCTGTATGGACTCTCACTGAGCCTCAAATCTCAGGGCGACAAGAAAGCCGCCGAGGAAGCGCGCGAGCGATTCGAGAAAGCGTGGGCTTACTCTGATATAAAACTCAGCGAGGCGTGGCCGTGGAAATCGACTGGCAAAGAAATCAAGAAAGAAAAAACGGGCAAAAAACATAGCGACAAGTCAGCAAACACGATGCCTGTTATCAAATCCGTCGAGCTTTCCACCCGCGTCACGCTTGAGTACACGGAGCAGGGAAACGCGCGCGGCGTTCCGGTAATTCTTCTGCACGGCTACACCGATTCGCTTCATTCCTTCGATCTGGTGATGCCGCGCCTGCCTCGCAGCTTTCGCGTATTCGCGTTGTCGCAAAGAGGACATGGCGGTTCGTCTCGTCCCGCGTCGTACAGCCCGCGGGATTTCGCCGCTGATGTGGCGGCGTTTATGGACAAGCTCAAAATCAAATCAGCCGTCATCGTCGGCCACTCGATGGGAAGTTACATCGCTCAACGATTCGCGATTGATTATCCTGATCGCACGATGGGGCTTGTGCTTGCAGGCTCGTTCACCACCTACAAAGGCAATCCAGAGGTGTTGAACCTGCGAGATGCTCTCGCATCGAAGCTCACTGATCCGATAGACCGCAGCTTCGCGCGTGAGTTTCAGGTGAGCACCATCATTCGACCTGTGCCTGAAAAATTTCTCGAAACCGTGATCGAAGAGAGCGTGAGGCTTCCGGTGCGAGTCTGGAAATCGGCTCTGGAAGCCTTTTTGGAGGATGATTCTTCAGGAGAACTCAGCCGCATCAAAGCGCCGACGTTGATAGTATGGGGCGATAGAGATTCGCTCTTTCTCAGAAAAGAACAGGACACGCTCGCCTCACGCATACGAGGGGCGCGACTCGTGGTATATTCCGGCACGGGGCATGCGCTTCATTGGGAGGAGCCTGATCGGTTCGCCTCTGATCTCGCGGCTTTTACTGATAAACTTGTCAGATGAGCGAGGAATACCCTGAGGCTCGGACGGAAGTTGACGTCTTCCGCTTTCCGGGACTCCGACAATCAACATACTTTTTACGAACTATTACGGAAAGGAAAAACTATGACTCGACAAGTGACTGAAATGATCGATGAGAAAAAAGCAGAAGCGTTCGCAGGTCAGATGTTCGACACGCTCAACAAAGGCGCGGCGGCGCTGATGATGAGCATAGGACACAGGACCGGATTATTCGATACTCTTTCAGAACTGCCCGCCTCGACGAGCGAGCAGATCGCGCTCAAGGCGGGCTTGAGCGAGCGATATGTGCGCGAGTGGCTGGGCGTGATGGTGACGGCGCGCATAGTCGAGCATGATTCGAATAATAGAACTTACAGCCTCCCGCCGGAGCATGCAGGTTTTCTCACTCGCAAAGCGGGGCCGAACAATCTGGCGAGGATGGCTCAACTCATTCCGATGCTCAGCGATGTCGAAAGTCACATCGTTGAATGCTTCCGCGAAGGCGGCGGCGTGAGTTATTCCGAGTTCCCGCACTTTCACCAGATCATGGCCGAACTGAGCGGCTCGACATTCGACGCGACGCTCATCGAATCGACTCTTCCTTTGGTCGATGGTTTGATCGAACGATTGAACAAGGGCATCGATGTGGTCGACATCGGATGCGGATCGGGCCACGCGGTCAATCTGATGGCGAGAGCTTTTCCTCGCAGCCGATTTACAGGTTTCGATTTTTCTGAAGAAGCTGTTCAGTCGGCGAGGCGGGAAGCTGCGGCGCAGGGACTTGAGAATGCGCGCTTCGAAGTCCGAGACGTGGCCGCGCTCGATTCGGAAAATCAGTATGACCTGATCACGGCATTCGACGCGATTCACGATCAGGCCCGTCCTGCAAGCGTGCTTGAAGGCATAGCTCGCGCGCTCAAGGATGACGGCGTATTCCTGATGGTCGATATCGCCGCGTCGAGCGATGTCGGAGAAAATCTCGATCATCCAATAGCGCCGTTTATGTATGCGGTCTCCTGCATGCACTGCATGACGGTTTCGCTCGCGCTCGACGGCGAAGGATTGGGCGCGATGTGGGGCGAGCAGAAAGCGCGCGAGATGTTGAGCGACGCGGGATTCGCGAGCGTCGAAGTCAAGCGCGTAGAAGGCGACTTCCTCAACAACTTCTACATAGTCAGGAAGAAGTAGCACTCACACAAAAACGCGAAGGCGCGCCCAAGCGCGCCTTCGCAATCAACATCATCTCGCCAATATCTCAGCGCGCATAAAGATCGATCACACGTTCGATGGCCCTTCGGCACACGGCGCAGAAAGGAACGTCATCGCGCGTGAACATTATGCAATCGGCCTGCGGTCGAAAATAACCCTTTGCTTCATACATCGCCCCCTCGAATGCTCCCACTTTGCCCGCGTATTTTTCAGAGGCGAGCGAGCGCGTCTCGTGTTCTTTCTGTTCTTTGAAGAGCGCGTCCATTTCAGATTCCGGCCTTCGCTCGGCGCGAATTTGTCGACGGCGTTTCTGAATGTCGAGCGAATGCTTTTCGAAAGCTTCCTTCTCCCACGGCGTAGGCAGCGGCGTCGCCCGGTCTAGGAGGTCTTTCCATTTCAGATTTGCGGGGTCGAGCAATGCCGTGACGTTCGGCTCCCACGGCTCCGTGCGATCCGCTGCGGGAGCATAAGCGACCGATGATGTGTAATACTCGTCGGCGAGTCCTGCGAAGTGATGGCCGAATTCGTGAACGAAGACATAAGGCGACCAGAGGTTGTCAGCCGCGACCGTCGAGAAGTCGTTGAATATGCCGCCGCCGCCGTAGGTTTTATCGTTGACCAATATCTCGACGAATTCATAAGGCGCAAATGATGCCGCGTCTCTGAACGAGCGATTGTCGAAAGTCAGCACGTATCGCTCCGAGCCGAATGAATCATAAGTCGCGCCGACGGGCGAGCGACGGTGAATGCCTGTCGAGGGGCGCGAGACGCCCGACTCCATCGCCGCAGGGCAAAGCCCCCACACGTTGAAATCTCTTCGTCGCTCCTTGAACGGCGAAACGGTGAACAAAATTTCAGTCAATCGGCGCGCATCGTTTTCGAATTTACCGCGCTCGGCAAGCGTGTAGCCGTCGCCGAGTATGAGCAGATCGACTTTCGAAGCGGGGTCGCCGCTCTTTTGAATTTCCAGAAGCTGGCCGGGTGCGGGCGGCTTTGCAGTATCGATGAAGATATCTTTCGGGTCGAGAAGAAAAGACCAGATTTCGCGAAAGGCATTTGCGCGGTCGCGTTTTTTCAAAACGATCTGCACAGACGACGCGGGCGCAGGGAAGCGGAGCGATTCGTGAAATGTCCGAGAGAGGCTCTTAGGTTCGTCCGTAGTTTCCCATTCGCCGTAGATCGAAGCGAAGCCGCGCGAGTACAAAACTCGATTCGTGCTGCGATCAACGACCTCGAAGAGATACTTTCCGAGGTTAGTATCATCAATCGCCTTTTGCGAATTGCCCGGCCATGCAAGCGGCTCGATCACTATGCGATCAAGGCTGAAAATTTCCTGTGATGCGTTGCCGGTGTGATAATAATCGACTCTCATCGTCCGGGTTTGCGCCATTGCACAGACAGCGAAAGCGAACATCATTGCCAGTGCGAAGAGAAGCTCTTTCATCATGGCCGTGATTGTATCAGCGGCACGGCGGGCTGTCAGCTTGTGCTTAACTGCGCTGCTCACCTAGAATCTGACGGAGAAACCCCGCGCGAGGACAGCTTTGATAAAGCTCACGACACCTGTCTACGAACTTCACCTGCACGAGATTCCGCGCCTGTCGGTCAAGGTGGCGCAAAAACTCGCGCAAGGCATATCGGCCACTCTCACGAGCGGCAATCCGCTTCACGCGACCGTAGATGATCTCATGCATTACCTGCCGATGCGTTATGAAGACCGCTCGAACCTTGCGCCGATACGCGATCTCGAACACGGATCGTTCGCGACCATCGAAGTCGAGGTGCGAGTGTCGGGGACTTACGCGGTGAAGGGAGGACGACTGCGCATATTCGAGTTTTCAGGCATAGATGAGACGGGGCAGATACGCGCTTACTGGTGGAATCAGCCTTATCTGCAAAACTCATTTCCGCGCGGGCGGCGAGTGTTGCTCTACGGTCAGTGGAAGCGCGGGCGACGCGGATTTTTCGAAGTCGAAAATCCCGATTATGAATTCTTGACGGATGATGAAGACGCCGACCCCGTTCACATGAGTCGAAGAGTTCCCGTTTATCGCAAGCTTGGCGAAATCCGAACTCGTCAGCTTCGCTCCGTCATGCACGCGGTCGTCGAGCGAATGGATTGGAGCGAAGTCGCCGACCTCGTGCCGCAGGAAATTCGCGCGAGAAATAACCTGATCGCTCGCGCCGAGGCTCTTCGCCAGATTCATTTTCCTGCGGAAGACGCGCCGCTCGAAAATTATAACCGCGCCATCTCGCCCGCTCATCGCCGTTTGATCTTCGAAGAATTTTTCTGGCTCGGTCTCGCGCTCGGATTGCGCCGTCAGGGGCGCGAGCAATCGCCCAAAGGAACCGTCATCGAGATCAATGATCGTGTGCGCGAGGCGGTGCGTCAGGTGTTGCCTTTCAAACCTACGGATGCGCAAAAGCGCGCGCTTCGCGAAATAGTCGAGGATATGTCGGGGCCTAAGCCTATGAACCGCCTGCTTCAGGGCGATGTCGGATCGGGCAAAACCATAGTCGCCGTGCAGGCCGCGATAGTCGCTATGGAAAACGGCTATCAGGCGGCCATCATGGTTCCGACCGAGATACTGGCCGAACAGCACGCGCGCAACATCAAGCGCATAACGGCCCGGACTTCTTATCGAGTGGAGCAGTTGACCGGATCGCTCGCCTCCGCGCGCAAGCGCGAGCTTCACCGGGCGATACAGGAGGGCGAAGTCGATCTTGTCGTCGGCACTCACGCTTTGATTCAGGAGGGCGTGAAATTTCACAAGCTCGGTTTCGTGGTCATCGATGAGCAGCATCGCTTCGGAGTTATGCAGCGGGCCGAGTTGATAAATCGCGGCTACAATCCTGACACTCTGGTGATGACGGCGACTCCCATTCCGCGTTCGCTTGCGATGACGGTGTATGGCGACCTCGATGTTTCGGTAATCGATGAACTGCCGCCGGGGAGAAAAGCGGTGATTACGAAAGTGCGAGGCGAAGAGGCGCGCACACGGGTTTATCATTTTCTCGACTCGGTGATCCGCCAGGGCCGTCAGGTTTATCTGGTTTATCCGCTGGTCGAAGAGTCCGAAAAGCTCGATCTTCTCAACGCGACCCAGATGGCCGAGCATCTTCAGGAGACGGTCTTTCCGAAATTTCGCATAGGACTGATTCACGGTCGAATGAAGCAGGAAGAGAAGGACGCGGTGATGGAGGATTTTCGCCGCGGCGCGATTCACATGCTCGTTGCGACTACGGTGATCGAGGTGGGCGTCGATGTGCCTAATGCAAGCGTGATGATCATAGAGCACGCCGAGAGGTTCGGCCTCTCGCAACTGCATCAGCTACGCGGGCGAGTGGGACGTGGAGACGAGCAGTCTTACTGCATACTGATGGCGAGTCACAAACGCACGGCTGAAGCGAGGGAGCGGCTTGCGATCATGGAGGAGACGAGCGACGGATTCAAGATAGCTGAAAAGGATTTGGAGATACGCGGGCCGGGTGAAGTGATGGGCACGCGGCAATCGGGCGTGCCGACTTTCAGAATAGGAAACATCGTGCGTGATTATTCACTGTTGGAAGCGGCTCGCAAAGAGGCTGATTATTTGCTCACCGCGCGTCGCAACACGCGCGAGACAGCCGAGCTTGTCGAGGTAGTTCGTCAGCAGCCTAAGTTCGGGCTTGCGGCTGTAGGGTGAGAGTCGGCCCTTATCACTGCTCGATCAGGATCACAAGATTCTTCATCATCGCCCAGGCAGCAGAGAATGACTCGCGCGGCAAAGTCCTTTCCCCATGCAACGGATCATAAACCACGAAGTTCGTATTGCTTATTTCGATGATTACCAGAGCGTGCGAGTCGTTTATTCCATCAATCGGATCGAGATTGATCAAAGCGATCGGATAATGACCGCCAGCGATCAGTGATTCCAACTCTTCAACACTGAGGTTGTGTTTGGACGATTTGGCGAAACCGAGTCGTCGAGCGGCATCGATGGCTTTCAAAGCGTTTGTTCCGAATGGTGTGCAATCGCAAAGCGTCCTCAACTCCGATTCCGGGATGTCGAGGCCCATACTGCCGAGAACGATTTTCATGCAGGCTGGCAGGCAGGAATAGCGCGTTTCCTGTTTATGGAACGGGGGCTTCGATTTCATCGCGATGCTTTTCGTAGAGAGGCTGAGCCATCTTTTTCATTTCGTCAATGGGAGTGAATGAAACAATATCTTCCGATTCCGCGCTGACTATTACTTCTCCGACCTGACCTACAGACCCGATGACGGCGTAGGCGAGCAGGACTGGAACGCGCCACATATTGGCTTGATGATCGAAAGCAGGATGACCTGCGGTGAATCGATCCGGCAGGTGATCGCTCAAAAACATGCTGGCTGCGCCCTGCGCCTGCAATGATGTGATGACCGGTGCGGTGTTGGTCGTCATAACGCGACGATTATAGCACGAAATTCTCGCCATAACTGATCGGCGTGCCTGGAAAAAAAGGCGCAATAAGCGCGAGACAGCCGAGCTTGTCGAGGTAGTTCGTCAGCAGCCTAAGTTCGGACTTGCGGCTGTAGGGTGAGTAGAAAACTTTGAGAGCGTGTTCGATCTTCAAGTCTCAAACACGCTCTCTCGACGTGTCAATCTTCAAGGACAGGCGCAGGAGTTGTTGCGCGTGTCGCGGTCGGTGATCGAACAGCGATTCACGCCGACAGGCGATTGCAACGAGGCCGTCCCTTTGTTCAAAGCCGCATCCGCCTTGCTCGACAATCGCCGGTCTCCTGTATTGTGCGCCAGAGTGAATAGGTTGCCCTGCCTTGCGGCCACGCCGCGGCCCATGAATATAAAGCCTCCACAGCAAAATACATAATCGCCCGTCTGCGAGTTCCATAACAGTACAGCCGTCGGGTTGGTGTCATCCTGCAAACAGACATCGAAGGTGGATATAGTGAACGAGCATGTGGCCGTGTTGCCTGAAGGGTCGGTAGCCGTGCAGGTGACGGTCGTCATTCCTGCCGGGAAGGTCGAGCCTGATGGCGGAGTGCAGACGACGCTTTGTATGGAGCAGTTGTCCTCGGCTGCGGGAGGAGGATAGGTGGCGATGACGGACGCAGCGCCGGGTTTTGACGTTCGTATCGAGATGTTGGGCGGACAGGTGATAAGAGGCGGGAAGCTGTCCGTGCCATTCGTGCAGGGAGGGGCTTCATAAGCTCCTGCATCGCACAGAGGAGCGAAATCGCCATCGCCGTCGATGAATCGAGGAGAGCCGCGCTGATCTGTGAGTACAGGGTTGTCATCGAAGTCCGTGCAGTCTGTTGCGGCATCGACGGCTACGCTGCCCGCAAGCAGGGCGTGAGTGGCGGTCGTACCCGGCGCGTTGACTTGCAGCACTCCGAGGTTCAATCCGCCCGGCCCTGTCGAAGGAACCTCATTGAAACCGGGACAGGATGAATCGGTTGCGAAGTTGGCTCCGCCCGATGCGTTGAATGTCCCTGAGCCTGCGCAGTCGCCGCCCGACGGACTGTTGGCCACGATCGAGTTTTTGATGCTCACCCCGGTGTTATTGAATATGCCGCCGCCTGATCCTGAAGCGGAGTTGTTGGCTATCGTGCTGTTGGTGATCGTCAACGTGCCGTTATTGTAGATGCCGCCGCCGCTGGTGGTGGCGGAGTTGTCAGACAGGGTACTGTTGGTGATCGTCAGCGTGCCGCTGTTGTAGATGCCGCCGCCAAGACCGGAGGTGCTACCGCTGACAGAGTTGTCAGACAGGGTGCTGTTGGTGATCGTCAGCGTAGAGCCGTTATTGTTGTAGATGCCGCCGCCAAGACCGGAGATGCCGCTGACAGAGTTGCCAGACAGGGTGCTGTTGGTGATCGTCAGCGTGCCGGTGTTGAAGATGCTGCCGCCGAGGCCGCTGCTCGATCCATTACTCATAGTCAGGTTGGAGATTGCCACCAGGACTCCGGTTCCTACAACGAAAACGCGTGATGCGTTGTTGCCGCTTATGGTCAGGCTCAACGCGCCCGGGCCTGTTATGGTCAGGTCTTTATCTATCAGCAGTTCTCCCGTCGTCAGCGTGATCGTGCATGGACAACCCGGCAGATTGAAATCAATCGTGTCGCCCGACTGAGCATCGCTGATCGCCTGTCTCAATGACTCCGCCCCGCTGTCATTGGTATTCATTACAGTGATAGTCGCCGGCGCTCTGCCTGACGGATTCGCGCCGCGATTGGCCGCTCGCATCGTCCCGACCGGCATGCTCATCCATATCCACATCGCCAGGGCTGATATGGCGACGATCAATCCTGTTGCGCGAGTCGCTCTTTTTCCTCTAAGGCTCATTGCTATGCTCCTCTCTTCTTAAACAAGTGATGACTTCCGCCTGCGACAGGCCGTGATCCTTTGCGCCGATTCCATCGAATCCTTGCCGGTCGATTGGAGTTGTGACTCCCGCCTGAATGCTGTCACCTGGGAGTTGCTGAGAGGCGCAGATACGTAAAGACCGCCTATGCGGATGTCAAGCCTATACGATTCAAGAAGTGCGCGCAAACAGGAATGAAGAGTTTGAGCTATAGCATTGATGCGAGTCATTGGCGACTTCTCTATTCATATTTCGACAATCGATCAGGCGATGGACTCACGTGCTCCATTCGATTATCTTTTTATCCTGCGTCTGAGCAGAAAAAATTTTTCAACTGGAGGGATACATGGGACTGAGTGAAGCATTGCTGCCCGAATTCGATCACGAGATGGCCAACACCCGCAAAACGCTCGAACGAGTGCCTGACGACAAATTGGGATGGAAGCCGCATGAGAAATCTTTTGCGATGGGGTCTCTGGCCAATCACATCGCATTCCTGCCCACCTGGGCCATCCACACCGTCGAGGATGAATCAATCGATATCGCTCCACCCGGAGAGCCGCCTTTGAAAACTCCTCAAATGAACTCGCGCGAGGAAAGGCTCGCTATGTTCGACGAAAAAGTTGCCGCTGCGCGAGCCGCTATCGCAACGGCGAGCGATGAGCATCTGTTCAAAAAGTGGACGCTGCTTCACGGCGGAAAAACGGTCTTTTCTCTGCCGCGCATAGCCGTGCTGCGCAGCTTCGTTATGAATCACATCATTCATCATCGCGCCCAACTGGGCGTCTACCTTCGATTGAACGATATTCCGGTTCCGTCCATCTACGGGCCATCGGCTGATGAAGGCTCGCTGTAGTTTGAGAATAAAAAAGGAAAGGGCCGGCGCATTTTCGCGCCGACCCCGTTTCAGGCACCTCTTTGCCCAAGCGTCAGGCTGCCCGGAGGCTGCCGGTCTGACGCGCTGCTGCTTCTGCTGCTTCGAGGAAGAAGGCGAGCTTCTGCCTCTCCGTATCGATATCGATGAAGAGCGTATCGCCCATTTTCACCTGATGAGTGGCCGAAAGATTGGCTATCGGGTTGACGAGGAATCGCTCGATGGCTCGTTTCAAGTGCCGCGCCCCATAGCGATACTCAGTTCCTTCGCTCAACAGAAATTCTTTCGCTTCGGCGGTAAGCGCGAAGGTGAATCGCTCACCCGCGCTGTCATTGATTCTGCGCTGAACCGAGGCAAGCTCTATGTCGAGTATCTGTCTTAGCTCCGCATGCTTGAGGCTGCGAAACACGACGACCTTATCTATCCGGTTCATAAATTCGGGTGAAAATTTACGGCGGGCGGCGTCGAGCGCCGTTCGATAAATCTTCTGATCCACTTCCGTTTCAACAAGAGTCAAAGCGCGCGCCGGAGCGAATCCTAAAGAGCCTGTGATGAGTTCGCTCATCTCTTTCGCGCCCAGATTCGAGGTCATGAAAATCATCGTCTGTGAAAAATCTACGCGGCGATTATCGCCCAGCGTGAGCGTTCCTTTATCCAGCACGCCCAGCAGGAGTTGCCAGAGCGCGTCACTCGCTTTTTCGATTTCGTCAAAAAGCACGAGTGTGAACGGGTCGCGCTCGGTTCTATGTTTTTCAAGATTCTCCTGAGTCAGAAGAGGCGAAGTTTCGCGGTGGCCCAGATAGCCCGGAGGCGAGCCTATAAGCTTCGCTATTTCATGCGAGTGTTGAAACTCTGCGCAATCGATCTTTATAACTGCGTTCGGGTCGCCGAACATGACTTCCGCTGCGGCTTCCACGACACGGGTTTTGCCCGACCCCGTAGGGCCGAGGAAGAGCAGATTTCCAAGCGGGCGAGTCGGATTCGTCATGCCCGCCTGAAATACCTGATAGAGCGCCGTTATGCTGCGAATAGCGCGATCCTGTCCAACCACTCGTGAGCGAAGCCCCGCTTCGAAGTCAATCGCCTGCTGACTTCTCGCATCAGGATTCAACGTCATCAGTTTTCTGCCTGTCATAATCAATCACCTCCGTCGGAGGCTAAGACGCTTCACTCAGCTCCAACCTTTCAAAAATTTTCTGATCGCTTATTTGCCGCTGCAACATCGGCGATCCTTTCAATAATCAACTCAATTATCAACTCAATTATCAACGCGGCAACTTTGATGCCGATTTTCTCAACCCGGTTTCTTTTCCGCACCAACAGCTTTCAAGTTCGAATAAAACATATGCTGTCAACGATCATTTGAATATACGAACAAATCGCGTCATCGCCCGCCTTACACCATTTGCTACAACGCGCCTCAATTCGTGCGCTGCTCTCATAAAATACAATGCTCACGCTCAGTTTCATTATTCCCACTATCCGCGCCCCTCGTTCAAAAAAACGGAGCGAGCCAGACGAAAACAAAAGCGGAGATGCGAATCCTCGCCTGTCGCGTGCAACATCGATCAGGTATATTATGCGCGGCGCTTCCGCCTTCAATAAATAATCATCGGAGGAAAATAATGAAGCTTGAGGGCAAAGTCTCCATCATCACAGGCGCGGGACGCGGCATAGGAAGAATGATCGCGCTGCGGTTTGCCCGCGAAGGAGCCGTCGTCGTCGCAACAGGCTCGACTGAGGAGACTATCGATTCGACAGCCCGTGAAATACGCGAGCAGGGAGGCCGTGCCGTCTCCATACTCACCGATGTTGCGGATGAAGCGAGCGTCGGTCGTATGGTCGAAGAGACGATCCGTGAATTCAACAAGATCGACATTCTGATCAACAACGCCGGAATCATCGGCCCGACCGCGCCTGTCGTCAATGTGGAGCGAAAGGACTGGGATCACACGCTTGCGGTAAATCTCACAGGCGCGTACCTGTGCGCAAAGCACGCGCTTCCCTCAATGATCGAGCGCAGGAGCGGGCGCATAATCAATATAACTTCGGTCGCGGGACTTGGCGGCTATGCGTTGCGCAGCGCGTATTCGGTTTCGAAGTGGGGAATGATAGGACTGACTCGCTCGCTGGCGCTGGAAGTCGGTCGCTACGACATAACCGTCAACGCCATCGCGCCCGGCCCTGTGCGCGGCCCGCGAATAGATGAAGTCATTCGCCGTCGCGCCGACGAGATGGGCCGCTCTCTTGAAGAAGTCGAGCGCGAATACGTCGCCCCCATAGCGCTTCAGCGCATGGTCGATGAAGAAGACATAGCCGCTATGTCGCTCTTTCTCGCCTCGGAAGAAGGCCGCAATATCACGGGCGAGACGATTACCATAGCAGGCGGCTATCGGGTTTAGGGAACAGGTTACAGGTTACAGGGAACAGGGCAGATTCCCCTCGCCTGTTCCCTGTAACCTGTAACCTTTCTGAAAAAATATGCCAAAGGGACTGAAACTCAAAGAACACATTTCGTCGAAGGAAAAGAAGCAGACTTATGTCAATCAGATGTTCGAGACCATCGCGCCGCGATACGATTTCATAACCGTTTTTCTCTCCTACGGGATGGATCGCGGATGGAAACGAAGGCTGGTCGATATGATAAATCTGCAAGGCGACGAACGGGCGCTCGATCTGGCCTGCGGAACGGGCGATATAACTTTTTCTCTCGCCGAACGACTTCCCGCGGGTCAATCCGTGGGACTCGATATCACACACGGCATGCTTGTGATAGCCGAGCAGAAACGCAGCGAGCGCAAGGCCGCCAACGTCGCCTTTCATCGCGCAGATATCATGAGCATGCCCTTCGAAGAGGAATCGTTCGATTGCATCACCTGCGGATATGCTTTACGAAATGTGCCTGATGTCGCGGGCGCGCTCGAAGAAATAAAACGAGTCCTCAAACCGGGCGGGCGTTTTCTCTCGCTTGATTTTGCGCATCCGGGGAATAAAATTTATCGCTGGCTTTATCTGCGCTATCTCATAGTCGTAGGCTCGACGCTTGGATTGGTCCTGCACGGCGACCCGGATACTTATCGCTACATCCCCGAATCTCTCAAACTCTATCCGGGACAGCACGGCGTGCGCGAGTTGATGAAAAAGGCGGGATTCCTCGACACGGGAGTCCTCGAATTCGGCGGCGGAATCATGGCTATAAATCATGGAACGAAGCCGGAATGATAGGTTACAGGTTACAGGTTACAGGGAACAGGTTGGGATTGCCTTCTCCCTGTCCCCTGTCCCCTGTAACCTGTAACCTATCACCTGTAACCTATCACCTGTAACCTATCCGAGAATCTTTGCGTCCTGATTTCGAGAGAGCGATAATGGCTCGTGAAAAACAAAACGGAGCGGAGGAATCATGAAGGATACCCTGACGATAACTGATAACCGGACGGGAAAGCAGTACGAGATTCCCATCGAAAACGGAGCTATTAAGGCCACTGACCTGAAAAAAATCAAAGCCTCGGATGATGACACCGGGCTTGTAAGCTATGACCCGGCTTTTATGAATACCGCCTCGTGCAAGAGTCGCGTCACCTTCATAGACGGCGACCTCGGGATTCTCAGATATCGCGGCTATCCGATAGAACAACTCGCCGAAAAAAGCAACTATCTCGAAGTCGCCTACCTGATTCTTTACGGAGAGTTGCCGCAAAAAGAGGAACTCGATAAATGGACTTGGGATATCACGCATCACACCTTCATTCACGAAAATATCAAGAAGGCAATCGATGCTTTTCATTACAACGCTCACCCCATGGGCATGTTCCTCGGCACTATCGGCGCGCTCTCCACGTTCTACCCCGAAGCCAAAGAAATATTCGATGAAAAAAATCGCACCAAACAAACGCACCGGCTCATAGCCAAAGTGCCTACGATAGCCGCGTTCGCTTATCGCCACAGCGTCGGGCTGCCTTATGTCTACCCGGACAACGACCTGAGCTACACGGGAAACTTTCTCAACATGCTGTTCAAGATGACCGAGGTTAAATACAATCCCGACCCTGCGCTTGAACGCGCTCTGGACGTGCTATTCATCCTGCACGCAGACCACGAACAGAACTGCTCCACAAACGCCATGCGCAGCATAGGCAGTTCTCACGTCGATCCGTTTTCGGCAGTAGCGGGAGCGGCGGCGGCTCTCTACGGCCCGCTGCACGGCGGAGCCAATGAAGCCGTGCTGAGAATGCTCGATGAGATTCAGACGAAACAGAACATCCCCGGCTACATCGACCGGGTCAAACGCGGCGAAGTAAGACTCATGGGATTCGGCCATCGCGTCTACAAAAACTATGACCCGCGAGCGCGCATAATCAAACAGGCCGCCGATGATGTCTTCAAAGTGACGGGGACGAATCCTGTTCTCGATATTGCCCTCGAACTTGAGCGTATCGCTTTGGAAGATGATTACTTCATCGAGCGCAAACTCTATCCGAATGTCGATTTCTATTCGGGAATCATTTATCAGGCGATGGGATTTCCCGTTGAGATGTTCCCCGTGCTGTTTGCAATACCGAGGACTTCAGGCTGGCTCGCTCAGTGGCAGGAAATGCTTCTGGACGGTGAGCAGAAGATCGCGCGGCCGCGGCAGATTTATCTCGGATATGATGAGCGCGACTATGTGCCGCTCAAAGATCGCGACAGTTGATGAAACAGGCTGCGGGAGCCGTTTTCAGAGCTTACGCAGTCTGTCCCAAAGCCGATGGCTCGCTTCTCGAATCCGTTCATAAACATCCGCAGTGTCAAACGGAAAACGCCTCTCGTGCAGGACGAATCGGCCCGCGATCATCACGCTTTCAACCGAAGCCGAATTCATCCCGAACACGAAATGCCACGCCGCGTTTTCCGCTGTCATAGGCGTAGGCTGCGGGTAATCCATCACTATGAGATCAGCCGCCGCGCCCCGACGAAGCGCGCCAATCTCCGTGCCAAAAAGTTGTGAAGCGAATCGTTGATTGTTCCTGAGAGCGCACAGCCATTCATCTGCGCCGAAACCGATTTTCGCGTCGCGGCCTTTGAAGTAGGCCGCGCGGGTTTCCTCGAACATATCCGCGCCGATGCCGTCAGTGCCGATGAGAATGCGGTCGCCGAACTGCTCGACCTTCGCATAACCCACCTGATTGTTCATATTCGAGCGCGGGTTGTGAGCGAACCACGCCCCCGACTCGCGAGCCAGATGGATTTCGCTCTCACTGAGATGCGTGCAGTGAGCGAGTATCGTGCGATCATTAAGCGCGTCGAATCTTTGCAATCGTTCGATGATTCCCGAATCATATTTTGCGCGAGCGTCTTCCACGTCGCACGTGTCTTCGGCGACATGGATGTGCAACCCCGTTTGAAATTCGCGCATAGCTTCCGCGCACATCTCAAGCGACCGGTCTGAGAGCGTAAACGATGCATGCGCACCCACGAGGCCACGAAAAAGATTCGTTTTTGATTCTTCCACCCAGCGGAGAAAATCTCGATTTTCGTTTATTCCTTCATCGCGCTGACTCTCTCCGCCGCGGTCGGTGACTTCGTAGCAAAGCGCGCCGCGAATGCCTACGCGCTCCATAGCCTCGCGCACAATTTGAAGCGAACCGGCGATACGGGAAGGCGAAGCATGATGATCGATCAAACATGTCGTCCCTGCTCGCGCGGCATCCAACGCTCCGGCCATCGCGCTGTAGTAAATGGTTTCTTCATCCATAGCGCGATCCAGTCGCCACCATACGAGTTCGAGAATTTCTTTGAAATCGCGCGGAGCGCGAGGCGGCGCAGGCATCCCGCGAGCCAGCGCCGAGTAGAGGTGCGTATGCCCGCACACTAAACCGGGCATCAGGATTTTTCCACTCAGATCGATTACTTCTTCGCCTTCGAGTGATTCGAGCGAAGCGGCGCGATCAACGATCAAACCATCTTTGATTCGAATATCGCCTCGCTCGACCCGAACGGGATCGAATTCTATGAGCGTTGCTGATTTGAGCAGATATGGCATAGTGAAAAGGATATGCTGCTCCCGGCCTCGCTCATTATACCGCATCAACTACGGCAATCCATCGCTTGGGGACTTCCGCTGCGGGTTGAGGCTTTGTTATAGTCTTACCAGTCGCAACGGATTCGATCCCAGTGGAAGCCGTGTGTTGCAAGAGTAATCGAGTTGGGCATTCGTCAGGTCAGCGCAGCTTTTTTGATATGTCGTTTCTGAGTCCCATATTTTTGCTGGGAGCGATGGCCGCAGCCGTTCCCATAGTCGTCCACCTCGTTCGTCGCACTCGCGCTGTTCGTGTGCCGTTCGCGTCGCTGATGTTTTTGCGCCGAATAGAACAAAAGACCATTCGCAAACGACATCTGCGAAACTGGCTTCTGCTCTTGATGCGATGCGCCGCGATCCTCCTGCTCTCGTTCGCCTTCGCCCGTCCTTACTTCACTCAAAGCAACCCGCTCGCCGCTGGCTCCGCCCAGTCAAGCACGATCATACTCCTTGATACTTCCTACAGCATGCGGTATCCCGGCGTGTTCGACCGCGCACGCGAGGCCGCACGCGAAATCATCAACGGCTCTGCTCAAACGGAACAACTCGCGCTCGTCAGTTTCGCTCAGAGCTACGAAATCATAATGCCGCTCAAAATCAGTCGCGCTGAAGCAAATGCGCTGCTCGATTCCATTCAACCCAGCCTTGCCGCGACCGATTATCTTCAAGCGGTTCAAGCCGCCGACGCCTTGCTCAAAGACGCCCCGGCGGGCGCGAGGAAGGTTTATCTGATATCGGATTTTCAGGATCAGGGATGGAATCGCTCGGCTGCTCCCGCCAGGCTCGCAGCCGGAATCCAGTTCATACCCAAAGACGTGTCCGATGCGGATCAGAAAAATATCTCTGTAACAGATGTCAAAGCAGAGCCGATCATCTATCAGCAGAAATATCCCGGCAAGATAGTTGCAACGGTAGCCAACTTCAGCCCGGACTCCGGGAGTCAGGCCGTAGTCGATTTCAAAATCAACGACCTCGTGGTTGAAAGAAGAGAAGTAGAACTTGATCCTGCGTCTTCGCAGACGGTCGAGTTTTCAGGCTTCAATGTGACGGAAGGCTCGAACCGCGCGACTATCGAAATCACACCCGACGCGCTCGCCATAGATAACAAATTCTTTTTCACCCTTCGCCGCGATTCTCAAACTCGCGTGCTGATACTTGAAACTCCTACGCGCGGGCGCAGCGAAACCTTCTTCATTCAGCAGGCTCTCGGCGCGGGCGACAACAGCCAGTATGCGCTCACCATAAAAACCGTTGGCAGCATCAACCCCGTCGAGATCGATACCTTCGCAGGAATTATCATCAACGACACTGAGCGAATGAGCGAGCAGCTTGCCGCAGCCATTCGAAGCTACGTCGAACGCGGCGGCGGAGTCATAATCGCCGCGGGCAAGCACACGGACGCGGATGAATTCAATCAAGCATTCGACTCAGTCGCGCCCGCTAAATTGGGCGAGGCGGTTCACACGCGCAGCTTCGCATTGATGAGTCAGGTCAGCGCCGATCATCCCGTATTCAACGTCTTCGCCCGCGGGGGACGGCTCGCCTCCACTCGCATATTCGGCTATCGCCGCGCGACACCGAGAGAAGGCGCGCAGACGATAGCCGCGCTCGATGACGGCTCGCCTCTGATCGTGGAAGGCTCGTCGGGGCGCGGAAAAATTCTGCTCATCGCGACCACCCTCGATACGGCATGGAACGATCTGCCCGTGACGCAGATGTTTCTGCCCATGCTTCGCCGTATGCTCGAATATCTCGGCGGAGAGAGAACGGCGGCGACGATCACTGTAGGGCAGGCGCTTGCGGCGGCGGCGGATCGCGACGGCTCGCTTCCGGCAATCGATAGCCCGGCGGGCGGTCGACTCGAAGCGCGGTCTTCTTCTTCGGGAGAAGCGACGATAGAAGCTGCTGAGATCGGATTTTATCGATTGCGTTATCGCGACCGCGATCAGTATGCGGCGGTCAATCTCGACACCAGAGAATCGGATTTGAAAAAACTCGATCTCGATGAATTCGCGCGGAGCATCACGACCGAAAGCGCCGAACAATCAGGCCAGCCGAAATCAGTCGGGCTTGCGGCTGAAGATATGGAAGCGCGTCAACGATTGTGGTTGCCTCTGCTCATCGCGGCGCTCGCGCTATTCGTCGGTGAAGCCATACTCGCGCGAAGGATTCGAATCGCGAAACTCGTAGGGTGAAGGCAGTGGCCAGTGGTCAGTGGTCGGTGGTCGGTTGGGAAAATGAGTCAGCATCGTTTATTGAGGATCGAAGACGCGGAGATATGAAATGAAGTTTCTCATTGCGCTATTATCCCGATGAGCGGAACTCTCGCAAGGTCAGTTGTGATGATCAGGGCAGTGGAAGCGGGGAGCAGAGCCACCGACCACCGATCACTGACCACTGCTACGGTCGCAATTGAAGAGATAAAGCATTATACTCAATCGAGGCCAGCGGCGAATCGAAGAGTTGTTCACGTCGTCAGCGACGACCTGAAATAGTGAAAGCCCGGAGCGAAGATCAATCTCAGAATCCGCATTCTGACTTCTGACTTCTGACTCCTGACTTCTGTTTCCACAGGAGAGCAGCATGAATCAAACGAGCATCAGCGACCTGATAGCGCGGGTTCATAATCGAATTCGCACGAGAGCAGCCCTCAAAGGCGCTGGCATCACGCTTCTAGTGGCGGTCATCTCGCTCATCGCCGCTTCATTCATCGCGCTGAAAATCACTCCGGGACTTGCCGGATTGACCGCGCTTCGCGTGCTGCCGATCATACTGGCCTCGGTCTCAGCGTGGCTTTTCATATGGAAGCCCACGCGGGCGAAGATCGATTCGGCGCGCATCGCCCGTTTGATAGAAGAAAAATGCGCGATGGAAGACAGGCTCGTCACGGCTGTCGAGTTTTCAGACTCCCCGCGCGCAGCTTCGCCCGCCATAATTGATCGATTGGTCAAGGACGTAAGCGAGCGCAGTTCTGCGGTGGATTTGAACCGGGTCGTCTCGCCGCGCCGCGCTTACATTTATGCCGCATCTTCTGCCGTCGTGCTGCTGGCTCTCGTCGCATCGCTAATCTTTTTCCCGATCTCAAGAAAACTCGTCGCTATCTACTCATCGGATGAAGTGTCGGCTTCTTCGATGTTCATCGAAGTCAATCCCGGCAGCGCACGCGCCCCCCGCGGGTCTGATCAGAAATTCAAGGCCACGCTTCACGGCTTCGACGCGGAAGTCGCTCAACTCTTCATTCGCAAAGTCGGAACCGACAACTGGGTCGCTCAGGTCATGGAGCCTGCGAAACAGGAAAGCGAATTCCAGTACATGATTTTCAATATTCAGGATTCGATCACTTACTATGTCGAATCGGGTGATGTGCGCTCGCCTGAATTCGAGATGGAAGTCGCCGATCTGGCTTTCGTCAAACAGATCGATCTGGTTTTGAATTTCCCGGACTACACGGGCCTTGCGGACAAAAAGATAGAAAACGGCGGCGAAGTGGCCGCGCTCAAAGGCACGCTTGTGTCTGTAATCTCTCACTTGAGCGGCGAGATCAAATCTGCCCGCATCGTGATGAACGACGGTTCGAAGTTCGACATGAGCGGAGCGGGCAACAATCTTTTTGTCGGACAATTCGCGGTCAAACAAAACGGCACTTATCGCATAGAACTGACCAGTAAAGATGGCGAAAAGTATAACGGCTCGAATGAGTATGACGTGACGATTATGGAAGACCAGCCGCCTACGGTCGTCATCGACAAACCGGGTCGCGATATGAAAGTGACTTCCATTCAGGAGGTCTTCGCGCAGGCTCGCGCCGAGGATGATTACGGAGTCGCGCAGGTCGAGTTTTTCTATTCGGTAAACGGCGGCGAGGAAAAACGGGTCAAGCTGCAAGACCTCAAAAGTGACGCGCCCAAATCGCTTTCAGGCTCTCATACCTTCTTCCTCGAAGAGCATAGCCTTCAGCCCGGAGATTTCGTTTCCTACTACGCGAAGGCCCGCGACAACGCTCCGGGCGGACAGGAATCGACTTCGGATATTTATTTTCTCGAAGTGCGCCCCTTTGATCGCTCATTCCGTCAGTCTCAACAACAGGGCGGCGGTCAGGGCGAGGGAGAACAGAATTCGAATGCGCTCACGCGACGCCAGCGCGAGATCATCGCCGCCACTCATCGCGTGCAGCGCGAAGAGGCTTTCTATACGCCTGAAGAGAAGTCCGAAAAATTCGATACCGTCACTCTCAATCAGGAAAAGTTGAAAGGCGATACCGACATCCTGGCCGAGCGAATACGTCGCAGACTCGGCGAGCAGCTTCAATCGCAGCCTGACTTCGCGAAGATCGTGGAGTATTTGCAGCAGGCCGCGAAAGAAATGGCGACGGCGACCGATGTGCTGAAAACGCGCAAGGCGAAGGACGCGCTCTCGCCCGAACAACGCGCTCTTCAACAACTGCTTCGAGCCGAAGCGGTATTTCGCGACATTCAGATATCGCGCGGGCAGGGGCAGGGACAAAGCAGCCAGCAGGAGCAGGAGCTTGCTGATCTGTTCGAGCTTCAACTCGACAAGATGAAGAATCAATACGAGACTCTTCAGCGAGGACAACAGCAACAGCAGAACCAGCAACAGGACGAGCTTGCCCGTCGACTTCAGGAGCTTGCGCGCCGTCAGCAACAGCAACTCGAACAGCAACAACGTCAGCAGCAACAACAGCAGCAGCAGGGCGGCGGCGGCGGTGGCGGACAGCAGCGACAGCAGCAGGAGATGATCGAAGAGGCGAAAAAGCTGGCTCGCGAGCTTGAACGCCTCTCGCGTGATCGCCGCGACCCTAAGCTGGCTGAAAGCGCGCAGCAGATGCAACGCGCGGCGGAAGAGATGCAGCGCGCTCAGGCTGCTCAGAATTCCAACAGTCAGGAATCGACCGCGCAACAGCTTCGCGCTCTCGAACGAATGGAGCAGGCGAGAAAGACTCTCGAATCCGCGAAACAATCGGGCGGGCAACAGAGTTTGCAGCGACTCCGCCAGCAGGCCGAAGATGCGCTCCGAAGGCAGCAGGATATCTCGCGCCGCGTCGATGAGATTGCGCGCAGCGGTCAGGGAGCGAATCAGGAGAAGAGGGAACAGCTTTCCGAGCGCAAGCAGGAGCTTGCCGAGCAGATTGCGGGGCTTGAGCGCAGCATCGATGAGACTGCGCGCTCTCTCGGACAGGAGAGACAGCAATCAGCCGACAAACTGCGCGATGCGGCAAACGGGATTCGCCGAAATCGAATACCGGATCGCATACGTCAAAGCGATCAGATGATCAGCAGCGGCTGGATGGATCAGGCCCGCGAGCGCGAGCAGATCATTCAGAACAGCATCGATGAGGTACTGAAAAATCTTCAGGCCGCAGAAGGCAGCCCCGTTCAGCGCAGTCAGACGAATTCCCTCGAAGACGCAATCGCGCGAGCGCGCGAGCTTGCTGACAACCTCGAATCCCTGAAACGCAAAATCGAATCTCAACAACAGGGTCAACAAGGTCAACAACAAGGACAACAGAGCCAACAACAAGGACAGCAGCAAGGTCAACAACGCGGGCAGCAGCAAGGTCAACAACAGGGCCAGCAGAATCAGGCAGGACAACAGCAGGGCCAGCAACAGGGCCAGCAACAAAACGGCCAGCAGCGGGGCCAGCAACAAAACGGCCAGCGCGGACAACAAGGACAACAGCAAGGCCAGCAGCAGGGTCAACGCGGACAGCAGGGACAACAACAAGGTCAACAGCAAGGTCAACAGCAGGGGCAACAAGGTCAACAGCAAGGTCAACAGCAGGGACAGCAAGGTCAGCAAGGTCAACAGCAAGGCGGACAGCAACAAGGCCAACAACAAGGACAACAGCAGGGCGGGCAACAGCAGGGACAACAGCCTTACTCAGACGCCTCTGATCCGAGAGCGGGCGGCGGGCCTCCGCGCGGCGGAGACCGTCAGCTTGAAAGCGAGCTTCGCGAACGCCTCGCCGAAGCGCAGGAACTCAGACGACAGCTTGGCCGCAACAGCGATCTTGCCCGCGACCTCGACCGCGTGATCGAGCAGTTGAAACGCATCAATCCGAATATCTTCAATGATGCGGCTCAACTCGCCCTGCTAAAAAATGAAGTCATCGATCCGCTTCGCCAGATCGAAGTCGAACTTGCGCGCAAGCTTCAAGCGAAACTCGGCATCGGCGCAGGCTCTCCCGGCGAAGGCGATGCGCCTGATCGCTATCGAAAGATGATCGAAGATTATTATCGCCGCCTCTCCGCTCGCCCGCAGGGAGGGCAGCCACAGTGAGGGATTTGAACAGGCGGAAACGCGGCGATCTGGCACAATAGTTCCAAAGCATCGGACTGCCGGGAAGTGGAGATGAGGTTATGGAGGATGAAAGATTGAATATGAAAGAGCAACGCGATTTGAAATCGCTTGGCCGGAAACGAATGCTCATAGCCGTATTGCTGACGAGCGCGCTCATCACCGCAGGCGCGACTCGAATAGAGCTTGCGGGCAAAGACCACAAATCATTCGCTGCGCTTTCTGCGCGGTTGTCCGAACCCGGCGGCTATTTCGATTCCGACAACCTGATATCGAATGAGACTTCGCTTCAGCACGTTTTGGGCAAGATCAAGGAGATGAACCTCAGCGGCGGCGTCTATATGGGCGTCGGGCCGGATCAGGGCTTTCTCTATATCTCCAAAATCCGCCCCAAACTCGCGCTGATGATCGATATCCGCCGCGATAATCTGCTTCATCACCTTCTCTACAAAGCTCTGTTCGAGAGAGCGCGCAACCGCGTCGAATATATGTGCCTGCTCTTCGGCAAACCTCTGCCAAAGACCGCAGGGTGGGAGCAGAAGACGATCAAGGAGCTTGTCGATTACCTCGATAACGCCCCATCGGACGCGAAGCTTTATGAAAAGACCTCTTCGGAAATTCGCCGCGAGATTCAGAAATTCGGCATATCCGTCTCAGGCTCCGAACTCGACACGATTGCGAAAATACACGAGGCCTTCTACGAAGCCGGTTTAGACATTCGTTATTCGAGCCATCATCGCCCGCCGCGCAATATCTATCCGACTTATCGCGAGCTTATTCTCGAGCGCGACCTCGCGGGCCGTCAGCAGCACTACTTCAACTCCGAGGATGATTTTCAATTCCTCAAGAAGATGCAGGAACAGGATTTGATCATTCCTCTGGTGGGCGATCTTTCAGGCCCGCAGGCTGTCAAGTCCATAGGAAAATATGTAGCCGAGATCAAAGAGAAAATATCGGCCTTCTATGTCTCGAACGTCGAGTTCTATTTGGTCCGGCAGGGGACTTACGACAAGTTCATCGAGAACCTCAAGTCGCTCCCCATCGACCGAAACAGCCTCATCATTCGGAGCTATTTCAACTATTACGCGCCGCCGCATCCGCAGGCCGAGGGGAATCACTTTTCGACTCAACTCATCCAGCGCATCGAAGACCTTTTGAAGATGTGCCAGACGGGCGGCTGCGATAACTACATGGATATAGTCACGAGGAATTCCATCCCGCTTCGTTAAAACAGCGGTCAGTGGTCGGTGATCGGTCAATCTACATTTACTGCTCTTCACCGACCACTGATCACCGACCGCCGACCACCGTTCAATGGAAGACATACTCGTATCAAACTGGGCCGATCTGCTCGAACGGCTTTATGAAGGCTCGTGGAGAGAGCCGCTCGGTCGCTTCCGCTCGAAGTACGCTTTTCGCGGAATGTCGGACGCCAGTTATGATTTGCAAACCAGCCTCACACGGCTCGCTGGCACTGAAGAAAAAATCGAAGGCCACTTGCTTCGCAACTTTCGCAAGTACGCCCGACGCGACGCCGTTCCGGATGATTCCATCTGGAACTGGCTCGCGCTGGCCCAGCATCACGGGCTTCCCACTCGCCTTTTGGACTGGACCTACTCGCCTCTGGTCGCGCTCCATTTCGCCACCGAGAACATCGAGCGATACGACACGGACGGCGTGATCTGGTTCGTCGATTTCGTCAAGACCAATCAACTGCTGCCTGAAAAACTCAAAGCCCTTCTCGAAGAAGAAGGCTCGAACGCCTTCACCGTCGAGATGCTCAATCGCATCGCCTCTACGCTTGCCGAGTATGATCGATTGTGGGGCGAAGAGTTCGTCGTCTTCTTCGAGCCGCCCTCGCTCGATGATCGGATAGTCAATCAGTTCGCGCTCTTCTCGATGATGTCATCTCCCATTGCGAGGCTCGACGAATGGCTGGCGACATATCCGAAACTTTATCGCAGGGTGATCATACCCGCGCCGCTAAAATGGGAAGTGCGCGACAAGCTGGATCAGGCCAACATAACCGAGCGGGTTCTCTTTCCCGGACTCGACGGATTGAGCAACTGGCTCAAACGATACTACATAAAGAAAAATCTTTAGCGAGTTGGAAACTAAAAATCCGACTTTTTATTCGATAAGCAGAGATGATTGAGCAACAACTCTGCTATCTCAAATTGGAAATCTCAGATCGCAGAAAAGTTCAAAAACTCAGTTTCCAGTGTATTAGCCCGCTGCCATATGTGGTATATTGCCTGCCTTTGATCGCACACTGGAAAGCTCGAAGATGACGACTCTTTTCATGATCGTTTACGGACTCGTGGCCGCCGCAGGCAACATCATAGGCGGGCTGCTTGTTTCCTCGCGCCGACTGGGTCAGGCGACACTGCGATATCTGATCGCTCTGGGAGCAGGCTTTATGCTTGCAGCGGTGTTTTTGAAAATGGTGCCTGAATCTCTGGAGCTATGGCCGAACGAGCCGATAGCGCCGATGACTTTGCTTCTGGTCGGATACCTGCTCATACAACTCGTCGAGCATACGGTCGCGCCTCATTTTCATTTCGGCGAAGAGACCCACGAAGAAGCGATGCTCCGCCAGCATGCGGCCCTTGCCGGAGTGAGCGCGCTTATGGTTCACGCTTTTTTCGACGGCGTATCGATAGCCGTCGCATCGCTTGTCAGTCCCGAACTCGGCGCGCTGGTCTTCATCGCCATCCTTTTGCACAAACTGCCTGAAGGTTTTACGGTCGCTTCGATGATGCTTGCCGCAGGACGCGGACACGCGAGCGCGCGAAGGGCGGCGCTGATCGTAGGGGCGGCGACGATGACGGGGGTTGCGCTGGTGATAATTTTCAAAAGCTTTGAAATTTACTCGCGCCCGCTTTCGGCTTATGTATTGCCGCTGTCGGCGGGCGTGACGCTTTATGTCGCCGCTTCGGATCTTATACCCGAAGTGAACACGAGCGAAGGCGGCGCGAAGATATCTTTCACTGTCTTTGCGGGAGTCGCGCTGCTCTACCTCGCAGAATTACTGATCGAATCATTCGCGCACTGAATTCGCTTACTGAATTCGCTTACTGAATTCGCTTACTGAATCGCGGCGTCATCAATGCTATGTCACAAAACCAGGCAGGCATCTGCGCCGTCATCACCGAAGAAACCATGGAAGCGGCTCGCGCCGCGCTGAGGGAAGCCGCTGCGTGTGCCGATCTGGCCGAAGTGCGGCTCGATTATCTGCGCGATTTCGATTTCACCGATCCTCAAAGTTTGAAAAAACTCCTCGAAGATAAAACCATCCCCGTCATCATTACCTGTCGCGCCCGGTCGGAAGGAGGTCGCCAGATGGTCGCGGAAGATGTGCGCCTTCGTCTGCTCGTAGAAGGCGCGCAATGGGCCGAATGGTGCGATATCGAGTATTCGAGCTTTGATCGCGTCGCCTCGCTTTCGCCCGATTATTCGCGAATGATAATTTCATATCACAACTTTTCCGAAACGCCTGCCGACCTCGAAAACATTTACGCAAAGCTCTCGCTTTTGCCCGCCGCCGTTTGCAAGATAGCGACGCAGGCGAACGATTTTGCGGATTCGATGACGATACTTCGACTGCTCGACCGCGCGCACGGCGAAGGCAGAAAGTTGATCGCTCTGGCTATGGGCGAAGCCGGAGTGATTACGCGCGTGATGGCCCTCGCGCGGGGCGGCTTTCTCACTTTCGGCTCGCTCGGTCAGGGACGCGAAAGCGCGCCGGGACAGTTGACCTGCCGGGAATTGAAACAGGTTTATCGCGTCGATTATCTCTCTCCGAAAACGACGATCACGGGAATAATTGGCAAGCCTGTGAGTCATTCAGCATCGCCCGCGATGCACAACGCGGCATACGGGGCGCTATGGCTCGATTTCGTTTATCTGCCTTTCGAGGTCGATGATCTTCGGAAGTTCTTCGACACGATTCGCAGCGAGCCGATGCGCGGATTGAGCGTGACCATCCCGCACAAAGTGGCGGTGATGAACTTCCTCGATGAAATCGACGAGACGGCCCGAAAGATCGGCGCAGTCAATACCATCGTCGTGAGAGACGGGCGCTTCTTCGGCTACAACACAGACGCGGCAGGAGCGATGGGGCCGCTCGAAAAAATCTGCGAACTTGAAGGTGAAAGCTGCGCCGTGCTTGGCGCGGGCGGAGCGGCACGGGCCGTAGTCTACGGTCTCGTGGAGCGAGGAGCCGCGGTCACGGTTTTCGCTCGCGACCTGGGTCGAGCGCGACCTCTGACTGAGAGTTTCGGCGTGCGAGTTTTACCGCTTGCTGAATTCAGTGCGAGCGATGCGCGGATAGTCATCAACACGACTCCCCTCGGAATGCACGGACACTCGGTGGGGCAAAGCGCGGTGCCGAGAGAAACGCTTCGAGGTCGCTCGATAGCATACGATCTGGTTTACAATCCGCTTGCGACGCGGTTTCTCTACGATGCCAAAGCCGAAGGGTGTCGCATAATCACGGGGCTGGAGATGTTAGTCTTTCAGGCCGCCTTGCAGTTCAACCTCTTGACGGGATTTGATGTGCCGGTTGAATTGATGCGAAGGGCTGCGGGTGAAAGAATCGATGCTTGACACTACGCGAGTGATGGTCTAAACCATAACTGAACGAAGTTAAATCCATCAGGAGGAAACGATCAATGTCAATTGAAGTGGGAGATGCGGCTCCTGATTTCGAGTTGGCGAGCCACAAGGGCAGCAAGGTCAAGCTGTCCGACCTGCGTGGAAATAAGAACGTCTTCATCGCGTTCTATCCGTTGGCGTGGACGCCTGTATGAACTGTACAAATGCCCTCGTATGAGGCTGACCTCAGCCGATTCGAGAGCTACGATACCCAGGTGCTGGGTATATCGGTCGACTCCGTCCCTTCCAACAAAGCCTGGGCCAAGAGCCTGGGAGGAATCACCTACGATCTGCTTTCCGATTTCGAGCCGAAAGGCGAAGCGGCCCGACGATTTGGCGCTTACCGCCCGGAAGGCTATGCCGAGCGCGCACTGTTTATAATCGATAAAGAAGGCAAGCTGGCCTATAAGGACATACACAACATAGGCGAGCAACCTGACAACGAGGTTATATTCGACGTGTTGCGCAAACTCGGTTGAAAGGCGCAGGCCCGTCTGAAATCTCAGATTTGAAATTTGAGATTTCAGAAACCTGAGATTTCAGAAACCTGAGATTTCAGAAACCTGAGATTTCAGAAACCTGAGATTTCAGAAACCTGAGATTTCAGAAACCTGAGATTTCAGACGGGAGCCTGCACGAAAAAACTATGGATGTGATTTCGAGAAAGTGCGTTCCCTTCACTCCCTGCGAGCGAGACCTCGCGCGCGCAACAGTCGCCTTTGTCACCGCCGGAGGCGTGCATCTGAAAAGTCAGGAGCCTTTCAATATAGCCGATGATCTCGGCGATATGACTTATCGCGTCATCCCCGGAGACGTTCAGGCTTCTGATCTGATGGTGACGCATCATCACTACGATCACTCGGACGCAGACCGCGACATCAACGTGGTCTTTCCAATCGATCCCCTGCGCGAGCTTGTCCGAGAAGGTTTGATCGGCGAAGTCGCGCGCCTGCATATCGGCTATCTCGGATTCACCATGCAACTCAAGCGAATGTATGAAGAAGTCGCGCCGCAGATAGCCGAAGAAATCGAGAAGAAGTCTCGCGCCGATGTGGTCGTTTTGACAGGCGGCTGACCTAACGTCTGCCACCGCACGGTCGTCGCGGTTCAGCGTGAGATAGAGATGCGAGGTATATCGACAGTCGTCATCACGATCAATCCCGAACCCACTCGCCAGATGCGCCCGCCTCGCGCGCTTTATCCCATCGGGTTCAACCCGGGCAATGCGCTTGGCCGAGCCTTTATGCCCGACCTTCAAAAGCGAGTCCTGCGCGATGCGTTGCTTCTTCTCAAAGACAGTGCGCGACCCGGAGAGGTCATCGAGCGCCACTATCCTGAATACGCGGCTGAAACCCGGTAGCCGAATGCAAACGGTGAGACGAAGCGGAAACGATTTGCGCTGAAACTCATAACTGCGTCGGTGATGATGTTGCTCTGCCGATAGCCGCGCCCGCGTTATTGATTCGATCCCGCTTTCGGAATCTTTTTGAGCAGATCGCCTACTTTGCCTGAAAGCGCGCCGCCGCGCACTCTGACCCCGCGCACTACGCCTTCGTGATCGATCAGCACCGTGTAGGGAAGCGAGTGCGCATCGTAGAGATTGGCTATCTTGCCGCTGCTGTCGAAACACTGCGGCCACTCTATTCCTTCCTGCTCGATGTAAGAGCGAAGCGCCTGCTCGCTTCTGTCCAAGCTTATGCCGATGATGATGAACCGATCCGACTTGTATTTCTTCCACAGCTTTTTGATCTCAGGCATCTCGAACATACACGGCTTGCACCACGTCGCCCAGAAGTCGAGCAGCACCACCTTGCCTTTGAATTTTTCGAGCGAAAGCTCGTCGCCCGCTATCGATTTGGCCCGGAAATCAATCGCCAGCATTTCAGACGCAAGCCGCGGATTTGCCATGATCGCCCGCGCCTGTGAAGCATCCGGGGCTGAAGGCGCAAGCTCAAGATATTTTTTCAACTCCGCCACGCCTTCCGTCTCCCGGCCCAGGCGTATGAGCGCGCAGCCGAGATTGTAATGAGCTTTCTCCAATCGGTCGCCGCTCACTTCGATTGCGCGACGAAAAGCCGCGGCGGCTTCTTCAAACAGTTTCGGATCGTTTTGATGATAGAGCGCGACTCCGAGCGCGTTACTGATCTCGGCTTCTTTTTCGGATCGTGTCTCAAGCGCCTGACGAAAAGCGATGACAGCCTCTTTGTACATTGCGGCCCGATGATAAACCTGACCGATGTGGTGAAAGCATTCCGCGCACGGCCCTTTTTTGAGATCGGCTGCTTTCCTGAATTCCCTGACCGACTCTTCAACCCTTCCATCGCGGGCCAGCGCGCGACCGCGAGCGAATGCGCGCTCGAATTCGCTGTCCGCCTCCATCGCAGGATTCCTGAAAGTCTCCTGCGCAAAAGGAGAACCCATAACGATCGCGCTGATGATAAGCGATGAGCAGAAGCGAAAAAAATTTTTCATGGCAATCGTCCTTTGTCATTCGCCATTTGTTAAACTCGAACAAAGGACGAATGACATCTCAATTCAGTTTCAACTCTATCACGTCGGATTTTTTCTTGTCCGCGTCGAGGCGACTGGCTGCAAGACGCAGCCCCCCACTTCGCGCAATTCGGTCAGGCACGTGGAAAAACATCAGCCCTTCACGCGATTCTCCCGCGGCAATCGGCGCGCTCAGATCGATAGCATGCGAGAGAAAATCGCTCTTCGATTCCTTGTATCCGCGTTTGGTGTAAAGCGAGATTCCATAAAAAGCAAAAACCCGATTGAAAGCCTCGCCCGCTTTGATCGCTTTGTAAGCATGAGGCTCGTCGGATCGGATTTCGAAACGCGACTTCTTCAAGCTGACCCTCTCCGTCGCGCGATTCGTTATCTTCACGCGCACAGGAAGAATGCCCGCCATCAACAAGTTTGCCTCGAACGTGTCGTAAAGATAATCCTCATCCATCACCAACTCGGCTTCGAGCTTGATACTTGAAGCCACGGCGCTTGCGCCCGCCATCGGCGGCGGAGTATCGGGGCGCGGTTTGACGTTGAATGGCTTTCCGCAGGCTGACAAAAGCAAAGCTGTTAGGAGCAAAATGTAAAGAATCGTTTTTGCTTTTTGCCTTTTGCTTTTTGCCTTTTCAAACATTCTCCGATGCTATTCGAGCCTGCCGGGAGTGTCAACTTGCTACTTGCGCAAACCGCATGATAACTTCACTCCTTTCCGCTAACAGCACGCGCCCTTCCTGAGAGCGCAGCGAAGGAGTAAGGATGATAAGGGCATACAACGGAGTGAGACCGCAGATAGCCGCGACCGCTTTCATAGAAGCCAGCGCGCATATCATAGGCGATGTCGATATCGGCGAGCATTCGAGCATATGGTTCAACTGCGTCATTCGCGGCGACGTGAATCCGATACGCATCGGCCACAGCACTAACATTCAAGACGGCACCGTCATTCATGTGACCCACGACCGCTTTCCTACCGTCATCGGCAACTACGTCACCGTCGGCCATAGCGCGGTGCTGCACGGATGCACCGTCAAAGACCGTTCGCTCATAGGCATCGGCTCGATAGTTCTGGATAACGTCGTCATAGGCGAAGAATCATTCATCGCCGCCGGGTCGCTCGTAACTCCGGGAACCATCATTCCGCCGCGCTCGCTCGTTTTGGGATCGCCCGCGCGGATCAAACGCCAAGTGACCGAAGAAGAGATAGCTCGAATCGATGAACACTGGAAGAACTACATCGAATACAAAAATAATTATCTGGCCGAAGCGGGTCACAGGTGACAGGGTACAGGTGACAGGTGACAGGTGATGGGGAACAAACGATCTGTTCCCTGTCACCTGTCACCTGTCACCTATCAAGATATGATAAGCAAGGTTCGCGGAACACAAGACATACTGCCTGCGCGACTCACCGAGAAGGCGGACGCTCAGATCGAGCGTTGGAATCTGGTCGAGGGCGCGGCGCGCGAAGTGTTTCGTCTCTACGGCTTCGACGAAATCCGCACTCCTATAATCGAAAAGAACGAACTCTTCGAGCGCGGCGTCGGGACGGAAACCGATGTCAACAAGGAGATGTACACCTTCCCTGACCGCGACGGTCAGTCCGTATCGCTGCGACCTGAGTCGACGGCTTCGGTCGTGCGCGCTTACATCGAACACGGATTGTTCAATCAACCGGGACTCGTGAAACTTTATTACATCGGCCCGCAGTTTCGACGCGAGCGACCGCAGAAAGGTCGCTATCGCCAGTTCGGACAGATCGGCGTCGAAGTCCTCGGCCAGAGCGATGACCCTGCCATCGAAGCCGAAGTCATCGAGATGCTCGACCTCTATTTCAAAAAGCTCTCGATCACCGGCATAGAAATTCTGATCAATTCCATCGGCGACGAAAACTGCCGACCCGCTTACATCGCGCGTTTGAAAGAAGCCATCGGCGAGCGATTGCCGCATCTTTGCGCAAGCTGTCGAGGGCGTTATGAAACGAACCCTTTGCGGGTGCTTGATTGCAAAGTCGAATCGTGCCAGCCCTATCTCAGCGAGCTTCCTGCGATCACCGATAGTTTGTGCGATCAGTGCCGCGATCATTTCCGTCAGTTCCGCGGGATGCTCGATGAGCGCGGCATTCCATACACCATCGCGCCGAGGCTGGTGCGCGGGCTTGATTATTACAGCCGCACGGCGTTTGAAATCACGGGCAGTCAACTCGGCGCGCAAAACACCATCGTCGGCGGCGGGCGATATGACGGATTGTCGGAACTCATCGGCGGCCCGCCCGTTAAGGGATTCGGCTTCGCTTTCGGAATCGAGCGAATGATTTTGAGCCTGCCTGAAAATATAGTTGAGGCGCGAGCGTCGGCTCCGACAGTTTTTATAGCCTACATCGGCGATGAAGCGCGGCGGCATTCCTTCGCGCTCGCGCGGCGACTGCGCGAGGCGGGAGTCGCCGCAGTGGTTGATCTCGAAGGGCGAAAGCTCAAGAAGGCTCTGGCAGTGGCCAACAATCTTTCAGCGCGCTTCGCGCTCATAATCGGCGAGGATGAAATACGTCGCGGAAGCTACGCGCTTCGCGATATGACGACGGGCGAGCAAAAGGAAGTCACAGAAACAGAACTCATAAATAATCTGAACGCACGATGAACGAAAGGTGATAGACTCCAAACAGTTCATCACCTCGCGGCTCATCGTTTGTTTTTTTAAGGACGAATATGCTTGATACACTCGGCTCTCTGAAACGCACACGTTATTGTGGCGAACTCAAACCCGACCATGCGGGAGAACAGGTCACGCTTATGGGATGGGTTCATCGACGGCGCGACTTCGGCCCGCTCACTTTCGTAGACCTGCGCGACCGCGAAGGCATAGTTCAAGTTGTCTTCGACGAAGATAAAAACCCTGACGCTCACCGACGCGCCAAAGACCTGCGCGGCGAATTCGTCGCCGCCGTAGTGGGCAAGGTGGTGATGCGCGAAAAGGAAAAGTACAATCCCAATCTGAAAACCGGAAGAGTCGAAGTCGTTGCGAAAGAACTCTACATACTCAACGACGCCAAGACGCCGCCTTTCGAAATCGATGCTGCGAAGGCAAGCGAAGACGTGCGATTGAAGTATCGCTATCTCGATCTGCGTCGAGAGAAGATGCAGTACAACATCATTCTCCGGCATCGCGCTTCGATCACGGTGCGCCGCTATCTGGATGAACACAGCTTTTGCGAAATCGAAACTCCGCAACTCATCCGCACCACGCCCGAAGGCGCGCGTGACTACATCGTGCCGAGCCGCATCTCGCCGGGAAATTTCTACGCGCTGCCTCAGTCGCCGCAGATATTCAAACAGTTGTTGATGGTCGCAGGCTACGACAAATATTTTCAGATCGCGCGTTGCTTCCGCGACGAAGACCTCAGAGCCGACCGCCAGCCTGAATTCACGCAGATCGATATGGAGATGAGCTTCATCCGTCAGGACGATCTGTTCAAGACAATAGAGCCGATGATGGCCGAGCTTGCGCGACTCATCGAAGTCAAAGTCGATCTCCCGTTCCCGCGCATCACTTACGCTGAAGCGATTCGTCGCTTCGGATGCGATAAGCCCGACACGCGATACGCGATGGAACTCATCGACCTCGGCGCGCATCTCGCGGATACGGATTTCGCTCTGTATCGAAACGCGCTCGACGCAAAGGGGCAGGTCAAAGCGATAACTGTAAAAGGCGGCGCGAAGTATTCGCGCAAGAATCTCGACGAACTGACAGAGATCGCCCGCAGGTTCGGCGCGGGCGGAATGGCGTGGATAAAAATGAGCGATGCGGGCGAAACTACGTCTTCACTTGCCAAAGCTCTGGGAGAAGTGAAAGTCGCAGAACTGGCTTCAGCAGCCCAGTGTGAGGCAGGCGACTCGGCGCTGATCGTTGCCGGGAAGCCTTTGGTCGTGGCGGCATCGCTCAATGCGCTGCGGTCTGAAGTAGCCGAACGCGAAGGGTTGATCGATCAGAACAAATTCAATTTCCTCTGGGTGACGGATTTTCCTATGTTCGAGTATCACGAGGAAGACGGGCGATATTACGCGATGCATCATCCGTTCACTTCTCCGAGAGACGAGGATTTGGACAAGATCGAAACCGATCCCGGCGCGGTGCTGGCCAAAGCTTATGATTTGGTTCTGAATGGCGTGGAGTTGGGCAGCGGCTCGATAAGGATTCATCAGCGCGAGACTCAACGGCGTATTTTCAAAGCTCTGGGTCTCGGCGATGAAGAAGCGCGCTCGAAATTCGGGTTTCTGCTCGATGCTTTGGAGTATGGAACGCCGCCGCACGGAGGGATCGCATTCGGGTTTGACAGACTGATGATGCTTTTGGCTCGCGAAAAATCTATCCGCGAAGTGATAGCGTTTCCGAAAACGGCATCGGCGAGCGACCTGATGACCGGAGCGCCCGGTTCGGTTTCCGAAGATCAGTTGCGCGATTTGCACATCAGAATTGTTGAATGAATGATGACGCCGAACAGTCAGAAAACTTTTTGACTGTCCGGCGTCGTAGTGTTTCTGCTGCAAGTGTTATTCTGAAAACTGTGGAGGCGGAAATGAGTAAAGCGCAAACCGAGACGGAAATCGAGCCAGCAGTCAAACCGAAACGCAGACGTTCGAAGTTCTGGAAAGTAACGGGCATCATTTTGCTGATCGTAGCGGCGTGGGTTGTTTATGATCTTTACGGGCCGCGCTCTACGAGCCTCCGCCGCTTCGACCCTCAAGAGGTCGGGCGATTGGAATCGGCGATGTGGCGGTCGTATTACCAGAAGCAGGAAGTGCGATTGTTCAATCAACTGACTGAACTGCTCAGGACTCAGTACAACCTGCCTTTTTTCAGATCGAACAAAGTCGGTTATAGCGCGGCCCGCGCAGCTTTCGTTTTCAAAGGCGGACGCAATCGCACTGATTATGAAAAGGCTCTCCCTTACCTTGTCGATTTTTACAGCGCGATTCATCGCGTCAGCGACATCGATTTCAACGTCGAACGCGCTGCGCAGCTTGAGCTTGAATGGTGGATCATCCATCGCCAGCGCGAGAGCCATAAGCCTGCGGATTTGGAGCGCGCTCTGGCAGAACTCCCCGCAGAGCTTTATCGAATGCCTGCGGAAAAGCTGATCGAACATGCGCGACTGCGAGCAGAAGCGATGACCATACGCGACACGAAAGCCGACGAGGGAGGCGTTACGGAAGAAGACTGGAAGCGAATAGAAGAATTGCTCAGAGCTTCGTGGCGCTCGCTTTACGAAGCGGTCAATTCCTGAGAAAGTGAAGATATGAACGCAAGTGAATTCGACCTGATCACGTTTGACTGCTATGGCACTTTGATCGATTGGGAAGGCGGCATCACAGAGGCATTTCAAAGAGAAGCCGCGCTCGATGGCTTGAGCTTTGAACGCGAAAGCATCATCGCGGCTTACCACACAGAAGAGCCTGCGGTTGAAGCGGAGTATCGTACTTATCGCGAAGTGCTGACAGAGACTGCACAGCGCGTGGCCTCGCGGTTGGGATGGCATATCGAACCGGACCGCGCCCGGTTTCTCGCGGCGAGTTTGCCTGAGTGGAAACCGTTTGCGGATACGAATGCTGCGCTCGAAAGGCTCGCGCGCGGATTCAGCCTCGGCATACTTTCAAACACGGATGATGACCTGTTGGCTTTGACGCGCAGGCATTTCACCTCGGATTTCGATCTTATAGTGACCGCCCAGCAGGTTCGCTCTTATAAACCGGGTCACGCTCATTTCATCGAAGCGCGAAGGCGAGCGGGTGATGAAAGGATACTTCACGCGGCGCAGAGTTATTTTCATGATGTAGTGCCTGCGCGAGCGTTAGGTTTGCCGGTCGTATGGGTGAATCGCAAAAGCGAGCGCGTGCCTCAAGGCGGCGTCGAACCTACAGCAGAAGTGCCGAACCTTGCGGCGCTGGCCGATTTGCTTGGGGAGTGAATGTGTAGTTTCTCATCTTGATGCCATTCAATTTTAGGGATACTCTGATGCTGATAATATTTCGGAGCGAGAAGAGCATATGAGTATGCAACCTGTTTTTACACATCCTGCTTTACCTAATGTTCAGATTCCGGCTGAGACTTTAGGCTTCGCTTTGCGATCAGAGGCTCAGATAAACGGTCTTCAAATTGCTACTTCGAGATTGTCTGGATCGGGCGGCCCGCTCGAACTCGAAGTACCAGAGTTCAAATTTTGCTTTTGCGCTCCTCTTACTCAATTCCGCTTGGAAGGGGCTATGGGGAAAGTGACCACCGAAGCTATGGTGGATGAGAACGCTTATTTACTAATGTCTTTGAACGGTGAATGGATAGAAAAAGCAAAAGATTTAGGCGAGCTTCTAATCCACGAAGTTTTCCTTGACATCAAGCTTTTGGAAAGACGGCCTTGTGCCGAGTTTGTCGCATCAAGCCTTTGGGCTATATTGAGCCTTGCTCAGAAAATATCTATTAAACTGTCAGAACCTGGTAACCTGCCTGGCGCTAACATCACCATTGATTTAGATTCAGACCCTGACCATCAATCGTTGCTGAAGATCAGCAATTTGCTCAAGACCAGACAGACCGCATATCGCCTTATGGTCATAGAGCGGGCAACAGAGAAAAAGTTTCTATTAACACCAGACGGAATAGAACAAGATGTGATGGCTATAGCGTTTGCTTATCGAGCTATGGTTGATCGCTCATTCGTTTGGGCATTGGATCCTGAAAGGATAACCGCCCTAGCGACTCAGAAGTATCTTGCGCAATTGCCTACAAAAGGACAGCCGATGAGATATGAGGAGCAATTCGACCATCAGGACTTGACCATTCTTGGTGAAACAGTGTCTCTAGGGCGGGGGACGATAGTTATAGAAGACTTTTTTATCGATAATGAAGACAAGGTGCGACGCGAATTGGCTATGAATGACGGGCATGCGGTTGAGTATGTTGCAGGTTCGTTAAGCGGTCGAGCGACATTCAGTTTTCCTGAAGCCCCACAATTGCCTGATTCGCCATGGGATCAGAAGATTCAGTCATTGATTGATCTGGAATCGCAACTTGATGCCAATATCGTTGAACGCTATCACTCTCTCGCTGCCTCAACTCTGGAAGGTTTGACCGAAGAGGAAAAGATAGCCGTGACCGCTCGCCCTCGATTCGATGAAAAATTTCCGAGATTAAAAGACTTATATGAAAAGGTCTCCCGTTTCCTTTCTGATATTAACAAAAAAGTATCTGCGAATCGGACGCGCCCAAAACTCGATGAATAACCTTTCCTAAAGCGCGGTTCTGATGAAGAGGACAAATGAATGCCTATCAGCCCAGTGCTTGATGATACATCACTTGTTCTTGATACAGATATACTGAACGACTGGAGGTTTGAAAAGCCTTACGTTCAGCAGGCCATCGAGAATTACGAATCAAGACTCAAGAGCCTGCCTGCTTTGACTTCCATAAATGTTTTTGAGGCTCTCCACGGGTTCGAAAAAGAGGATGCTCGACGCAAAGGTGACGATGAGCGTAGAAAAAGAGATCGAATCAGGATAGAGCATTTGATCCAATCTTGCCTGATATTGCCTTTTGACGAAAATGCCGCGCGGATAGCCGCCTATGCCTTTCCTCGACTTTCTCGAAATGAACAAAAAAAACATTGGCAGGATTTATTTATCGCAGCAATCGCCCTTGCCCACGGTCATGGAGTGGCAACACGAAATCGGAGAGACTTCGAACTCATAGCCAATCATTTGCCGCCAACGCACCCGACCTTGCGCCTCGCCGTTTGGAAGCCTTGAATCATTTTCAATGAGGCTTGGCTCCCGCGTCGCGAATCGCCTCGATCACTTCATCATCATCGGGTCGAAAGATCGGAAGCACCGATTTGCGATATCGAATCACACCCGCGCCGTCGATCACGATCACTGCGCGCTGCGAACCTCCCAAAAGCGATTTCACTTTGTAAAGCCGAGTCACTTCTCCTCGCTCATCTGCAAGCAATCGCTGAGGCAAATCGTGATGATCGGAAAATTCTTTGTGCGATTCCTCCGAGCCTACCGATATCGCCACGACCTCCGCGCCTGTCTCTTGATAATCAGTCCAGCGGTCTCTCAGGCTGCACATCTGCTTCGTGCAGACAGGCGTTTCGTCTTTCGGATAAAAAATCAGCGCGACTACTTTTCCGCGATTGTCTGAAAGCTTCCACGTCTCTCCATTCTGATCGTTCAATTCGAAATCGGGCGCGCGCTCGTCGACTTCCGCCCCAACGGGAATCTCTGATTTTGCCTCGCTCATAAGACCTCTCTTTACATCGCGCGATCAAGTTTGAGAAGCGTGCGCAAAAGCACATTCGCGCCGTTGGTTATATCTTCAGGGCGAGAAAATTCTTTCGGCGAATGACTGATGCCTCCTATGCTCGGAACGAAGATCATCCCGACAGGAGCGAGTCGCGCCATGTCCTGCGCGTCGTGGCCCGCGCCGCTAGGCATCATCTTCGTCGTCAATCCCAACTCCTTAGCCGATTCCGCGATCATCCGTCGAACGCGCTCGTCAGTGGGTGCGGGCGTGTTCACGTTGATCTCTTTGAACGAGAAACTCACACCCGATGCTTTCGCTATCTGATCCGCCTCCGCGCGAATCTTTTCGTAGAGCATTTGAATCTTCGCGCCGTCGAGGTCGCGGAGTTCCAGACTCAAAACCACTTTGCCTGGAATCACGTTCGGCGCTCCGGGCCACGCCTGAATGCGCCCGACCGTTCCTACCTGCCTGCCCTCGACGCTCGTCACCACACGATTGACCGCCTCGGTGAATCGAGCCGCAGCAAGCATCGCATCGCGCCTTTGATTCATAGGAGTCGTGCCAGCATGATTGGCAAAGCCTTCCAGAGTTACATCCCACCAGTTGATGCCGACTATGCCTTCGACTATGCCGATGTCGATCTTTTCGGTAGCGAGTATTGCGCCCTGCTCGATGTGCAATTCTACATAAGCCGCGATCTCGCCGCGCCGTCGCCTCGCTTCACCGATGTGCGCAGGATCGCCGCCGATGAATTTGATTCCATCTCGAATAGTCTTCCCACTGCGGCTCACGAGATCGAGTTCTTTTTCAGTCAACTCGCCGCTCACGGCGCGGCTGCCTATCAATCCGCCTTCTTCGTTTTGAAAAATGATCACTTCAACCGGGTGGCGTATCGCTAGACGGTTTTCAGCAATGGTCTGCGCGACTTCAATCGCGCTCATCGAACCTACATTGCCGTCATAGTTTCCGCCTTCGGGAACCGAATCGATGTGCGAGCCGATCATGATCGGCGGAAGACGGGACTCACTGCCCATGCGTTTGCCGATGATATTTCCCGCCGCGTCTATCCTCACGTCGAGTTGGGCTTCTTTCATCAGTCTCATCGCAAACTCTCGGCCCTCGCGGTCGGCATCGCTGTAGGCGACGCGGCTCACCCCGCCCTGCGGATTTTTGCCGAACTCCGAAAGCGATGAGAGATGATCATTGACGCGCTTGCCGTTGACGCGAAGATTTGTTTGAGAGCGAGCGATTGCGCCTGGAGCGATTGCGCCTGGAGCGATTGCGCTCGTTCCCATCAGTGTGAGCAGGCTCAGATTGAATTCTCTTCTGTTCATATTCCTCGTGTTTTACCAATTGAGTTGAGATGATAGGGGCGGATTTGGGATTCTGAGGGTGTGCAAAACCCAAAACCAGAATCCCTCAATCCTACCTCTCATCCAGTTTACCTTGCTTCGGCTGCTG
>Ga0187893_10000616_pt1 | contig 91160 bp, 76 predicted proteins | sample MA1701074metaG_FD_139574 | JGI IMG/M metagenome (GOLD analysis project Ga0187893, IMG submission 139574) | White microbial mat communities from a basaltic lava cave in the Kipuka Kanohina Cave System on the Island of Hawaii, USA - MA170107-4 metaG ... | reverse complement strand
GGTCAAATGCAAGGGGGCTCTCTGAGTGCTTTGCGGCATCGATGACCTCCTGAATGGATTGTTCAGAAGATCATCAAGCATTCAACTCAATATGTAAATGATTTAGTGAATCGACATACTAGTGCGCCAGATGCGTGCTCCCACGGCGATTGGACTCACAGTTCTGTTAGTAGTTCCTCCAGCGGATGTCCCTATATGGAAGATACCGACCAAACCTTGATAGATGCAGCCCGGCAGGCTCGTGGGCGGGCAAGGGCTAAGTACTCAAACTTCAAGGTGGGCTCGGCGCTACTCTGCGGTGGCGGGCGAGTGTTTACCGGCTGTAACATTGAGAGTTCCAGTTACGGGCTCACGATTTGCTCGGAACGGGTTGCTTTGTTCAAGGCGCTTTCTGAGGGGGCAGACACCTTCGTCCGGATCGTGGTTGTCGCCGACACGGATGAGCTTACGGCTCCCTGCGGCGCGTGCCGCCAGCTCCTGTGGGATTTCTGCGGAGATCTCGAGATCGTCCTGACGAACCTGGCTGGTAAATCCAAAACCCTGCGTCTCACGCACCTGTTTCCCGAGCCATTTGGAGACCATCTCTTTTGAACTGCGGCGCCAAGAAACGGCCGCAGCGACTGGACCTACCAACTCCATGAAAGTTGAAATCAAACAAACCCGGCTTGAATTCGATGGTTTCGCGAAAGTCGAGAGCGCAGTGTTGCGCTTTGAGCGCTTCGGCGGCGGTATGACCGAAGAAATGACCCGCCATCGCTATTTTCGCGGCGATGCAGTTGCCGTTCTTGTCTATGATCCGGTGACCCAGCGAGTGATCCTGCAGCAACAGTTTCGCTACGCGGCTCACGCCCGAACAGGTGATGGCTGGTTGACCGAGTGTGTTGCTGGAATGATGGAAGAGAACGAAACGCCTTTGGAAGTTGCCCGACGCGAATTGTTCGAGGAGACGGGCCTCAAACTTAAGCATGCCGAGCTCATAGCTCATTACTTCATCGGTCCAGGAGGCTGTTCCGACCAGGTGTATCTCTATCTGGCCGAAGCGGAGGATGCGACACAACCCCTTGGCGTTAACGGATTGATCGAGGAGGGAGAGGAAATTCAGGCGGCTTGGGTACCCTTGGCGGATGCTCTCAGGCTCATGGATGAGGGGAAGATCCAGGACGCCAAGACCCTGATCGGCCTCGGCCTGTTGGATAGAAGGTTGAGAAGTTCGAACTTCGAAGTTCGAACGCCGACCGGACAATGATGGAACGAACGTCGAGGTTCGAACTTCGACATTCGCAACTCGAACTTCGCCCTTCCTACTTCACTACCCCTATTTTGGGGCAGACCCCATTCAGAGAACATCGATCGCATTGGGGATTTCGTGCCTCACAAACCTTGCGTCCGTGGTGAATCAACCGGTGCGAGAACTGGATCCATTCCGTTTGTGGGACAATCTTCATCAGATCTTCTTCCACTTTTTCCGGCGTCTTCGCTCGCGTCAAACCCAGCCGGTGAGAAAGCCGAAAAACGTGCGTGTCTACCACAATGCCGGTCGCAATTCCATAGGCAGTACCCAGGACGACGTTCGCCGTTTTGCGCGCGACACCAGGCAAGGTCAAGAGTTCCTCCATCGTCTGAGGGACACTACCTTTGAACTCCGTCAAAAGACGTCGTCCGGCAGCCTTGATATTCTTGGCCTTATTCCTGAAAAAGCCCGTTGAATGGATAAGCTTCTCAAGGTCCGGGAGTCTCGCGTTGGCATAGTGGGCTGCAGTCGGGTACTTGGCGAAGAGCGCTGGCGTCACCAGGTTTACCCGAGCATCGGTGCACTGGGCGGAAAGAATCGTAGACACCAGCAGTTGAAGCGAGTCCCGATGGTCCAAGGCGCACCAGACGTCGGGGTATTCTTCCCGCAACCCTTTGAGAATCTTTTCCACTGGCGGGTTCGATTTCTTCAAGGCATTCTCCGTCCCTTAGGCTGGATCCAAGAAAGCTTGCGATTGGGTGGCCGCAAAGTGGAGCCACTATAGCCCAAACGTGACGCTTGCGATCAGCAATAACGAAGGGATGAATGCTCTCACGGCAGAGAGCGCCTTTGCGTCGCAGAAAAACTAGATCCACCATTACCCCACCAGAGAAAGCTTTTATTCGTCTCCCTTGCCGCCACGTTGGTTCGTCACCAGGAAGACCTTGGTGGTTGCACCCGTCTCACGCTAAACGGCTACCGAGAGGGCAACCGAAGCGCGGCGCCCCAGTGTTGCGACGACATCGTCAAAGTTCCTGGAGGCGCTCCTCCAAAGACACGGGTGCCCAAGGTGCCGTGAGTCCCAGATCAGACAAAATCACTTGCGCGCTGTTATACCCAACGAGTCCGGTAATGTTGCCCCCGGGATGACAACTCCCTCCGCACAGGTACAGGCCCGGCACGTGCGCCCGATAGTGTCCGGCACCTGGGAACGGCCGATTGAAGCCGACTTGGCCGTGTTCGAAGGCGCCCACCAGCAAGTCCCCTCCAACCATGTTCGGTAGGGTGCGCTCCGTATCCAGAGGGCTGCGCACAAACCAATCCAACACCCCGTGCTTCAGGTTGGGTGCGTAGTCAGTCCAGAGATTCAGCATCGCCTGGCCATGTCTGCTTTTTTCCTGATCCCAGGTAGCAGCGTCGCCGTGGAGGGCATACGGCAACTTCTCCCACATGAAGGCAGTGTGTTTTTCCGCGGGAGCTTGAGAGGGGTCGAACAATGTCGGGCAACTTCCCCACATGACGGTCGGTGGAATCGTTCCCGCCTCGTGGTGGCGAACGATTTCTGGAAATTGCTCGAAGTGTTCCAGGCCCAAGATCACCATGAAGGCTTCCTTGAGTTGAGGATTCTGCTCTGCCGCTCGATACCCTGGGGGCTCGCTCAGGTTCAGATTCAAGGCGAAGAGCGGAGCCACCAGATTGTAACGAAAGTTCTGCACCTTTCTCCGCCACTCCGGAGAAACCCACTGTTCATCGATCAGTTGCAGGAACGTTTGCTGGGGGTTGAGTCCGGATGCCACAAAATGACGCGCTCGAAAAATGTCTCCCGACTGGGTCTCGACGCCACTGACCTTCCCATTTTCGATGAGGATCTTTCGCGTTCTGATCTGGAGCTTGACGTCTCCTCCGCTGTCCCGGACTGCCGCTACCAGGCCCCGGGCCAAAACCGCCGAACCGCCTTGGCACATCTGGGCTTTCCCCGTGCTGGCCAGCAGCGACGGGATGTGATGGCCAAAGCCTTTGCATCGCAGGTCTACTTCCCTGAGTCCGTTAAAGAATAGAAGGCCGGCCTGAACTACCGGATGCTGGAACTCCCTCAGCACAAACTCTAGCGGCGACAGTGCGCTGACTTCCAGCAGCAACCGCCCCTCGGCGCTTCTCTCGAGCAATGCGCGACGTCGATCGCCAGAGAGAGGCGGAGATTGACTCTCGGGAATCAGAATTTTCTGAACGATGGGCAGGAACCTCTCGCGCCACTGTCGAAGCGCAACCGCATCCCTTGGGCTGAAGCGGGCAAAGGACTCTTCAGTTTTCTCGAAGGAGCGCCACCACTCGAGGACTTCCCCGCTCCTAAGCACCAGTGCGACATTCAGTTCAGGCTCCAGATATGAGACCCCGTGGCGCTCGAGCTCCAGGTCGCGGTACCACGGCATTTGGGTGAGTGCGCGGTGAAAGAAGGAGTGAGTGTTGTGGAGGAAGCCGGGATATCGTGGATCCTCAAGGGTTGCCAGTCCGCCCCCGGCTACATCTCTCGACTCGAGGCAGAGAACCTTGAGGCCGGCCTTGCCAAGGTAGGCTTGCAGGACCAGGCTATTGTGTCCAGAGCCCAGGATGATTCCATCGTACGTTTCATCGTGAGTTGCCATGCGAGAGAATTCTAATCTTTCAGTGACGGGTGTCAGAAGTGAACTCCAGGCGGAGCGATAGGATTCCTTGGACGCGGAAACCAATGGGGTAGGCACGCGCTGCTGCGCGTCCACGAAGCGGAAACCCAAGAGGGACGTGCCGTACTGCGTCCCTACGGCGAATTCCTTCATTGACTCAGAGGGCTCTCTTCGAAGCACCGCCGAGGGAACGAAATCGTTTTCCCCCTTGCGAAGCGTATAAGGGAAGATTGAGAAGGGTCCGCCGCCCGGAGCCTCCTCCATTTGCGCGAGCCTACACGCGCGAAACCAACCGTTTGGCGTTTTCCTCAAGCACCGCCCTCGTCTGAGCTTCGCTGAGACCGGCTTCCTTCACTTTGAATAGGGCTGACTCGAAGTAGAAGAAGGGTGAATGCGAACCGAAGAGCACTCTTTCGAGCGTGAAGGTTTCGATAAGCCGTGCCACGGCGCCTACTCTCTCCGCCATCGAAACTTCAAAATACACATTCCGGATCGGGATCAACGGAGTGATCTGCGCCGGCGCCAACTGTGGGTAAACGTTCGATAGGACGAGTCTGAGCCTGGGTTCTGCCTGAACCAAATCGGCCAAAGTTGTGAGATCGACAGGCGGAACCCGCATCAGTGGGTGTTGCGTGCGCTCGTCCTCCATGCACAATGCGAGCTGAACAACCAGTCCTCGGCCAGTCGCAAGCTTCAGCAATTCTCCGAACACCGGATCTTGCAATGGGTATCCGTGGTAGTTCGGATGGAGGCGAATCCCGCGCATCCCGTGTTCTTCATGGCAGCGGCGCAAATCTTCCTGCCAATCTGGCAGCTTGGGATTGATGGATCCGAACGGCAGCAGAATACCCTGACCATAAGCTCGGCAGTCTTTCACCAGACGGGCATTGGCGGCGGAGATGTCTTTGTGGAAGACTCCATCGAAACTGCCAGCCCAGGCCTGCGAGACGTTGTTCTTGCGAAGGCGCGCAACCAGTGTCGCGGGCTCATCTCCGCTCAGGCGACGGAACGGCCAGCGGGAAAGGCTCACATTGGTATCAACGATCACACCGCGTATCCTTTTGCTTTCAGAATTGGCGTCAACAGTCGACGAAGGTTTTCACCCAGGATCAGCCGTCTGGCTGATGCCACTATTTCTGCGCCCGTGACCTTGGCTAGTTGCGACGCAAAGCTTCGACCACCGGCGTCGCTACCGTAAATGACGCGATTGGCGCCGAGCTCACGAACTGCCATTTCCACAAACCCGGACGTTGGGTCAGATCCTGCCACCTCAATGGAAATATTCCGCGTCGAACGCACGATGCGAATACCTCTTTCCCAGTCCCCACCCGTATGGCCGCAAATCAGCGCCGCTTGGGGATGCCGCCTCGCCAGTTCGACGAAGTCGAATGGTGAGGACTCACCAGCATCGTTGCCGCCTACTTTCAGCCAGGTGTGCTGCAGGATCGGCGCGTGCATTGTGGTCGCTCGCTCCACAATGGGATCGAGCTCCGAAGCGTTGCATCGCTTCGCGACCCATAGCTTGACACCCACCATCGGTCCGTCGCGTATGCACCGGTCGAACTCACTCAGACTGAAATCGAGATAGTTGGGATTCAAATAGACAAAGCCGAACGCCCGGTCGGGCCAGGGGCGCAGGGCCTTCAGGACTTGATCGTTAGCCTCGCGCACTTGTGCAGGAGTCGGATCTTGCACACCCGTAGTCACTCCCAAAGAAAGGATAAATCGCTGCACGCCCAGCCGGTCTGCATGCCTGATGAGCTGGCTCATGCGTTCTTCAGGGGTCTCCCCAGACACCCCGGAGAGGTGAAAATGTACATCCCAGATCAAAGGTTGGTTAGCGGTTGCCGCGATGCTTGGACCGCCTTGCCTGGAGAAGCCAAGCGGCAAACTGCTGGCAACAGACTTCAGCAACGTTCGACGGCTAATCATGGTTGCTCCAAACGTTCTCTACTGGCCTGGCACGCCGGCCTTGCGGAACAGCTCGCGGGTCCGCGCCATGTAGTCCTCCATCTCCACCAGCCCCAATGGCCGGGTCATCTCACGAATGCTAACTCTCGGATCATTTGACCAGAAAATGCCACAGTCCTCATCTTCGTAATAGCGGAATCCCACCTTGTCCCCGTATCGCTTCCGGAGTGCTTCGCCTTTCTGGAGTTTAGAACTCCACGGCAGAATGGCGTAGCTGAGGTCCAGTTCCTGAACAAGGATTTGCCCTGGAGGCTTCAGTTGCGAAACGATCCTGCCCGTGGGCTCGAAAATCGATGCATTGTTGCGCCAAGTGCTCGAGACGATGTAGTAGCGGTGCTGCAAAGCCCTGAACGCTGGCTGCGCGGTTTGCGGCGTCTGGCTCGGCCAGACCACGAGGTCTGCACCCTTGCGAGCCAGCTCTCTCCAGCCGTACTCGAAATAGATGTCGAAGCAGATCTGCACTCCCAACTTTCCAAAGTCACATTCGAAGACCGGAGCCTCATTGCCCGGAGTGATGCCGCCTTCCATCGAGCCGGTGTCGCTGATGGCCGGGTGCAGCTTCCGATAGATGCCAACCACTTCGCCCTTCCTGTCGAACAGAACTCCGACATTGGAAACCTGCTTCTGTGGCCCCTCTTCGAACAAGTACATGGGGACGACAATGTAGCACTGATGCTCCCGCGCTTTTCGCGAGAAACTCTCTTTGACTGCACCTTCCAAAGGAAAAGCATGTGCGAAGGCGTCTTCGCCGGCTTCTCCACTCACCGCCACCTCAGGCAACACAGCGAGATCGAGGCGCCTTCCATACTTCTTCAAAGACTCTGCAGCCAACCTGTCAATGATCGCTCCCAACTGTTGCAGTCGCTGCGGGAGTCCCGGATAGTCGACCCAGAAAGCCTCCATCGACGTGCCGACGATGACTTTGCGTGGCGGCAGATTCGACGTGCTCTGCAGCCGGGCGTCATCGCTGAGTGATGGCAAAGCCGATAACGCCAGGTATAGTGCTACCGTCAGAACTTTTCTCGGCAAGAAATCCATAGTGAGTTCCCTCAAAGGCGCCGGGAGGCTCCAGCCGAGCTGGCCGAATAGTGAGTTGCTGATCTCAAGCGACTCGCCCAGGTGCTTCAGCCAAGCTTCTCTCCAAAGCACCTGGCATCTCTAACCAATGCCCGGCTACTAATCGCGAGCCACCGCAGTCGGTCTTCAAATTCGGAGTTCAAGATCATGCCTCCCCGGCTCATCAGACGGATCGAAACAGAACGCTGATACGAGGTGTAGGATACGGCAAGTCGAGAATTCTTCCGAGCTTTCTCGAATCCCCTGGCTTGGACAGGATTGGTGTCGCGCCCGTCGATCGTGCGATCGAGCCGTTCAAAGTCGGCGTCGAACTCCCAGGGGCCGAGATGGATCCAGTCATGAAGGCGTTGTGGAGGGTCTGTGCGTCCGGTCTTGCCGTCTAGTCGTCGCCCAGCGACAGGCCGAACCATTCCAGCGTGCTGGCCGCGCCGCCGCGAACCTTGACCGTCCTGCACGGCGCTGCAATGGTGGATTCAAACACGCGGGCAACACACTAGAGGCGAATCTGTCGTCGGGAAGCGACTGACCAGGGACCGAGAAAGGCGGGTCATGCTCGCCGCGCGACAATCCTGATGCTTCCTATTGTGTGAACCCAAAGGCGCAAGGATTCCAAGACGCCAACGAGCCCTTTGAGTCTTCGCAGGTCACGGACCGGCTCGATCTGTTTCACAGCCTCGTGACGCTGACTTGCTTGACGAAACCTCAGGAACCGTGGCGAGTCCGAGTTCCGTGCATCGTGATTCCCTTGTACGACAGCACGAAGCCCTTTGCGCTGCCCTCTTCGAGTGCGAACCTCAGCGAGATTTCCGAGTCGGATTCGACATGGAACAGATTCTTCCCCTGATTGAGGAGTACGTACCTCCCCTCAACGCCCGGGATCGCGAGGTCGACCTCCAGCCTCCCTTTGGTGGGCTTTATCTCCACTTCCCCGGGTTTAACCTCATAGACTCCGGAATACTGTTTCAGCTCCTCGGGTGCGAGCAGGATATCCTTGACCGTGCGATTGCCCAATCCCAGCATCAGCCGGGCTATGTCGCTCTCGATGTTTGCGACCTTGGCGCCCTCGGTATTGCTCAGCACGACGATCGTCACGTCGTCGTCGTAGTAGTAGCAGATCTGTCCTGCAAAGCCGAGCGTACCGCCCACGTGATTGATACGGTGATGCTGTTCCAAGTAACTTACCGCGAGGCCGAACCCGTACTCCACGCTACCGCCGTTTGCAAGTGTTCCGGGCTGGATCATGCGTGCGTAGGACTCGGGACTCACCACCTCGCTGTGCGCGAGCGCGTGCATCCACCGCACCAGGTCTTGTGCGCTGGAGCAGACGGCCCCGGCAGCGTAGGCCTGGGACTGGCTCACGTAGTCGGCGTTGACAAAGCTTCGTTCGGCCAGCTTGTAACCTCTCGCCCGTTGAGGCACGAGGGCGCGGTCGTCGCAATAGCTGGTCGATGAAAGCTGGAGAGGAACAAACAGATTTTCATTCAGATAGCCTCCGTACGGCTTCCCGGTGACTTGCTCGATGAGGAAGCCCAGAACGATGTAGCCGGAGTTGCTGTAGGAAAACGCAGTACCCGGCAGGAAGTCGAAGGGTTCATTCCTGAACACATCCACCATTTCCTCGGGTGTTTTCTCGACGGCCATGGTTCGCCACCAGGAGGGCATTGCGGTGAAGTTCTTGATCCCTGATGTGTGGTTTAGGAGCGAGCCGACGGTGACCCTATTTCCGCGCGTGGGGTAATCCGGAATGTAGTCGGTAATTGGTCTATCGAGTGCCAGCACTCCTTTCTCGACGAGTTGCATCACCGCAGCAGCCGTGAACTGCTTTGTGATGGATCCGACGTGGTATATCGTCTTGTCGCTTGCCGGTATCCTGTTCTCCAGGTCGGCATAACCGTAACCCTTGAGGTGAACAAGCCTGCCGCCGCGGGCCACAGCCAATGAGAGACCGGCGATGGGTCCCTCCTCCATGGCTTTCACCACGACAGCATCAATCTCACGCTCAAGAGAGGCGCGTGTCTCCGAGATGGTCCACCAGGCGCCCAGAAAAGCCACGATGAGTACTGCGCACGGAATGAGCAAGCGCTGTGTTGGAAGAAACCGCCAACGGTACATTCTCCGCCTCCTTAGCAATTCTCAGGCCCGCGACCGACGGGAGGAGCATCTTCTTCGAACTCAATGGTGAGAAAACACCACGACTCCAGGAGATTCCGCAATGAATCCGGAGTCATCGAGGTCATGGGCGTCGACGTAACCGTCTGAACGCAGAAACCGAGCAGGCCTATTCCTAATCTTGTATCGGCGAGTCTCCCCAATCTCCACAGCAAATCCTTGCAAGGAGCGCGCGGCTCCTACCCAGCACCCCACTACTGCAATCGCTGATTTCTTGTCTTGCAGAAAAGGAACGGAGGAGCGTGAGGCTTAATTTCCTATAGGTAAACCGCCATCCTTTTTACACTTCAGTGACACTTAACCCCTCCTCATGCTCTCTAATACGCCCACTGATCGAGTCCGAGTGCTTGCCTTGAACGCGACTCTGTCGCAGGACTGTGTGAAATCTTCATAGTCCGTAAGTTCGGGCCTGTGGGTTTTGAGATCCCTCGTGTGAACGACTTTAAGGAGAAGCTCAGTGATCACGTCGATACGATTCTTCTGTCTGATTCTGTTACTAGTTTGCTTCACCTTTTCAGATTGGGGCTTGGCGCAGGATGCTACGGGAAGAATTGAAGGAACTCTGCGAGACCCTCAAAGTGCTGTGGTTCCCAATGCCAACGTGACTTTGACTCACCTGGGAACCGGTGCCGAGAAATCAGCTAAATCTGACAACACGGGAAGTTTTAATTTCGTTCTTTTGCCGATTGGGCAGTACCGGCTGGCCGTCGAAATCGCAAACTTTGCCCGTTATGTTCGCGAGCCTCTGACTTTGAATGTGAACGATATTCTGCGGCTGACGATTGATCTGAAGCTGGGAACCGGCCAGGAGGTCATTCAGATTACCTCCGATGCACCTCTGGTTGAAGTGGTCAGCAATTCTCTGGGAAAGGTAACTTCCGGCCGTGAAATCGTCGACTTGCCCCTGAACGGTCGGAATTTTACCCAGCTCGGCTTGTTGCAGGCGGGAGCTGCGCCTTTGACTCAGGGGTTGGCGCAGGCGGGAGGATCCCTTCGCGAGGGGCACGCATATTCAATCAACGGTATGCGGCCGGAGTCCAACAACTTCCTGATCGATGGAGCGCGCAACATCAATAACGTCGATACCGGCTTCGCCCTGAAGCCTCCCATCGACGCGATTGCCGAGTTTCGCATCATCACGAGCGGGGCATCCGCTGAGTTTGGCGAAAGCCTGGGTTCCAATACCAACCTGGTGATGAAGTCGGGAAGCAACGCCATTCACGGCAGTGTGTATGAGTTTTTCCGCAACGATGTTTTCGACGCTCGGAACTTTTTCTCGCAGGATGTTGAGCCGCTGAAGCAAAACCAGTTCGGAGCCACACTGGGCGGACCGCTGAAGAAGGACAAAACATTCTTCTTTGGATACTACGAAGGCTTCCGCAATCGCCAGGGGAACACTCGGACAACGGCCGTTCCCAGCGACCTGGAACGCCAGGGAGACTTTTCTCAATCGGTGGATGCGAGCGGGCAGGTTCCGCCGCTGATTAATTACTTGTTTGGCCGGGTATTGGAGGGAAACCGTATTCCGGCAGAGCAAATCAATCCGGTGTCGAAGAACATCCTCAACTTCTACCCCAGGCCTAATGTGGGGAGGAACCTGTTTACCAGCACTGAGGTTCAGGAAAACAACACCAACCAGTTTGGAGGAAGAATTGATCATCGCCTTTCAGCGAGCGACGAAATTTTTGTGCGCTATCTGTTCTCGCAGGCAGAAGTATTCAACCCTCTGTCCATCAATGGCGCTGACGTGCCAGGTTTTCCCGTTGCCGACGATATTCGCAGTCAGAACGTCATGGTGTCGAATACGCACACCCTCAGCCCGACGCTGGTGAACTATTCCAGGTTCGCGTACTTTCGCAACCGATTCGATTTTGATCAGAGATCCAACCACACGTTGCCGTCGTCTCTGGGATTCAACATTAAACCCACTTTTGAGGAAGCCATCGGACCGACTTTCATTCAGGTCAGCGGTATTGCCAGTGTTGGTAATCCCATCACAGGACCGCGCCTCACGATTCAGAACTCTCATGAAGCCAGCGACAGTCTGTCCTGGATTCACGGACGTCACCAGTTCAAGATTGGAGCGGAATATCGGCGTAACTTGGTGGACGCACAACAGGGGATCGCCAGTAACGGGTTCTACGTGTTTGTTCCCTTCCCGATGAGCAACGCGATCGCGGGTCTCCTGATTGGCGCTCCAGTGGTGTTCTTGCAGGCCGGTGGCGAGTTGCCGCGGGGACTACGCAGCCATGACTTCTCAGTCTACGGCCAGGATGAGTACAAGTTGTCTCCACGGCTTACCTTGAACTTGGGCCTGCGCTATCAAATCAATTCGCCATACACCGAAGTCAATAACCGGCTGGCTGGCTTCCGCCCGGGCGTCAAGTCTACAGTCCAGCCCACTGCACCTGTGGGATTGGTTTATCCCGGTGACGCAGGTGTTCCAGATGGCCTGGTGCCAACCTACAAGAAGGGGTTTTCACCGCGGATCGGGTTGAGTTGGGATCCGACCGGCAGCGGAAAAATGAGCGTCCGGGCTGCGTATGGAATCATTTATGAATCCCTGGCTTCGGGACAAGGCGGTATGCTCCAGGCACCCATCAGCGCGCCTCCTTACCTGCAGACTCGCCAGGTTGACAATATCTTCCTCTCGGCCTTTGGCATTCCGGGACCTACATTTGCAGATCCGTTTCTAGGCGAGACGAACCCCTTTCCGCCCGGAACCTTTCCATACGGAATTACCCACCTCACGCTGGCTAACGACCTGCGCCCGCCTTATGCTCAGAGCTGGAACTTGACGCTGCAGCGTGAGTTTGACGGGAAGTACCTCATCGAAGGGCGATACGTGGGCACCAAGGGCACGCGCCTTCCACGATTCATCGAGGGAAACCCTCCAATTTACAACCCGGCTCAGCCAAACATTGACCGCCGTCGGATCTACGCGGGTTGCCGCGGGGACACAGGTCCCTGCGACTTCAAGTCCATGGGCTTGATTGCCAATCTGGCAAACTCCACGTACCACGCGATGCAGTTGACCATGAACCGGCGCTTTTCGCAGGGTCTTTACTTCACGACGTCCTATACGCTGGCTAAATCCCTTGACGACGTGTCCAGCCTGAACGAAACGGGATCGGGGCCGCAAGGAGCTTCAGGGGAAACCGACCTCGCTCCAAATCCCTTTAACTTGAGCACGGAACACGCGCCTTCGATCTTCGATGCGCGCCACCGCTGGGTGATGAGCGCCTCTTGGGAGCTGCCGTTCTTCAGGAACGCAGGCGGCGCCGCCAAGGCGGTCCTCGGCGGCTGGCAGCTCAACGGCATCGCCAACTTCAGTAGTGGCGCGCCCTTCACGGTTTACGACAGCGTGGATTACTCGCAGTCTGGAAGCGCCCCTGAAATCCAGGGCTTTCCTTCCAATCGCCCTAACGTGCTATCCGATCCGAACAACGGACCCAAAACCGTCGAACGTTGGTTTAACATCGCCCCATTCCAAAGGCTCGATCCGCTGACCAGCGGCGGGAAATACGGTAATGCCGGACGGAATATTGTGCGAGCGCCGGGCTTCAGCGGGTTGGATTTGTCTTTGATGAAAACGTTTGCGGTTCGGGAAGGGCACTCTTTGCAGTTTCGGGCAGAGTGTTTCAATTTTCCAAACCATGCGAATTTCTTCGTTCCCGAAAACGATGTAGCCTCTCCCAACTTCGGTCGAATCTTGCAGGCCGGACCGCCACGGTTGCTGCAGTTTGCCTTGAAGTATCTGTTCTAGAGGATCAGACTGCCGGAGACCTGTCGGAAGTCGCAGGCCGGAACGCCGATGACGGTCTCCGCACCTCTTGCTGCACGTCACTCACAGGATCAGAGTGTCTTCGTTCCAAGGGAACTGCTCCCAGCATCCGCACCCAATTTACAACGGCCTGTCGAAGTGCTAACTTACGCCACGTCACTCGGCGCATCTTGACGCCTGATTTGGCTTCAGGTCCTGGCTGTTGCAGTGGTCAGTTTGACGACTGTCGTAAGAACCCAGTAGCCGAAGAGATATCAGAAGGGCTTCGTGTCAGGTGGATCTTGTAGACCAAGGCCAGACTGATTGAGCAGAGAGATCCTTACTTTGACCACATCGAAACGCAGTCACCTTTCCCCGCGCCCGTAGCTCAGGTGGATAGAGCACCTGCCTTCTAAGCAGGGGGTCGAAGGTTCGAGTCCTTCCGGGCGTACCAAAATCAATAATTTACAAGCACCTGTGTGTTTCGCCCACCCAGTTTGTCACCCAAAATCCAACACGAGCCATCCGTGGGGCCCTTGTGACAGGGACACTTGTTTCCGTCTCTGAATCTGGGTACTCCGCGTCTAATATCTAATCAGATTGTGAGAGCAGTTTTCCTCTGGCTGTTTTGAAAATCCTGATGGGATTGGGATGATTGATGACATGGGTAATTTCTGTGCCTGAAACGAATCTGTTTTCCATTGTTGTCAGGCCATGTTCGCGGGCAGCCGTGGCCGAAGGGCCAACGAGACTTTCTCACTTGCTGCTGAGACGCAGAGTAATCGATCAATGCTGCTTGGAGCACAAGACCCGCGGGACTGATCAAAGGTCAGCTACGTCGTATATGAAACCCAACGGTTTTGTATGAAACGCGCGTTGACAGCGAAGTAATCAACGGGAGGTGGAAGGTTGATTTGTAGGATGGCGATTCCAAGGGCGCATTCAGCCCTAGAATTCGTTGATAGCCAAACCCCCAGAAGGCGAATAACCCCGGTTTCCTGTTTCCCCGGCTACTCTGAGGAAGACTCTTGGAGAACCGGTCAAGCCCGATTCTCCATTTCCTTGAGAATCGAGACAGTCCTTGTTTGCTGGCGTCAGCCTTCGGGACTCGGTGAGTCAGGCGGTGTCTTCGTTCTCGTGCGCGGTATGGGGGTATACCCGGCCCCTCCCCCCAGACCCTCCTTGAAATAGTCAACGGGTCTCACACAACCCCCAGAAAAATTTTGCGCACGGCTTGTCCAGGCGTAACCTTGAATACCGTCAGGCTGTGAAATCTGGTTTAGGTGTGCGCTCAAATGATGTTTGATGCACTTTCGAAGGCACAACGAGAGCGGAGAAAACTTGAGGAACAATTCAGCGGACTCATAGGAGAAGCAGAGAAAAAGAAGGACTACGAGGAACGCGATGGTCTTGTTTCGGAACTTCTTATGGAACGTGATTTGATTGAAGATCGGATAAATCGCATAGAGACTGACCGAGTTCAGAAAGAGGCTGAAAAGTTTGGGATTCCAGTGCCATCACTTTCAGACAAAGAATCCTGGGATGAAGACTCGCAGTCACACACGATCTTTCTAAATGTGAGTACGAGGCTAAGGCTTCGTCAGGAGATTCGCAAAGAAAGACGTGCACGATGGGAAGACACGACGATTTGGATGGATCGAATAGTTCTACCCCTGATAGGTTTAATAGGGGCTGTGACTGGCCTTGTGTCCGTACTGAAAAGCAAATAGGGTTGTCATGACCAATGGCTTATATAAGGCAGCCAGCATGGGATACCAGTCAGAAAAACATTGTGCCGCACCCATCTGAGCACCCATCTCAAACTCTCTCAAATGATCCCCTCAGGGAAGCAACGCGCCGGAAGAGGCGTAGTTTGTTGGCGGTCAGCTTAGTCGTGATCGCGCTGATATGGACAGGAAAGGTGCCGAACCAAATTGCTGCTCTCGGCCTCGAATTTTCGCAACCAGATCAGGCAATAGTCCTTTGGATAGTTGGACTGGTCAATTTCTATTTCTTCATCGGGTTCTTGCTCTATGCTGCGCAGGATTTGCTTTCATGGAGAATCGTCTATAAAAACGCGTGGGGAGAGTGGCAACGAAACGACCAAGTCCTATTCGCGGCGGCGGAGGCCGCGAAACAGGCGCTGAAGGACAGGTTAATAACGAAGAGCAGCACGCCCATCATAGACGAGTATGGGCATCCAAAGCCCGGTTACAGGCACGTAGTGGCCGCTCGTTGGGTCAGAGGTTCTAATTTGTCTTTTAGAGTCTCGATGTGGATCAGATTGCTTTTTGATTTTTGTGTGCCTTTCATGGTTGGCGGTTACGCGGTGTATCTTTCCTTCGTAGCACCTTCCGCATTCTATTAAGTTGCCTGAACGGCTATGAAAAAACCCAAGATCGAAGTCGAAAAAGAACGGCAGGTTCACACCTACGCAGAATTGTGGTATACCTCAAAGGTTCTCCTTCAAAAAGGAATCGGCGAGCCTGACGGATCATTCCATCAATTCATGGCAAGCTTGGTTCTTACTGCCTTCTCCTTTGAGGCGTTCCTGAATCATATTGGCAAGAAGCTTTTCAAGTCCCACGCTTGGGCTGCTATAGAAAGACTCTCGCCCAAAGAGAAGCTCCACGTAATCGCAGAGTTGTTGAATGTTCAGATTGACTATGGCGCACGCCCTTGGCAGATAATCAAGACGCTCTTTGATTTCAGAAATTCTATTGCCCACGGGAAGACTGTAACCTTGAAAGAGTCCGAATTGGTCGCCATGAACGATGACTTTGACCGGAGATTTCGTTCCATCTTGTTGACGGAATGGGAGGCACACTGCACGCGAGACAATGCCGACCGAGCGAGGGAAGACGTACAGACCATGATAGAAACCCTCCACAAGGCATGCAACTTCACAGACGACTTCCCCTTTGTCCCTGGGATCCAACTTCAGGGCACGGTTGGCGGCCTTCTCCAGTAACGATCAAAAAACCCAGATTCAATGTGTCACGCTTTGTGACGCAAGTACCCTTTGAACCCCTCTTACGCACTCTTGCTTTCGTCTGCTAGGGATACAACAAAAATGCGCTGAAACCCTTATCAGTCTGGGAGTCCAGCGCAATTGATATCTGTCAAAATCAAACCGCTTTCAGAATTAGAAGGCAGGTGCGCTCTACCCGACTGAGCTATGGGCGCCGGTACTTAAGGTGGTGGTTTCGCTGAAGTGAATAGACTGAGCTAATTGATCCGACCGCTGGGCTAACGCAATACCCTCCTAATCTCGTTTCCAGCCTTCCAGCTGTTCGATTGTATTCAGCACAGCACTGCCAATCAAACATGCTTCAGGCCGTCCCTAGCTTCAAAGATATATTTTCCGCTGTGTCACACTCCAGATTCTGCCAGTTGTCTAAACCGACTTCTGAAATGTAAATTGCCTAGTTGACTCTTCCGCTTTCGGTTGGCAAACCTACTGGAGCCGGCGCTGGCGCCTTCGAAAAGAGTTCGTCGTACATTGATGAGAGAGCTTGCCGAGCAGAATCTGGAATGAGCTGCGTGTAGATATTCATAGTGGTGGAAATGTTGGAGTGGCGCATCACAGCCTGCGCATCCTTTGGCTTGCCATGTTTTTGGAAGTGAGTAGCGAAGGTTCTGCGCAGAGCTTGGAACGTCACACCCGGAACGCCCTTGGAAGCGGCCAGGGGACTGAGGAAGCGTCGGAGGTAGTTGTGACTATCCACGGGCCGGCCGCGATAACGGGACTCGAAAACGAAATCCCTTGGTCCGGTTCTCTGGCAAAAAATCCGATGCAATTCCAGCTCCCGCTGTAACTGGCCAGGTATTGGGATGCGCGCCTCGCTGCCCGCAGTCTTTGTCTCACCCAGCTTGTTTCGGTACACGGCTTCGTCAACGGCAATCCAATCCTGTTGAATGTCGTCCCAGCGCAACGCAAACAGCTCTCCTGGGCGAAACCCCACCAGAACGAATAGCCGGAAAATCAAGCGGTCCCTCTTGGTAAGCGCTGCATCGAGGATCGCAATCTCGTCTAAGCTCAAATGTCGCTTGCAGGGCTTTCGAGTTTTCGGGAGCTTTTCGATCTTTCTGCAAGGATTCTTCATCAGGAAGTCCTGGTCGATTGCCTCTTCTAGTGCAGCATTGAGGTAAATGTGGGCCTTCCTGACCACCGATTCTGAAAACCGGGTAGCCAAGGACTTTAGGAAAACCTCAACATCAAACTTGCTAATGTCCGACAGACGCACTCCACCAAAACGCGGCAACACATGATTCTTCATTATGTAGCCCACCGTATCCCTTTGAGAGCGGCGCCAGTCCTGAAGGGGAAGAAAACGGTTCTCCCAAAACCACTTGAGCGTGATCGATGGGTCCGCCTTAGATTCTTGTTGCGGTCCAAGATCCTTCTCAATGATCTGTAGCAGTTCCTTCTTGGCCTCCCACTTCTTATACTTCGATATTAGGCCGATGACTCGTTCGCGCTTGCGGCGAACCTCGCTTCCGTCTTGCAGCCGTACATACACATGGTAGTGTCCGATATACTTCCCGTCTTCGATAGATAGCCATCCGTTTTGATGTCGGGTTCGTGGCATACGCCCTCCAAGGACCTTAAAGTTAAGTCCCGGCGGACATGCTACCACTCTTGATCGTGGCATTTTCATGTCTTTGTTTGTCGGCTAATCCAGGCCTCGATCTGCGATCTCAAAAACCGAAAGTGTCCTTTCCTTCCGTCGCTGGTCTTCCAGCTAGGCAGCACAGGTCTTCTACGGCCAGCGGCGTGATCTCGAACCCACGATTCAGAGACACCAAGCATCTTGGCCACGTCGGAAGCATCCATCGGAATATCCTCCCGACCCCGTGCCTGACCGTGGTCCTCGGTCATCTGACTTTCTTGTATCGGTCCATGCGTCATGTAGGATCGTTAAGTGAGCTTTGCCTCTCTTCACTCCCCCCGGCCGTTTCCATTGATGAGACCTATAGAACAACCGAGTACCTCAAATGCTGATCTCCGCTGACGGAGATCGAATCTGCAAAGGAAGAGTTAATTGCGGTGGCTGTCCCGAGGTGGTCAACGAGGGCTCTTCGATCTGTGCACCAGCCTGGTGCGAGTCTACCGACGCGAGCGCCTTTTCAATGGACGGCTCAAGCTCCAGAGCGAGCAGCAGGTCTGCCGCCGTGTGGGCATCACGAGCGGCACGGAAGATTTCATGCTTGTCTTGACGAAGGGCCTCAAGCCAGGAACCCAAATAAGCGGCGTGGCCATCGGGATTGTGGCGCACGCCTCGCTCGGCCATCAGGAAAACACTGGCAAGTTCCGCTCTGAGCTCTTCCTTTGCGTAGTTGAGATCTCCAAATCGATATGACTCGACCAGCGTGCTTCGATTGAGGCGATCACTGGTTCCGGTCCAATGAGACAATTCATGAAGCGCGGTCCCAAAATAAGCACCGGCGCTTTGGAAAGCGCCCTTCGGGGGAAGATGAATCGAGTCGGTAAGTCGGTTGTAGAACGCACGATCATCCTGGTCGTGGATGATTTTCGCACCCGAATGCTGAAGTATGCTTTCAGCACTCTGGACCGTGTCCCATTCCTGCCGGACTCGGGGAGAATACGCCGGTATGCCATCAATCTGTTTGCCATTGAACACGGTGTAGACACGGTGCAGTGGCCCGTCACGGGTCTGAGAGGGTCTGTTTGGTTCGGGCTCCTCGCGGATTGGCTGCTGACCCGTTGGCCGCGATCCAAACTGCCAGAACTCGATATGAGTGCCCTTTTCACCCTTTCGAACCTGCCAACCCTTCTCCTGAGCCTGCCGATAGGTGAGCCAGCGCGGGTCCTCATACTCTCGTGAAGTGCTGGTTAGCATCAGATGGATCGCATTACCGCCACGGTATGGCTTCTCGGACGTCGGGTTAAAGGGCATTTCCAGCGCCCCGGCCCGCCAGGGCCTTTGCCACGGAGCCGTGCCTTTCTCGAGGGCTGCGATCATGGCATCTGTAATTTCCTGGCGAAGGTCGCGTTTGGGTACTGCTCCCGAATTGCTCATGCTATTCCCTCCATTCGAAACCTGGCTCCGGAGTCTCTTCCTCGAAGCCGGAACCTTCGACAGGCTCTCCGGCCCAGTCGTTGTCAGGCTGGTGAGCCGTGTTGGAACGGTCGCGCGGTGCACGAGCACCACATCGCTCAGTTGAGTTGTTCGCTTGCTCAAACGCCATATGAGTCTCCTTGTCGACGCTGGGGAAACAGCCCTGTTTAGGGCTCCATCTCTTGATTGCTTGGGATCAAACCTTTGCGCAGTTGAATCTCCTTGACGGCCTTGTCAACAGTCAATTGCGCGTAGAACGCGGGCCGCGGCTTGTCCTGTCGGCGGACTTCAAGGTCTCGCTGAATCACATCGCGAGATTCTCCGCGCGACAATCTGTCCATCACCATGGCCCAGTCCCTTTCCGACTGCGTGATTTTCTGCGGCCCCACAAAGCGCGTTAGACGAGAGGGGGCTGGGGTTACCGGCGCTGCTCCCGGCACCAGATTCAGTTGGAAATCAGCCACAGCAGGAATCTTCTCGGAAAGTTGACGAGCCGTGACGATAAAAGGCTGTGTGTATTTCCAGTTATGGAGACTGGAAATCCGAAGCACCCGCGTTGCATCAGTCGCTGCCGTGTCTCCACCAAATTCGTGCGCAAGGGTCTTGTTCACGCTTTCGGCCTGCTCAAGCGTGAGGTCCCTCACTTTCCAAAAAACCTGGTATCTGCCCGGTGAGCTGTTGATGAGAATGTTGGGCAAGGGCACGCGGGGATCCGTTAACAATCGCTGAACGGCTGTGTCGCCCTCATAGTCGATCTCCATGTGGACGCCGACAATCCGGAGAATGTTGGCTTTAGTGCGGCCATCTGTGGCCGATCGAAAGGCATTGACACTGGAGTAGACGTTGGCTCCGCTGCGGTCCAGGGATTGAATCCAAGCCTGAAACTTCGGTGCCAGGGCTTGATTGGCACTCACAATTCGCTGAAGAACTTCGCCAGTGATGTAGTTTTTTACAAAGATCGCGATCCGGTCCGTCGGTTCGTACCAAGTCCTGAAGTGCTGTTCATAGGTCAGAAATTCCGTGCTCGAATCCATGCCGGTTCCCTCAATTGGCTACTTCACCTCGACCACGACGTGCTTATCGGTGGTCCAGCTCTTGCCTCGCCTGACCAGCAGATAAAGTTTTTGCGTGTCGGCCGGATTACGCCGCACTTCCAAGGCGGCGCGCTTGCGGGCCAGCTCCGACAGCACTTGCCGATTCTGATCGATCCCTCGAAACAACTCTGTTTCACGATCGGAATAGTGCTGGGCAGCAACAAACCAGCCACCCAAGCCCAGGGTCACCGAAATGATTGCGGCCGCTACCGCATAAGCCCCGATATGAATCCGCCTCGCCAGTTTGAGTTCAGAAGCTATCTGCCTTGCTTGGCTGGTAGTGCAAGCGCATTGATCTCGAATGTCATCGAGACAACTCTCGAACGGCTTCAGGAGAGCTGCTGACAGCAGATCTCGGAGCACGGTTTCAAGCGACTGGACGATTGCGGCGGCGGATTTCTCCACAGCAGCTGTCAGGTGAGCCTGTGTGTTACGAAATTGATTAGAAATCTCGGAGGCGGCCGCGGTGTTCTGATTCAGTTGGGCAACGGCGTTGTCAAGACGCTCGGCAATATCGTCGAGCAAGGTGTCGATTCTGGTTGTCAGAATGTCTGCATCGTTAAGTGCTTCGCGCACGCGAGCGGGAATCTCTTCATAGAAGGCCTTGTACAGCTGCAAAGCCCGGAGAAGTCGGGCCAGCTCTGAGTCATCTGCGCCGATCTGGGCTTCGTGCAGTGCGCGGAAGAACTCAGTACGTTGCTCCGCCGAGAGTCCATTGGTGAGCCGATCAAAATGGCCGTTGTGATCTTCACTCATGGTTTACCTCCAACCTGGTCCACCTCCTGAGAATCGATGGGGAGGAGCAGCAGATGGCGGGCAGCGTCGAGTTGCTCGTAGATCCGGCGCTGGAAGCTTCGCAGGCGAGCTCGAACCAGCAGTTGTGGCAGGATCCGACCAAGAGGTTTGCCGCGCGTCGAGATCCCAAGGTGCGCTTGGTCGCTGTTCAGAATCTCGCTGATAGTCAGGTTCAGCCGTTCCAGTTCCGTCTGATACTCCTCATCGAGACGCGGCAGAGTGACGTGACAGGGCGCCAGGTTTTTGCGGAAGACAATGGCTTCGGAAGTGGTTTCGTAGTCGGGAAGAATGTCCCCATCCTTGAGGTTCTTGAAAACCAGATAAGAGACTCGGTCCTGCAGGACGCTCACCCAATTGAGGAACGACTGAGCGCTGTCTGGGGAACTGGTGATTGACCCGATACACACGAAGCTAACACCCTGCGCGCTCAACTCATCGAAGGGCACATCCGAAAACCAACTGAGGACTTCCCGACCTGTGCCCGCTTTGAGGTCTGCCAGGACCAGAGGCTGATCGCTGCCAAGCACCTTTTCCACGAGAATGTCGTGAGACGAAGTTTTCTTCATCTCGACCCGGGTCGCTTCGGGAAAGAAACGGCTGAGGGTCTTGTTCTCATCATCCAGGTCGAGGAGCAGCGGATTGGCTCCGTGGTCACGCAGGTAGGTGATCACAAATCGGGCGGCGGTGGATTTGCCGCTTCCACCCTTGGCCCCTGCGGTGAAAAGAATGGTCGAAGTCATGATTCCCCTCCTCCTTTCAACTCCTCATCGAGCTTCTTCTCCAGAGCGGCAGCTTCCTCGGGAGTCAAGCGCGTCAGGTTGTATTGCTCGCTAAAAGTGAACGCCACGCGCCGGCGGGGACGACAAAGTGCGTCTTCGGCTCCCCCTCCTTGTGGGATGTCGCTATTGGACCGGTGGCCGACTTGTTGCGTCGAAAGCTGCCTCGGGTGCTGAGGAAGCAAACTGCTGACTCGGTGCCAGGGAGGTCCGAATAGATAACTGTTCCGTTTCCCCTTGGATCTGACTTTGACGAAGTTCGCCAGCGTACTGAGCTGAACACCGAGGCCATACCGCTCCTTGAGGATTCTCACAATTTCGCGGTAGGGTATGGGTGGCCTCTTCTGTCGCATAGCGGCAATCTCGGCTTCAAAGGGCTGGAGCTTGGAGCGATAGGGCCTCGGCGCTGTCATCACTGATTTCCGTTGGGATCAATGCGATACTCAAGATGACGAGATCGAACAAAGTTCGGACAGTGTGCGAGCTTTGTTCGAGTCGAGCGCTCTGTATGCCGCCACGATCTCGAACGATCCTCGAACAGCGTTCGAGGTGTGTTCGAGCCCGCAATACGTGTAAGCAACGCTTAGACGTATTGCGTCTTTGCTCTTCAATCCTGTGGAGGTTTGCTGCGTCATTTGCATACGAAGACCGGTGTTCCAGGTCAGTACAGCATTCGCTACGGAGCGCACTAACTCGAACAATGGACGGTCAACGACGGTTCATGCGCCGCTCGTCGCTTCGAGTTCAGACTCGCTGGCCAGATGTTGGCCGCGCTTGTTAACATAATCACTAAAGGCCTGGTCCTCGATTGAGCCGGGTGGCTCGACAATCTCCATACTGTCGATCCAAAGCCCACTCTCCGGACAATTGTCAGGCACGCCACCTTCGCGTACCTCCCCCAATTCCTGTTTCATGGCATCCTCAAATACGGTTCGAAGTTGCCTGCCGTATAGAATGACGACGCAGCAGGAATAAGCCAGCTTGAGTTCCGTGGCGTCTTCGGCGATCTGGGCAAAGCAAAGCCAGTTGTCGAGAACGAGCCGCCGCTTGCCAGAAAGAAATGTGAAGACTGCTCCTCGGGCGCCTTTGCAGAAGGCCGGGCGACTGCTGTAGCAAGATGTTGGGAAAGTGGTTGGTTTCAACATAGGTGTTTTCTCCCTGACTTAGAGTTCGTGCTGGATTGAGACGCGAAGCGACGATTCAATGACTCGTGCAGGCATTGGAGATGGAACAAAGCGGTCATCACCCGTAGCCTGAGTCATCACTCGGCAGATAGTTTCAGTACGGTCACGGAACCAGGTTCCCAACCGGGCAGCGGCACTATTGAGAACATCGAAAGCGGCCTTGCGATCCCCTGAACGATTAAGGGTGGAAAGCATGGTGGTTTTGTCCGGGGTATAGACGAGGCACTGAGACCGTCCGCGCGAGCAGGCCACGTAGGCGGCTTTGGCATTGAGTTGCTCAGACGCCACAATGACCTTGTCGTGGGTCCGGCCTTGAGATTTGTGGGACGTGACCACGTAGCCGTGGCAAAAGGTTCGAAACGAAGGAGACACCTTCTTGCCTTCGTGCGTCTCGATCGTGCCGTCTTTCTGAATTTTCCGGACGGTCAGCAGTTCCCCATTGATCAAGCCGGATGGGCGATCATTCCTGCGAATGAGGATGCGGTCGTTAGAACAGAGCTCGATGTTGCGCGCTCGGTAAACACTGAACCTCGAAGCGCATCGGGCGGGATCAATGGGAGCTGAGCGGCCTTGGAGGATAAGGTGGCCGTTCTTGGCAGAGTCTACGATGAAGGACTGCCCCTTCCTGGCCTTGCCTGCGTCAGCGTGGAACTGGACAATCATTCCTGGGGAGAAGTTGGCCACCCTGGCCTTTTGCTGGGCTGTCCATTCCAAGGGATCATGCACGCTGAGTTGGGTCCCCTCTTTGAGAAGGCCTCGTTCCTTCAATTGACTGCGTATAGCCTGGGTCAATCGATGGTTCTCCGCCCAGGTAGGAGTGACCGCAATGCAGTCATCGACCCGTACACTCTGAGCTGAGGAAGCAACATAGGCGGCTGCAGCCTGATCGATGTAATGCCCCTTACCCTCGCGAACCCACCCGAGTGCATCGAGTTGTTCCATGCCGGCCTTTGTGCGCCCGGAGGCCATGGTTCGGATGGCGGCGTTGTACTCAGCAAGTATCTGACGACGGATGTCCTTCAATTCGGAGGTATGGAGCTTGGAATGGCTTTCGAGAATCCGGAGGAAGTCGCCTGCTTCGACTGCCGAATGTTGGCGAGTATCGCCAACAAAGAGGATACGGGCACGGTCGCGCTGTACGATCTTGAGGATCTCCACGCCTTGTCTGTTCGATTGCAGTCCAGCCTCGTCGACGATCAGAACCTCATTCCTTGGCCGTGTGCGATCGGCTAGGTTGCACAGGTAGTCAGTGACCGTGGTGGCACGGAGGAATCCATCCTGTTTGAGGACCTGAACGGCTGAAGCCGTAGGAGCGAGATAAATGACGTTCCGTCCTGCTGCTTCTAAGCCCTTCCGAATTTCTTGTAAGCTGGTCGTCTTGCCGGCTCCGGCTCTGCCGCGAATCGCATAGACCTGGTCGCGGCTGGCAAGTGTCTCCAGAACAACCCGCCGTTGCTCGTCCGATTTGAAGTCGAAGGGCACGCCTTCAATGTTGCCGAGGGAATCAAAATGGTCCTGCGTCCTATTCACAAAGGTGATGGACCAACGCTCGGCTTCAAGACCCTGGCGGGTTGAGAACTCTTCGGAAAGGATAGGGTTGTGAGCTCTGTCTGTGAGCTGGACCATGCCGGAATAGTCAGACGAGAGATTGTGTTTGAGACCTTGAAGAGTGAGGTAGCCGAGTTTCTGGTTGAGGGCTTCGGCCAAGACGGCATGTCCTTGAAGCACAGAGTGGCGTTCGAAGAGATGATTCCTGGCCGAAGCTAACGCTTGGCGGTCGGAGCCGAAGCTGGGAGGGGCTGTGCTGTCGAGCGCCTGATGCCGGATGTCCTCAAGATATGCTAGCTCAGAGCTCGAGAGTTGAGATCGCTGGTTGGCGACGACCTCTGGAGAGGTGCTCTCCTTCAACTTTCCTATTCGGGTCTCGCGGGTGATGAAAGAAGTCTCACTTGGAGTTGGCTCACGGCCAGACTCCGCCCGAAACGCCTTGATCCCAGCTTCAACTTCCCTGCGCCGCTTGCTGAACTTTTGCCGGACCTCCAGTGGGACGCCACGAATCTCGAACCCTTCGACCAGTCGCCTTTCATTGCGGACGTGTTCAATCTGATATCCGAGATGCCGGCACTCGCAGGCAAGTTCGTTTTGATAGACCTTCCCGGCATAACGGATGGCCTTGAACATGTCGTGAGTCTCAAGAGCAAACCAGCGCCGACTTGGCGAATCGTACGTCGCGTTGGCCACCACAAAATGTGTATGAATCTGTGGATCGAGTTCGCGGGACGCGTCGTGGCGGAAGGCAGCAGCACACAGATTGCCTGTCGTCCGACGATGCTTCGCGACGCTTTGACCAGTCTGGATCGCGGTAAACTTCTCTAATTCAGAAAGCGCTTTCAGCGTAGCCCTGTCGTGGGCTTCGAAAAGCCGGCGGTCACCCAGGGTGACCGCCATTATCGACACCGATTTCTGGGCAGAACATTGGAAATCGAAAAAGCGGATCGCATTTTCGAGGTTGCGAGGGGTCAGCTGTCCCGAGCCATCGGGGTGTTGGTTCATCCGGATGGCTTCAAAAGCAGCGTCATCCTTTCCAATGGTTTTCCCTTCCAAGCCAAGCATGCGTGATCCTTTGCCAACCCAGGTGCCAACGACATGCTCGTTTTCCGAGTAGTAGTCGTTGGCAGACAGGTGATTACTCAGATATGTGCTTCCGTTTCGAATCTTGGCGCAGGTGAACACGATCGACGTTCATGGGTAGACTGATGACGCCAGGGGCAGCGTCTTTTCGGGATCATGAATCACGCAAACCGGCCTGGCGCCTTTGCACTCTTGTCAGTGTGGTCTGCGGTCAAAGACCGTGATCGGCCTGGGCCGAAGCTGCGAGGACGGCTGAGGCTGTCGGTGCCTTGAGCTCAGGGGCAGACACTCTTTTCTGAATTTGCTGGTTCACCAGTTCTTGGGCTTTTGCGGCCGTCTCATTGTCCGTGTGATACCACTGCTTGCAGCCGGGGTCCCATTGGCAGCCAAGATCCTTGAGCTGTTCTTTCAACTCAAAAGGAGCACCCTGGAGGTAGTGCTTGTCCTGAGCTGGGGCCGACGGAGAAACCGAGGCCTGAAGCTGCTCGGCGACGTTCTTGTCGGTGTGGAACCAAGCTCTTGCCTCCGGGTCCCACTCGGCCCCGGCAGTCTTCAACTGTTCCCGTTGATCAAACACTGCTCCTTGGATGTAGTGCCTTTCCGGGCCTTGGTCGATCACGGCCTGGGCCTGCGCTGCCATATCCTTGTCCTTGTGGTACCACTGTTTGGTCTCGGTGTCCCATTCGCAACCGAGTTCCTTGAGCCTGTCCTTCACTGCGAAAGCATCGCCGCTGAAGTAATGTTTTTGTTGGGCATCTGCGATCAGCTTCTGTGCTTGCTGGGCGATCACTTGATCATTGTGATACCAGCGGCTGGATTCCCGGTCCCACCTGCAGCCCATTTGCTTGAGCTGATCCTTTAGGAGGTAAGAATCTCCTTCAATGAACTGCTTCTCCCCCTGCGCAGGAACGAGCTGCTGCGCTTTTTCAGCGACTCGTTTGCTGGTGTGGTACCAGTGGCCAGCTTCCGAGTCCCATTGGCAGCCCATGTCTTTGAGTTGGTCTTTGATGGGGAAAGTGTTTCCGGTGACGAAATACTTTTTCATTTCCTTTGCCATGGTTGTGTCCTCCTTTGAAGAAACGCAACGCGTGAACTAAGGCGCCAGCCGGAACGCCCTGGGACCTGGTTCTGGATTGTGGGCCGGATCCGGAGTAGGCGCGGGCTCCTTGAGCATGTCCTCCAGCCGAAAGTCCCGTTGTACAAACTCCGGCTGGCGGGGCTTGAGATACTTCCGCGGGGTCACCACCTTGGTCAGCCCGTAGTTGGCGATCTTGAGGTAGGCATGGAAGTCCCAGAGGTTCTGGAACTCCGTCGGTAAAATGATCTTCTCCAACTTCTCCTGGTCGTTCACGCTGAAACGGTCTCCCAGGTCTGTCGGGCTGAACTGGCTGCTCTGAAATTTCTTGATCACCTCCCTTTCGCCAAAAGCCTTGGAAAGGAACTCTGCAGTCGTAGGATCGTTGATGCGGAACACCAGGTGCAGATTGAAGTTGTTGAAGAAGGTATCCTTCTTATCGTTTCCGTAAAGATCAGCGATGGCTCCAAGATCCTGGTTTGCGACGGTCAGAAATCCTCCCTTGGAGCGAGCCATGGTGAGAAAGTCGAAGATGGAGGGCATCTTGGACAGCGAGCCGATTTCATCGATGAGAAAGGTGATGCGGCGGGTGTAACTATCGGGTAGCGAGAGCACTTCGCGCGTCATCATGTCGATCACGAAGGTCATCAGGGGTCGGAAGATGGCGTCATACTGCCGCATGTTCATCAAAAAGAGATTGCGCCGGTCTGACTCTTCGCGAATGAATTGCCGGAAGGAAAAAGGACCGTCAGTGTCAGTGAGGTAGCGAAAGAACGTCAGCCGCTCCTGGAGGATGGAAATCACCGAGGCGGCCTGGTTGGAATCGGTCTTATCGATGTGCTTGATGGCCCCGGTCTCCCTGATAGGCAGGGTTTGGAAGGCCTCGCGAATGGTACTTACCGGCTGGCAGAAGAACTCCCAGATGTCACCGTTGGTCTTCCGGCCGGTTTTGAGCAGGTAAAAGAGCCCCGTGCGGAAAACGTCCTTAGCGGCGTTGTACCAATACGCGTCCTTTGTGTCCTTGGGTGGCTCGTAGAGCGAAGTGGAGAGGACATCGAGATCAGGATAATCCCGAACCTCGTTGAAGAAGCTCCAGCGCACGGACCGGGTGTCGAACGGGTAGAAGATGACCTCAGCCTCGGAGAAGTGCTTGCCCGCAAACTCGCCTTTGGCGTCGTAGATGATCGCTTTGGCGGCATGCTCTGTAGTGGCCTTGAAGCGGTTCAGGGTGACAATGTAGTTGTTGAGCGAGACTGACTTCCCAGTGCCTGGCGTACCCAGGATCAAGGTGTGGGTCCGTGCTACCTTGTGTGGCAGGCGGACGGGGCCGAGCTGAAGATGCTCGGCATCCGAACCGTCTGCCCTCTCCTGGGTTATGGATTCCTCAAGACGCTGTTGCAAGACCGACAGAGCCGTCAGGTCGGCCCCTCGAACGAACAGAATGTCTGATGAGCTGCGGTTGAGTATGCGAAACAGCCAGAAGTAAGCGATTCCGAACGCGGGAAAGAATAGAAGGCTGAGAGGGACAATCCATCGCAACTCTTCGATTCGGCCCCCGGTGATGAGTCGAATTCCCAGCCGATAGACTTCGCGCGAGACCTTCGGTGTGCGAAAGAAGGTCTGCAATTCCCTTTCGACAGGCTCGGTTTGCCCCTGACCACTCTGGCGAAAGCGGATGTAGTTTCGAGGGTTCAACGAAACGAAGTATTTAAGCATCGGCAGCAACGGCAAACGCCTGGAATTGCGACGAACTATCAATTGGGCCTGGCCGTTAAGGACCCGCGTTTCCGGGATGGGTCCAGAGACAAAGTGAGATAGGAACGCCGCCAGACAAATGGCGTAGAGCAGGGTGCCAAGGACGATTCCAACGGTCGCCATCTGAAGATACATACGCACGACCGACACAGCCTTGTCGTGCGCAATAAAAGCTCGACCGGGGTTAGCGGGTGTTGCTTTGGACATACGCCTTCAGTTCCTGAACGAATCGGTAAAACTCATCGGGTTTGGCAGCAAGCCGCTCTCCGATGAAGTACAACAACTGATAAATCAGTTCCGTCTGCTGCCGGTTTTCCAAACACAGCCGATGAAGTTCCTTAATTTGCGCTGGTGTTACTTCGGCAAACTCAGCTTGCGTTGGAGCGATCGCTTCCATCTCAGATTCAACCGGGTAGGTTTTGTCACCGGACCTGTGGTAGCGCACAGATACTGGTAGTGAGGGTCGGCGCTATTGCGCTTCGATCAGCCACAGCGAATCGGGATCCAGGCCGAAGGCAAGGTCTTGGCCAGGCCCGAGAGTTGTCAATGAGACCAGGAAGAAAAGCCGCGTCTCCTCAACTAAGCATCCCTGCGGTGGCGGGTCCAAATAGGGCAAAGTTGTCCAGGCGCTAGCTCCTTCTGGTGCAGCGTTCTGGCATCTGACCATCTTCATGAAGGAGAAGGTCACCGTTTGCGCCGTGCCACCCTCTGCTGTGTGGGTGGAAAGCTGAGTCTGGAGCGTTCCAGAGGCAACGGCATCGGCGACCGCACCGGGGTTGAGCGCACTGACGAACACTTGCAGGCCACGGGGATAGTCTTCGACACTGGAAATAGAGAACAGAGGGTTCACACCTTCTTCGTGGAGTTCGAGAACGGAGTAAGCAGAGAAGGATGTCGGAGCGGTAATGAGGATCAATGCAAGGACGATTGATACGGTCTTCGACTTCACGGAAACCTCCTTTGGCTGATTCTGAACAGATCTATAGCTCGTGCCCGAGTTCCTTCAGAGCTTCCTGCAAGGCGTGCCGCAACAGAAGTGGGGATCGCAGATTGGGAGCATCACGAGCAGGTTGGGCGGGCTCGGGTGGCTGTTGCTTGGTTTTGCCTGACTGCATTTTCTCGCTTGGGGCTATGGTTGGCGGCTGATCAGGTTCAGTCGACTTCTCGGTGTTTGGGGGCATTGTTCCTCTTCAAGCTGGCGTCGCCCAGAAATCGGGCAATGCATAATCCGGGATCGTTCGGAGCTGGCTTAGCCATGACGGTGGGCGTTCTGAGACAAACCGGCCCTGCACCTTGCCGTTAGAGTCATGGCGTGAAAACTCAAAGCGGTAGAGGGTTTGCAGCGTGTAGGGTGGCAGGTCGGGTGAACGGTCGTAGTCCAGTCCCTGAACCTCGGCAATTTCGATGACCTTTCGAGAGTGATCAGGAAGTTCGCCAACTTGAACAACAACATGAATCGCGCGGGCGACCATCTCTTTGACAGCTCGTCCCGGAACATCCAGGCCAGACTGAAGGATCAGGCTTTCCAGAGCGAGCAGCGAGTCATAGGCGGAATTGGCATGAATCGTCCCGGCGCCGTAGTGCCCCGTATTGAAAGCGCGCACCAAGTCCAGCGCCTCGGCGCCGCGCACTTCGCCGACAACCAACCAGTGCGGATTCATCCGCAAGCTGGTACGGACAAGCTCACGCAGGGTAACTTCCCGGTCTTCGGAGTGCACGGGCCGCTTCGTTTCCAGGGCCACCCAGAGCTCGTTCGACAAAGAGATCTCTCGAACGTCTTCCACTGTCACCACGATGTCAGAGCCTCGAATGAACGAGCAAAGACAGTTCAGCAGTGTGGTCTTGCCAGAGCCTGTGCCGCCGGAGATGAGTGTGTTCCTGCCAAGACGAACTATCGCCTTAAGGATCTTCACACCCGTCGCGTCGATGGAGCCGAGGGAAAGGAGATCATTCCAGGTGAAATGCCTGGCCGGAAATTTGCGAATGACAATGCAGGCTCCCCGGCTGTAGCAAGGCTCGACGATCACGTTGACTCGCGACTTATCAGGCAGCCGTGCGTCCAGGATTGGCTCCTGGTGGTCCAATCGGCGGGCCATCTGACGACCGATGGTTTTGGCTGCAGTCATCAGATCCTCATCCGACAGCCACGACACTTCCACACGGTCAAAGCCGAAGCCTTGACGCCGGGCATAAACCTGACAGCTTCCCAACACCATGATGTCCGTCACTTCAGGGTCGTCGAGAAGGGTGCCGATCGGGCTCAGCGACGCCTTGAGAAGTTCTTTGTCGAGTGCGTTAGCGCTGGGCGTTGTCATTGTTCTTGGTCCTGGAAACCAACTGCGCGATCAGTGTCTCGGCAGACAACCGAACCGCGTGGGGCAAGCCTCGGCGGTGGCCGGTGCCGTATCGGATGAAGAACGATTTCTGAAGGACGCTGTTTCTGAAATAGGCTTCCACCATCACTCCGGGCAGCGTCTGCGGTGTCTCACGTGCTTCAATGCCGACAATGCAGACTCCAATCTGGTGCGGTGCGGCTTTCTGCACCTCTATGCCGGAGGCTTTGAAGGCATTGTGTAAGGCGATTGGGTAGGTGGTCTGACAGGCTCTTCCGGGCGTTAGATCCTTGAGAACCTCGATCTGAACCACCTTGCTTTGAAACAAGAAGCCCTCGTCGTATTCATAGCCAAAGTAAGCGTTGCCACGCAGCTTCTTGTAGATGGGTACACTGAAGAATCGGCCAAGGCTGTCCGGCTCAAGGTAGACATCCGGCGAGTCGGTAAGAAACGGCTTTCTCGCCGATAGACGGCTCAACTCGCCGAGGAGTTGATGCGGATCGGGCGCTTGTGCGGCGGTGCTGCTCGCAGAAACCCAAAGAGCGAGCAAGGGGATCGAAAGGCGGATGATGGTTGCCTTAACGGTTCGCATAGTAACTGCGCTCCGAGATCCGGGCGAACGGCGATACCAAGATGTCGTCGGATAAGTAGATTCGCACCTTCTTGCCCTGGTTGACGGTGATCGTTGGGACAATGGACGAATACTGAGCCATGATGCGGTCCAGGATCCGGTCGAAGTTGCCGGAGGTCCGGTCGATGATGATCGAGGTCGCGGAGAAGAGATCGGCGTTGCGCTGGGCGGCGGCGCCTAAACCATCCAGCACGCCGAGGAAAATGGCTGTACCAAACTGCAGGAACCAATGCCGGTCGACTTTGGAAGCCACGCCAAGGGCGCCCGATTCGTCCATGGCGCTGAGCGCCTTCTGGCTGGACGGCAAATCGACCGAGGGCCCGTTGGGAAGAATGATCCGGTGGAATGAAATGAAGAGGCGGTGGGCTCCTTTGTAGGTGACCACCTGCGAGACTCCCAAGATGCGCGAGTTAGCCGGGAACAGAACGAACTGGCCGCTGTTGTCGTATACGTCCTTGCTGATTTGACAGATGACAGGCGAAGGCTCGGTATCAGCCACAATTCGGTTTACAAGGATGCCGTCGAGCATTTCTCCTTCATACAGGGTCACGGGAGCATGCTGGGTGTAGAGGAGAGTCGCCTTGTCGGGCTTGGCTGCCTTCTCAATCGCCGCGGGAATTGACGGCTTTGGGGCCGACGTAGACGCTCCGGCAGTTTGTGGACTGTTGGTTTCAGCGGAATCCTTCCGAGGTCCGTCCACGTACTTGGCTCCACCAAAACTGCGGCTGTAAACAAACATGGGCTGGCTTGCACCCCGAGAGTCATTGGAGTCGGCTGAATCCGGACGGCGGACGCTGCGGGGCTCATAATGAGGTGGCTGGGATGCGGCACTCGATCTGGGCTCCCGAATGACGGCTGCGATGGCCTCTTCTTCAGCTTGGACCTGGCTGTCTTTCAAAGATGCCGACGGACTGGATTTCGGTTCGAGCTGAAGCTGGTTCATCAGACTATTCAGTTGCGCCGCTGTGTAAGCGTCCTCTTTGCGCATCACAAACGGCTGGTTCCGTAGCCCGGCTGCCTTCTGCTGCTCCCTCTCAGTTTGTTGCGTATCGTATTTCTGCTGTTCGAGGTCATCCGGCGAGAGCGCTGGCAGGTTGCTATCTGAGGGAGAGCGTAGGCTCATAATGAGCACAAGGACTGCTCCCGTCAGAACACTGCCTCCCAGCGCCAGACCAAGCCAAAGTTTTTTCTTGGGAGTTGGCTTGGCGGGCTGCTCATCGACGATTACCGTCTCAGCCGGTGATTCCATGATGGCTCCTTAGTTTCGGCGGCGGCAGGGGTCCTTTGGCCTCCTCGCCCACTTTCAAATAGAGGGCGTCAAGAACCCGCCTAATAAGACGCGATGGAGGCATAGTAGTCGCGCTCGTCGGCGTTAGTTGACCGGCACGAGGCTCTTTTCGTGTCATTACTGTATAGACAGAGACTCGGCATTGGGCTGCCACTTAGATGCAAGTGAACTGGTCTTGCACGACACGAGTGACGACAAGAAGGCGTAAATGCCCCTGTGATCTCGCCGAACTTGTCGCGACTTGCGCTGTGAGGAGTTTCTTGTCCCCTCATAATATGAGAGTGGTAAAACGGCCCAAAACTTACCCATAGCGTGGGTTCTTTTTTTGAAGCCGAGATTTCTGTTGAAAACACGCTACCTTCAGGCGAACGCAGTCATAGTGTTGAATCGTGGTTTAGTGGGAGTGTAGGAGTGAAGAGATGTAATGGGGGATTGGCTAGTGACTTGAGAGGGTACGCCTTAAGTCAACACCTGTCGTGGTTGTTCAACTTTTGATTTCGAATGGAGTCAGAGCGTCGGCTGTGAGGGGAAGAGAAGAGCAGGGAGTAGGTCGATCGAATAGGTGGGCAGAAGGGACACGGGAACGGCGGCACATCAGATACACGAACGACACTCTTGCTGCAGCTGAACCTGTGCCTTCGGGTTTCAGCGTTGAGTACCTCGCGTCCTGCCCTCGCTCAACGGCGAACTGGGGTGTTGTGACCTAACGGGGCTTCTTACCCGAATGCGGTTCACAGATAGACATTGCAGGTATCGGCGCGATTAAAAATCGACAAATGACCTTGCCTACTGACGCCAAATAGGCTACCCAGAAAAATTGGCGTCGCAAAACGTCCGTAAGGTCTCTGACCTTATCACCGCGTAAAGTGGAGGTAAATCTTGCGTTGCGAGCTATCGGCACTCCCGCATTGGACAAGGAGAGTCAGCATCTGAGAAAATCGAAGGAGGGATATTCTTGAACCGGATCGCTGCCACAATTCAGCGCTGGTGGGCATTACCAAAGGATCCGACCGCAGACTCTTTTCGATGATGTTGTTCAGATTAGCGACCCGGATACCGAATTGTTCGAGATATCGATGCACTTGCTCGCTGATAACTCGGTTGAAGAGTGAAGAGCGGAGTGCCCGCCGACCAGCGTCCGTCAGACTTCCGCTATCATAGATTAACTGAAGCGCCCTACAAGCATTGACCGCTCTCGTGACGCTCCGCGTTGAAATATCGGGCAGCATTGCATCGCGTCTCTTGTCGTATTGCTTCGTTAGGAAATTCGGTGGTCGTTCTGAAATAATTTCACCACTCAGTTCATTCCACGAGGCGATATCCGACGCCTTGGCAATGTCCAGAATCACTTGAATCTTCCGGTAGAGGGAAAATTCGCTCGGCATTAGTGCATTACAACCTTAACTGCGTAGTTGCTCAATGATTTCTAGAAGACGGTCCCGTACAGTTGTTTTGAGTTGCAAGCCGCCATCCGCGTACAGGCCACTTAGATCGGATGGAATGCCTGAAATGCTGTGTTTTTGCAAACCCTGTTGCCCCTCGCGCCACCGATGCTTCATCTCAAGGACTTGCTTTTTTGGTCGTGCTTGATCTCTCTCATTTGTATGATCCCCAAAATAAGCAATAGCGGTAAGGCACTTTGCTACTGCAAGGGTTGCTCTTGACCACTCTGCTAGGTGTATGACCTCAGGTGCATCCCAAATCGCGGACGCAGGAGCTTGGCAGTTTTCGAAAGCCTCTTTTACCAATGGATTGTCAACCTGTGAGAGAAAGATACTGTAAGCCTCTTCATAATCCTGACGGTTGCCAAGCGATTTTCTGTAGGCCTCGTCAGCATATTCGAGCATTTCTTGGGAGGACTCAAAAAACGATCCGCCATCCTTCAAATTTATGGCTGCTTGCCCCATCCAGTAGACAATGCGATCTGTCTCGAACTTGATGTCGAGGATAGTTTCGGACACGCTCTCATGAGTTCCCAATGCTCTAATTTGGCTAGTACCCAGACGCTTAATAATCCGGCTCAACTCCTTGAGACATTCGCTTTCGATGGCGCTAAAGCCGTCAGGTAGCTGGTCGCCTGCAGAACTCGGCAAAGTGGCGTGAACGGTGGTCTTGTAGTGATTAGGGTCAGTCTGATCGCCGGTTGTATGAATATCAAAATATCGTATGCCATCCTGCTGTAGGCCATGCAACAGCTCCGCCAGGGTAACGGGCTTCTCTAGTCCATCATGGCGTTGCAGTCTCTTACCGTGCTTGGCTTGTGCTACCAGGAATGGGTGCGGAAACCTGAAGTTTTTGCCTGTGTCAGTTACGAACGCCGCCGAGGCTTTTCTTTCATCGCGTGCTCCTCTGATCTTCCAGAACTGCTCCCAGAGTCGACACCAGAGCACCCCTAGTTTCTCGAATGCAATAATCGGAAGTATTCCCCCGTCAGGCTTGCCATTCTCGAGAGGTTTGCGGCTTTTGCCATAATGAGCCCAGCAGTGAAAGATGTAGCTCAGTGCGCGAATGCTCCTCTCACACTCAACTCCTTCTCTTCCGAAACGCAAACTAGAAAGAAGAAATGCTTGCTTGGATTCAAAAAATGACATCTGGTAGACCCCATTGGGCCGTATAACGACGGACAATGCCGCTCACAATCTCGCCATCCGGTTCAAACGTGCGCTCAACAGTCTTCTGGTTCCGCGTGTCAGACAAAGTCTGAACGTGGGTAACGAGAGTAGCCTGGTCGATCAAAACGTCGAACAAGGTACTCGTTATTGCCTGTTCCCAACCGAATCTCTGGCCAATCGCAAAAATCTCCGCAGCAGTGAGGCCAAATGGGTGAGCGGTCGGGTACACGCCAGACCGCCAGTACAGCGAAACTCGTTTTCGATCCAGTACATCAGTGATGACTTGAAGCAGTCCTATCGCTCTTTCATACAACTCATCCTCTCCCAACAACGGAGATGGCAGTGGCCCGCCTTGTCTGTGCAAGAGCCGTGATTCGGACTGTGCCTCATGCTCGATTTTGGCAATCCATTTGTTCAAATAGTCAACATCCAATGTTGGGTACATTACCTGCAGGTGGGCTAAGTGATAACCCCTGCCATGCCGCAAATCTTTGGGATTCGCAGGAAGGGATACGGTGAACTCACGCGGGGCAGCCGCGTAGAGGTCCCTAAGAACCCAGCGCAGCACACTCAAAGCGGCCCTTAGACCGACACCGTAGAACCGAGCAGTATCACTTGCGTCAGATGTCTGCACGCTTCGTCCAAGGAGCGATGCAACTTCGTGACTACAGTTCCATAAGTGCCCTGCTGGAATTGCAGGAAAACAGATCGGAATCAAGGCGAACTCGTTGCCGGAGCGCTGGACGACACGGCACTTTTTGACGATGCTCTCCGTCTTTGTGCCTTCTGGGAAGTCTTCCCTCGGCAGTAGATGAATTGTGTCATCTTCATATAAGACGGTAATGTTAGAGCGCGAACTCGCCGACCTGAACACTGTCACCTTGCCGCTGCGGCGGAGCGCCTTGACGAATTTGTCAAAGCTTCCAATCACATTGACTCGCACTTCCAGATGCTCCGTGTCTAACATTAAGGACCCCGACTGCTGCATCATCTCTACTATCTCCGTGCGAATCTTTGTGTAATCCGGCGTAGTGAGCCCACGTCGGTACCAGGCATGCGGGATGTTGGTTCCTTCCACTGCCTGGCCAGCAGAGCTCTCCTCATGAACGGCGAATACAGCCACTCGTACTTGATCAGGAGAGGAGACGTCGACTCCAAGCTCCTTCAAATGCTGCACGAGTCTCTTAAGGTGAGCTCCCCCTTTCATCATGTCGTCGAAAACCAGAATGCGTTTCCCCGCTAGCCTGCTCGGTACTTGTTCCAGAACTTTGGACGAAAGTACGTTCTCCCAGTTCCATTCGATGGGGTTATCGGATTCCATCAGGGAGCGTAAGACTGCTGTCCCTTTGCGCTCAAGGACAATGAGTAGATCAGGCTTCCAGGTGCGAATCTGGGAGTTTAAAAATTGCTTCAATGCCTGCTTAATAGGTATCGCCTTCGGAAAGTCGCTGTCAGTATCGCGAATACTTCCCGAGATGCCTGAGGTCTGTACGCCCCAAATGTAGTCCGCCGTGAATGAGGAATTCATTTCTAACCTCCAATCCTCGATCTGGCTTCATAGAGAAACAGCAAAGCGTCCTGCGTATCCATACGCCACAACTTCGCTGTCCTCTCGATTAGAGCCTTCATTTCGGTATCATTCACAGCATACTTTTTCTTAACCTCCGCGGTTATGTCGGCGAGAAATCGATTCTTCACAACATCATTCAGTCGGGTGAAAAAACTCTTGCTGTCCAGGGGGATCCATTCTGCTTGCCGGAGTTGCCAAATCGCTTTTCCGAGTGTGTAGGAAAACTCATCCTTCGGCGGCGACACAAAATAGGTAGTCTTTCCGGTTGCCTTGCGGTCCTTGAGTTGGTCAAGAAATCGTCGATAAATCTGACGGAAGTCAATGTCACTTAACGAATACCCCACAAAAACAAAAGCATCCGCACGATGCAGAGCAATCTTGAGTTCTTCATGGAGCAGGCGAAATTTCTCTGAACCGATCTCGCGCTCAGTGATCTCATAGTCGCCATCCAAATTGCCGCGAAGATAGATCACTGGAATCTTGCCCCCATCTCTCTCCTGATCGATATTGGTTGCGTTCTTCTCGGTTATTGCCACCGCGAAGTCTGGTCCCAGAACCTGTTCGAGCAAAGTGTCATAGTTTGTAGTAAAGACAGCGCTGATTCGGGGAGGAACTCCGAGCAATGACATGAAGGCATGATGCCCTTCGTTGGGCGCTGGATTTGGGTTGATAAAGATTTCCCTGAGCACTCTCGTCAGATCGTCTCGTTTGAGGCCAGGCTTCTGTTCCACAGCGTACACAATGGACTCAAGGGGAAACTCAACAGCGAGTGTTTTCAGTCGCTCGTCGGAAGGCGTATTCATACCCGGGAAAAACCTACGAAGCAAAGCTACGGCCAAATCAGAACCAAGAGGGAGATTGCTGCCGTGGGACATTCCGGCCCCAAAAAGAAACTGCGCTCGCCTATCCACCAAGGCTTGAGCGATTCGATCAAGGGCTTGGTCAAGTTGATTGGCTTCTGCAACGCCGACAAATGTTGGATAGTTTGTCGCAGCCATTCAAGTCCTCATTTTATGTAATCCAAATTCCTCTCCGTGTGCCAGTCTCCCGGCGATTGAAGATACTTATTCACAGAGGCAAGTTCGCTCACCCCTAGCAAGCCGACAGCCTGCGCAACATTCAAGGCTGTTTCCATATCTGTAATAGACAGCAGCCGGATGTTCATGGACGCAAGCAGCTCGTACCCCCCCTGCTGGCGATCGAAAATAACAAGCACACCGGGGACAGTGCCGCCAGCGCGCTTGATACCTTCGATGAAGTGGAGCTTACTGCCTGCATCCGTGATCAAGTCCTCTACGAGAAGCACGCGCGCATCCTGTGAAAAAACGCCTTCGACCAGCGATCCAAGCCCATGTTCTTTCGTGGCTTTCCTTACATAAGCCATCGGCTTGGCGAAGGTGCGCGCCAATATGGCAGCGAAGGGAATTCCTGCGGTTTCGCCACCGGCAACAACATCAAAACGGATATCGTGCGCCTCACAGAGAATTCGGGAAGCCGCACCAAAGAGATCCGCGAACGCGGGAGCCGAAATCAACTGCCTACAGTTGATGTAGATCGGGCTGTAATTACCGGAAACCAGTCTAAAAGGAGTCTCCAAATTCACCTTAACAGCTCCGAGCTGCCAGAGTTGGACGGCGACGAGCTGCCGAATTGAGGTAATGATCTCCGGAGTTAGATCACGCGGCATCAGCAAACCTCTTTGATGAAACCGGCAATTGCTCGCCTTGGATCCTTCGCTGCATAGACTCCTGAGCCGATGATTGCGAAGCGCCGGTGGGGTTTTGCTGCCTGGAACGCTGCGGACAATGAGCCACCCTGCGACCCGATCCCGGGCATCATGATGGATGCTGTCTCAGCCTGTCCAAGCTGGCCCGTGGCAAACCGCCTCACAATGTTGGGTTTTGTGCCCGGTAGAACAAAATCCTTTACGCCCAGTCTCACTGCAAGCTCAGCCATCATCTCGGGAGCTTCATCCACGATGTAGCCTCCCTCCGAACTTAGGTAGGCATCGTGTGTCATGACGAGTCCCACGATGGGCGTAAGAAGCGCATCAAAAGCCGCCGTAACAAACCCCTCGAGCACCTTCGGCCCGGCTTGCGGAAAGAAAATCACACCGTTCACTCCGGCATCACGGCAAACCTTGGCGAATGGTTTGCCCATTTGTGGGATGTCGGTTCCCGCTTTCTGATGGTCATAGATCACCGGAATCGAACAAATCCGATCGATCGTACTCACCACGAGTGATAACCCGTATTTGAGCCCAAGGACGAATCCAACCTTCACGCCGACGACTTCTGAGAAACCAACAGACGCTTGGACGAGACGTTGAAGCTGATCGAGGTCCGAAACATCGGCGGCCAAGATGATCCCCTTCTCTACTGGAAACAGCGAGCCATTATTGCTCATAGCTCTCACCATCCCTGATTTAGTGTCACTGAGCACATCAGTGCGAAAGCTACCGCTTGAGGTGCTCCAGCTGAATCGAAGGAGATTGCAACTGCTTGGGGACAATCACATCTATCCGTGACCCATGCTTCAGCATTACGCACGTTCGTCACATCAAAGTTTCATACTGTTCACATCTTTCGTTATTCTGGCTGCGACGTGCGTTTTCGAAATCGGGATTCTTCCTGCCCTAGTCATTCTTGATGCACGACTTCATTGAAGCCGATCTATCCTCGCGCGCGCTATCGTAACATGACATCGTTTCGCAGTAAGGGTTATTGAAATTCTCTGAACGGGACGGAAGATGTAATCCTTCGCCGGGCTCCAGACTCGCTCAGCAATGGCGATTGCAACGCGAAAAATCGAGTCAGATTGTTGTTGAAGTCTCAGTACATCAGGTCCCGATTTCCAGAGCAAAGGGAAACTGCGAAATTGCACGGAGTCTAGCTTCGAAGATCATCTCTACCTACCAAAGACGGCACCGCTGCGAGCACTCCGGTGGAAGAACCGCCCCTGGAAAGCCAGTGAAGGCTAACGGTCTCTCCGGCCATAAGTAGTGCCTAAACTAGCTCATACATTCGTGCTGGTTCAGAGCTGATTATGACTTGTATCGGATGTGGAGCAACGAGTGCCTTCACCGCCGTCGGATCTCGCTGCTGTCGTCTCCTAACTTCAAATACAGGCGTTCGGACCCTTCAAGAACTCGGTGGACGGCGTAGTAGTCGCCTTCGTCGGTGTATTTGACTGGTTCGAGCTTTTTTGGATCAGCGGTCTTCCCGATATAGACGGCGGGCCGGTTCTGAGATTTGGCGAGTTGGATGTACGTGAATACGTGGTCATCCACCACGCGAGTCACAGAGAATTTCTCATCCTTCACGTCGTATTTGGAGTTCAGCGAGAAAAGCAACTGCCGTTTGAGCTGCTGAAGTTTTTGGTCAGTCGAGACATCGCATTGGGTCTGGGCGGCCTCCAGCCTCTCCTTGGTGAGCTTTTGGGCTTCGGCTTTGACCTTGCTGCTGAAGAACTGCAGGTTGTTGGCTTGAACGATCACCAACTGGTCAGACGTCTCGCTCGGTTCTGAAGAGAGACTGAAAACGAACAGCCGGTCGTTCTCTGTGAAGATCGACACCGAAGTAGCTTTGTTGGCGACCAGGGGAGTCACTATGCCAATGGTGCCATTCGACTCGGCGTGGAAACTTCGCGGGTCGGTGACGACGAAGTCCGTGATTTTCCAACCTTCGGGCAGGCGAAAGGTGGTCCCGACACCAACGGAAGTAAAGACTCGGTAGACTTTGGAGCTGTTCTCGCCATCGAAGTTGCAGACGAGAGTCCGCGGCTCCGGCGCTGCCCACAGACGGACGGCTAAGGCAATGGTGAGCGCAATGATCTTTAGCATCACGATTTCTCCTTGAAGACACTTTGGTGGTACTCGATGACGATCAAGCCATGGGGATTGCGCCGGGAACGTTTGACCGGCCTGATAACTAGAACAGCCAGGAACTGGCCTTCCTCCAGCACTTCGCCCGTTTGGGCCAGGGCCTTAGCCCGGAAGTGCATTTGAACTTTTAACAAAGGCTGGCTCTCAGTGATGAGGAAGTTCGAGAGCTCGAACACTCCCTGCGCATTGCGAGCGATAATCTCGGATCGGTGGGCCAAGTTGATGGCATCCTTCACCTGGATCAGGGCTTCCGGGGTGGTCCACTGGATCAGCGACTCCAACTTTGTTCGGACCGTGAAGCGGTTGTAGGTGTAGAGGTCTTCCAGCAAATCCTGGCTAAACTTGCGGACCTCCACCGGAGAGCGCTGTTCGCCAGCGGCATCGACGACGGCGTAGTCCACTGGGACGGCGTCTCCCGTCGAGTTATTGATGACAATGGGAACCACACGTTCTGTTCGGCCTTCGATGATGCGCGCCAGCAGTACCCCGCCTAACACGATATTGCTCAGCAGGAGAACAAGTCCGATGAGCTTGAGCCAGGTGTTGACGTAAGCCAGGTTTCCGCTGGATCGAATGAAGTCGTCGGTCGATTGAGACATGGCTCCAGTCTCCTATTTGCCTAGTGCCGAGCGGGCTGTCGAGCTGAGTTTGCTGCCGACGGTTTTGAGACCGCCGACCGTGGCTCCCACAACGGCGGTCGTGGCGGAGGCGGTGGTGCGAACCAAAGCACGGCCCGGAATCATGCTGGTCAAGACGCCAGTCAGTCCAAGGGCTATGGAACCGGCTCCTGAACCAGCGGCTCCGCCAACGAGAGCGTTAATGAGTTTGTTGGTCGAGAAAACGACGCCAACGGACATGATGGGTCCGATGAGCTGCGCCAGTACCTGAGCGCCGGAAGGAAGGCCAAAGAGATCAGTAGGAATCGAGGAGCCCAGCAGTGTGGCGGCCACAGCCAGTGCCGCTCCGTAAAGCGGAATGAGCATGAAGTAGGAAAGGACGGCGGCAAACCAGTTGAGGCTGTGGCTTCGAAACTCGCGGTCAAAGGCCAAAGCAAAGAATACCGGGCCCAGCAAGAGGTTCAAAGCCAGGACCGTGACCGAGCCTGCAATATTGACAAGCACCAGCGCGTAGCAGAGGAAGAGGATGACCATGCCTATCAGGATGAGGAAATTGCCGATCGTGAAGTTGTAGACGGTTCCAAGAATACTCTCCAAGAATCCCTGGGTGTTCCCCGCGGCGTTCTCGGTCTCGGACATTCCCCGCATTTGGGTGTTCATGTCCAGAAGCAACGTGTTGAGATCGGGATAGAAGAGTTCCGCCAGCCTGATAACGGCGTTGAATATTGCAGTCGCGGCCTCGGGCCATACCGCGAACATTCCAGCCACGAAAACATACTTCACGAAAATCCTCGGCAGCGACGTCTCGCCGCCGCTCGCCACCTGTAGTCCCTCTTGCAAGAAGACCTTGAAGAGGATGAATCCCCACAGGACGGCGCCCAGAGAGTCATAGACGGTGACGTAGTCCGTGCCCGATCCGGAGCCTCGGAGATTGGCCCAGATGTTTGCGAGAAGTTCAGAAAGAGCCATGACTGGTTAATTCTCCGGTAGCTTGCGGACAAAGAACGAAGCATCCCGCCCGCTGGCGAGTTTCACACTAATCTTGATCGTGTCCTTGGGTTCGATGGGTTGAAAGATCAGATAGGAAGCGTTAAGTCCCCATTGCTTCGTGACCTGGGTTTGCAGATCTGGCTGCCCCTTCAGAAGCTCGCTGGCGCTGAGCTTTTCCATAGAAAAGGGCCGCTCGGTGGTGGGAGTCTTAGCGGGCCTGAGAACCGCTTTGGCTTCGAGAAGGTTTGGCAGCGCAACTTTCACCAGCACCTTGCCGTTCAGAGGATGAACGTAACTGCCGAGCAGCGGTTTGCGTGTTCCCGGCGGGACATGCTGCAGGACGTCGTAGCCATTCCATCGTCCCTCCAATACCACGTTCACCTGCGGACAGTCCGGTGCAGCGGAATCTCGGCGGCTGAAGGAAACGCTGTTCTGGTCGGCTTTGAGAGAAAGGACGGTGCCGAACTGCAGATGGCGGAACTGAATGCCTCCCCAGGGCTGCTGAGGATTTGGATTGGCTCCGATGACCATCGGAGCAGCTAGCAGTTTGCCATCGGTGTTTGCCAACCGAATCTCTTTCAGCTGTGGATTCCACCGCCAGACCGGATCGGCGAAGCGCACCCAGGCACTGTCAACGTACTGGAAAAAACTGCGGTCTTTGCCGCCAACACGGATTTCGTAGCAATGCGCAACAGAGTTGTCCGCAGCAGTCATTCCCAAGAGAAGGATGAGCAGGACTCCATTCATTTTTCACCTCACCTGTTCCGCGTTTGTTCGTAAAGTTGTTCAAGATTCCTGACGTTGCCCCTCTGAGCCTCAATCTCAAGCTGCTTCATGCGCTGGATCAGATTGCGGGCTTCCTTTTGCTGTGTGAGCAAGCGTTGTTGCACCACCTTCTGCTCGGCCTGGATGGTGGCGATTTCAATGAGGATGGAGTTCAGCAAGGCGACTTGTTGCGTCAGTGCGACTTCATTTCCCGGGATGTCCTCCCCGAGAATGAGGCCGGCGTTCCGTGACCGAAACCGCTGAAGAGCCTCGTAGTGGGCTGCATCTTGAGCTTGCAGTTCCTGAAGATGAGCTTCCTCCCGCTTGAGTTGGATCACCTGCTGCTCCGAGAACTGGATGAGACTGTCGGCATAGGTTCTGTAATCCTGGGACCGTTCGTAGAGGGGATTGGTTCGGAGAGCAAGGACCTGCGTGTCGTACGCCAATTGGTCAAAGGTCTTCCAAATTGTGATGAAGTGGTCCGTGAGCCGCCCCCAGTTGGATGGATCGAAGTCCTGCCAGTCGAGGGACGACAACCTGCGGTAGACCTGTCGGAAGTTTTTGAAGTATCGGTCAAACTCCACCTTGTACTTGTCAAACTCCCCCTTGTAAATGAGGAACATCTGATAGTGCGCGTGGGTCTGCAGAAAATGAGCGGCCCGCTGGGCCAGAGCGGCGGTGTCAGTGAAGATGAATGCCTTGGCAGAACCGCCCAAGGCCAGAAATATCGGAATCACAAGCAAAGCAATTTTCTTCATCTTGTCTCTCCTTTCAGGCTAGGCAGAAGCCATTTCCGTCCGCCTGACCTGTTGCTGCGCGAAATAGGGTTCCAGCACGGCCAAGCGCTGCCGCGTGTCTCGGCAGTTCGCGGTGAGACGAACGAGGTCTTCAATGGCGGTCCTGACACTGCCGCCGTGAAGCTGCTTCATCACGCGTTTCATCTCTCGTTCGTCCGGATCTGTGGTTGCTAGCCAGTAGGTGTAGGGATCACTCACAGGCCGCAGAATGCGGCGCAGACCTCCGGCTGACCAATAGAGGGCCTCGTGCTGAGCGGCATCGAGGCTGTGGTACTGCCCGATGTGGTGCTCGGTCATTTCCAACTTGTGTAGCGAGTGTTCGATATCCTTCTGGCCGGCGAAGAAGAACGCTTGTTTGAGATTGGTGATGATGGCGCGAGACCATGGCTGGGACGGATCATCTAGATCGTTCAGAGACTGCGTGATGATGTCCAGCATGATGTTCCAGTGCCGGCCGGTCCGGGCAATTAGCGAAACCCAGTAGGAAAAGGCTTCGTGGGTCAGGTACCGATGAGCCTCATCGAGAACGAAGCGTTTCTCAACACGACGGATGGATTCGTCAGCGATATCGCGGTAGACCTTGGAAAAGATCACATAGACCAGCGCAGCCATCAGATGATCCTCGGCATCGAGGTCGCGGAGATCGAAATAGCAGAAGCGCGCCTTTCTCAATGTGTCTTTCCCGCTGTTGAACAATTCGCCGCGTCGGCCCACGGTCCAAAGATAGAAGGCACTGGCGAGTTCCGGGCTCCTGACCTCCATCTGCATGATATTGGCCAGGAGGGTGATCGGAGGAATCACGGCCCCTTCATGCTGGTTCCGAAGCAGCATTCGGTAAGCGTTGAAGAACTCGGTCAAGCCCAGGCGCATCGTGACCTCGTTGCCCGGTCCGCAGAGGTCTTTGCCAGCCATAAGTTTTAAGAACCCCATGCAGAAGTCGAACTGTTCGTCGGAAATGGGCTCCTTCAGGTCGCATAGGAACGGGTTGAAATGAAACCCTGTGTGGGTTCTCGACGTGCGCATCACTGCGGTTTCGGAGGGCATCTCCTGCTGCAGGAACTCGAACAGATCACCGTAGGAGTTGGAAAGGTCCACCACCCATACCATGGGATTGACAATCAAGTGCGACAGAATGTCTTTGATGACGAAAAAACTCTTTCCACCAGCAGTGGGACCGCAAACCGCCCGGTGGCGAGCCTTCTCCCGACTGGTAAAAGGGTTGTAGGAGAAAACGCCGTGCAGCCGGTCCTCAAGGTAATCAACGGGATCCGAGTCGCCGGGATAGAGAACGTAGGCGCTCAAGAAGTCTCCAGCATTGGATGTCGAAATCAACGCCTTCCGCAGATAGAACCGGTCGTGACCGGGGAACAACGAAAAGAACGCAGGCTTCAGATTCCGTTTCTCGGCTATGCCGGAACTTCCAATGTCTTTCAACAAGCTGATGACCTGGGCTCGGCGCGTGCGTAACGTGTCCTTATCGTTCGCTCGGACCAGAATCGACAAGTGCCACCACAGGGGTAGCTCCTTGTCATTTTCGATGCGGTCACGGAAGGTTTTCACTTCTTCGACATACTTGAGATTTTTGGTGTCTATGGCCGAAAGAGCCAAGGCGATAGGAAGGTTGAACTCCTGTTCTCGGTAAAGCTTCTGCTTGCTGCAGAAACCAAGCGATTGCCGCAGCACCAACGGAAAATGAAGTTCGCAAAAGCGCCGGAGGTACATGGCGAGCGAGGAGGGAGGGGGATACTTAACTCCGACCACCGAGCAGTATTCGCTGCCGTTGATCAGCACATATTCCTCAGTGGGGCGGAAGGTATAGTGGCTGTGGGCAAGCTGGGCGTTTAGAGCCAGGTCAAGCCGGTAGGCCGGCGCTTTTGCGAAGTTGATCAGTTGGTACAAGAGCTGGAACGAACGCGCCCGGTCGGGTGCTTGAAATCCGAAACGCGCCATTGCGTTGCTCAGGACGAGAAACCCATCCTCCAACCTGCGAGTGGCCGTTCGTAAATGGTCCCTGTAAAATCGGAAGAGCTTTCCTTCCTGGACCAAAAGGCTCCAGTGAGGTTCTTTTTTTTGGGGACTGAAGTACCGGAGGCCGCAGAAGATGCGGTTCCCGTAGCTGGTAGCAAAGCGTTGGTTCCAGAACTCCTGCTTTCGGTCCTGCACGAACTGAATCAGCGGATGGGCGTGAGGATTCTGTCTCAGCGGGATGGGCTCCGCCGTGTCGCGCACCAAAAGATTCGAGAGCATGAAGCCCGCGCCCTCGTCGGGTAGTTGCTCCAGGGCTGTGCGAGCGTGGTAGCTGTACTGCTGCTTGTCCTCTTCGGACAGCCCCTCATAGTCGAGGCCAGCCAGTTCAAAGAGAATCAGCAGTGATCCGTCCTTGAGCAGGATGATCGGGAGCTGGTGCGGAACGAAGTCAACGTACAGCAGGACGTTTTCCAGCTTCTGCTCGACTTGAGTAATGTCCCTGGCGAGATCGCGGAACCGCATTCCTGTGAACCTCACGTTCTAGAAAGGCCAGCCGCTGGAGAGACAGCGACTGGGAGTTAAAGTGGTGGCGAAGAAAAGGAGTTGTGTTTGAGTCCAGCGGATCGCGGCTGTCGAGCCAAAATGACAGACCGTACAGCCCAAGAGTGGTTAGAATTCCCAGCCCCAGCAGCAGGATCTTCTGGCTGGCTGAAGCACGACTGGCCGAGGCAAAGGCCAGCGTTGTAAACAGTAACCCTCCCCCCAACGACCCGAAAAGCTTCGGATAAGTGACGCCCCAGATCCTGGGGACATGTTGGATGTTCCGAAAAATTGGCGTTTCCTTCATAAGAACGTGCTGGCCAGAAAGCCGAGGACGATTCCGACCACAGCGAAGATCAGCGCGGTCATGGAATCCGTGTCTCCCTGTGAGAGCTTGTAAGCTGTGCGCCCCAGGCCGACCAGACCCACCAAGCCGGCGGCTAACTGCCCGGCGGCCAAACCTATGTCACGAATGTCAGTGGTCGCCTGCTGAAACGTGGGAGCGACGGGCACTTGCGCCTGTAGCAGGGCTGGAAGCAAGAGAAGGATGGCGACGGCGAATAGGGACTTGCGGAAGTTCATAAGCGATTCTCCTCTGCATTGAAATGCGGGCGCGGGTTAATTTTAGTCTGCTTGGTTGCGCTTCTTGAGAAGCAGGTACGCGATGATTCCGGCGGCCACCAGCAACACCACAAAAAACCACCGCATAATGAAGTGGAAAGTTTCCATTTGAGAGTTCCTCCTTTGTAGCACGGGCTTCCCAGCTTGCGGGTTGGACGGGGCTTTCGAGCTGGGCCTAAGTTATCGAAATGGCACAGCCGCTGCTCTATCCGTGTTCCACAGATCCGCTGAGCTGAATTCGAGATAGCGTGGGCTCAACCAATGCCGGCGATCGCATTCGCCGGCATCCGATGATCGTTACTTTGAGGGTCAAGAGGTTCTTGGCGCCACAGGAACTGCACCGAAGAAACCATTCGCTATGTTCGTACTCTGGTTGGCCTCCCAAGGCCGCGGCACAGTTGTTGCAGCGATGCTCGTTCTCTTGGTTGATCACATTGGCCTCCGGAGAAACGAGGGATCGGAGCGGACAGCACCCCGAGCTCGGTGAATCGCTTTGGCGAGCCTGTCCCAGATCCCCTGGAAAGGTTCACCTTCGATTGCGTGGAGGTCGAAGAAGCAGGAAATGAGCCTTTCGGCGTCCTTGGACGCTTCGAGAAGTTCCTCAAGCGGCGAAGGAGGCCTTTTTGGTTGCACGGTGCCTCTTTCTTCATTATCTAATATTGGCTTAGTCAACTCTGCCATTTTTGGCTTGACTCTCCATCGTTCCCTGTCGTAGTCTCAACATCGTTATTTGCTCCCTCATAATATAAGAGTGAAAAAACGGCCTAAAACTTACCTGTAACCTCTCACTTTTTTGGCGCCGGGATTCGATTGAAAACAGGCGACCCATGCAGGACCCGAAAGAGCATGCCAAATCCACTTCAGCGCTCCGTGGGACGCTGAGAGTCGGCCAACATAATGGCCTGGAGATTGAGAGAGCGATCTTTCAACGTCTCCAGCCGCCCCTGATTCCTTACGGTGTGAAAACAGAAAAGCTGGCCAAGGCAGTGCAGGAAGCTCTCAAAGAGAGCGGTCGGGGTGAAGCCAAAGAACAGAATCAACTGCTGAGTCTTGTCTTGTACAAGCTCTTCGTCAGAAATTCTCCTCTATGGGTCAGTCCGTGCACGCCAGACGATGTTGACGTGCCACTCGATCTACTCGTTGCGGCCTATGTGGTTTGGCATGACGCCGAGTTGTTTGCCCAGCGACATGGTGTCGATGCTGCAGCGGCAGCCGAGGCCCTCGTCGATACAACCTATGCGACCGCTGAACGGCTTATCAGAAATGGCTCTCGGGATAGCGCCGGCGAAGAGATCGATGACTTGAAGAACTATTTGTTCAAGGCCTACATGCATCTGATCTCGACTATCGAGAAGAAGCTGGGGGGCGCGGAGACGGACTACGTTGACTTGACCGACTGGCTTCTTGAGAAAGAACTGTCGGATATGGGAGAGTGCCTTGAAGCCCTTGAGAATGGTCTCTTCTGCCGTGAGTTTCTGGATGCCATGCCACGAGAGGGCAGAAGTGCCGCCGTAGCTCGCTACATTCTTGGTTACAGCTGGGAAGAAACAGCAGAGGCATTAGGAACATCGGTTAACGCTGCGCAGAAAGCATTGAGCGCAGGGATCCGAACCGCAGCTGGGATGTATCTGCGTAAAATGAAAAAGAGCGGCCGGCAAGAGTGGCTCCAGGCTGGCGGCAACGTCAGAAGAAGGCAAAGAAAAATTTCTCCTTAAGGGTAGAATGGCTTCTATGTCCGCCCCGAAGCGCAGAGCCGAGCACTTGCTTCTCACGAAAGACCAGGAAGCGCGACTGCAAGACAATTTGCAAGAGTCGCTAGCATCGGCCTACCCGAATCCTGAGCGAATTGGATGTCCTTCTCCGCGAATCCTTCGCGACGTGGCTTTCCACAAGAAACTCGGGAACCCGCAACTTTTCGAAGAAGTGACTCTGCATCTTGCTCAATGCTCTGCCTGTGTGCGGGATGCGATGGAGTACGGCGAGGAATATCGGGACGACACAAAGCACCAGCGGAACCGTCGAAACACCACCGCGCTGCTCGCTGCGACGGCTGGACTGATTCTGTCAATTGCTGCGTGGGCAATGTGGCAATTCCAGACAAGGCCACCAAAGATCGATCAGGCACGGGAAGTTGAAACGTCGCCAGCGGGCAATTCAGTTGCTAATGGCGATCAACGTCCGGAAAAGAAAGGACCCGAGGTCGCGGAATACGAGAGAGCTTCACTCGAGTTGCCGTCGAGGTGGAGGAGCGATGCGCGCGCACAGCAGCCGACATTGCTCTTGAACCGCGCCAAACTGCTCGTTACCGTTCGTTTACCGGTCGGCAGTCCAGATGGGAGATACCAATTCCGAATACTGGATCAATCCAAGAAGGTCTTGGCTGCAGTCCAGGGAACTGCACGCACGGCGAAAGGAGTCACCTCAGTGACGATTCAGCTCGACAACGCAAAATGGTCGAGCGGGCCCCACACTCTGAAGGTTCTGGAACCCGGAATGGACGTTTGGACGGATTATTGGCTTCAAATCAAATAAGGTTCTACGGCCCGCACCCCAGAATCATCGACTCTTTACTCAACGAAGACTATGTTCTAAGACTTCTTTCTGGGTGCATTGCAACCGAGGCAGGTTGAATCCTCAATTGGAACAAATTCCGTCGAACCATAGCTCTCCGGATCGAGCTTGCAGATCGTGTCACTTCATTGAGTCAGAGAGGACCGTGGCAAGAAACAAAGGTGCTGGCTGGCGCAGGAGCATATACCGGGCCCGAGAAGGCATGCGCTCGACATCTTCTTTTTTTTCGATGTAAACGATTCTTCGTTTGGCACGCATCCATTGCCCTAAACGACGCCCCCCTGAGGTCTGACATTCTTGGCGATTGGGCAGGAGGTTGTTCTTCCGTACCAGTGCCGAAACCCTGGGGCCAGCACTCTTCGCATGTCTTCCCGCCAGCACTCTCAAATTACCTCTTCGACCTCACTCCGCCGTCACGAACACATACGATTCTTCACTGGCGGGCAAACAATAGGCGCAGTCGTCACTCTACAACTGACATCGTCGTTCCTCTTTTTTTTGCCGCCCCCTCCTGGAATTTGTTCATGTGAATCTGGGCTCGTTGACTGTCGCCTGTTTTCTTGTAGAGCTGGAAAAGCCGATAATGTAGATCATATAAGCTGCCGTTCAACGTCAAAGCGTGTTCGTAAGCACTAATTGCCTCGATAGGGCTTCCCTTCATTCTCCAAGCGTTGCCAAGATCAGCATAGGCTCTCGCATCGGTGGTACGAGTCCGTTTCAGCTTCTCCAGTATTTCGATTGCTAGATCTGCATCTCGATTCTCAACATAGACATGACCCAGTTGGGACAAAGCCAAGCCATTCTCAGGACTCAGAGCCAATTCCATTCGATAGGACTCAATAGCAGACGCCCAGTCTAACTTGTCACTGTACAAATTTCCCAAAGCTAGGTGAATACCGAGCCTATTCGGAGCCAGTTCCAAGATTTCTTGATACTCACGAATGGCGTCTTCGGTTTGGTTCGAAGCAGCTAAGTATTTTGCACGCAAGGTTCTGGCACGAAAGGAATCAGGTTGTTTGGAGCTGACCAAATTAAAGTACTTGATGGCTAACTGGCTGCTGATCTCGACCCTGAGTAAGGCCACAGAGGGCAAGTCCAAGTACGGCAAAAGCAAACCTTCCAAAACGTCCTGCGCGGATTCGTAGTCAGACGCCAGTATGTAGGCCCTGGCCAAGACATAGGCAGAGGCCCAATCCTTCGAATTCGGCAGCCGGCCGCTACCTATCCTATCTGCTGCGGCTCGATAGTCGCCTTTTGCATATAGGGAAAGGGCTGTTTTCATGCTTCCCTGCATCGGTGAGCGAAGGAGTTTTGCGAGCTCGCTGTTAACTTGATCATCAGCAACGTTCCATATGGAAGGCCGGGCCTGAATCGGGGGCAGCGCGTCCCACAAAGCCTTGAATCTCTGCCGTTGTTCCAAAGATGCAACCTCGACTCTTGGCCCAGTTCTCGCGAGTTCGCGAGAACGTGCCGTAGTTAAATCAAGGCTCGGGTTTAAGAGGGAATAGTTCCGAAAGGCGGCAGAGGCCAAATCGGCGATGCCGGTTCTTTCAAGAGAAAAGCCCAGCTTGAGATAAAGCTCCGCTACATTAGGCGCCACCGCTAGCGCTTTAAGGTACGACTCACTGGCAGCCAAGCCATCATACCTTTGTTCAGCAGATAGCGCTGCCGCCCAATAATACAGAGCTGAATCGGCAGCGGTCTCCTTCAACTGAAGGGAACTCTGCTTGAGTGCCTCAGCGAATGCTTCACCTAAATGATAGGATAGTTCTGCATCATTTGGAAAGTCACGAGCCGTTTTACGTAACTGCTGAATTGCTCTAAACGGCCGATCCAGGGCTATATAAACTAGGGCCAGGTATATGGCAGCTTGCCTATCTTTCTGATCCAGAGCCAAAGCTCTCTGTAGTGGTTCCAGAGCTTTTTGGAATTCTTGGATCATGTACAAATCGATACCCAAGAAAAGGTGTGCCCCGATCAGGTTGGGTTTCAGCGATGAGGCAGTTTGTAACTGCTGGATCGCCTCGCGGTATTTCTTCTGTTGATGGTAGACAATTCCAAGATTGAGATGTGCCTCGGCGAACTTTGGCTTCCTGGCGACGACTAACTCATACTCCGTCGCTGCCACTGGCAGGTTATTCTTCAATTGTGCCTGCCTGGCTAATTTGAAATGCTCAACTGTCCATTCACTCAGATCTCCCTGTTCAGGTATCGGGGTTTGACCGAAGAACAGCAAAAGGGCTAGAGGGACGGCTAATCCAAACATACTAGAGTATCGAGGAGTGAATAGACCGTCACGGTGGTTCCTCGCCTCTCGTACCCCGAAATGAACCAACCCAAAGATCCAACGTTAAGCGACGGAAAAGCAAACTCGCATCATCCACCAGAGCAGAACGTCAGCCCCTACCATGCACCGCGTGAGGTTGATAGGATCTGCTTCTGCCCTTCAGATCTTTTTTGATTTGCGCCGCTTCAGTGTTCCATGGCGCTAGCTCTCTGACGGTCAACAAGGAGTCATTCCACTACAGCCAATGAGTTCCACTCCAATGGGATCATTGGTCCAATATTCTAACCCAAGAAACGACAACGATTGATTTGATAGATGTCATACCCTGCCCCTGTGGCAGAAGCAAACATCGATCGATTTTCTACTAACCGGTTCTGCTGCTCGGTTGCTTTCGAAATTCAGAGCGGCTTTAGTTTGATATTCTTATACCAGCAATCTGAGCCATGATCCTGGAGACCTATGTAGCCCTTCCTCGGGTGTTCTTTGTAGGCTACATCGAATTTATGATTCGTCCCGTCAGGCCGTTTATTCGGAACGTCCCATTGATCAAGATCCATCTGTGATACCTTCTCTCCATTGAGAAGGACAGTGATAAGATTTTTGCGGCAAGTAACTTGAATCTGGTTCCACTCGCCAGCAGACTTCATGGTGTTCTTGACAGGTTTGACCAGATCATAGATTGCTCCCGGGTCGTGATATCCGGTCCCGTTGGTATCATCAAGGGCAATTTCTATGCCGTTGTAACCCACGTCTTTTCCACTGCGAGGTTTGAGTGGAAACGTTCGAACAAAAATCCCGCTGTTGCATTTCTTGCTGATCTTGAACTCAAGGGACAAGATAAAATCAGCCCATTGTTTCTCGTGAATCATCATGTAACCGCCACATCTGTGAGGGTTGATGCTCTCGTACTCGACGGGTCTCCGACCAGGCTCTTCACTGCTGGTTTTCCAGCCGTTCAAAGTCTTGCCATCGAAAAGCAATAGCCAACCGTTGGCCTTCTCAGTGGGCGTCAATGCGTTGTCCGAAGCCACTGCTATGGCAGCAGTTGCCCAACAGAGCAGGACTATCAAAAGAAGCTTCTTTCTCATTTCAGTCTCCGTTTGTTTTGTTACATCCCCGCATTCCTGGAGCTGTTTGATCATCTGACAGCTGGTGACTATTGGGTATAAAGATTAGACATCCAACGTCCAGCCGGAACGATAGGATGGATTGATCAGACGGTTGGCTGACTCGGAATTGGTGAATCGCAAATTCGGTCCGTCCCAAATCAGCTTCTCATGGGTTCGGGTCGCGATGTTTCCGAGGAGGACTACTTCGGTCAAATGAGCCGCATGATCAACGAAGTTCGATCCTGCGGGAGTCAGCCCTTTGCACGCTTGGATCCATTCTACATAGTGGCCTGGCGAACGGGGCAACACTTGAGGGGGAGCGCCGACCTCTTTCGCTCGCGCTTCCGGAATGATTCGATGATCATACATTTTTCCTTTATCACCCACGATCAACAACCAATCTCCTTCACCGAATTTCCTTTCCGGCTCTAACTCTTCAGGACGAGGAGGCTTGAGCCCCCCATCCCACCAAGTAATCGTGATAGGCCCACGGTCCCCTTCAGCCGGGAAAAACCAGCGTGTAATCGACGAGAGCGGCGTTGCATCTTGAGCTACTTCGGGCGGCATCTCATGATTTGAAGAGGAACCTTCCACCCAAGCTGGATGGCCGAGTTTCAAGGCCTTGAAAACAGCTGAAAACTGGTGGCAACCGACGTCGCCCAGAACCGCCGTCCCGAAGTCCCACCAGCTGCGCCAGGCGAATGGATGATAAGTTGGATGATATGGTCGCTCAGGTGCAGGACCGAGCCACAGATTCCAATCCAATTCCCGAGGAACAGGAGGGGCATCCTGTGGACGCCGGATTCCTCGGGTCGATATAGGTGGATAACGGTTGGAACCTGCGTGTACCTCCCGAACGGCCCCGATCGCTCCTGACCAGATAGTCTCGCAAATCAAGCGGGCGGTCTCGCTGGCTTGTCCTTGGTTTCCCATTTGGGTAGCGACTTTCATTTCCTTGGCCACTTTGGCCATCATGCGGGCTTCATAGACGGAATGGGTGAGGGGCTTTTGACAATGGACGTGCTTACCCATTTTCATGGCCATGATGCTAATAACAGTATGTGTGTGATCTGGCGTTGCGACCATGACTGCGTTGACATCCTTCTCCGTTTCCAACAGCTTCCGGTAATCGGTGTAGAGCTTTGCTTTCGGAAAGTGCTGCGCGTTTCGCTGGAGCGTCCTCTGGTCGACGTCGCACAAAGCAACGACATTCTCGCTCATAATCGCGCGAAGATCACCGGCTCCCATTCCCCCGATTCCGATCCCGGCCACATTGAGCTTTTCGTTTGTAGAGCTGGTGCCGGAGTTGCCCGTGACTTGGTCAGGCATCAAGGAGGCCACTGTTGCGACCGCGCTCACGGTAACAAACTTGCGACGGCTGAGCGAACTTAACGATTTCATAGTGTTCTCCTCTAACCAAGTGCGCATAAAACACGCTAGGTTGGTGCTGATGTCGCGGAAGTGGTCGGGGCTGTGCTAATTCTAATCCGAACCAACCCGGATCCCTTGAAGAAGATGGAGCAGAGTCTCGCTGCTCAGGGGATAAGTAGCGGAGAGCCTGATCTCTTGTACATGGCCATTATCGGTTAAGGACTGCGAGACAAATAATGAAAGGACAGCTACGGAAAGTGATGCGTGTTGGGGAATCCCACTAATTTACGTAACAATGTCCTTCACGACCTTTCCACCCAGATCCGTTAAGCGAAAGTCGCGTCCACCGTATTGGAAGGTCAGCTTCTCGTGATCTAAGCCGAGTTGGTGAAGCACTGTTGCATGCAAATCATTAACATGAACTCGATTTTCAACAGCCTGAAAGCCTAAGTCGTCAGTGGCTCCGTAAGCCAGGCCTCCTTTGAAGCCACCGCCCGCAACCAACGTCGTAAAGCCGTTATGGTCATGACCTCGACCATACGCCAATCCAGCGTCAGGTTCGTTGGCTGGTGCTCGCCCAAACTCTCCACCAATCAACACAATTGTTTCCTTGAGAAGGCCAGAGATTTTAAGATCCTGAAGGAGGGCCGCGATAGGTCGGTCCGCGAGGAAACCAAGCTTCCGGTGAACCAAAATGTCCGTATGACTGTCCCATGGAATACCAGCACCGTAGTAGAGCTGTACCATTCTCACTCCACGTTCGAGCAATCGCTTGGCCATCAAGCAACCCCGAGCAAACTCTCCGTCACCATAACGAGCCCGGGTTGCCTCGCTTTCATTTTTGATATCGAATACGTCGATTGCTTCTGTCTGCATTCGATAGGCCATCTCCATGGATTGGATCGTTGCCTCAACTTGAGGATCGGTTACTTGGTCGCGCCCACCTAATTGAGTTAGCTTGCCAATCAGATCGAGTTGCTTTCGCTGTTCCGCTAGGCCAAGCTGACTATTGCGGATGTGTGGGATCAGTTTCGAAGTTTCCTTCTCCTCTTGATTCGAAATATGAGTACCCTGATAAATGCCGGGCAAGTAGCTTGCAGTGTAGAGTTGTGCGCCCCCGCCAGCTGGCTGACCTGGGCACAACACTACATAGCCTGGCAGGTTCTGGTTTTCAGTTCCTAGTCCATAGGTGATCCACGATCCCATCGAGGGGTGCCCCGGCTGAAGATGTCCAGTGTTCATGCGAAACAGGCCGGTCTCATGTAGAGGATTATCCGTGTACATTGAGCGGATGACGCAGATGTCGTCGATCAGTTCACCCACTCCAGGAAAGATCTCGCTGACTTCAATCCCGCTTTGACCATACTTCTTAAACTTGAACGGCGAGCCGAACAGATGCCCAGTCGGAACATCCATGATGCTCAGCCCCGGTGGCATGGGCTCTCCGTCATGCTTTGTCAGCTTCGGCTTCGGATCAAACGTATCCACTTGAGAAGGGCCGCCATTCAAGAACAAAAACAAGACGTGTTTCGCCTTGGCTGGAAAGTGGGGAGCCTTCGCAAGTAGGGATGTATTTCCCTGAGCAGTATCAGCAAGGAGCTGAGCCAAGCCCAGCAAGCCAAATCCATTGCCTAAAGTTCTAAGTGCTTCGCGACGGTTCATAGGGCCCCCCAGGCAGAAATTCAATTTACGAACAAGAACTCCGGCGAACTAATCAGAGCGTGTGAATAGCTAGGCCAGGCTTCCTGTTTGTTGCCTAAGAACTCCATTCCTAATCTCAATTCTGGTCGGCTTGGCAAGCGTCCATAGAGAAGCTGATAGGCACGACGGATCTTTGAGGAGTCATTCGGACCGGATAGAGCCTTTAGGCGGTCAGCTAGATCCTTAGAAGCCTGCATGAGAAAGTTGCTATTCAAGAAGAAAAGTCGTTGCAGCGGTGAAGAAGTGATAAATCTCTGTTCACTGGTGATATTGGGATTCGGAAAATCAAACAGATCCAATACCTCATCAAGCGTTCTTCGACTGACAAAAGTATACAGTGTCCGTCGCACATGTTCATCACTCGCGCCTGCCGGCGGGCCTCCGATCGACGCATCCAGTTTCCCGGAAATCATCAGTATCGAATCCCGCAGCGATTCGGCATCAAGTCGACGACGATTGGCTCTCCAGAGCATTCTGTTGTCAGGATCTATTGAAGAGTTTGTATTTGAACTGTCACTGCTCAGAGCATAGGTCGCGGAGAGCATGATCTCTCGATGCATGGCTTTTATTGACCAGTTCTTTTCGACGAAAGTACTCGCTAAGTAATCCAATAGCTCCGGGTGCGTCGGCCGCTCGCCAAGTTTTCCAAAATTACTGGGCGTCCCCACAATACCTCTCCCGAAGTGGTGTTCCCAAATACGATTGACCATCACGCGAGCCGCAAGAGGATTCTTTGAACTCGCGATGGCTTCGGCGAGTTCGAGCCGACCACTCCCCTGGGAAAATGGGACACATTCACGCTCGCACAAGATGGCCAGAAATCTACGAGGCACCTCTTCTCCGAGACTCTGCGGATTCCCTCCCAGTTGCACACGCACATTCGCAGGCTTCTCGATGTCCTTAATCGCTTGAAGGAACGCGGGCTGCTTTGGAAGGCGCTGCTTTAGGGTTCCTACTTCACTCCGTAGATACTCTACATATGCTTTCCATTCGCCACTCAGAAATCGGTCTATCTCACAGTCAAGTTTCTTCCCAGGGGCCTCATCTATTGGACGGTCTGAGTAGTACAAAATCCCACTAACGGGCTTGTCCTTTAGGTTAGGGGCGAAGAGATTGAACCATAGCATGTACCTACCTCGGTCCATGGCGACGAGAGTCTTCCCACTAATCGCATTCCCTTCTTTCTTTCCACCCCGTGCAACGAGGTTCTTCTCATCGATTTCTCTTTTCTCTTGCATGACACCAAATAGCAGAGTCTGAAACTTATCCGCCTCCTGTTTGAACTCTGCCTCGGTGTTGCCCGCCTTGATCAAGCCATCCCAAGTCTTCAAGTATCCATGATCTTTCAAGGGCAATTGGAGATACGCTACCCATCGATTGAGCGTCTCCTGGTCGAGCTTGTCCTCTCGGGCAACCAGTTCACTGGCTTGTTTAGGCTCAACCAGCACCTTCTTCGCTGCCATCAGATATCGAGATGCCTGCGACGCCAGGATCTGTGCCATCTCTTCGCTTTTGGACCTCAAGAAGTCTTTAAGAACCTTCTCCCTTTCGTCCAGACTACTCCTAATCAATCTATAGTGAGCCACGTCGTCTGCGGATCCAAAAGGGTATTCGGATTTTTCAGTGCTCGAAAAGACGCCAAGAAGGGAGTAGTAATCCTTTGTTGGAATCGGATCATATTTGTGGTCGTGGCACTGGGCACAGGCTGCAGTCAAGCCAAGGAATCCACGAGTCGTCACATCCACGCGATCATCCTGAAGATCTGGACTCAGAGCGTAAAACCCCAACCCAGCAGCGAGATTCTTCTTGCCCTGCTGCTCTAAAAGATCTCCCGCAAGCTGCGCTTTCACAAACAAGTCGTATGGCATGTCCTCATTAAAAGCTTGGACCACCCAGTCTCTATAACGAAAGGAGGCTGGATAAGGTTTGCCCTCTGCAAGATTGTCATCTGAGTAACGAGCAACATCCAGCCAATATCGGCCCCAGCGCTCCCCGTAGTGGGGAGAGGCAAGTAAGCTGTCAACCACTTTCGCAAACGCTTCTGGAGAAGGGTCTTGCAGGAATGCATCGACATCCTCTGGTTCTGGTGGCAAACCGATCAAATCAAAGTAAGCCCGACGAATTAAGACATGCTTCTTGGCCGGTCCAACGGGTTTCAGTCGCTGAGCCTCCAGTTTCGCAAGAATAAACGAGTCCAAGGGAGACTGCGGCCAAGTTGTATTCCGCACTTTCGGCGCCAACGGCTTTTGGAGGGGCTTGAAAGCCCAGAAATTCCTGTGCTCTGGCGTGATTGCAAAGGGTGCCTTCACTGGTGCGATTACGGGAGGGCCAGTTTCTGGCCACACCGCTCCCATCCTGATCCAAGAGGTCAAATCCTGAATCTCTTCGCTACTCAGCTTTCCTTGTGGGGGCATCTTTAGTTGATCATGAGTAAACGCGACAGCGCGCAGTAAGAGACTCCTCTCCGGCTCGCCAGGGACGATTGCAGGACCAGAATTCCCACCTTTCACAAGAGATTCTCGAGAGGTCAGCTCGAGCCCACCCATCCGAGCACCGGTGTGACAGGAATAGCAGTTCTTTACAAGCAAAGGGCGAATTCGATTCTCGAAGAACTCCTCTCCGTCCCTCGGTGAACCAAGAACGTTATTAGAAAGGCTGACCAACCCGAGGGTTGCGATCCAACAATGAGTTGGTCTATGCCACTTCACTTTCTTCCTCCTTGAGGAACGCAAGCTGAAGGATGTCCCGCGGCATTCTTTCCAGAATCCTCGGTCGGCAGCTGGCAGCAACTCTAGACATCGCAAGGCGTAAATAGCCCGCATTTGGTGTGAGCTTGGAATCTCAAACCGACGCAGGGCCGTGGCTATTTCAGATTAGACCGATGACTGCCTCCGATCGTCCGAAGCAGACTATACTGCTTCAGCGAAAAGGGGAAATTGCTGGAGGCTGTCCTGTGGCGCCGGAGACCATTCTTCCCGTTCACATCACACGTAGGTCATCACCAGTAGATCTTGAGATTAAAGCGGACCACACGTCCAGCACTCGCTGCCGCGATCCTTCCGAAGTTCAGATTGTCAAAGTTCGTAGCTGGCGCGCTGAAGTTAACTCGATTAAAGGCATTGAAGAATTCAGTCCCAAAACGAATTCTCACCCGTTCCGTGACCGGAAAGTACTTGGAAATGGAGAAATCTTCGTTCTTGATTCCACAGCTTCGAACATCTCCCAAAAAACGGGATGCGTTTCCAAAAGTAAATGGTGTCGGGCTGGAAAGAGCGGCCCGATTCAAGAAGACATCTCTGGCGGGGTCAAAATCCGCACAACCGGTAGCAGTCCGGAGTTCCGCATCTGCTATTCGGTATGGGCGAAGGCCTCTGGCTCCATTTGCGGTACTGTCCTGGGTGGCGGGGAGCCGTTGATTAGTAATCGTTGAGAGAGCGCGACCAGAAAGATATGTATGGTTCCCAGCAATCGTCCATCCTCCTAGCACGTGCTTGCTGATAATGTCCTTACGATTCAGGAGCTTCTTGCCAGGTCCAACAGGAATATCATAGGTGTAGCTGAACAGCAAAGCTTGCGGGATGTCAGCATCGCTGAGCGCCTTTTCCGCACGGCGGTTATAAGAATCCTGTGGAAGTGCGGCAAAGAAACCCGGCGTCGCACCGATATCTGTGAGCGTTTTGGAAATCGTGTATCCGACCAGATAACTGAATCCATTGGTGAACTGCTGCTGAACTTTGAACTGTGCGGCATGATACGTGGAATTGCCAATCGGGGCGTTCACTTCATTGATCCCTTGAAACTGTGGAAAGGGCCTTAAAGCTTGAGCGACGCTACCCGTAAATCCCGGATATGGTACCCGAATTCCCGCAGCAATTGCTTCGGGGGAAGAGACGTTTGCGAGTAAAAGAGATCCAAGACCGCCATATCTTGCGTAATCCAATTGGTTGATATCGACGCCGTTAACGCTGGAAACATGGTGCGATAGATTTCCGATGTAGTTGACCTCAATAAGCGTATTGCCCCGGAACTGACGCTGTACGCCAAAATTGAACTGCTGCACCTGCCCGGGACGGGCAGAGCTTCGGCCAACAAAAGACGTCGCTTGGCCATTGCTGACCGAGGGGCCAATGATAGGGCTAAAGTCCCTGCTTGGAAAGCCACTTGACCAATTGAACGCAGGCGTAACGCCAGAATCCGGTGAAGTCAGAGTGGCTTGAGGGAAGAAGCCTTGTTGATTCAGTGCTCCGCCCTGAGGAGAAGTTTGACTCACAGGCGCATAGAACAAACCGTAGGACCCTCGAAGGACGGTATTCGATGCAAGGGAATAGGCGAACCCAAATCTGGGGGCAAACGCCTTTCCGTATGTCTCTCCAAGCCGTCTAATTCCCAAGCGGCCAGAGCCGTCTCCAAGAAATGTCATCGCGCCCAAGATCCCACCCGCTGCTGGGTTCGGAACAGTTGGGTCAAAGCTCGAAAGGTAGTCGTCAGTTATTACCCACTGGGGTTGATAGTCATAGCGTAGCCCGTAGCTGAGAGTCAGCTTGGGTTTCACTCGATATTCGTCCTGAACGAAAAAGCCCATGGCCCAAGCCGATTGTCCCGGGGTTGCTTCCGCTCTCAGGATGCCGGCATCGACCTCTCCGAGCAAAAAACTCGCATAGCCAAAACCTGTCCCACCCGTACCGGGAAGACCTGTCTCTAGGGGACTGAAGGAAAATTGACCATTGCTTTGCGTGGAAACCTTATTGTTGCTGCTCCAGAAAAGGTAGGTTCCTCCAAGTTTTATGTTGTGCTTACCTTTGAAAAAAGAGAGGGACTCGTTCAATTTCCAGTTGAACGTTCTGTTCTCTCCATCGCAATTCTGAGGACTCAGTTGGCTTGAAGCACTGGCCGGGGAGATTCCAGCTATGCCTACCGCGGGAGTACAATGGCGAAAGGTACCCGTCAAGCCGATCGTTGTGCCCCCATCGATTGCCTGTCCAACAACTCCCTGCCTGGCGAACAGTCGATCTATACCAAAGGTAAGGTCATTAATTACTTGAGGGCCCAGGATCTTGTTGTAATTGAGCCTAAGACTCCATTGCGGGTTTTTGCTCTGACCTGCTCCGAAGAAATCCGGCAATGCAACTTCGCTTCGACCACTGTGCCAGTACTTCCGATAGCTACCGGAGATTCTGTCACTTGCCCCGAGATTGTGATCCAGCTTCACAAAGATACCCGGCTGCTCAGTCTTAGATACACCACTGTTCACCACATAGTTGTTTGTCAGGAGATTTGAATATGTTGGTGCCGGATAAAACGCCTGGTACTTTGAAGAGACAGAACTGAATCGGTTGGTGGGGATGATATTTCCTGGAAATGGATCGCGAATAACCCCACCTCGACCGTCAGCGCGAGAAGTTCTCGGGTCATAGAGCTGCCCCTGCTGAACAGGGCGGCCTAGAGCGTCTATCCCAATTGTTGGTCCCAAGAGCCCTGAAAAATCACCACTCTTGAACGCATTAGTAGGAAGGCTCAAAATTTGGGAAGCCACTTGGTCGCGACGTTCGAAATCGTCTCTGTTAAAAAAGAAAAAGGTCTTGTTCCGAATTATTGGTCCTCCCAAGACGAAGCCCCACTCGTTATCCTTTCGAATCGGCACTCTAGGTGCAAAGAAGTTTCGGGCGTTCAGGGCATCATTGCCGAGGAAGTAGTAGGCATTGCCGTGGAAATCATTGGTACCCGATTTGGTGACAACGTTCATGAAGGCTCCGGAGGCAAGCCCATACTCTGGGGCGACACTATTCACAAGCTTGAACTCGTCTATGATCTCGACCGAACTTCGAATTTGGACAATCCCGGCTACGGCCATGTCGTATTCGGCTGAGATCCCATCCATCATGATCTGACTCCCAAAACCTACCCCACCATTGATGTTGTTTTGAAAGCCCGCATTTGTGACGCCCGGAGTAAATGCAAGAATTGAATAAAGGTCGCGCCTACCTTGACCAGCACCCTGGCTAACTGGCAGGTTCTCCAACGTCTCTTTTCTTAGAGAAACCCCGATTGCAGAGCTGCGTTCCTCTACTAGAGGAGACGGAGCAGTCACCTCGACCGATTCCGTTAGCTCCCCAACCGCTATAGTGAGGTCCACCCGAACGGAGGAATTAGCGGAAAGCAAGATGCCGGACCGAACGGTCTTCTTGAAACCGCTCTTCTCAACCGTCACGCTGTACTCTCCTATTGGCAGGCCAACAGCATTGTAGATCCCGCTTTCATTGGTAGTGGCTTCAAACTTTGCTTGCGTGGCAGTTTGAACCGCTGTGATCCGAGCCTCGGGGACAACTCCGCCGCTGGAATCGGTAACAAGGCCACTGAGACTGGCGCGATCCAATTGACCAAAACTCACCGCACTGAAAACCAAAACCCAGAGCAACAAGGTGGTTGCGTGCCTCAAGACTCTCATACGCTCTCCTCTTTCCTGATACTGGTGTAGGTCATGTTTTGCCGTCCGGAATAAACGCAGAATAGCCAGCCGAAATCGCGAAGTCAAGAATTTTTTCGCATCGCGGAGAGTTATCCGTATTGCGGACATATGAAAGCCACGACAAAAGTGAGATCTACACCATAGAATTTACTCCGCTCAGTCATCTGCAAGGTTCAAGATTTCGGTCCGGCTTCCCACATCGCGGAAGCAAGTCCGCCATTGGCTCAGAGCCATTGGCTAAAAGATTGACTTTCGTGTCAACTCAAAGTATTTTTGCTGAATCAAAAGAGGATACCCATTATTGTGAAAACACGCCCCCATAATCCAAAAAGCCTGCGAAGAGACAAAAACAACATCGAAGTGGGACCTAAGCTGTTTGCGGTACTTGAATATTTCGTAAGAGAAGATGCTACCCAGCATCCAGTTTCGGTTCGTGATATGGCCGTGGCACTTCCCTTTGCACGAACCACACTGCATCGAATTCTCCGGACCCTTGAGAATATTGGGTATATTGAAAAAGCGGCAGAGAAGTCTCACTATCGCTTGGGGCACAAGTTCTACGAACTGACTGAGCCGGCCACTCACTATCGGAGATTGATGTCGGTTGCAAAGGCGGTTATGGTGGATCTCATGATCAGATTTTCGGAAACTGTGAACCTCGGTGTCTTGGATGAACATCAGGTTTCCTATATCGACGTGATCGAAAGCCCCAGTTCTCTGCGTACTGCGGCTAATGCGGGCGATCGAAACCCTCTGCATAGCACTTCGCTAGGAAAGGCTCTTCTGGCATTCCTACCCGATGAAGAGGTCGAAGTGGTTCTCGAGAAGAATCCAATGGTTAAGATGACATCCAAAACCATTACTCAGAGAAAACATTTGATAGAGCATTTGGCTTCAGTGCGGGAACATGGTGTTGCTTTCGACCTTGAGGAAAACGTGGAAGGGGTAACTTGCGTTGCCTCGCCAATCTTTGATCAACGCGGACGAGTGGTAGCGGCTATCAGTGTGTCGGGACCATCGAGTCGGATGGAAGCTAAGATAGTTGCTCTGAGAGAGGGAATTCAGGCTGCCGGAACCAAAATTTCAAGACTCATCGGTCTCCGTTCCGAAATCCGGGCAGGGAGAAAGATTCTCAAGCAGACCTCTGGTAGAAAGCTTGCAACCCTATCAAATGAAGCAGATCACTTATCTAAGTCGGCTTCCTAATTCAAGTCGAAACTTCTTTAGGTTGGGGTTCGGGTTGCCTAGCGTGTGATTTGTGCCTCTCGATTTTCTATATCCTTGTCCAGATTTTGGAACAATGAAAAATGCATCTGAGCATCTTTCATCCGCTTGAGTTTCAGGTAAATTTTACCTAGGAAAAAATGGGGTCGAGAAAACTTAGGATCTAACACTGATGAGGCTAACAGAAAACGTTCTGCTTCGTTTATCTGGTTAGCCTTGAAGAGAACTTTCCCTAACTCGAAATTAGCTCGCGCTGATCTTGGGTTCCTTCGTAAAGCCTCCCTCAGCAAATCGGTACTTTTCGCCAAGTCGGCTTGTTTCGCCAACAACAAAGCGTACTCGACATATGGATCCTCGGAGGGCGGTGTCTCCCCTTCCTTGTCCAACTGAATCGCCCTTTCATACGCATTGATGGCACTCGGAATCTGCTCTAACGCTTCGAAGCACAGGCCTAGATTCTCGGTCGCCTTAGGGTATGATGGCTGGAGCTTGAGGCAAGCTAGGAACTCGTCACGGGCCTGGGTGTAGTTCCCAGTTCTGTAGTACGTTCTGCCTAGGAGGAATCGCGTCTGCGCGCTGAGCGGATTTTGTTGAGCCGCGATTCGGAGTTCTTCTAAAGCATCTAATTCGCGCCGGGCCAGAAAGTAGATCAGGCCCATTAACTGATGGGCTCGATAGTTGTTGCTCGAAAACTCAAGACTACGTCGTAGTGCCTCATAGGCTTTAGCGAATTCCTTTTGAGCAAAAAGCACCTCGCCCTGGAGCAGCCAGCCTAACCTGTTCTCTCCTTGCCTAAGGGTATAGTCTTTGATGATCTCCTGGGCCTTATCGTAGCGACGGCTGTTGATATAGAAGGAGGTCAGATTTCGCACATATTGCTCGGCTGTAGGATTGAGTTCCCATGCTCTTCGCAACTCCACTTCGGCTAAGGTTTCGTTTTCGCTTCCAATGAGACTCAAACCACGATCGTGAAGCGCGCCCGGATTTTGAGGCGATCGAGAATCCTCGGGCTGCGCTTTCGGTGCTCGTACGGCGGCTGCATTTTCAATTGCCTCGACTTGAGAAATGCGAGCAACTAGACATAGAATTACTGCCAAAATCACGGGACTTCCTGCTAAGCCTACGTGTTTCCGAGGCGGACTCATTAAGACTCGCTACCTGGCGTACTCGTTCAACTTGCCAGACGACTGCAAAACAACCAACAGCAAGACGCGGTAGGTTTTGAGATGATTGTCAAGGTCTGTCCTACTCAGCCAACCCCCGGCCTTGGGAGGATGGTGTCGCTATTCTAACGCGCCAGCCAACCAGATTGTAGAGCCTGTTCCTATTGGTGCCAAGTAGGAACCAGTCAAATAGTTTTTTCTTCAAATCGGTAAATAAACCGCCTACCGGACAATCCAAAGATTCGCCGCTTGTCTACCTGAGGCATTTCAAAGCCGCTAGGATTGTGTCTAAATTTAACAAATTAAATTACTTGTATGAGAGAAAGTTCTTGTCCAAAGGAACCACCTTGACTTCGGCATATCTATCCAGTTATAAGAAGCTACAAATTACCGCATCGCGGAGAATTATTCATATTGCGGACGAACGGCGGCCAGGACGACAAGAACTATATAGAGGTGACCGCAAAAATCTTTTGCGTACTGGAATATTTCGTTCAAGAAGGTGGTTGTCGGCACACCATCTCAATTCAAGAGCTTTCTAAGGTGCTACCCTTTGCCAACACCACAATGCACCGAATTCTATATTCCTTGGAGAAGTTAGGTTATCTAGAAAAGGCATCTAGAGCCTATCATCTGGGAACAAAGTTCCACGCGTTGATCGGGTCTGCGGTGCAACTCCGAGGTTTACAAAAAGTGGCAAGAGAGGTCATGCTTGATTTGCTGGTGCGCCATTCGGAAACAGTTAGTCTTGGCTTTATCGATCGCGGAGAAGTAGCTTACTTAGAGGTGGTGCAAAGTCCGAGCGTTCTTCGGATTTCAGCGAGCCCAAATGATCGAACTCCTATCCACAGCACTTCCTTGGGGAAGGTTATCTTGGCTTATCTGCCCGAAGCGGAAGCTAGGGCGCTGCTGAAAGTACACCCACTAATCCAAATAACTTCGAAAACTATTACCCGGGAGAATCAGTTTCTGAAGGAGTTGGCTTTGGTGCGAGAACGGGGAATTGCATTCGATCTGGGTGAAAATGTTGATGGTGCGGTCTCTGTTGCGGCGCCCGTCTTTGACCATCATATTGGAGTAATCGCAGGACTGAGTATTTTGGGACCTTCAGTACGAATGAAGTCTAAGCTCCTCGACATTGGCTGTGATCTTCGAAGAGCCGGCTTGAAAGTATCTCGCTTACTTCGCCCATTTCCTGGCGGGCCCGCCGGGACCACTGAGTTGCAGTTTTCAAGGTGTTGCTCGATCCGCAAAGGATTAGTTGGGTCTCTGGTTCCGAACCGCAGCCATGAATAGATTAGCTCTCCTTCTCGTTGTGGTCAGCTTGACAGTCAACCTCATAGCAGGACAGCTTGACCCTGTCATTCCCATACCCTTTGCTAAGCATAAGCTCGATGGAGACGCCTACGAGACCGCTGCAGTAGCCGACGTCAACAACGATGGAGTCCTGGATATCATTGCTGGAGCCAGGTGGTATCAGGGTCCGACCTGGAAGGCCCACTTCATCCGCAATATTCCCAAATTTGACATCCACTTCGACAGTTTGAGCGACATTGCTTTTGATGTTAACCAAGATGGCTTCATTGACATCCTCACGTGCTTCTACCTCGACAAGCGTGTTTCCTGGTTTGAGAATCCTAAAAGCAATTGGGATGAGGATGGTTGGAGGGAGCACAGGATTGCACCGACGGATGGGTCAATTGAATTTCTTTTCTTTGTTGATTTGGAACAACGAGGAAAGCCTCACGCTCTCTTCCCGAATTTGTCAGGAGGTCCAATTGTTTGGTTTGACTACCGCCATGAGCGCGGTAATGTCACGTGGACGAAGTATCAAGTTTCACCTAAGGGTAATGGCCATGGGATGGGATTTGGCGACGTCAACGGTGACGGCAGGATGGATGTTGTCACACCGACGGGCTGGTATGAAGCCCCCAAGGATATTCGGAAAGGTGATTGGCAGCCTCATTTCGATTTCCGCATCATTCCAGTGCCAAGGACTAATGCTCCGGGAAATATTTTTGTCTACGATGTTGACCGTGACGGCGATGCAGATCTCGTGACGGGAGCAGGTCACGATTACGGGATTTATTGGTGGGAACAAGTGGCGGATGGTGCTGGAAACAGAAACTGGCGGTCTTACGTCATCGACGAGAGCTGGTCCCAATCTCATTCTGCAGCTCTAGCAGACATGGATGGTGATGGTGACCTCGACCTCGTCACAGGAAAGCGGTTTTGGGGGCATGGAGTGTTGGATCCGGGTTCTTTGGACCCAGGAATCATCGCCTGGTATGAGCTTCGACGAGGATCAGACATTGCTTGGGTCAAAAGAGTCATTGACTACAACGTAGATATGGGTGTGGGAATGCAACTGCCAGTTGTCGACGTGGATAAAGATGGAGACCTTGATTTGGTCGCTGCCGGGAAAAAGGGGTTGTTCTTATATGAAAACCTCCGCACCTCCCAGGCTGGGAAGGCATCGTCGTTGCAAGGCAGGCAGAAAAGGTGAATGGAAGAAGCGTCCCGCCAGTTGCCCCTCCTTGTCGAGCACGAGTGGCCCGTGACCGTCTGCAACAACGGTTCCTACGTCAAGTGAGTCAATCATGACAACCGCTACAACTAGTGAGTCGGCCGATTTCCCTACCACCGCAGCTGTTTCTCTTTCAGTCGACATGCGACTGGCATGGTACCGCCAAATGTCCCTCGTTCGAGCTTTCGAGGGCGCGGTCTTCAATTTGAACCAGGAGGGATTAGTCCCAGGGACGGCTCATCTCTATATTGGCATGGAAGGGATCGCTGTAGGTGCTTGCTCGGCTATGGAGGAGACTGATTTTCTGACAAGCACCCATCGAGGCCACGGCCACTGTATCGCACGATCACTAGATGTCGGTCGCATGATGGCCGAGATCCTCGGCAGAGCTGATGGCTATTGTGGTGGCAAGGGTGGCAGCATGCACATTACCGACATTTCGCAAGGCATGCTGGGCGCCGATGGTATCGTTGGAGGCGGGATTCCTATAGCAGTGGGAGCTGCCTTTGGTCTCCGTCTGAAGGGTTCTCGTGCATGTGTCCTGTGCTTCTTCGGCGATGGCGCAGGCAATCAGGGTTCGTTTCACGAAGCCGTCAACCTCGCTGCGATTCACCGTCTCCCAGTCGTCTTCATCTGTGAGAACAATTTGTGGGCACTCAGTGCACCTTTCGATGAAATGACCGCAGGAAAGAGTCTCGCCAATCGAGCGGCAGCATATGCATTGCCAGGAGAGCGGGTCGACGGAAATGACGTGGAAGCTGTTTTCCGGGCGGTATCTAGATCGATTGCGAGGGCGCGCTCTGGCCTAGGACCGTCTCTCCTTGAATGTCTGACTTATCGTTGGGAAGCTCATTCTGTCTTTACTCGCCAGGAAATACGCCCCAAGGAGGAAATCGAGGAGTGGAAACAAAAAGACCCAATTGCGAGCTATCGTTCGCGATTAATTGAGCTGAAAATACTTGGGTCGGAGAGATTCGAACAAATTGACTCTGAGGTGGAGGCAGAGGTTACTCGAGCAGTGGCATTTGCCAAGAGCAGTCCCGCACCCAGTCCGGAAGTTGCGGGAAGAAACGTGTACACCCAAACCGGCCTATGAGAACTATCTCCTACGTTGAAGCCCTCAACACAGCTCTGAGGGAAGAAATGCGCAGAGATCCTCTGGTATTCCTCATGGGCGAAGACGTGGGTCGTATGGATGGGCTCTTTAAGGTTAGTCAGGGGCTGATGGCGGAGTTCGGCTCACACCGAGTCATCGACATGCCCATATCAGAAGCCGCAATCGCAGGTGCTGGTGTCGGATCGGCGCTAGTGGGAGCGCGTCCCATCATTGAGTTTCAGTTTCTTGATTTCATTACGATCGCGATGGATCAGATCGTCAATCATGCGGCGAAACTTCGCTATATGACCGATGGGATGGTCTCAGTGCCTCTTGTCATTCGAGCCCCTGTATGCAGCGGCATTGGGCTCGGTGCACAACATTCCCAGTCTCTCGAGGCTTGGTTTGTCCATGTTCCAGGAATGAAGGTAGTAATGCCTTCCAGTCCAGCCGATGCCAAGGGACTACTGAAAAGCGCAATCCGGGACGACAATCCGGTTCTCTTCTTGGAACACCGGATGTTGTACTCGCAGACTGGGGTAGTTGCCGAGGAGGACACCTTAATTCCTCTGGGACTTGCGGAGGTCAAACGGCTCGGCAAGGACATCACCTTGGTTGCTACAGGCCGGACAGTTCCTTTGGCTTTGGCGGCCGCCAACAGCTTGTCCTCGGAGGGAATCGAAATTGAAATCGTCGACCCCCGCACACTCAAGCCGCTTGACACCCCAACCATCGTTCGATCTGTCAAGAAGACGAATCGCGTTGTCATTGTCAGTGATGGGTGGCGCACCTGCGGGTTCGCTGCGGAATTGATGGCGGTGGTCATGGAAGAGTGTTTTTTTGACCTGGACGCGGCCGTTCAAAGAGTCTGTACAAGAGACGTTCCTATGCCAGTGTCCCCATCCCTGCAGAAAGCTGTAATGGTTTCGGAGGAAGCTATTGTGGCTGCTTGCCGCTCGGCAATGCAACGAGAATGCACATAGTGTCCCGGTCGCGCTGAGACCAAATTACTTTCGAGCAGAGAAGGATCGCACAGGAGACCGGAGCGGGTGAAAGCCGTCGTAAAAACGCAGTCTGGGAACGGGGAATTGGAGCTAAAAGACTGGCCAGAGCCGTTTCCAACTCAAGATCAGGTCAAGCTGAAAATAGCCGCCGCTGGAATCTGTGGCACTGATATTCATCTCATAAAAGGCGAATGGCCGTGTAAACCGCCAGTTGTCCTGGGCCATGAATTTTGTGGCACTGTGGTAGAGGTTGGTGCGCGAGTGGAGCATCTTAGGCCAGGGGATCGCGTCATTGGTTCAAACCCGGCTCACATTTGTGGTAGGTGCTTTCACTGCTGCGCAGGAAATCCTTTTATGTGCTCCGATCGCGTGTCGGCAGGCTACATGATTGATGGAGCGTTTGCAGAATACCTTTGCATTCGTTCGGAGGCCTGTCACGCTCTACCCCCTACGGTTTCCTTTCGTCAGGCAGCTTTGGGTGAACCCCTCGCGGTGGCTGTCCGGGCCGTTATCGAACGCTCTGTAGTCCATGCAGGAGATTGGGTATTGATTTCAGGTCCAGGCTGCGTAGGGCTGTTGGCGATGCAAATTGCCAAGCTGGAAGGCGCCAAAGTGATCGTCATTGGGATCGAAAAGGACAGATTTCGTTTGGACTGTGCCAGAGACTTGGGTGCCGAGGCAGCAGTCGATGCTACAAGAGATGAATTGGTGGATGTCGTGGATCGCTATACACATGGGCGAAAAGTCGATCTTGCCTATGAATGTTCAGGTTCCGTTGATTCGCTCAACGTCTGCTGGAACGCAGTTCGGAAGGAGGGCACCATCGTTCAGGTGGGGATTTACCCTGGTGCGATTCAAACAGATTTGAATCATCTATCGAAGAAGGAACTGACCCTTGTTGGCACTTATGGTTACACCTGGACTTCATGGGAACGTTGCATTCGGCTCGTGGAGCAACGGGAAGTCGAAACTGAAAAACTTATCTCCCATGAGTATTCTCTTTCTCAGTTTGAAGAAGCATTCCGCATGGCTCAAGATGGTTCGGCGATCAAGGTAATCTTTAACCCCTGAATTCTGCACGCAAAGCCATCTGTTACCGCACGAAAGTATTTGACAAGTCCGGGATTATTGTACCTCCGAGTATTTGTCGCCCAATCCACTAACCATCTATCCGATCGCGGAAAGTTGCCTTTGGACCAAAGCCTTGAATTCGAGGTACATCCCTTTTTTCCCCGGAGAGTTGCGAAGAAATCGCGACACCAAGGGATTGAAAACGAACCCCGTGCCTGTGATTGATACTTGAGAATCAGTGATCGGTCTTGCACTGTCCAGCAAGGGTTTGGGAACAGCAGCTCATTTCGCCGAAATCACCGATCACAGATTCGTAGGAGAGCGGAACCGGAAACTCACAGGCACTCGAACAACAAACAACTGATGGGACCCTCTACAACCAGCTATGGCCAAGGTCTCGCGAAGGAGGGGAATGATTCCTGAAGGCCAATCTGATTTTCCTGGTTACGGATCTCAAACGATAGCGCCGGAACACCCGAAGACCAATCAATATCAACCAATCCAAAATTTCTTTCGTAGAGAAGTGATCCAACCCTGTATCGGTTTCTCTCTGGTGAGAAGAAGCTCCTCACGTGATAGATGGAATCGACGTGGTGCGTCAGTCCACTGGAGGTGATCTCGTAAAGTGGGTAGCGGAGCCCCGAGTCGTCCGACCTTGAGATTTCTGCTAGGTGCCGATCTCCACTGGCTATCACTGTTAGCTTAGGCTTTACCTCAGAGAGCATACTGAGCAGACGCTGGCGAGACTTCGGGAAATCTCCCCAGTGGCCATAGGGATGCTCGGATGGAAGAAGCTGGATACTTGAACCCAATAGGACAACCTTGTTTCGTGACTCCTGCAACTCACCAGCTAACCAAGACCATTGTTCCTCTCCAAGGAGGTCACTGTCGGCGCTGGGTTCGTCGGCGTGGTAATACTCGTCGAGAAGAATCACCTTGATCTGTTTACCCGATTCGCCGAACAGGTAGGAGGCATAAACTCCTTGCTGCTTGCGTCTCACGCTGTCTGCAGGCTCGTCCAGGAAGTCCAAGAACAACTGCTGACTTTCTGCTTTCTTGGAGTAGCTTCGATTCCCGTTCTTCATTCCGTAATCGTTGTCACCCCAAGTCCCAATCACCCGGCAATTTCTGGTCAGTTCCTGATACTCTGGCTTTCCCTTCTGGAGCTTGTATTGACTCTGAAGGTAAGCCATGTCTTTAGTAGGGGCGTAAATACTGTCGCCAAGCCAAATCCAAACATCGGGCTTGCAGTTGAGAATGGCCTTCCACATTGGGTTAGGTTTCCACTGTTTGTTGCAGGAGCCGAAAGCGATGCGGAAGACTCCCGATTTTTTTGGCGGCGCATCGGCCTGGTCTCCGGTTACTGGGCTGTCCCACCGCGTGGCAAAGAACCATCCAGTCAACGCGGAGATGACAATGCCAAGGACCAATAGAAGTCGTCTTTTCTGCATCACTGCGCCTTTTCCTCCAGTGCATCGCGGGCCTGAAGTGGGATCGGCTTAGAGCTGTCCCCGACCATGATTGGCCCCGCCCAGTGAATGGGCGAAGCTTTAGCTCTGTACTTCTGCAGGAAGTCGAGTTTGGCTTGTCGAAGAGCAGAGCCCTTGTCAATTCCTTTGGCGAGGTAAGAATAGAAGCTCGTCATCAGCGTGGCGGTGGATCGGTCCTCAGCCTTCCACATGCTGGCCACAACGGTTCTTGCTCCGGCCAAAAGAAACGAGCGAACCAGGTTGGAAATACCTTCCTGTTCCAGTAGTCTTCCGACACCTGTGTCGCACGCAGACAAAACTACCAGATCGGCATTGAGCCGCAGCCGGCTGATCTCCCAAGCCTGCAAGAACCCATCCTCAGTCTCGTCAGCATCTGTTCCAAGAAGCAAGGCGGATCGGGCCGGAAACATCGGTTCAGACGTTCCGTGAACTGCGAAGTGGAGAACATCGAAATCGGCCAAAGGGAACGCCTTCACAGATGCTTCGGAAGCATCACTTCCCAATCGAATCACGGTTTGGGCTGTGCTACCCAAAACTCGCGAGATGGCGAGAATTTCACTGCGAGACCCGAAAAGCCTTGCGAACTGCAGAGTAGCGCCCTGATCTCCAGGCAAGATCGACTTCTGAAGACTTAATGTGTGATGGAGGGCGTCTCCAACGCCCAGGAAGCGGAGTCTGCCCGCACTCTTGGCTGGCAGTCTCCTGAGAATCCACGTGACAGTCGCCGCTGGACTGTAGTCGATAAGGTGCGACTCCACTACATACTTGCCGCTAGGAGCAACCAGAGCATCAAACGGCAGAAGGTGAAGAGCTCCGTCCGGGATAACCGTGATTCGTGCTCTTTGTTCAAGCCCCGAAATTGGTGCCAACAGCACCTCATGAAGTCTTCTGGCACGCTCGGTGCCTTTCTGCCCGTCAAGAATCTCCTTTCTATAGTCCGTGACGAGCCCCTCAATCACGCGCCTTGGAGGAAGAACGAAGTGGTGGGTGGCCTTCTGGGTGATTGCCAGACAGATCGAGCGCGTATCCTGAAGGATGTACTCAAGAATCATTTCGTCGGGATAAAGCGACTTCTGAACGTCCGACAATGGAACAGGCTTAAGGATCTGAAGGTCAAAGCCGGGCTGTCCACTCTCATGGCTCGGGCCGAGCCTTTGCTCCAGGTCAAAGATTTTGCCGAAGAGTCCTCGAAGGGTCTGGGGTTCCTCTGAGAACCATAGTTGGGCCTGGAGCTTGGCCAGCGCCAATTCAATGGGGCGGTGGTTTGAGACATCAGTATCTTGGACAAGGTTGGTCCTTCTACTCCTGAGAGCGTCGGAAATACCTCGCCCGCGAGCCTGCTCGATCACCAGAAACGCTTTGGCTGAGTCCTTTAGTTTCAAGAGGCACAGGACAAAATAGTCCGAGTACAGATCGCTCATTCGGGAAATCAGAAAGGCGCGACCGTGACTGCTGCCGAACTTCGCGAGTAACATGTTCAACGAACGAATAGCGCCGCTATACAAGCGGTCTGCTTCGTCGATGCGGCCCTGATCCGCCCGAATGCCTGCTCGAACATGCATGTGGGCAATGGGCTCTATCGGTTCGCCGGCGCTGAGGCTGGACTCCAGACCAAGATTGGCACTGTCCAATGCTTTCCAGAGATCTCGGTTCGAACGATAGATTCGCGCCAGCTCAAGCGATGCGGCCCCCACCAGCCGGGGGTAGCCTAGCTGGCCAGCCTGTTGAATACTCTGCCTCAGTGCTTGGATGGCGTCAGAATGCAGACCCTTTTCCTGGGCGAGTCTCCCAGCCAGGAAGAGTGCTTGTGCTGCCCTTGTGGAAGGGCCATGATCTTGGCTGCGGTTCAGGAGGTCCTGCACGAGCGGACTCGCCTCTTCGGAACGGCGGTCGGCGAGCAGGACGAGAGCCTTTCCATAGCAGACCGGGAAGAAGTCGGGCTGATCGATTTTCTCTGCTAGTTCTGTGGCCCGCTCCAAGTGTCCTAAAGCATCATGAGAGCGCCCGGCTGACAGGAAGAGCGATGAAACCGCCAGGCGAAAGCGCAGTTCACTGAGAATATCGCCTCTGTCTTTCGCCTGCCAGAGGGCGGCGCCGAGTTCATCTGATCCTGTTGCGTCTCCTTCCAAGAGTTTGACGAGACCAAGCTCTCCCTTTGCTCGGGCTTCAAGGTGGAGATCTGCGAGACTCCGGGCAAGCGACAGGATTACTTGCCAATCCTTCCTTCTTTGCTTCGCATTGAATGGACGAACACTGATGGGGTCGAACTCGGTGTCGAGGTCTGCCTTGAAAAAGAGGGCTTTCAGACGCAGGGCTGGATAATTGTCGAAAGGAGCATGTCGGATCTCTTTGTCGAGAGCTTCATAGACTCGCTGCAGTGGTTCTTTCCCGGCCGAACCGCGGATGCGGGCAATCTTGCAATAGGCCGCACGGCCTGGATCTGCAGCGCGAGCAAAGTGGTCTTGTGCTTCTGCATAGAGTGGCAACGCCCTATCCCAATGGTAACGGTCTGAGTAGTCGTCAGCCTGCTTGAGAATCGCTTCGGCGGTTTGTCCTGTGGAAGCGGCTTGTGTCCACAGCAGTGGCGAGAGAATCAGAATCACGAATACCGCTTTCATAGTTTGTGGTGGCTTCGAAACGCCAAACGTTCAGAAGTGATACTTCACGGCAACTTGAAGCTGGAACGGCGAGTTTGCTCTCAACCCGTCAAGGTTCAATGAGCCATTGGGCAGATACTTCGTGCGAAAAGTTGGCAACGGAGTTTGCGCAGTCCCCCACAGCGCTCCGACGGCTCCGACAGGCCCTTGCTCGTTGATGCTGGAAGTGAAGACGTAATTGCCGGTGTTCCAGATGTTGAAAAGCTCGGCAATCAACTCTACTCTTTGGCCCTCGCCAAAAGGAAACTGCTTTGTGACCCGAAAGTCCTGTTGAAAGTGGTTCGGTTCGCGGAACCCATTCCTTAGAAGCGGAATGCCGGCAATGATCGGTCGATCTGAAAGCTGGCCATCGCGATTGCTGTCCACACCGGTGAATGCTGTGAAAGGGGCCGCCGTGCGCCATTCCACGACTGAGCTGAGTTGAAAACCTGTTGGGAGTTCCCAAACGCCACTGAGCACCCAGCGATGCCGGATGTCGTTCCGGCTCCAACGGTATTCCGGCCGGAGGTCGTAGGCGTTTTCGTAAGTGATGCCCTGGAAATTTCGTTCGTTCGAGTCATCGTCTCGGTTATAGGACAACGTATAGGTTGTTTGAAACTGAAGTCTGGCATGACGGCGCCGAAGGCCGACAATGAAGGCGTCGAAATTGGAACGGGCACTGCTCTCCAGCTGCCTCAGAATGCCAAAGGCGAGATTGGGGCGGACAAGAGGATTGAAACGTGGTCTCAAGACTGGTGGCGTCGAGTTGTCCGGCCCAAGAACCGGCGGCGCCAGATTCACATCCCGGATTCGTTCCAATCGGACGGTGTTGTTGTGGACATATGTCAGACTGCCCACAAGGGAGGAGAAGAACTGACGCTCCACGGAAGCACCATACTGGAGTGATCGCGGATTTCGGAAGTCGGGTGCAAAGAAGGAGGCGTCCGGCCTGACGTTGAGCCCAAGCGAGGTGAAGTAGGACGAGTTCCTAGCGTCAGAGGTATCAGGCACGAACGGGAAAACAAACTCGGGCCTCAGACGCTGCACGGCGTCAATCTGCGGGGCGATGAGATCAAACGTCACTCCGACATCTGGGTTGGCGTTCGAGTTGAAGACCTGGTTCACCAGCAGATACGGAGTTCGGCCGTTGAAGATCCCACCGCCCAATCGGAAAACTGTTCGCCCGCTCGATCCAGGACTCCAGGAGAAACCAAATCGCGGTTGCCACATCCGCGTGTCGCTGGGAATATGAGATGTCAGGGGCAAAGTCGGGTTCGGGGCGGGCGGCTGTGGCATGAGCGCAGCCTCATAGCGCAAACCGAGGTAGAGGCTGGACCGTGAGCCGATGCGAATGGAATCCTGGAGAAACCCGGCCACGTCCCTGAAGTTGGCTCGAAACTGCCCGCTTCCGAAGAAGACACGCAACGCGTCAGCCGGAAAGGGCCGGCCGGTTACCGGATTGATCTGCCGATTGGCCACTCGGAGATAGTTTTCCAGACTGGTGAAGATATAGAGGCCGCGCCAGTTTCCTCGAAAATCCTGCGAAACAAACGTACGGTTCAAATCAAAACCAAGTTTCAGATGATGTCTCCCATTGATCAAAGACAGGTTGTCGGCAAGTTGCCAGCGATCGTCATGCTGTCTTGCAGGAAGTGCAGCCAGGCCCCCCAGAATGCAACAACCGATAACGCGCACCTCGGGACCAACCCTGCTCACAAACTCGTCACTTTCACCGTTGTTCACGCGTGGTCTGGACTCATAGGAGAAGTGCGCCCGAAGCTCGTTCAGAATGCCAGAGCTAAAGCTGCTATTCAGAGCGAGTATCCCTGTGTGCGTGTAGTCTCGCTCCGTGCCGTTATTCTCGATCGCGTTGCTGGTGAAACCGAAGGTTGTGGCGTTTTGGGCATGGTTCCGGCTGAAGCTGTAGCGACCATTGACTGTATGCAAGGACGAAAGCCGGTGATCCACCTTCACCAGGTATGTATTCACGTCGTTGGTGGTTTCGAAGGTCCCTTGCTTGTTCAGCAGGTCCGGTGGGCCGCCACCAGTGACGGTGAATCGCACCGTCAGTGGCTGGCGTTCAATCTGCCCATCGTAAACGGTAAAGAAGAATGTCTTGTCCTTCACCAAGGGACCACCGAGGCTGGCTCCAAACTGCTGGCGGGTAGGAGCTTGATCGAGTCCAAGGATATCGCGAGGCGCAGATTCGCGATGCCGCAAGAAATAGAAGACATTCCCATGAAGGTCGTTCGAGCCCGACTTGGTGATGGCATTGACGACACCTCCGCTGCTCCGACCGAATTCGGCGGAGAAGTTAGCATGATTGATCCGGAACTCCTGAATGGCCTCCTGACTGACCACGAACGCAAAGTTTGACCGCTCTCCTCCGCGTTGCCCACCGAAGAAGGGCTGATTGAAGTCGGCGCCATCTACGTGAATGGCGCTATTGATTCCCCTGGCACCGGAAAGGCTCAGTTGCCCTCGCTCCTTTTCCTGGTAAACGGCTGGGGCCAACAGGGCAAGATCGAGGAATCTCCGTCCATTCAGCGGCAGCGATTGGACCGCAACGGCATCGATATGCGTGCTGGTCTCTGTTTGGTAAAGATCGAGGGTCGGGGCTTCCTCTTTGACCTCAAGACTGGTTTCGACCGAAGAGGGAGTCATGACAATCTCGATGGATCTCGTCTGGCCGATAGCGACACTGATGCCTGTCCTCTTGACTACGGCGAATCCTGTGCGGCGGACTGAGAGCTCGTAGCTCCCAACCGGCAGCAGAGGAAAGGTGAAGAATCCCTCGGGTGAAGTCTTTGCCGTTCGAGAGATGCCAATTCCGAGGTGAGTTAATCCGATAACTACATCTGGAATGACCGCACCGCTTTCGTCGCGGACAGTTCCTTCAATCAGCCCTGAGGTGATGTGCGATTGGGCAAGAAGAGAGAATTGGAGCACCACGATCACTCCGATGAGCCGTATCAGCTTCATGGATTCTTCCTCCTATGTTGCATCCCTGTCCCGAATGTCGCCGCGTTCCGTCGCTGGCGCTCACTGGGACTTCAGTTACCGGAAGGTCTGTTGGTTAGGTGGGATTCCTCCTCGTGAGTTGGCCAATTTTGGACCTCCGCTGGAATTCGAACGGAAGAGCTTTGAGCCTGCACTCATTCGTCTTTGATGGCTTCATTGTATCGTGTTCAGGATGGCACACTATCAGAATTTCAGAGCGACGAATCGCCACTGGGTTGGCCATGGGGACACCCCCTTGTGGTCAATAAGGCAGCCGGAGGGACCGAGTCCCTGGTTGAGTCTGTGAGCGAACTGGACCAGACAACATCGCCCGACATGGGTGAAAAGGAACACACCCCCTCATAATATAAGAGAGGAAAAAGTGCCGAAAACTTACCTATTACATTTTGATCTGTTGACGAATTATGGACTGCAAGTTGGGAAGGAAGGCGAGGACAACATTACGATTCCCAGAGGCAACCCCCGGGTTGAGGGGAGCAAATTGGCGGTCGAATTGTGGGTTTCTGCGACTGCGGCGCTCAGTTGTGCCGAACCCGGTCTGGCAGATGCGGTCGGACGATGACGCGAAACGTTGTCTAACGACGGAGGGCAGCCAGGCCCGCTTGAGCAAGAGCGTATTCGGGACAGTTCCTCCAGTAAGAGGTCATTGCTCGTTCCGAATGCGCTGTTGCGTTGTGCCTGGCTGAGCCATGCCTTTAGCACTGAAAAGAATCTGTCGTGCTTCTCAATGACAGTTTCTTTTCAGCGCGTTGTGGCCGGAGGGGTGGGGTGGGGGAACTGATAACGAGAAAGGAAGGCGAAGAAGCCACCACCAGCTGCGTCAGGTGAACGACTTTGTTGCATGAACACCTCGCTGAGCGAAAGACTGTGTCGGCAATCGACAGCCTCAAGATGTCGATGCGTCGAGGCCGAGCTTGAAACTCAGCTCGACTGAAATTGCCTCCGGCAAAGCTACCGTGCTGCTGGACGCGTCAGTTATGAGCTTGGCCACCTCATCTTGGCCCATCACCACACGGAACCACCGCTCGCGATCGGACATCACTTGATATTGGCGCTCATCTGCTGTGCCGGCCAGGTATGGCAGATAGACGACGATGGACTGGCGTCCCTCAGCCTTGCAACCCAGTCGGTCAATGCGGCCGGTTCGTTGCTCAATGGTGCTGGGATTCCATGCTAAATCGTGGTGAATGACATGACGGCAGAATCGCTGAAGATCGACTCCCTCCGCCATAACTTCGCTGCACACCAGAATGTCGGGGAAAAATGGCGTATTGAACGCTCGCATCAGACGAGCTCGAACATCTCGGCGGGTCGTACCGGTGGCAACCTGCACATTTGCCAAGGTAACGGTTCCCGCCTCCGCCTCTGAATCTTCATTGTCGTTTTCTTCCACGCGGATACCGCCCGTCTGGGTCCGTCGCGCAGCTTCCAGGTAGAGCTTTCGCTCTTCGGTAGAGCATTGATCGATGAGAAACTCGACGAATCCCTCGAACTTACTCCGCCAAGACATACCTGAACCATCGGTTCGATCCAAAACGCAGCGTACCGCATCCACCGGAAGCATCGTGTCCAACTCCGCCAGAGGAAAACACCGGACAAGCGTGGTTGGTACACGCAAGAAACGCCGCATGACGCTCATGAGTTCGTCGCGCTGCTCCACGGTCACTTGGGCATGATCGAGTGCTTTCGCACGTGAGTGCAAGATCTCGCCCAGTGCAGAATCAATCGCCTTCCGACCCGGAGAATCGGCATTGTCGAAGTATCGATTCTGAACACGCTCCAGCAGCTGGTCGAACGGTCTTTGGCCTTCCTCGCCTCCGGGTTGCGCAAGCCGAGACCCAGTGGATGACAAGAGACGTCGCTCGATCTCCTGGCTAATATGAATGCGCAACGCTCGGCAAGTGCGCCGGTAAAACGCAAACACGAGTACTTTCTCCCCTGCTTCCCATAGATCCACGACCTTTCGAACCGTAGCATCCACCTTCGGGTGGTTCGCCCCGCTGTAGCTTGCGAGTGAACGATCGAACTCGGCTAGGTACCAACCTGCATGGGACAGATCCACGGCAGTCTCTTGCTCGCCCTGCTCGTCTTTCGCCGCCTCGCGATTCTGCCGTGTGAAACGAAAGGCCTCGTAGGAAGAAGAAAGTGCCTCTCCCAGCAGGTCTTGGCCTGGTCTAACTGCGCTTCGGGCAGCTAAAAAGAATGGCAGGATCTGCTTCCCCGGGATTGGAAGACCTTGCAAACCGAATTGCCCAGCGACAGCTGCACCGTCCAGGCGTTGGCGGCGAATGATGTCTGTGCCTACCCAATAAGTGCCCTTGTTGTGACGCACAATCCAGGGCCGCATAGCCTTATCCGCATTATCACGACAGCGTTTCGTGTTTGCATAGGCGTCAACAACTGCTCGCTGATGATTGTTAAGCGATTCTCGCGGCGATCGAAGGAGCCGCTCCCACCACACCGCAGTATCCCCATCGACGTCCTCAGGCCGCAACCGACTCCAACTGCGCTGGAGAACAATGGCCGTGCGTTGGCTTTCATTGAGCTGATTGCCAAGATCCGCCAAGCACCGGTGGAACGCTTCAGGATCTCCCAGCCCATCCATATCCCATCGTACATCTCCAAACCGTTGCAGCACGCGTACCAGCTCATGATGCCCGAGCTGGAATGGAGTGGCTGTGAGGAAGAGCATGCGATCGAACGCGTTTGCCATAGCACCATCGCCGGTGCGAAGGTCCTGTTCTAGGTCGGGCGATTGGAGCTGCCTTGCCAGGGCTGTTTCTGGGTTCTTGAGGTGGTGCGCCTCATCCATTACCAGTAACGGGGACCGCCAGCGACTCTCAGCCAGGAGGCTTTTCCACAGTTCCTCTTCGACCCGTCGCAAAGCCTTGCGGGCTACGTTCAAGCGTTCCGACAAACGCTGGTCATCGCTGCCAGCCCTAACCGGCATCTGCTCCAGGGCCCCCGCGAGGAGTTTCAGCTCAATTCGGGCCAAGGCTCGTGTTACGCATTTCGGGACCGGATCGTCGTTCAACCACCTTCGCTCATTCCTGGCAGATTTGTTGTAGGTTTCCTTCCAAGTTATGGGGTCTGTCCGCAAAAGCCGCTGCCACAGCTCGTCCCCCCAGTCATGAGACCGCTCCTCCCCAATTGCCCACAACAGCTCGGCAAGGAACCGGTGGATTTGCTCCTTCACCTGAATGAGTCGAGCAGCTTTCCCTCGCGCGTGCCGCCGAAGAGTTTCCGCAATGAGAGCCAATCGAATCCACTTGTCGCTCTGACGGCGACCCATGGCACCCTGCGCGAGAAAGATCAAATGCGCGCGCTTGCGGGGTTGGTCATCAAGCAGCTTCATCAGCTCGACGCTGTGACGAGCTATTCCATAGCGCACAGCGGTCGTGTCGCTTTTCGCTAAATCATCTCGATTCACGGCAAAGCGATTTTGCAGATAGAGTTCGCAGAACGTTTTGAGGTCCTGCTCCCACTTGTCCACAAGGTTGGCGGGAACCATCACGATCACTGGACCGCGGGGACTGCGGATGGCCACGCTGTATGCGACCGCCAGGGCCACAAAGGTCTTGCCCATCCCGACCTCGTCGCCAAGTATTACCCCAGGCTGGTTGCGGAGACGTCGCAGAATTGCGTCCACCTCCGCACGCTGGCGCATCTGGTCGGCCTGTGGCACGCGAATATTCAGCCGAGTGCCCAGCAGCAAATCCGGTGGTGGGCTGTAAATGTCCACTAATCTCTGCATCGATCCACCACCCTCTCCCAAAACTGCGTCATCTCTTCGGAGATCCGCTCGCGATGCGTGCTCACTTGTATTCTCAGTTTTCCAGCCAGCTCAATGAGGAACGGTCGAAAGATTTTCTGGAAATCCTCTTTCGGCAGCGATCCATCGCTTGGTTGGTAGTCAACTTCCCGCAGCACGATCAAAAAATCTGCCAGGGTCAAAAGTGCCTCGTCGGCTTTGCCGTCTGCGCCCGCCAACTCCAGTACTAGGCGATCTGCAAGCGGTTCGATGCCGACCAGGCCCCGCAACCTCCACTCCAGCGCCTGTCGGCCCCAGACTGGCCGCTGAAGATTGGAACGAAGCTGTGCGAGGGTGCGTGCCCGGCGGCGAATACGGTGTAGGAACGTAGCTTCCAAGTCATAGCGGCGAAGCGGATCCAAGTCAATCGGTGTCGCCGAGTCGAGGTCTGTGTCGAACAGATCTGACGGCTGTTGACGCCTCGCCCACGCACGAAACGCAGCGCTGGGATCGGTGGCCGCCAGAATCCAGAGCATATCGTCAGCGGACATGTGTTCCAGTTGCGAGGGCGCAGGCAGATTGCGGCCGTCCTCCACATTGAGGGGTAAGAAAGCCTCGGACTCAGCCCACCGGACCAACAGTTTGTCGGGCGGCTGTAGGGGAGACCAATCGAGTTCGACAGCCGCCGGTCGGCCTCCGGCATGCCAGGTCACAGCGGCAAGGATTTCTCGCCCTTCCCGCCCGCAGGCATGAACACTCCAGTTCTCCGGCAACTGATCTGGATCGAACCTCAAGATGATCTGACGTTTGTCTCCGGCGCGGTAGGTGGCTGAGAGGAATCCAGCCGGCAATGGTGGAGTCTTCGCCTGCTCTTCCTCTTCTTGTTCCGCTTGTGCACCCAGCCACTCAGCGGGTTCGGGGTCGGTAACTTCTTCCATCTCCGGCCACACCGCTTCCAGTTCACCCACTTCACGACTGTGGGCCACGCGGTCCGCGATGGTGAGCAAATTGGCCTCAGCGTTTCGGTGCTGCCCGACACCCATCCCTGCACACGTGAAGTTGGATGAGCCAACCATCAGGGCAGAGTAAGAGTCTGCCAACAGCGCCACCATCTTCGCATGCCACGGCCGGCGATTCTTGTCTCCGTCTTGCTCGGGCAACATCTCGATCGAGGCTTTGCCCTGATAGCCCTGCGGCGTGCGTACCAGGGCAACAGGCGCAGCGAGCCGGGGTACGGTAGCCGTACCGTCGCGGATAGCAGGGACGCAGAACCAGAGACGGCGCTGAACTCCACGCGCCATGAGTTTGCACAGCGAGGCAGTCACCCGGCCGGCGCTGTCGTCCTCATCGAAGAAAGGCGAGGCAACCCACGTCTCATTCGGAGATCCCCCTCGCGCCCGGCATGCCTGGACAGCCTCCTCAAGGCTACTGCGCGAGGTTCCCGCGGGTCCTGCGGAAGGAAGCGTAAAGACGAGTTGTTGGCGGAGCGTCCCGCCTCGTCGAATCGCTTTCCATCCCTGCGCATGTTGCATGACTTGATCGAGGAATGCCTCTGCTCGCCGGACTTCGGGCGGGTGTTCCGTCGCCCCAGGCAAGAACAGAAACAGGCTTCTCAGAAAGGCTACCGCATCGGCCAGCGCTTCGGCATTGGCCTCCTCGTTTGTCAGATCAAGCGCCGTGGCCACTTCATAGTTGGTGCGGTAGCCCGGCTCTGTGAGGTTGGCGGAAGCAACGATGATGCGGACGTGGCGACTCCAAGCAAGCAGGCTGAGCTTGGCGTGCTGTTTGCCAGCCCGGATGCGCACGGACAGAACGTCCCACCGAAGGGAATGCTCTACTCCCGCCTGTGTGTGGTCCACCAGTACGCCCGCGTACACGCTGCCGAGCCGGCTCTCGCGCTCCAGCAGGAAGGCCAAGTCTTCACGATCGGGCTCAGACTCGATCTCCAGGAATCGGGCTAAACACTGTTCGTCGAAAAGACCCGGAGCGAACGTGTAGGTTGTCGCAAGGCACCCAATCGGATCGCCCGCGCCCTGCGGCGGCCGCCAGAGGTCAAGCATCGCTCCGCTGGATGTCTTCTTGCGCTTCCTCATGACAGGTCGAAATAGAACCGGCGAATTGGCCAGCCGCGATAGTCGTGCACGTAACGTCCGGGCTGGATTTCGCGCCGGGGTTCACGGTAGTTGTGGCGGATGTAGACGCGGTCCTGACCAATGCGGTCGAACCACGGCCGCTTTCCATCGGCAGATTTCGCCCGCTGCACCGCCTCATGGTGGGTGCACAGGGCAAGCCCGCAAACTGCAGGCTCCATCGGCTCGGCGAACGCTCCGAACCGTTGGCCGAACAGATTCTGAAGGGAAACACTGGTAAGAGTAACCTCGCCGAGGGCATTGTGCGCCGCCTCGAACCGCTCATGCAGACCCTTCACAGAGCGCTTGAAATCGGGATCGCGGGCAATCCCTGCTATAACGAACCCCTGCGCGTCCCTCCCAGTAGCCTCCGCTTTCAGAACATCAAATGCATCTTGCAAACTTCGTGCGAACGTCTCATAGGCTCGGATGGCCCGAAGCAGCGATCCGTAATCTGGCTCCTGTTTCTCAAGTCGATTGTGCAGCAGTTCTTCCCTGAATCCATCATCAGCGAACTCGGCCTGCAGTTTCCAAATCGTCGGGAACGCCCCCAGCCGCCGATCATCCGCACCATGTAGAAGGTCGCACAGAAATCGCTTCTCCCGCGCCTTGCCTGCTTTCGGAGCAAACGCTCCCGCCAGTTCAGCCCACGCTTCCTTGCCCCAGCTGGGTTTCGTTCGTGGAGGCTTTTCACCCAGACTCCGGCGGATCGCCCCTGCCCAACGGGCGAAGATTGGCCTGGCACCTTCGAGGCCACCAAGCCCCTGCCCTCGAGCCCAGGCATCCACGAGGCCCTCGGCGTTCGGACCTGGCGCGAGATGAACATTTACAAGCCCAAGGTGAAGGCTCAGCCGCTTGTAAACGCCGTGGAATCCAAAGATCCGCGGAGTCTTTAGGTAGCTGCGCGCATCGAGATAGTCATGCTGGTGGAGCGCTCGGCGAGCGACCAGGGTTCCCGGTACGCCCCACATCGAAGGGTCCTCGGCCAGCTCGCGGATCATGGCCTCCACTACCAGCCACTCCCAGACCAGGTAGGGTGACGCATCGCGCTGCGCCAGATCGTCCTCCAGGCCTTCAGTCACCATTGCTCCCACAGCCATCGCCGTCAGAAACCGGATCCGCTGCATCCGCTCCCGCACGGCTGGGACTAGCTTCACTGCCAGTTGGTCGGCAATCTGGTACAGTCCCAGCGGGTCGAGCGTCCCCTCGCTCGTGCCAGGCGGGTCGTAGCTCGTCAAGAATGGAAGGGTCGTGGTCATCGTCGCTCGAAGAGTTGTCGTTACCGAAGCTACTTGATTCGCAGAATCCAGCCCTCTGGCCGGGTTATTGTTCAAGCAGGGGGTTCAAAGGCGAGCATCACCATGACTGCTGCAGTCCTCGTCTTGCTCTCATTGAATATCGCGATCTCCATGAATCACGCCCAGTTCCTATCAGATCAGGGGTCGATCCTGAGCCGGTCGTGAGTCGATCGTGAGTCGATCGTGAGTCGATCATGAGCCGGTCAAAACATAATAGGTCGCCGCACCTTTTCCCTTTGCCTCTAATAGCCCAATTTTAACTAGGTGACTAAGGTCCCGTGTGGCCGTGGCACGGCTGATATTGAGCATTGAAATACATTTAGCACGGCTGATTCTGCCCCGCTTACGAACCAAATCCACGATCCGCTTTTGCCTATGGTCCAGACGCTTGACGAGCGCGGGATCGATCTCTACGGCCTGTGGCGTGCGTTCTTGAGCAGTAAAACTGACGACGAAATAGCCACTGTCTAAGTTGAACTGGGGCTGTGCAAAACCGTGGCTCTTGAGAATGTCTCGCATTCTACCCAGCCCCCAGCCGCGCTCCTCCATCAACTTCAACAATGAGAAAGTATCCGCGATCCGAGGATTGCGGCTGTACGGAAGGGCGTTGTAGGCACGAATCTTTGCCAAGGTCAGGGGACGCAGGGGCGCACCCGGGCTTTTGATGATGAGCCTGTCGTGAAGCAGTTGGAGCGACACTCGTGCTCCTTCCTGATAGTCGCGATGCACGATTGCGTTTACCAGGGCTTCGCGTATCGCGTCCCATGGATACTCAGGCTCTTCCACTCTCTTGAAGTCCCGGATCACGGTATAGGTGGGACCGTATTCTTCCAGGAATGCTTTGATCTTGTCCGGCAATTTCAGGAGCGGGCCACTTATATCCTCGGCCTTCACTCTGGTGCCTTTGTGGACCTCCACCTTCACCTTGCTTTGCACCAGCGCGTCTTCCGGCCTGCGGCCGAATAACAGCAATCCCGCCACGGTCGGCACATAAGCCCTTCGTTTGTCGTCCCAACCTACAAACCCATTCTTTTGGAGAAAGCCCCAGAGCTTTACCGAGGGAATGGAGAACCGCATCCTTCGCATAGCGAGATACTCCCGGATTACCTCGGGTGAGAGGTCATTTACCGAAGCAGAGTGAACCAGTTCCTTTTCCTTCTCGGATGGGCCTTCACGCTCCCCTTCTTCCGGCAATTCTGGTTGCGCCTGTCGATATTGTTCGATGAAATCCTCGTTTGACTTTCGTATCTGCTGGTTCAAGTCCAGATCGAAGAAATCAACCTCAACGCCGCGGTCCTGAAGATGATTGACTCCGTGACCTTGGATGTCGGGATTCGGGTCCAGCATCCCGATGAAAACGCGCTTGATCCGCGCTGAGACCACCCGCTTCGCGCACGGACTCTTGGGCGGTTGTCTGGTCGTGCAGGGCTCCAACGTGACATAGAGCGTCGTTCCGTCCAGGTCCCTGTCTCTGAGCAGCCGCTCAATCAGTGTGAACTCCGCGTGATCGCCTTCCCGCAACTTGCCGCGATGGGCCTTGCCCAGGACATGTCCTTTCACGTCCACCAGAACGGCGCCGACCATCGGATCTTGCTTGTTTGCGTGCTCGGAACGGGAGAGACGCATTTCTTCGACCGCCATCTCCATAAACTTCCGATTTTGGCTAGTTGGCATATTGTTTCGGTTTGTATTTCACTCGATGAAACCACCACGCCTGAGCTCATTCGGAGAAGGCCTTGGTGGCGGTTTCAGTCGTCGGTGTCCTGAGTTACGGTCCAATACTCTTCGAGGAGCCAGAAAGGATCGAGGTTTGGGACGGAGTCTTGTATGACTCGAATCAGCGAGTTGTATTCATCACGGCTCAAGTCAGTCCAGTTTGTTGTCCTCAAGGTTCGTTTCGTGTCATGAGGCAGCCCGTCCAACCGGGCCAGTTTGCGGAGGAGCGTCCGATCGATAGGAGGGTGTGCCACACGAGCCAAGTTCGTTTGCCATGTGGCCCAACCACGACCATGGCTTTCAGGTACACAGCCACCAGTTTGGCTGCGCGACCAAAGGTCGCATTCGATAGGCCTGAATTCTTCAGGACCTCAATGATCTTGGTGCACCATGCCGCGTGGAGTTTCTCGAAACTGCTGGCATCTATCTCCGAGCAGGCGTGGTCACGAACGAATTCGACGACTCCGGAGCGTTCAAGCGCATTGCGAAGTTTGCCGACGGAAGTCAAACCTCGCTGTGCCGCACGAGCCGCTGCCCAAACCGCAAAGTTGTGTCGGTGGCGAAAGATGTCATACTTCACGATGTTTCTATCTATTCCCGATCACAGGGCCATACTCATAATCGACCAGTCTCTTCGTTGCTTTCTCAAGTTCCTGGCCTGTAAAAAGTGAGTGCCACTTTGGATTGTCATGCACCAGAGCTTCCACCGTGAGATCAAGGCGTCCACGTTCCCACAACGCTGTGTAGCCTTCCGAGACATGCGAGGAATTGACCAGCATTTTAGCAGTGCCAAGTCCTCCATATTCTTGAAGCATGTGAAGGTAACGAGTGGCCTTGTAGTGAGCTTCTTCGAGCGCCCTGGTGTAAATGGACATCATGGCATCATCAAAACTGCGCTTGAGCTCTTCAGTCATGGCCGTCCTAATTGCGGCAAGTTCAGCCTCTTCGAAGTCGATACTCAGCCTCGTTAGTCACGCCAGCTGAATCATGTCCCACCGGGTAGCAATGCCCAGCAGTGCTTCGGATTCCTTTCCACTTTGTGTGATCAGCACAGCTTCCAGGAATTCCTGAGATACGAACAAATGGCTCACGTCATCGACGCGCGAATCGTGTGCCACAAAGTGATAGTTTTTTCGCTTTTCCTCATTCTCGAGCACTTGCTTGATGCGGATATCATCCAACTCAACCAAAGACAGTGTGGCAACATGGTGAGCCAGCCAGCGTGTGATGCCATTTTCCGTAAGCAGGCCACAAAAGCAATCACCCTCGTATACTGGAAATTGTGAATAATCACGCTGCCTGATGATCTTCAACACCCTCGCCAAAGAATCTTCGACGGAAGCAGTCTCTACTTTACGTTCGAATGCTGGGATGACTCGGGCGGGACTCATCAGGCGGTCCCGACAGGCCCTCAGCCGCTGGCATGTTCCGGGGGCGGGCACCGCCACGTAGGAATAAGCCTCTGTCTTACCGTGAACGATCGAGTTCCGCAGGTGCGCAATCTTTCTCAGTAAGTCGGCGTCGCGCCAGCCTGGATGGTTCCTCGAATAATCTTTCACGAGCTGCGTAAACGACACATGGTTCTCAGTGCCGAGAGCTTTGCGGAGGAAATGATCGACGGTGTTGTAGTCGGCCTCGAAATGCTGGATCAAATCGAGCTGCTCTTTGGACAGACCAACGTCATCCATAATGAGATTCCCTGTCACGGCACTAGACGTCCTTCGGAAGAAGACAGGCCTAGGCCGGAGCCAAGTCGGCGGATCCTCGACTTCCGAGACTGGTCCAACAAATCAGCGCCCGGCCTTTTTCGCTGCCGCTTCTATCCAGTCACCTAGTTTGCTATACCCGTTGTCGTGAACCCAGTCATAGGTCGGATAAATGCTGGAGAACAGTACTTTCCTACCGTCTTTTTCCACATGCCAATTGTCAAAAGGATTAGTTCCCCTTGAATCGATTCTGCCATTCACATCCTTCAGGTTGTGAATGTAGATGCCAAGCATGCCGTTGCCTCTAATGTGGCTTTGTTTGATTTCGTAACCAACGTAATAGCGACTGGAAGTTTCAGCACCAATTAGGACAACGGTGACAGACGTACCTTTTAGTTGGTCATCAATCCAAGTTTCAATCGCTGCGTTGCCTTTCTTCTTTACTTCCTCCCAAGCAGCAGAATCCCAGAAGCCGGCGCTCTCCCGATCTTTGGTCACCCAACTGTTCCGAACCTGGCCCGCTCGCCACGCGTCTCGCTCATAATGGAAACTGAAGAATACTCTTCTAGCCATGGTTCTCGCTCCTTCGTTCGCGATGGTGCGCCCTGCCCTAATAGTTGTTCCTGATGTCTATGGCCTCTTCGATCCAATATTCGAGGCTGTCGCGGATGTAGGCGTACACGTCCTTACTGTTGCTGTAGGGAGGATTGTACGCTTTCACTATCGACGACAGTTTTGCCTGGTTGACGTCCATCGTGAAATCATCGAACGGATTGCGGCCTTTCGATGACTGATAGCCGTCGAGATCTTTGAGCTTGTGGATATAGACTCCCACAACGCCTTTGCCATCGTTCCATGCCGTCTCGATTTCGTAGTTAATCCATTTCCGCCCTGCTGTATTCTCGCCGATAAGGACCACGTTGCACGACTTGCCGTAAAGCTGGTTATCAATCCATTTCTGAATAGCTTTTGGGCCGCCACCGGTGATCGTTTCCCATTCATTGCCAGAAGCAGGCTTGTTGCCCTCCACTACCCCCATGTTCCTCACGCGGGCCGCACGGGTACAGTCTGGCTTGTAATGGAAGCTGTAAAACACCCTTCGTGCCATGGCCTTCCGTCTTTCGTCATGAACTTTGAAAAGCGCGGTCGTCTCTGAGCTTTTGGATCAACGAGACAACCCGTGCTGCGACCTGTTGCACCGTGCCTTTCTTGGCAAGGTCCTGAAAGAGGCGCTTGTAACCGGCCGCCGGGTAGTAGTCAGGAAAGCTATCCAAAACCCGTTTGTGAAGTTCCGCAGCTTTGCTACCAGTACATCCAACGGGCACGACCGCCAGATGCTGGGCAGCCGCAATCTCGAACTCTTCTTCCATACCGTCTGCGGGGACCAGCCCACCGGCCGAAGTCTTTTTATTGCCGAACAGGAATACTGCGACACCGGCGTGACCCAGCATGTTCTCTCGATAGGCTTTCCACCGCTGCTTACGTTCAGTCGGGTCGGATATGCCTATGGGAAAAGGGCGCAGGATTATCCTGTCGTTAAGGATCTTCGTTCCCTCGCGGTCAAGCTGCCCAAGAATGCCATTTACGACGTAGGGACCAACACCCTGGCCAAAGCCAGACACGATGCCAAACCCTGAGGCCATGAGACGGCGGGACAGCTCCTGGATAAGCTCTTGAGCTTGCGATTCTTTCCAGGGTGCGTAATCGTCAGCACTGCCGGAGACAAAAATACGACTCATTTTGTACCGGCGTGAAATCCGTCGCAGCGTGTCGGTGTAGTGCGCGTAGTCGTCCAGAAGGAGCCCGATGATGCCGTAGCGTTTGAGATCATTGACTTGCAACTGCTGCCGGGCAACGGCATAGTCAAAATCGGACTTTTTCCCGAAATCGCCCTGCCTCACCTTGCGCAGCAGGCAGTAGTGGTCTCGCCTGTTTTCTCCTAACAGAAGGCGGATTCTGCTTAGGATGTAGCTCAGGTTCGGGTCATTAAAGCTGAATCCGATGAACAGAAACGTCTTCGACACCAAGTCACCCTGAAGAGCCATGGAAAAGAGATGTCGAGTGGTTGAGTAGGATTCGTAGTCATCCTTCGTGACAACTGCTTTATCCGGCTGGGACACATCTCCGTGCATCTTGTAAACGACGGCATCCCGGCGGGGCACCGTCAATGCGAGGTTCTCGACCGTCACCTTAACATCGGGTGTCTTGCCTGCCTGTCTCAGCGCCTCTTCGAGCAACGTGTCGTAGTTTGTGGTCCAGTATGTGCGGATTGGTAATGAGGCGAGAATACTGTGATTCTGGGTTAGTTTTGCGCGCTTGGAGAACTCGTGAATCAAGGCCTGATTGATCTTATGGCGACCACGTTGCTCGTTCACGTGGAACTGTGCGACCGACACAAGGTCATCCTCTTTCTTGATGTCGAGTCCAACATCACTCGCGATATGCCTCAACAACCCTTTCCAGTCCACCAGGCCTGCTGGAATCGACAGCCCTGCACCGGCAAAGACGGCTGCATTTTCATCGTTCAATGCCTCAACGTAGGTGTCGATAAACGAGTCTATTGGCCCTTGGGGCATATGTCCCTTTCCTATCCAGCAAGTACCGTCATATTGTCCGCATCATGGTTGGGTTGGTTACGCAATATGATGTTGATCCTAGGTTTCCCGATTTTCTCCAAGCAAAACCCTCGGCTTACTGAAGACTTCATGGCCGCCAGAGGAACCAACCTACCAGTTTGGGGTGCAGATACAGCACTTGAACTGGTTTCCGCTTGAATTTCCCTGGTCCCGAGTTTACCTGTCGATAGGTGTTCCAAAGATCAAATAGATTAACAGGGGGTTTCCGGCTCAAATCGAAAAGTATCAAATAGCGCGCACTGGCCTTGCGTTGGCGGGCGAGTTTTCGGATTTCATCTCTATTCTGAGAACCATAAATCTCATTTCTC